>Ga0299907_10001128_pt1 | contig 14797 bp, 13 predicted proteins | sample RVTome_16_FD_198680 | JGI IMG/M metagenome (GOLD analysis project Ga0299907, IMG submission 198680) | Soil microbial communities from uranium-contaminated site in the Upper Colorado River Basin, Wyoming, United States - RVT152D67 (version 2) ... | reverse complement strand
CCTGCGCGATCAACGACCGGATGTCGATCGGCCCGTGTGCCCGCAGCGCCGCGACCTGCAGCGGCGCCAGCACCCGCTCCATCCAGTGCAGCCGGTCGATGACCTGCCGGCCGTAGGCGCCGTACCGCAGGACCTTGCCCAGGCCTTCGTTCATGGTGCAGCGCGCGACGGTGCCGTGTTCGGGGTCCTCGACGACGTACATCGGCATCGAGGGGCTGACCACACCCGCCATGGGACCGACCGCGCCGTGTTCGTGGCACGGCGCGAGAGCGATATCGCCGCGTGCCGCGAGGTCCGCCGCCGCATCGGGATCGTCGACCCAGCCCTCGTAGAGCGCCGCGCCGATGATCGCGCCGCGCAACGGACCTGACGCGTCGTCCCACTCGATCGGCGGTCCGGCGTGCAGCAGCATGCGGTCGTCGAGACCGGCGACCGCAGCGCGCGCCGGCCGGATGTCCATCAGGTGCGGGCGCGCGCTGCGCAGGCGGTCGACGGCGGTGGTGTTGGCGTCCGAGACACGCGGGTCACCGGCGATGGTCGCCAGCGCGTCGCCGGCGGCGGCAGGCGGCCGCCAGTCGACCTCGCGGGTGGTCACGCCCTGCGCGGCCAGCGATGATGACAGCAGTCCGATGCCGGCCGTAATGATCTCGGTGTGTGGCGTGAGCAGGTCGGTCACGTCATGTCTCCGCCCACCAGGCTGACCGCCTCCCGTGCCGCGTCCGCGTTCGACAGGTGCACCGCAGCACCCGCGTCAGACAGCTTATGTGCCTGCCCGTGCAGATCCTGCGGATCACCACGCGTCCCGCACAGCGAGACGACGACCGCGAGGAGGTCCCCCCGCGCCGACGCGCGCTGTCGCGCCGCGGCGATCGCCGGCGCGAGGGCGCCAGCCGGATCGCCGTCGGCACCGTGTCCGAGCACCACGTCGAGGAGCACGACGTGGTTGCCGGACCGCTGCGACTCCCGTTCGAGCCGCGCGCTGCGCAGGCTGTGGTCGATCATGGGGTGCGGTCGCCCGCGGGTCAGTTCGTCGTCACCGAAGTCGATCATCACATGGCCGTCGGCGTCCGGCCCGCCGGGGAGCGCCCAGTCCGGCTCGAGCGGGATGTTGGAACGGATCGGACCGAGCGCGTCGGCCGCGATCGCCATGGCCTCGTCGCACAGCGTCCCACCGCTGAACAGTCCGCGCAGGGTGGCGAAGCCCCCAGCCGGCAGATCGTCGGGCCCCCAGCGCCGCGGGCGCGGCGGTGTGCGGTCGAGCCGGCGCAGCGCATCGTGCGTGACCGCCGTCAGGTCCGGCCGGCCCCGGCCGACGAAGCCCAGGACCACCGGCGTCGAGCAGATTCCGACGCGCTCCACGACGGCCTCGCGTGCGCGCTCGTCCGGCGGCTTCGACACCACGATGATCAACTCGGTCGAGGGATCCGCGTCGAGCATGTCGATCGCCTGCAGGCTCGCGGCGCCACCGACGTCCGCGGACAGGTCCCGCCCGCCGACGCCGAGCACGTGGCTGACCCCGACGTCGGCGGCGTCGAGCAGGCAGCACACCTGCTGCGCGCCCGTCCCCGAGGCGGCCACGATGCCGACCGGACCCGGGCGGACCACGTTGGCGAAGCCCAGGCCGACGCCGCCGACGATCGCCGTCCCGCAGTCGGGTCCCATGACCAGCAGGCCCCGCGCGTGGCCCTCCGCCTTGAGCGCGATCTCCTGCGCGACCGGCACGTTGTCGCTGAACACCATGACATGGCGTCCCGCGCGCAGCGCGTCCATCGCCTCGACGAACGCGTGCTCGCCGGGCACCGAGACGAGGGCGAGGGCGGCGTCGCTGCGACGCACGGCGCTGCCGGTCGTCCGTGGCGGATGCTCGCCGCCGTCCGACGCCATCTGTGACGCCTGCGTGCTCAGCGCACGGTCGACCTCGGCCAGCGCCGTGTCCAGTGCGTTCGCATCGGCGCGGACGGCCACCAGCAGGTCATTGGGAGACGCGCGGTCGAGACCGTCGGCGGTGAAGCCGAGGTCTTCGAGCACCTCGACGTTGAGCTGCGTCGCCATGGCCACCAGCGCCTGGTCGACACCGTCGACACGCTGCACCTCCTGGGACACCCCCAGCAGGGTGACCGAATCGAAGTACACGCCGCGCCGGACCTCGACGTGGGTCTTCATGCGAGGTCAGCCGCAGCCGGCCGCCGGTCATGCGGGCGACCACGATTGCCGCTCGACGTCAGGAAAGACATGCACCCTCCGGCTCCGGCAACAGGATGTCGACCGCGAGCGCGATGCCGATCAGCAGATCACTGCCGGAGGTGTGACCCACACGGGCCAGTCTGACGGCTGCGGCCACGAGTTCGCCCCTGCCGGCCACCGCGCGCAGGACGTCGCCCACCGGCAGGGCGACCGCGCCCACGTCGGCGTAGGCCAGCAGTTGTGCCGACAGCGCCGTGGTGCGCTCCCGTGCCACGTCGACCACCGCGGCGCTCACGGTGTCGGCCATTGCCCCGACGAACGCGGCGACCGGATCCGGGCGCGACGGCCCGAGCACCCGCAACGTGGCGAGCACACCTGCCAGCACGTCATCACCGGCCGGCGTCAGACCCGGGCCACGCCCCAGCAGCGCCCGTGCCGCCGCGGTCAGCAGGTCGCGATCACGCTGGTGCAGCGCCCGGGCGAGGTCACTGGTGGCGGGCCGTCCGAGCAGCTCGCCGTCAGCCGGCGTCGCCACCGACCGCAGCGTGGCCACCGCCACCGCAACCGCCGCGGCGTCGAGCCGGAACGCTGCGATCCTGACATGGGGATCCCACCACCGGTGCACCGGCAGCTCACGGCGGTCGACGGTCACCGCGCCACGGCCGATGACCACGTCATCGTCGACCGCGAGCTGGAGCGGAGGTCGTGCGGGATGCGCGACGCGCACCGCGTTGGGCAGTCCGGCGCCGCCGGAGCCCTCGATCACCACGATCTCCCCGTCGACGTCGAGGTAGCACGCGGGGCCGCTGATCCCGCGCACGCGCGCGGTGCGTGGCGGCCCCGACAGCAGATCGCTCAGCGCCGAGCTGGCGGCCACGCCCGTGGGTGCCACCGGCGTCACCGCGCCGCCCACCCCGACCGCGCCGCCCAGTCCGACCGCACCAGCGTGCCGGCCTCGCCGCGGACGGCCCCGACCACGTCGTCGAGCGCCGCGATCGTCGCCGAGCGGTCGCTGCGGCCGACGAAGCTCAGCACGGCTTCAACCTTGGGGCCCATGGACCCACGGGTGAACTGGCCCTCGGCCGCCAGGGTCCGCAGCTGCGAGGCCGTCACCGAATCGAGCCAGCGCTGCGTGGGCCGGCCGTAGTCGACCGCGACGCCCGGCACGTCGGTCAGGATGACGAGCTGGTCCGCGGCGAGCTGGCGCGCCAGCAGGGCGGCCGACAGGTCCTTGTCGACCACGGCCTCGACTCCGACCAGTGCCCCACCGGGGCCGCGTACCATCGGGATGCCCCCGCCGCCGTTGGCGACGACGACCGCTCCCGCCCTGAGCAGCAGATCGATCGTCATCGGTTCGAGCAGGCGGACCGGCTGGGGTGAGGCGACCAGGCGTCGCCACCGCGGACCGTCCTCCCGGAGGAATTGCTGCCCCTGCTGCTCCCGCTCACGTATCTGCTCCTCGTCGGTGATCCATGGACCGATGGGCTTGCTGGGCTCGTCCCACGCCGGGTCGTCATCTGCGACCTGCACCCGCGAGATCACCGGCACGACCGTCGACAGGTCGCCGTGTGCCTCCAGCTCCCGTTCGAGTGCCGTGATGATCTGGTAGCCGATCGTCGCCTGCGTCTGCGCCACGCACCAGTCCAGCGGCATGGCCGGCACCACATCCTTGGCCAGTTCGTTCTTCAGCAGCAGGTTGCCGACCTGCGGCCCGTTGCCGTGGGTGATCACGATCTCGTCGCCGTCGACGATGAGCTGGGCGACCAGCGCCATGGTGCGGCTGATGTTGCGCGTCTGCTCCTCAGCCGTGCCGCCGGTGCCCGCCGGTGCGAGCGCGTTGCCCCCGAGCGCCAGCACGATGCGCCGCCGGGGCGGCGCGTCGTCAGGCGTCGGGGGTACCGCGCTCATGGGGCCGGATGTCCGTCGCCGCCGGCGGCATCGTCGGTGCCCCGCTCGGCCCGGCGTGCCTCGTCCGGCTCGAAGGCCAGGTCGGTGTCGGGCACGATGCCACGCTCGGCCGGGCTTCCGGGTATCAGGTTGTCCAGGATCAGCCCGAGTAGCGCGCCCACCGCGATGCCGGAGCCGAAGATGCTCCGGGCGAGGTTCGTCAGCCACGTCTGACCGCCCAGGGTCCACTCCTGCGGCAGCGTGCCCATGTAGTTGGGCACCACCAGGCCCATGAACAGGACGAACCCGGCGATGAGCAGGTTGCGTTGCGAGCTCATGTCGGCCCGCAGCAGGTTGGACAGCCCGACGGCGGCGATCAGTCCGAACAGCGCCATGTAGATGCCGCCGACGATCGGCGCCGGGATCGTCGCGATGATCGCTCCGATCTTGGTGATGAAGCCCAGCAGGATCAACGCGGTCGCACCGACTAGCACGACGTACCTGCTGGCGACCTTGGTCAGGCCCACCAGGCCGATGTTCTCCGAGTACGACGTGGACGCGAAACCTCCGACCAGACCGGTGAACGCGCAGCCGAGCCCCTCGGCGCCGATCCCCCGGTTGATCTGGCGCGGCGTCGGGTCGCCGGCGCCGCTGACGCGGGCCACGGCGTGGTAGTCGCCGAACGACTCGATGATCGATGCGAGGTAGGCGGCCAGGATGGCCACGAAGAAGCCGACGTCGAACAGCGGCATGCCCCAGGGGAAGAACAGCGCGCGTTCGCCGACCACGTTGCGGACCCACGGTGCCCCCCCGAAGCTGTCACCGATCGTGCTGAAGCTGACGTAGGCGCGGTTCGCCTCGGTGATGACGCCGATCTCACTGAAGATCAGCGCGACCACGTAGGCCGTGACCACGGCGAGCAGGATGGGAAACAGCGAGAGCATGCGTGAGCGCCGTGACAGAACCAGCGCGAACAGAAAGACCAGCGAGAACGTCAGGATCGCGATCCACCAGTTGCTCGACTGCACGACGTTGCCCTGATCGTCGGTCACGGCGCTGACCTGCCCGCTCGCCGCGCCGTACAACGACAGTCCGATCAGCGCGATGACCGGGCCGATGACGACCGGCGTGATGTAGCGGCGCAGCACTCCCACCAGGCCGCTGAAGCCGATCGCTGCCTCCACCACGGCACCCAGCAGGATCGCGCCGGCGATGTACTGCATCGCCTGTGCGCCGGAGTGCGCCCCGATGATCGCGAAGAACGGGCCGAGGAACGCGAAGGACACGCCTTGGACGATCGGCAGTCGTGTGCCGATCGTGACCTGCAGGATGGTCGCCACACCCGACGCTATGAACACCGAGCTGATCAGGATGGCGATCTGGGTCGTATCCATCTCCATGGCGGGTCCCAACAGCAGGGGGACCGCGATGGTGGCGCCGAACATCGTGAGCACGTGCTGGAGGCCGAGACCCAGCGCCTTGGGGAACGGCTTCGGGACGTCGTCGAGGCCGTAGTTCAAATCGATCTGCGGGGCGGCTGTGGTCACGGTGAGGCTCCTTCGTCGTCGCACACCGAATCCGGCGCGCCCGCAGTCGTGCGGACCGAAGAGCACGATGACGACGTTGCCGAGCCTCGACCGCCGGTGACCTTCGATTCGCGTTGCTGCTACGTGGCCGGCTCGTGATGCAGATTCCATACGATCAGCATCGTTGCCGCAAGTCCTCCGTTGTGGATCACGTCGCGCAATGGTGACCCGTGCGCTCCAAGTCAAGCGCATCGCCGCCGCGGCGGTACCAGGGTCGGAACCGCGCGAGCTCAGTCGACGTGCACGATCGCCGCGACGGGTCCTCCCCCGGGGGGGCCCTGGTGGAGCGCACCGACGGACACGAACACCGCCGGGTCACCGATCGCGGCAGCGGCCACTCCTCCGACCGCGGCCTTTGCGTGGCGGTGCCAGTGGACGTCGGAGTCGTCGAGCATGATCTGGCGCCGCCCGCGCAGCGTGGCGTCGGGAGCGGCCTCACACTTGAGGAACACGTTGACCAGGCGGTCATCGAGGTCTGACGGATGCGGGCGCCCGGGCAGGTCCAACCCGGCCGACCGGATGGCGTCGTAGATGCCGTCGAAGTCCAACGCGTCCCGCATGACGGCGTGCCCGATGCGCAGATCACCGCCGGCTCCGGGCGCGTTGCCGACCAGGACGATCTGCGCACGGTCCAGTTCGACGCCCGACGAGCACGACGCGACCGACGAGAACAGCGACGTGTCGCTACCGATGTCGTCGGCGGCGGGCATGGTGATCTCACCGAGGCCGACCGCCACGCCGAGTCCGGTGGTGCCGTTGGACATGTCCATCGACTGGTGGATGTCCTCACTGAACACCGTCTGCCCACGTGCCTTGGCCTCGTTGATGGTCTCCATGGTCAGCAGCGGCGTCTTGGTCTGGACGTAGTGGACCTCGGACGGGTCGGTGATGCCGGCGATCTCCATCGCTTTGCGGACCCCGTCGGCGACCTTCTCGACCATCCCCGGGCGTCCGATGTCCTCGGGCAGGATCGGCTCGCTCATGGCGATGCCGACCGACAGGCGCGGCTCGTCACCACCGGTGTCGGCGGTGCGCGCGAACACGGTCGCATGGGGTGTGATCACCCCGTCGCAGCCGCCCGACCACACCATGGGGATCTCCTCGATCTCCGCCCGGCTGCGGGTTCCACGCTGCTCGAGGACACCGCGGAACGCCTGGTCCGCGAGGATGCGGGTGAAGTCGTTGACCCCGCCGTTGCCCTCGGTCTTGCCGATGATCGCGATGACCTCGTCGGCGGCGAACTCACCGTCGTCGATCAGCCGTGCCATGCCCGTTGCGTCCTGGACGCTGGACAGCACCACCTTGCGTGCCACGATTGCCATCACCGCTCCCTTCTTCAGCGCAACCCGGTGACCATAGCTTCGTGGAGCCTGGTTCCACGAAACACGCGGCGACGTCCGGCCAGCAACGCCGCTGAGCCACAGGGCGTCGCCCGGCGGGTCCGACGCTATCGTGTCAAGCAATGTCCGCGCTGCCCACGTGACGCCGGCGTCGAGGTCATCGCCGGCGGCAGCACCCACGACCGCACACCGCAGGATCGGAGGCGCGATGTCCCGCGCACTGCGCACGTTGAGCGCGACCGCCACCGCCGCAGGCGCGGCCGCCGCAGCGGCGTACAAGATCGGTGACTTCGGTGTGGGAGACGCCCTCAGGCTGGCCCGGGACGTCCAGCGGGGTCCGGTCATCCTCACGCTCGATCTGACCCGCCCCCTGCGCGTTCGGGAGGCAACCGGCCTCGCCGCGCTGCGCACACGCGGGCGACCGACCTTGCGCGAGGTCGTCGAGACGTTGCTGCAGTCGGCCGGTGACGAGCGGGTGGTCGCGCTCGTCGGGCACATCGGGGGCAGGGTCGGCGGACTGGCGACGGTCCAGGAACTGCGCGAGGCCGTCGCGACGTTCACAGCGACCGGCAAACCGGCGGTCGCCTACTGTGACGCGTTCGGGGGCGAGGGCGGCAACGGCACGCTGGACTACCTGCTGGCCTCGGCGTTCAGTGAGATCCACCTGCAGCCCACCGGTGACCTCGCCCTGCTCGGTGTGGCCAGCGAGGTCACGTTCATGCGTGGTGCGCTCGACAAGGCGGGCATCGAGCCACAGTTCGGCCATCGCCACGAGTACAAGAACGCCGCGGACCAGCTGACCGAGCACGACTTCACGCCCGCACACCGTGAGGCGCTCGGCGCGCTCGTCGACAACTGGGCCGACCAGATCGTCGACGCGGTCGCCGCTGCGCGCCGGGTCGGCCGTGACGTGGTGCGCCAGGCCATCGACGACGCGCCGCTGTCTGCCGGACAGGCTGTCGAGCGCGGCCTGGTCGACCGGATCGCCTACCGTGACGAGACCCTCGAGCAGGTACGCGCGCGCGTCACCCCCGACGCCGAGTTGACGCTGCTGCAGGACTACCGCTCGACGAGCCGCGCCAGGCACCGCTGGCACGCGCGCAACGCTCCCGTCGTGGCCCTGATCACGGCGCGCGGCGCCATCACACAGACCCGTCGCGGCGACGCGATGTCGCGGTCGGGCATCACCGCCGACGTCCTGGGCGCCGCGCTGCGCCGCGCGGCCGACGACGACGACATCGCCGCGGTCCTGCTGCACGTCGACAGTACCGGCGGATCGGCCGTGGCGTCGGACACCATCCGGCGCGCCGTCCTGACCACCCGGCGGGCCGGCACCCCTGTCGTGGCGTGGATGGGCGACTTTGCGGCCAGCGGCGGCTACTACATCGCGATGGCGGCCGATGAGATCGTCGCACAGCCGGGGACCCTGACCGGATCGATCGGTGTCGTCGGCGGCAAAGCCGTCACCAACGAGCTCGAGCGCAAGCTCGGCCTGGAGACGCGCGCGATCACCAGCGGCGCCAACGCGCGGTTCTTCTCGTGGGCCACCGGGTTCGACAGCGAGCAGCGCGCCCGGCTCGAAGACTGGCTCGACCGCGTCTACGACGACTTCACCGCCAGGGTCGCCGAGGATCGCGGCCTCACACGCGAGCGGGTCCACGAACTGGCGCGCGGCCGCATCTGGAGCGGCGCACAGGCCCACGAACGTGGGCTGGTGGACCGCCTCGGCGGGTACGCCACCGCCCTGGCGGCGGTGCGCACGACGCTCGGGCTGCCCGCCGACGCGCCGCTGCGGCTGCACACCTATCCCCCGCAGCCGTCGCTGCCCGACCGGTTGCGCGGCAAGGACGTCGAAGACCCGGCCGAACAGCACCTCGCGGCGGTCATGGCCGCGCTGGCCGGCGACGCGGGCACCCTGCGTGACACCCTGCGCGAGTGGTTGCAGCCGGCTGGGGTGCTCACGATGCCGTTCGTGCCAAGGCAGCGCTGACGCGCCGGCGGCCGCCCTGCGGCACCCCACGACGAAGGACACGGCAACGATGCCAACGCCCCGCGAATGGGTCGAATCGAACATTGCGATCCAGCATGGGCGGTCGTTCCTGATCACCGGCGCCAACGGCGGCATCGGGTTCGAGGCCGCCCGTCTGCTCGCCCACCGCGGCGCCCGAGTGGTGATCGCGAGCCGCGACGCCCAACGCGGGACCGCTGCGCTGCGGCGCATCGCCGCCGACTCGCCGGACGCCGATCTGGAACTGCTTCCACTTGATCTGGCCTCGCTCGACGGCATCCGGCGCGCCGCAGATGCGTTCCGCGAGCGTCACGACCACCTCGACGTGCTGATCAACAACGCCGGCGTCATGGCCACGCCGTTGCGCCGGACCGCCGACGGCCTCGAGTTGCAGTTCGCCACCAACCACCTGGGTCATCACGCGTTGACGGGCCTGCTGCTGCCGGCCCTGCTCGCCGGTGAACGGCCGCGCGTAGTCACGGTGTCCAGCAACCTGCACCGCCGTGGGCGCATCCGCTTCGACGATCCAAACTGGCGGCGTGAGTATGACCCGTGGGCCGCCTACAGCCAGAGCAAGCTGGCCAACCTGCTGTTCACCTTCGAACTGCAGCGCCGCGCCGCCCGGGCCGGGCTCGGGCTGATGGCGCTGGCCGCGCATCCCGGCTACGCCGCCACCAGCCTGCAGACCCGCGGTCCCCAGATGCGCGGCTCCGCGCTGTCCGAACGCATCGCACGGATCTCGAACACCGTGTTCGCCCAGGACGCCGCGCACGGGGCGCTGCCGACGGTCGCCGCGGCGGCGCTGCCCGAGGCCCGCGGTGGGGACTACTGGGGTCCGGCGGGATTTCTGCGGATGCGTGGCCTGCCCGGCCACGCCACGCCGGGCTCCAACGCGACCGATGCGGCGGCCGCCGCACGGCTGTGGACACTGTCCGAAACGCTGACCGGTGTCACCTTCGACGCCCTGGCCACCGGCTGACCGTCGTGGACACCGTGATCAACATCGCGCTCGTGCTCGCGGTCATCGTGCCGTCGATCATCCTCCACGAGGTGGCCCATGGCTGGACGGCACTGCGCTTCGGCGACGACACCGCCAAGCGCGCGGGCCGGCTGACACTCAACCCCATCCGGCACATCGACCCGTTCGGTACGGTGCTGCTGCCGGCCATCCTGGCGTTCACGACCGGGTCCGCGTTCGGCTACGCCAAACCGGTGCCCGTGGTGCCCGCACGCATGCGCCGGCCACGCGATCACGGACTCCTCGTGAGCCTGGCCGGCCCGGCCACCAACGTCATCCTCGCGGTGCTCGCGGCCGTTGTGCTGCGCCAGGTCACACCGGCGACCAACGTGGCGGTGATTGACATCGTCTGGCGCTTCGGCGTCATCAACGCCATCCTCGCCGCCTTCAACCTGCTGCCGATCCCACCGCTGGACGGCTCCGCGCTGGTCGAACGTGTGCTGCCACGCCGGTACCTGCCCCGCTGGCGGCAGATCCGCCAGTACTCCATGGCGATCCTGCTGGTGCTGGTCCTGCTTCTCCCCCAGGTCCTCGGCACGGTCTTCGGCTGGGCCGTCGACCTGTGGAGCCTGCTGCTGTAAGGCATCGGACCTGCGCGGGCGTGATGACGTCGTGGAGCCGGGATGATCATCAGCTCCACGACGTCAAACCACGTCCCTAGGGTTCGATCACGACCTTGATGCTGGTGCCGCCCTCGACGGCCGCGATGGCGTCGTGCACGCGGTCGAGCGGCAGCCGGTCGGTGATGAGGTCGGCGACCGGCACGGCGCCGCTGCCGATCATCTCCAGCGCCTGCTGATTGTGCGTGGGTGTCGACCCGGCGGGTCCGACGATCGTCAGCTCGGTGTAGTGCACCGTGTTGGCGTCCACGGTGATCAGCGGCTTGTCCTTGGGCAGGCCACCGAACAGGCTGATGCGCCCGCGCGGCGCTGCCATGTCGATCGCCTGCTCCTGTGCCCTGCCGGATCCGGCGGCGACGATGATCACATCGGCGCCGCGCCCGTCGGTCAACCCGCGGACGGCGTCGACGGGATCCTGCTGGCTGGAGTCGATCGCCGCATCGGGGTCGACACGGTCGGCGGCCAGCTTGAGGCGCTCACCGTTGATCTCTGCCAGGAACACCCGCTCGGCGCCACGTGCCCTGGCGAGCATGACGTGCATGCAGCCGATGGGGCCGGACCCGACGACCACCACGGTCTCGTCGTCGTACTTGCCGACGTCGGCCTGCTCCTGGGCGTTGAGCGCACACGCGAGTGGCTCGGTCACCGCGGCCTCGGCGTAGGACAGACCGTCGGGGATCCGGTTCAACCCATCGACGCGCAGGACGTTCTCCGGCACCACCATGTACTCCGCGAAGCCGCCGTCGTACTGGTAGCCGACCGACGTGAGGTTGGCGCAGACCGTCATCGATCGGTGCGTGCACTGGTAGCAGCGACCGCAGGGCACCGCGGCGATGCACTGGACGCGGTCACCGGCCTGCCAGCCGCCGACGTCGCCACCGACATCGACCACCTCGCCGGCGATCTCGTGGCCGATGACACGCGGCAGCGAATCAAGGTTGCGGTGGCTGTGATGGAAGATCTTGACGTCGGTGCCGCACGTCGCACAGGCGTGGACACGCAGCATGAGCTCATCGCGGCCCGGCGAGGGTGTGTCGATCTCCTCGACGCGCAGGTCCCCGGGCTCGTAGAAGCGCGCAACCCTCACGACGAGCGACCTATCGCTTCGCTACTTGAGGCCATGTCACTCGTCCTCCTCGACGGCCGGCGCGAGCAGTGTCAGCACGACGTCGACGTCGGTCGTCGTCCGCAGCCGCTCGGCGGACTCCTCGTCTGACAGGACCTGCGCGAGCGACGCGAGCACGCCGATGTGCTCGTCGGACGTGGCGGCGACCGCGAGCGCGGCGTGCGCGTCCTCGCCGTGCTCCCACTCGACCGGCTCGGCGAACTGCAGGAACGCCACCGCGGCGCGGCGCACGTACCTGCGGCTCTCGTCGGTCCCGTGGGGAAGGGCGAACCCCTCCCCCATGTACGACGACATCACGGCCTCGCGCTCGTGCATCGCCGCGATGTACGGCTCCTCGATCGCGCCGGCCTCGACCAGCAGCCGCCCGGCCTGGTCGATGGCGTCGTCGCGGTCGGCTGCGACGACGCCCAGGCGCACCTGGTCCGCGGTCAACAGGTCCGGCGCCGACTCAGCCTTCGACGGTGTCGTCATTCTTGACGGCCTCCTCGAGTCGGTCGAAGACCGGGTCGCCGAGGTATGCGTTGAAGGCGAGCACCGGGGTGTCGCCGGCCTGGTCGCGCGCCCGCGACGACAGGCCCTGGTGGCACAGCACCACGTCGGCGTCGTCGGGGATCTGGTTGACCGGCGAATGGCCCACGCTGATCCCGTAGCCACCGAGGCGCTTCTTGAGCTGGGACGTCAGCAGGACGCTGGATCCCATGCCCGCTTCGCACGCGACGACGACCTTCTTGATCTGCGAGCCCTGGATGCTTGCCATGTCATGCCTCCTGCGGTCGAACCTGGACGTTCTTGTTGGCCCGGGACTGGGCCTGCGCCTCGTCGATGTCGGCGGCCTTCTCCCCCGTCCACCTGAGGATGAACGCCGCGCTGGTGAACGACACCACTGTGGCGACGAGCACACCGAGGAACATGCCGAAGAAGTTGCCGCGTGGCGTGACGGCGATGTAGGCGAAGATGCTGCCCGGTGAGGGCGTCGCGACCAGACCGGCTCCTGTGATCAGGAACGTCAGCACGCCCGCGGCGCCACCGAGGATGGCGGCAATGATCGTCAGCGGCTTCATCAACACGTACGGGAAGTAGATCTCGTGGATGCCGCCGAAGAACTGGATGATCGCGGCACCGGGGATCGTCGGCCGCACCGCCTTGGGACCGGCGAACCAGAACGCCAGCAGGATGCCCAGGCCCGGTCCGGGGTTGGTCTCGATCATGAACAGGATCGACTTGCCGGTCTCCGCGGCCTGCTCGACGCCGAGCGGGGACAGGACGCCGTGGTTGATGGCGTTGTTGAGGAACAGGACCTTGGCCGGCTCGACGATGATGGAGACCAGCGGCAGCAGGCGGTTGGTGACCAGGATGTCGACGCCGTTGCCGAGCACCGTGGTCAGGCTCTGCACGACCGGGCCGATCGCGTAGTAGCCGAGGATCGCCAGGGCGCCACCGAGGATGCCCTGCGAGAAGTTGTTGACCAGCATCTCGAAGCCGGTCTTGATCTTGGGCTCGACCCACCCGTCGAACAGCTTGAGGACGTAGGCCGCCGCCGGGCCCATGATCATCGCGCCGAGGAACTGCGGCACGTCGGTGCCCACGATCACGCCCATGACGGCGATCGCGCCGATCACGCCGCCGCGGCGGTCATGGACCAGCAAGCCGCCGCTGTAGGCGATGAGCAGCGGCAGCAGGAAGGTGATCATCGGCCCGACGATCGCCTCACTGAGCGGCTCGTTGGGCACCCATCCGGTGGGGATGAACAGCGCGGTGATCAGACCCCATGCGATGAACGCGCCGATGTTCGGCATGACCATGGCGGCGAGGTTCCCACCGAAGTGCTGGACCCTCGAACGCCATCCGCCACCTGCGGGGACGGGCGACGCTGCGGCTGAAGATGTCATGTTGACGGCCTCCTCTCGGCTCGATCCACGACGTGGCCGGCGGATCTTCCGCAGGCCGCTGACTGATCTCTGTGGTGACGGGTGGCCGTCACGCCCGGACCACCCGCGGTCCGGCACCTTCGATCTCGGCGACGAGATCCGCGTCGAACCCGGTGTCGGTCACCAGGACATCGACGGCCCGCAACTCGGCGAAGCGCATGAGCGCGTCCGCCGCGAACTTCGTGTGGTCGGCCAGGACCACCGTGCGTCGGGCAGCGTTGACCATGGCGCGCTTGGCTGCCGCCTCCGCCGGGTCCGGCGTGGTCAGTCCGCGCTTGGCCGAGAACCCGTTGGTCCCGATGAAAGCGACATCGATGTAGATCTGTGACAGGGCACCGGTCGTCCAGTCCCCCACGGCCGCCAGGGTGCGGCCACGCACGCGACCGCCGACCAGCAGCACCTTGATCTGCGGTTTGGCCGCCAGCGTGACCGCGATCGGTGCGCTGTTGGTGACGACGGTCAGCTCCCGGTCGTTGGGGATCGCCTGCGCGAACAGCGCGGTCGTGGTGCCGGCGTCGATCAGCACGGCACCGTCGTCGGGGATCTCCGCGAGCGCGGCCTTGGCGATGCGCTCCTTCTCGGCGACCATCACAGCGCTGCGCTTTGACACGCCAGGTTCAAAGCCAAGCCGTTCCGTCGGGATCGCGCCTCCGTGCACACGGGTGACCACCGATTGGCGCTCCAGCGTCGACAGGTCCCGGCGGATGGTCTCGGTGGTGACGCCGAACTCCTCGGCGAGCAGCGCCACATCGACGCGCCCTTCACGGCGGGCCTGTTCGGCGATCAGCCGCAGACGCTCCTCCGCATACATGGGAACCTATCTGTGTTTCGGTGGCTTCGTGTTGATATGCCTGCGTAAAGGCACCGTAACACGGCGGGATCACCAAGTAAACACATAGATTTCCACGAATATTTGCCCATGAGCGGGCAGGACCGGGCACCCGACTTGGGTCACCGCGGCCGCGCCCGACGCGGGGCCGTGGACACCGTCCGCGTGTGCGGCGAGCGTGCTCCCGCTAGGTGCGCTCGGTCAGCTTGAGCGCGGCATCGAGGATCTCCTGCTCCGACAGCAGGACCGCGTCGGCGGCGGGCCCGATCGG
>Ga0299907_10001127_pt1 | contig 14800 bp, 14 predicted proteins | sample RVTome_16_FD_198680 | JGI IMG/M metagenome (GOLD analysis project Ga0299907, IMG submission 198680) | Soil microbial communities from uranium-contaminated site in the Upper Colorado River Basin, Wyoming, United States - RVT152D67 (version 2) ... | reverse complement strand
TCCGCCTCGACGACGATGTCGGCCCTGGCGATTGCCGACGCCGCGTCGCCATACTCCCCGACGAGACTGGTGATCAAGTTGCCGGCCGCGTGGATGGGCTCGCCCTTGTCCATCTCGCCGAGGGACGGATCGAGCGGTTCGATGTCGGCAAACACCTGGTCGGCCGCGTCCTCGGCGGCGTATCGGTCGGAAGCGACCACGACGGCCAGCGGCTCGCCGACGTAACGGACTTTGTCTGTGGCGAGGAGGGGCTGGAGATACGGCACCACCGTCTCGTCGAAGGAGACGCGTGGCGGGATGCGGGGCACGGTTCCCAGTGATGCCTCGAGGTCTCTCGCAGTGAACACCGCTTCCACGCCGGGCGACTCCTCGGCCGCCGAGGAGTCGATGCCGACGAGAATGCCATGAGACACGGTCGATCTCACGAAGGCGATGGCGAGCAGGCCGGGGAGACGCACGTCGGCGACATATCTCGCCTCGCCTCTCAACAGAGGGGGATCCTCATGTCTCAGTATCGAGGCGCCAATGGCGCGACCTGGCGCGGCTTGGTGAGTATTCATGAAATTGGTTTGATTTGGGTTGTAACGCGGATAGTACACTTCGGCCAATGAAGCCGGCCAGTTTCGACTACTACGAGGCGCGCTCCAGGGCCGAGGCGGTGTCGCTCCTGACCGAGCACGGCGACGACGCGAAGGTGCTCGCCGGCGGCCAGAGCCTGGTGCCGGCGATGAACTTCAGGCTGGCACGCCCCGCAGTGCTCGTCGACATCAACCCCGCCTCGGAGCTCGACTATCTCGACCACGGCGAGGGACGGCTCCGCATCGGTTCGCTGGTGCGGCACAACGTCTTCGAGCGCTCCGCCCCCGAGGGGCCTCTGGGCCAACTGCTCAACAAGGCCGCCCGGCATGTCGGCCATCTCCCGATAAGGGTGAGGGGAACCTTTGGGGGGAGTCTGGCTCATGCAGACCCGGCGGCAGAGTGGTGCGTGGTCGCCTCGCTGCTCGATGCTGAGATGGTCGCCAATGGCCCCGGCGGGACCAGGGTGATACCGGCGGCCGATTTCTTCCAGACAGTGTTCACCACCGACCTGCGGGCCGACGAGCTCCTGGTGGAGACTCGCATCCCCCTCCTTCCGGCCTCCGCCAAGGTGGGCTTCGTCGAGCTCAGCCGACGCGCCGGTGATTTCGCCTTGGCCATGGTGGCGGTCGCCGTCGACATGGACGGCGAGAAGGTGCAGACAGCTCGCATCGCCGTGGGCGGGGTGAGCGATCGCCCGCTCAGAGCATCAGCGGCGGAGCGGGCCCTGCAAGGGAGGACGCTCACCGACGAGTCCACCGAGGAGGCCGGTGAGATCGCAGCCGACGAGGTGGAGACGATCGGTGACATCCATGGCTCCGCCGAGTATCGCCGAGACCTGGTCCGTGTCCTCACGAAGAGAGCCCTTCGTCAGGCGATCGCGGGATGACGACATGGGTGGGCCTTCCGCTGCTCAGGTTCGAAGACCCCTACCTGCTCAAAGGTGACGGCGAGTACGTCGCCGACATCGCTGCAGGAGCGGCATTCCTCAGATTCGTCAGGAGCCCGGTGGCCCATGGGAGAATGATCGGGATAGAGGCACCCGACCACGTCACCATCTTCACCGGTGACGATCTCGCTCTCGTCGGCCCCCTGACACCTCTTCTGCATCGAGCCGACTATGTGCCGGTGGAACAGCCGATCCTGGCCCGCGACACCGTCCGCTTCGTCGGTGAGCCCATCGCCGTGGTAGTCGAGGAATCGCTGGCGGCCGCCGAGGACGCCGCCGACCAGGTGTTTGCCGACATCGCGCCTCTCGATCCGGTGATCGGTCTCTCCGAGGCCTTGGAGCCGGGAGCGCCCCTGGTGCACGAGAACGCCTTGGGCAACACCCTTGTCGACACCCGCTTCGACTCGGGAGGCGTGGACGATGCATTCGGCCGCGCCGATGAGATCGTCGAGCTACAGGTCCGATCGAGGCGTCAGAGTGCCATGCCGCTCGAAGCCCGCGGCTCGGTGGCCCGATACGACGTTAGGTCAGGGCGCATCACTCTCTTTTCGTCGACCCAGGCCCCACACGTGGTGAGGACGATCATCGCCGACCTCATCGGCATGCCCGAGTCGGAGCTGCGGGTGGTCGCCCCCGACGTCGGCGGCGGCTTCGGCCAGAAGTACTGCGTCTCAGTCGAGGATGTCGTCACCGTTTGGGCAGCCCGTCGACTCAAGTCGACCGTCTCCTGGATAGAGGATCGGCGTGAGAACTTCATGTCGTCGTTCCACAGCCGGGATCATCGCCACCAGGTCAGAGGAGCCTTCGACGACGACGGGCGACTGCTCGCCATCGACGCCGATCTTCTCTGCAACGTGGGCGCGTACTCCTGCTACCCGGTCACCTCTGGTGTGGAGCCGTTGATGGCGATGGCCGACCTGCCTGGGCCTTATGACTTCCAGAGCTACCGGGTGCGATCACGGGGCGTCACCACGAACACTTGCCCGATGGCGCCTTACCGTGGAGTCGCCAGACCGGTGATCACCCTGGCCATGGAGCGTCTCATGGACCTGGCCTCGTCGCGGCTGGGCCTGGATCCCGTTGAGATCAGGCGAAGAAATCTCATCACTGACTTTCCCTACAAGTCGGCCACCGGAATCACCTTCGATGAAGGCTCCTATGTCCAGGCGCTGGAGACCGCGGCCGACACCATCGACGTGAGGGCATTTCGCCACCGTCAGAGCGAGGCCCTCGAGAGCGGACGGCACATCGGCATCGGCTTCAGCGTCTTCTCCGAGCGCACCGGATACGGCACACCGGCGTTTGCCGTCAGGGATATGGACGTCACTCCGGGCTACGAGACCGTCGACCTGGTCATGGACCCCTCTGGGTTCGTCGAGGCTCGTATCGGCGCCTCCCCGCACGGGCAGGGTCTCGCTACCAGCATGACCCAGCTCCTCGCCGACGAGCTCGGCATCGACCCTCACGCCATTCGGGTAGTCCACGGGGACACCGATCGGACGCCATACGGGTGGGGAACGTTCGCCAGCAGGTCGATGGTCATCTCGGGCGGAGCCGCCAAGATCGCGGCGACACGGCTCAGGGAGAAACTGGCCGCGATCGCGGCCCAGGAGCTGGAGGCGTCGCCCGAGGACATCACCTTCGGTGCGGGCCGGGCGACTGTGGCCGGCACCGAAGATGGGATCGAGATCGCCAAGCTGGCACGCATCGCCTACCACAGCAGCCAGCGGCTCCCCAAGGGCAGCGCGCCCGGACTTCTCACCCAGGCCGCCTATGACCCCTCCGGCACCTTCTCCAATGCATGCCATGTGGCAGTCGTCGAAGTCGACGTCGAGACCGGGACCGTCGACCTGGAGCGATTCGTGGTTGTCGAAGACGCCGGGGTCCTCATCAACCCGATGATCGTCGACGGCCAGGTCCACGGTGGGGTCACCCAGGGCATCGCGGGGGCGCTGTTCGAGGAGATCATCTACGACGAGTCCGGGAACATCCTCACCACGTCGTTGCTCGACTATCTCCCTCCCACAGCTGCCGAGATACCGCGGATCGAGATCGAGCATCTCGAGACCGTCTCGGTAGCGACCATCACCGGCGCCAAGGGCCTGGGCGAGGGCGGGACCATCGGGGCGCCGGCCGCCGTGATAAATGCGATCTCCGACGCCCTGCGTCCGCTGGGAGTGGAGGTCAATGAGATACCGGCCACGCCACCCCGCATCCGTGAGTTGATCCGAGCGAGTGAAAGGGCGAGTCGATGAACCAACGTGAGAAGGTCCAGCTGACCCTGGATGTCAACGGGCGAGAGCACCAGGTGATGGTGGAGCCGCGCAAGACCCTCGCCGACACCATTCGCGAGGACTGTGGCCTCACCGGGACTCATCTCGGCTGTGAGCACGGAGTGTGTGGAGCCTGCACCGTCCTGGCGGACGGCCAGCCGGTCCGCTCCTGTCTGATGTTCGCCGTCCAGTGCGAGGGCATCGAGCTCCGCACGGTGGAGGGCCTCGCCCGGGGCGACGAGCTCCACCCCATCCAACAGGCCTTCTGGGAGAACCACGGGTTGCAATGTGGCTTCTGCACCCCCGGCTTCCTGATGCTGGCCGTCGGCTACCTGGAACAGAACCCCGAGCCGACCGACGAGGAGCTCCGCGACCTCCTCGCCTCGAACCTCTGCCGATGCACCGGGTATCAGAACATCATGAAGTCGGTGAAACAGGCCGCGGTGGCAATGAGGTCATGAGCTATGCCGGCCGTTCCGTCGAGAGGGACGAGGATCCTCCTCTCCTCACCCGCTCGGACCGGTTCACCGCCGGCATAGCTCTTGCCGCTTCAGCGACAGACCACTAGTGAGCGGCTGAGCCCAACTTCTCGGTCGGGACCTCCACCGAGTCGCCGACGTCGAAGAACGCGATGATCCGGCAGGGGCACGACTCGAGATCCTCGAACTTCCAGGGGAACGCCCCGATGACGCAACGCTGGTTGAGCACCTTGTCGATGTCCCCGCCCAGGTTCTCCGCGTGGATCAGACCCTCCTGGAAGGCATAGTTGTGAAAGGGAAAGATATCGCTCAGGACGGTTCTCCCCGAGGGCTTGTGGGTGTACTCGAAGCTGGGGAAGAATTCCTCGCAACTCATGCCCACCTTCTCCTCGAACTGCCTGGCGAGATCGGGGCGTTGGGTGCGGATGGAGGTGTTCATCGGATGGTCTCCCGAGCCGGCGTCGATGCCGAACCACTTGATCTTCTTGTCGAGCATCCATTCGACGAGCTCCCGCTTGCCGCCGGGATGCATGCAGAAGTACCTGACCAGGTCTTGCTTGGGCTGGCCCTCGTAGTACTGGTGCCACCCGGTGTGGAGGATGAGGATGTCGCCCTCCCTGATCTCCACGTCGGCGCCCTCCAGCATCTCGGGGGTGATCACCGACCAATCGTCGACTTGGTCGGAGATGTCCACCACCGCGCCGTGGCTGACGAGGTCGGTGAGCGCGTACGAGGCCATGTCACCTCCCGCGTCGGCGGCGTGGAGACCGCCATCGAGATGGGTTCCCACGTGCAGCGCCATCTCGACACGCTGAGCGACGATTCGATGGGTCTGGAGCGTCTGCGCGTAGTACAGCTTGTTCCCGGCGTATCCCACCCACCCTGGGGTATGGAGGTTCATGACGTGTGAGAGGTCCACCATCTTCATCTGATTTACTCCTTACAAAATGCGCTTGAGTCGCACTGTAGGCGACGCAGGTTGCCCGCTGCCATGTCGCTCAGAGCCGGGTCCCTCGATATTCGATGCCGTACAGGTCAGTGCGTCGGTCGGCGCGGGGAGCGATCAATGGGGACCGCACCTGGGCCCGCTTGGTGGCCCCGATGTCGATCTGGGTGACTTCCAGCGCGTCGCTCGATCTGGGGAGGGGCCCCGCGGCGAGATTCCCATACGGGTCGGCAAGACAGGAAGACCCCAGGAACTCGAGGTCTCCGCGCGTCCCCGCCTGGGAGGCGCAGGCGATGTACACCTGGGAGAGGTTGGCCTGGAACACGGCTCCACGCGCCTGCGGGCACATCCCGTGCTCGTCCCAGCGCTCCTGGTCGAAACCGGGAAGCCATGCGGTGGGGACACAGATGAGGTCCGCCCCCTGCAACGCGAGCAGCCGCACCACCTCGACAAAGCGGAGGTCGTAGCAGACGCATATCCCGATCTTCCCGAAACGGGTCGCGGCCACCGGGAACCCGAGGTTGCCCGGTTGGAAGGCGATCTTCTCCTCGTCGAAGAGATGGGCCTTGCGATAGTGCAAGACCGGCCCGTCGGGCCCGACGGCAACCGCGGTGTTGTAGAGCGCATCACCGTCGACCTCGCAGAACCCTCCCACCACGTAGCCGTCGAACCGGGCCGCCAGCTTCGACCACGAGGCCACCGTGGGGCCGTCGACGAGCTCGGCCAGAGGTCTTAGCCGCTTCCAATCGGCGATGTACCCGTGGATCATCATCTCGGGGAGAATCACGATGTCGGCTCCCTGCTCGAACGCGCTGACCGTGGTGTCCTCCGCCAGCCGGCGGTTGCCCTCCACGTCGTACGGCTCAGCGCCGATCTGGGCCAGGGCGACCGAGACGAGGTCGCTGCTCATCCCGTGTGCTCGCGGGCCTCTCCGGGCATCAGGCCGGCAGCCCGGAGCATTTTCCAGTCGGCGGGGCAGGGGCCCCCCACGCTCTCCACGTGCTCTCCACGGTCCCCGACAACGGCGTGCCACACGCCCACCGACACGTGGATCACATCGCCAGACCCGAACTCGAGACGGGTGCCGTTGGTCACGTCCTCGATGGTGCCCTTGCCGTCGAGGATGTAGATGGTGTCCTCCGACTCCTCGTGGACATGTTCCACGTTCCGCTCTCCCGGTTGCATGTCGACGTAGTTCATGTTGGCGTTATCGGCGCCCACCCCTGGCCAGACCACCAGACGGGCGTCCTTGGCAATCATGGGCACCATGGCTGACGGTTGATCGCGGTGGAAGACGCGAATGCTCATCGCGTCGCTCCCTTCCTCTCGGTGGTCTCTCCTGAGGTTGGGGATGCTCGGCGTTCGATCACCGAGAGATGCTCGTACATGCGGTGATCGGCAGGGCAGGGGCCTCCGATTATCTCAGCCCCCTCAGCCCCTGCCACGAATAAGTAGGAGGTCTCGGGATCGATGTGGGCCATCGATCCCGTTATCAGTTGCTCTCTGGTGTCCCCGTCGAGATCGACCGCGGTGGCCGAGCCGTCCATCACGTAGTACACGGCCTCCATCGGGTGCTCGAGGGCGATGGTGCGCCCGGCCGGGGAGAGCGAGATGTGATGCAGGGACCTCAGCTCCGCTCCGACCCCGGGCCATACCACGGCCCATGCCCTCCCATTCGACTCCACGATCGGGAGCTCGGGGCACTCGTCCGCGTCGTCCTTGAGAATTCGGACCTGGTCGACTTTGCTCATCGCCTCTCTATGTGAACGTGATAAACAACACTCGAATTCAGTTTAATCAGAGTTGATGAGCTCCCATACTCGGCTCGGTTCCGGTCGATGGGCCGGGACCCTGATTCTGCTCGATCCCCACCGCCCCATGCTCCGGGCAGGGCAGCCGGAAGTACCGGGAACTCTCGCACGAAGTCAGGCTACGCGATATAGCTCAAACTGGCTACAGTGAGATTCACGCTCGCCAGAACCCAAGCCGCCTTGGAGGTCTTGATTGAGTGAGCAGGCTCCGATAATCAACGTCCCTCGGATAGCTCCTGAGGACAGCCCGAACGAGGAGCAGGCGCTTCTTCTCTCCAAGACCCTCCTCACCCCCGACAGTGAGCCGCTCAACTTGTTCCGGGTCCTGGTCCGGTACCCCGAGCTGATGAAGCGGGTGAACGCCCTGGGCGGGATGTTCATGGCCCATGGCTCTCTGCCGACCCGCGAGCGAGAGATCGTCATCCTCAGGGTCTCGTGGACCTCAGGCTGTGACTACGAGTTCGCCCAGCATGCGCCGATCGGGCGGCGGGTGGGGCTCACGGATAGAGACATCGAGCAATTGGGTGATCCCATCGAGTCGGGAGACTGGGACGAGGACGACGCTGCGCTCATCCGGCTCACTGACGAGATCATGGCCGATCTGAGTGTCTCCGACGAGACCTGGCAACTTGTCGCGAGGAGTCACGACCCCAACCAGATGATGGAGCTGGTGCTGCTGGCCGGCTACTACCAGATGTTGGCGGGGTTTCTCGAGGCGGTCCGAATACCGCTCGAGGAGGGGAGCCTCCGGTTCCCGCAGCGATGAGCAACCCGCGACGGCCCCTGGAGGGAATTCGAGTGATCGGGGTGGAGCAGTACATGAGCGCCCCGTACTGCACCATGCTGCTCGCCGACGCGGGCGCCGAGGTCGTGAAGATCGAGCGTCCGGGTCAGGGAGATCCCCGCCGCTACATCCCTCCGTTCGCCGAGGGGGAGCAAGGCGCCAGGGTCGCCGGGGGCTTCATGGCGTACAACCGGAACAAGAAGAGCCTGACCCTCGACCTCGGGTCCGAGCAGGGAAGGGAGATCCTCAAGGAGCTGGCCGTGGTCTCCGACGTGGTGGTGGAGAATCTCCGCCCAGGCTCGATGGCCAAGCTGGGCCTGGACTATCCGGTGCTCAGGGAGTTGAACCCGGCGATCGTGTACGGAGCGATATCGGGATTTGGGAGGCTGGAGGGCTATCAAGGCCCCTATTCCGATCGGCCCGCGTTCGACATCGTTGCTGAGGCTATGAGCGGGATGATGAACCTGGTCGGTTTCGAAGACAAGCCACCGTCCTGGACCATTTACGGGCTGGCCGATACCTACACCGGGCTTTGCACGGCGTTCGGGATCATGCAGGCACTCTTCATGCGTGAGCGGACCGGGGAGGGGATGTTTGTCGACAGCGCGATGCTGGACAACATGATCGCGCTCAATGAGCGCATGGTGATGCTCTATTCGGTCACCGGTGAGGAGCCGGCCCGCGGGCAGCTTCGCCATCTCTATCCGAGGGGCGCGTTCGAATGCAAGGACGGTTATCTGGCCATCAACGTGCCCGACGATCTCATCTGGAAGAGGCTCTGCGAGGCACTCGAGCGAGCGGACCTCGTCGACGACGCGCGCTGCGCCAATGGCACGGCCCGGGCCGAGAACGCAGAGCTGGTCGACGCCGTGATCAACGGTTGGCTCGCCGACAAGACCCGCGCCGAGGCGGAGAGCATTCTCAACACCAAAGGGGTGCCAGTCGGTCCGGTGTACACGGCCCGCGACGTCTTCGACGATCCTCAGGTTCGGGCCCGGAAGGCTCTGGTAGCGATCGACGATCCCGATGTCGGGAGGTATCGGTTTGCTCGCTCTCCGGTGATGCTCTCGACATCGCCCGAAGCGATGGCGAACCCGGCACCGCGCCTCGGCGAGCACACACGCGAGCTCATGGCTGAGACACTCGGGTACTCAGCGGAGGACATCGAGCGTTTGCAGGCAGCCGGCGTCATCTGAGGAGAACCCCACCGGGGGTTGGCCCGCCTCCACCAGAAGCGCAAAGGCGGTCCGGCTCGCGGATCGATCTCCTGGCGGCTCGAACCGCTTCAGTCCCGTCGATAGCTGGTGCGGGCCACCTCGGAATAGGGGACCGGGCCCACGGTGGCGCGGATCTCCGTCTGGTCATGCCTCTCGACGTTCGCCTTGGAGGTTCCTCCATCTTCCTCACCCCAAAGAAGTGTCACCTCGGTGCCGGGCGTGGCGTAGGCATGGTCGATCACGGCCAGAGTGAGCATCTTTCTCTCGTTGGAGCTGTAGCCGATCCAGGTGGAAATCCCCACGGTCTTCCCATCGGCGAGGACCGAGTCGTAGGGATGCATCGCGTAGACGGCGGAGGGGAACTCGATGAATTTGGCCCGCCCTCCATCCTCGAGCTGGGAAGCCATCACCCTCAGGACGTCGTCGCTGTCCAACACCAGGGTGACCTCGGCTCGGGCGGGGGCCTTCGACATCTCCATCAGGGCCTCTTTCCCGATGAAGTCATGGTCGAATTTGACGAACCTCCCGTAACCCAAGTCCCAGGGGTTGAAGTAGTAGTCCTCGATGTCCGTCGAGTAGAAGCTGCCACCGAGGGAGGCTCTTGCCTCGTAGCCGTCGGCAGGCAGCCATTCCCGGTAGTCCTTGAGTCGATCGCCGCTGTAGATGGCAGGAAGCGGCGATGGGATCCAACCCGATTCCAGCGTGTTGGACGAGTAGGCGCGAGCCCCGGCCCGACGAAGACCGAACTCCCTGCCGGCGGAGATGATGGCCTCCTGAACCGCCTCCTTCTCGTCCCACGGTCCGAAGAGCTCGAACCCGGGTTGTCCGACCATGCCATGTCTGAGGGCACGAACTTCATGGCCTGCGATCGCGAGGTTGGTCATGTTGAAGAAGCGAACCTTGGGGACCGGCTCACCAAGGAGCTTCTCCACCGTCTGCAGGGCGTTGGGCCCCTGGACCTGGAAGCGATAGGACTTGCGACGGCCGTCGTCCCGGAGGAGGGTGCGCTGATCGAGCTCGAAAGCCACGTCGTACCCGCCCGCGTCGGCCTGGTAGATGACCCAATTCATGCTGGGGACCCGCCCGACGAGGTTGAACGACTGCTCCGCCAGGTAGAAGAGGATCACGTCACCGATCACATAGCCCTCGGGAGTGCAGGGGGCGAGGTGTTTCGCCTGATCGACCTCGAACCCCTCGAAGGAGTTGTACCCGACCCGTGTCAGCAACTCGAGGGCGTCAGGTCCCTCCAGGGCCAGGTCAACCATGTGATAGGAGAGATCGAAGAGGACGCAGGTCTTTTGCCAGGCCTCCTGCTCGTCCCGCCAGTTGGTGAACTCGGCGGGCACGCCGGGGTAGACATTGGGCCCGACCTGTGCGTTGCGGAGCATGTCGACCGGGTTGCCGGCCGTGCTGAGCAGTGCTTCCAAGGTGTCGGCCATCGGGTTCCGAGCCTAATGAAAGTCAGTCCGTCTCGACCGGCGGCGTCCCGTGGGTGTGGAAGCTGGCGATGGTCTGCAGCCCCCAGGCCTGACCCTTGGCCCTCTCCTCCGGTGTCCACGATATCGGAGTCCAGTCCGGGGCGAGCATCAGGCGAGCGCCGGCGTTGCACAGTTCGATGCGATTGCCGCCCGGTTCCCAGACGTAGAGAAAGAACGTCTGCTGTATGGCGTGCTTGTGGGGACCGGTCTCGATGTGGACGCCGTTCTCGAGACACACGTCGGCCGCTCTCAAGATGTCCTCACGGGTGTCGGTGGCCAGAGCGATGTGGTGAAGCCGGCCCATGGTCCCGGTGCGGTCGACGGTGTGGACCAGGTCGTATGTCTTGTCGCTGATGGTGAACCAGGTCGCTGCCGGTGGCCCATCTTCCGAGAGGATCTGCTCGGTCAGCATTGCACCAAGACCCCTGGCCAGGAAGTCGGCATTGGCCGGGACATCGACGGCCAGGTAGTTGATGTGGTCGAGCCGGCGGACGTTGGCGCCACGCCCGGGAAAGCGTGCCGCCTGGTTCTTCAGTGACGGGGCCAATTCTGGGGGAGGCAAGTAGCGCTCTACCTCCCAGTAGACACCGATCTCGTGCCCGTCGGGATCCGTGGTGAGATAGACCGGGCCGAGGCCCAGCTCATCCTCGACCCAGCGACCGGGGCGCCCGTACGACTCGAGGGCCTCGACCCGTCGCTTCAGGGCGAGCGGCCCGGCCGCCCGCAAATAGGTTCTGCCTATTCCCGATGTCGCGCTCGCCGTCAGTTTGATGGTGAACCTTTGATAGTCGTCCCAGGCATGGAGGTAGACGGAGTCGCCTCGTCTTCCCACCTCATCCATCGCCATCAGGTCGACGAAGAACGATCGGCTCTCATCGAATGTCGGGGTGAACAACTCCACCGGGCCGACATGGGCGAGGTCCCGGGTCCGGGGGTCGTCAGTCACACCTCGCAGCCTATCGACGAGCCAGGTGCTCCGGCAGGCCATCGGCGAGGACCATCCCGAGTCTCTCGATGACGGCCTGGGTCATCGAGGCATCGAGTCCCTGGTCGGCCAGCAGCTCTGCCACCGCCTCCATTTCCTCGAGACGTCGTCCCGCGTGCCTGGCAGGCCCCTCCAGGAGTCGTTTCATGAAGCCCTCGTCCACTGCGCCCAGCTCGGCGACGAGGTGCTGCCACAACCAGTCGGTGTCGTCATAGGCGTGGGCCAGGTCCATGCTCTCCATCAGCAGTGCGCCGAGGCCCTTGGTGACGATGCTCCTCATCAGCTTGCGGGCCGATGCGTGACCGGGAGCATCACCGATCGCCACCACGTCCCCGCCGAGGGCATTGACCATCTCCTCATAACGGGCTGCCCCGGACCCGGAGGCAAGGCTGGGGACCGCCAGCCCGTGTCCCGGCACGGGGGCCATCAGGGCCACATCGGCAAAAGGAAGGCCCTTCTCGGCGGCGGTTGACGCCAGGGCCACCTCGAGCCCCGGGGCAGCCGTTGCCAGGTCGGCGTAGACCGTCGGAGGCTCGATGGCGTGCACGGTCGCGCTCATCACTTCTTGCGAGGCCGAGGCGGGCGTGATCGCCATGACCAGATGGGCGCCGACCACAGCCTCCTCCGGCTCCTCGACCCGGGTGACATCGTCGGGGGTGCTCACGCCGGCCGGGTCATAGGCACTCACTCTCGCCCCCGATCTCGCCAGGTCGGCGGCGATGAGTGACCCGGCCTCGCCGAGACCCAAGACGGCGATCCTGGTCGGGCTGCGCTCAGTCATCCCGTCGGTCGACCCAGCGGACACCGAGGTCTTCCAACTTCGCCCGAAGCCCGTAGATGTCGACACCGAGCTCGCCTTTCCCGAGGCGGCCTCGGGTGGCGTGCTCCCTTTCCAGCCTCTGCCGGCACGCCTGAAGGACCTCGACGGCGGTCGGGCGGCTGACGACCATCACACCGTCGTCATCGGCGACGATCACGTCTCCCGGATCGATCCGCGTCTCCCCGATGACTATGGGGACATTGACAGCTCCCGATGTCTCCTTGACCGTGCCCTGGGCGTGAATCGCCCGGGACCACACCGGAAAGCCCATCCGGCGCAGATCGGCGACGTCCCGGACGCCGGCATCGATGACCAGCCCGGAACATCCCCTCGATTTCAGGGAAGTGGCCAACAGCTCCCCGAACATGCCGTGGGTGGAGGGGGACCGGGTGCCGACCACGAGGACATCGCCGGCGCTGACCACCTCGACTGCGGCGTGGATCATCATGTTGTCGTCGGGAGGGCAGAGGACGGTGACTGCCGACCCGGCGATCGCGACTCCCGTTTGGATGGGCCTCACTCCGGGGTCGACCAACCCGACACGACCGGAGGCCTCGTGAACCGTGGCAACGCCCGCCTCCGCAAGGCCCACGATGGTGGCCTCGTCGGCCCGATCGATCGATCTCACCACGACGTTTTGGATCTCGTCGTGTGGGCTCATCGCAGCGCTAGGAGAGCTCGTGGGCGACTTGGGGATAGACCCTTTGGTAGGCCTCTCCCATGGCTTCGGTGCTCAGACCCAGATTCGGCCCCGAATTGCGCTGTGCCTGCACCCCCCGTCTCCGCGCCACATCGGTGTAGTAATCCCAGAGGTGCTGCTGTCCCTCCATGCAGTGCATGGCCTTCAGCTTTCGCTCCCATACCTCGGTGATGTCCAGCAGGACATCGGGCATGAAACCCGAGTATTCGGTCTGATGGGGCTCGAAGAGGAAGACAGGCGGGGCGCCCAGCACCTCCTCGCCGGGGTCATAGCCGGCCGCCTGAGCGATGATCCGTGCCTTCGTCGCCATCTGGTGTGCTGTCTCGTGGTCGCGGTTCCACGGGTCCTTCTCGCTGTGGGTCAGCACCACGGTCGGCATTTTCTCCCGATACAGGCGCACCAGCCGATCCAACAGTTCGGGGGTTTCCTCGAGTGGGTAGTCGTCGGCATCGAGGGTGCGCAGCTCGGCGCCGAGAACGACCGCGGCCGCCTCTGCCTCTCGATGACGGGCATCCTTGACCTGTTGCAGAGTCAAGCCCTGGCGCCAGAGCCGGGCGGATTCGCCCCGTTCGCCATAGGAGAGGCAAACCACGGTGACGTCGTGGCCCCGGTCCGAATAGAGCGCCATGGCCCCGCCGGCACGCCAGACGAAATCGCCGACATGGGCGCTGACCACCAGCAGGGATTCACCGCTCATGGTGGGCGACTATATATCCGGGCCGATGACACACTCCGTGGAGTCCGTACCGACACAAGGGAGCCCATGAGCAACTCACCATCGGGTGTCCGCTGCATGCTCATGCGGGGTGGCACCTCGAAAGGAGCCTTCTTCCTCGAAGATGATCTGCCTACGGACCCGGCCGAGCGTGACCTGCTGCTCCTCAGGATCATGGGCAGCCCCGATCCGAGACAGATCGACGGTGTGGGTGGGGCCCACCCTCTGACGACCAAAGTGGCGGTCGTCTCCTCCTCGGCGCGGGACGACGCCGATGTCGAGTACCTATTTCTCCAACCCGACGTGGATCGGGCCATTGTCTCCGAACGGCAGAACTGCGGGAACATGCTGGCGGCGGTCGGGCCGTTCGCGGTGGAACGGGGCCTGGTCGAGCCCGAGGATGGGACGGTATCGGTCCGGATTCTGATGCGTAACACCGGTGGTGTGGCAGTGGCCACCTTCCCGGTCGAGGAGGGGCGCCCGGCCTACGACGGCGACACCTCGATCTCGGGGGTCCCGGGGACCGGCGCCGAGGTGAGCCTGGAGTTCGTCGACATCGCGGGATCGAGCACCGGATCGTTGCTGCCTACCGGAAACCAGATCGACGTTGTCGACGGGACCGAGGCGACCCTCATCGACGCCGGAATGCCGGTCGTGGTCATGACTTCCGACGCGCTTGGAGTCAGCGGCTATGAGAGCTGCGATGAGTTGGAGGCCAACGCCACCCTCCGGGACCGGTTGGAGTCGATACGTCTCGCGGCCGGGCCGATGATGAATCTGGGAGACGTGTCCACGGCGACGGTCCCCAAGCTGACGATCGTGGCCCCGCCCAGGACAGGGGGCGCCGTTTCGACCAGGACCTTCCTGCCGCATCGTTGTCACGACGCCATCGGGGTGCTCGGCGCGGTCTCGGTGGCTACCGCCTGTCTGCTCCCTAATTCGACGGCCGCCCGGGTGGCGCAGATCGACACGGATGAGCGGGTGATCACCCTGGAGCATCCCAGCGGGACCTTCGACGCCGAGGTCTCGGTCGGGTTGGAGGGAACAACCCATGTCGAGCGGGCGGG
>Ga0299907_10001126_pt1 | contig 14801 bp, 8 predicted proteins | sample RVTome_16_FD_198680 | JGI IMG/M metagenome (GOLD analysis project Ga0299907, IMG submission 198680) | Soil microbial communities from uranium-contaminated site in the Upper Colorado River Basin, Wyoming, United States - RVT152D67 (version 2) ... | reverse complement strand
CGTCCAACTCCTTCACCTTGTCCGGGTCGTCGACCCGCGCGTAGACCTTCTGGGCGGTCATCACCGCCAGGTCGGTCTGGACCGCCGTCCAGGCGCTCTGACCAGCGGCCAGCGGCGGCACCGGACCGTACCAGGCCTTGCCTTGTGGAACCACCCACAGGCGCACGCCGGTTGCCGCCGAGGCCGCCGGGCCGGTGTTGACCACCTCGACCTTGACCTTCTTTGGGTCGCTCGGATCGACCGTCGCCGTCCGGATCCGCAGGTCGGGCAGCGCCACGGCGGCCCGCAGGGCGCCGGCCTTGGGCTGGATCGGAGCCTTCCCCTTGATGGCCTTCTCCTGGATGACCGTGGGCGGACACGGATAATTCTCTTCTGGAATGTCGGTCCCGGGCCTAATGACAAAGATTCTCGGGTCGAACGCCTGCCCCTCCACGACACCAGCCCAGGTGTTGCTATGCCCATAACCGGACCAACGACAAGACATCATCTCCTTGCCCATCCATGTGCTCGTGTACGGGCCAAAGGGTTCTGTGTCATAAGTATCATAGCCCGGATTCCAGGGCACCCTCGAGAATCTTCGCAGGCGAGTACCACGGACCGGGGAACGACTGGGCAATGCCCCACTCCAGCTCCTCCAGAGGGCACTCGACCTTGTCGGCGACTGGTTCGACCTCGGCGGCAAGCTGGGCCTGGGCGAGAGCGGGCGCGAGGAGCGCCAAAGCGGCCACCCAAGACCCCACCTTTAAGCACTTCACGCGAACCTCCTTCGGGTTGTCCTCATCCTAGCGGGCGGTCTTAGAGCCGGATGAAAGCCGGCTTAAAGGTGTGGCGGTCGAACCCGCTGGCCGGGAGTGCGTCGCCGGGTCCGTTCGTCCACGAGGAAAGCCGGCCCGTCTCATCGCGACCCCGGCTGGTGGAAGGCCATCTGCGCGTGGCGACCCGCCGACAGGGGCTCCACAGGCCACACGCGATCGGCGCGCCAGTTGAGGGTCAGGGTCAGCACCGTCTGGCGGTCGAACGACGGGGGCTCGGGGTCGAGGTGGGACCAGCTCCGGTTCCAGTCGCTGGCGACCTCGAGGTTGAGGAGCGCCCCCGCCCACGGCGGCGACCAGCGGACGACGAGCTGGTACTGGTCGGTTCGGAACTCGCTGTCGTCGAGATCGTTGGTGACGCGCGTCCAGGCCGTCCGCGGCGTGACGGCGAGCCACATCCTTGCCAGGGATAGCGCCGGCTGGAGCGAGACCAGGAGCTGGTTCGTGGTGCCGATCTCGGGCGCCGCCTCGGTGCGCGTGGTGGAGACGTTGGCCGACAGGTTGAGGAAGCTCCTGAGCCCGCCGTTGGCGGCGAAGGAGAGCCCGGTGACGGTCTGGTCGCTCAGCGGCTGGACCTGGTCTGTGAAGTCCTGCCAGCTCAAGGACTGGGTGACGCTGAAAGGCCCCACGGTCTCGTTGAGGCTCAGGTCGGCGCCCTTCTGGGTGCGGTCGGTCTCGGGGAGCCCCAGATCGTCGATCGCGTCGCCCCGCTGGCCGACGACGTTGCCGCCCAAGCCGAGCGAGACGCGCTGTGCGAGCGGCACGGCGAGCTGAACGCTGGCCCCGTTCTCGGTCGTCCGGGGATCGCCCGCGGCCTCGTGAATCCCGCCCCTGACGTGACGATAGCCGCCCGAGAGCGAGAGCCGTCCGAAGTACTTCTGGAGGCTGAGCTCGGCCCGCGTGCGGTCGGAGATGCCTCCGGGGGTGAAGCCGCGGTTGGCGGGATTGACGAAGCCTTGGCCGGTCCGGCCGACCGTGAAGGCGTAGCCGAAGGTCCCGGCCGTGCCGTCCACCGCGAGGCGGAAGGCGTTGCCGTCGCGGGCCTCCTCGAAGGCGCCTTCCCCGGGCTCGAAGTCGCCGCCGGCCGCCTCGCCGAGGAGCCGGAGCCAGGACCTCAGGTGAGCCGCGCCGATGACGCCGAGGGCGCGCCCTTCGCCGCCCGCCGCAAAGCCTTCGACCTCGGGGTCCAACGCCTGGAGCCACATCGTTCGGAAGAGGAAGCGCCCGGCGTCATCCCCGGCCTCGTAGGCGGCGGCGTCGATCTCGGGCTCGAAGCCGGCGAAGCTGCCGTTGGCGCTGAGATCGACCGAGCGGTAGTAGGCGAGCCGTCCCGCGGGCGTGCCGAGCGTCCCCTGGAGGGCGCCGCCAGAAGTCGCCACGGTCAGGAACTCGGTCTGGTCGAAGAACGTGGGCGGAGCGAAGCCGAGCGCGAACTCCTCCCGAAAGCCCCCCTGGGTGGCGCCCAGGCGGGTGAGCCAGTTGCGGCTCTCCTCGCGGGCGTCCCAGGGGTCCTCGAGGTCGTGGCTGCCGGAGAGGTCGGCGGTCGCCTGCTGATCGAAGTCGCCGTTCTGCCAATCGGTCTGGGTCGAGAGCTGGAGCCGGGTCAGGGGGGGCGGGTCCTCGAGGTCGGAGGCGATCGTGGTCGTCGTGCTCATGAGGCTCAGGCCGAGCTGGCCGCGGGATCCGCCTTCCTCCTGGACACCGGCCGTGTCCCCGGCCGCTCCCATGGCTTCCCTCGCGGCCGCCGGGTCGGAGCGCGAGCGAGGGGTGGGGGGCCGGGTGATGGTCGAGACCAGCCGGTAGGGAGCCCGCTCCGAGCGCGCCTCTTCGGGGGCGACTTGGTAGGTTCCCGGCCCCGGTAGCGTGAACGGGACCCACGGGGTCGGCTCACTCAGGACCTCGCCAGGGAAGACGGCCCGCACGCGGAAGCGCTTCTCGCCCGGACCGAGCATCTCGAGGAGCGGCTGGTCCGGCCGCCAGTCCGTATCGGTGACCCGGCGGCGGACGGCCGTCCAGGGCCGGGACTCGGACGCCTCGGAGCCCGCATCCTCGATCTCGACCTCGTACCCCGAGGCGCCGGGCACGAGCGTCCAGCGGAAGGCGGGCTCGTCGGGATCGATCAGGGCGCCCGAGTCGGGCTCCAGCACCTTGAGTCCCGTGCGGCTCTCGGCCGCCAGGAAGAACGGCACCTCCTGCGGCGGCAGGCTCGGCGGGCTCTCGATCACGAGCTCCAGCCGGTGCTCGCCGGTGAAGCTGATCGGGATCGGCGTCGTGGATCGAACCTCGACCGGGTAGCCGCTCGCGACGATGCGGGTGAAGCGGTCGAAGGGAACGCCGTCCAGGAGCCACGTCCCGACCACCGTCCCCATCCCGCTGGTGGCGAGAAGCGCCTGGGCGTGAAGAGACTGGCCGGGCGCCAGGATCTGCCACGGCCGGGGTGCCACGATCGCCGCGGCCGTCACCGCGAGCGGCGCCGAGAGCGCGCCGGACGGGTAGACCAGGAGCATGGCCCCGCCCGTGGCCCTCCCCCCGTCCGGGTTGATGAGCACCACCCCAGAGGGACCAGCAGGGGCGTCGGGGCGCACCGCCACCACCACCTCGGCCGCGCCGGGTGAGAGGACCCGGGCGCTTGTCACCGTGACGCCCGGGGAGGCCGAGGTGATCGTCGCCCCCGCCTGGAAGTTCTGGCCCATGATCCGGAGTCGGTTGTCGGTCGTCCCCGTCACCACCGACGGGGGGGTGATCGTATTGATCACCGGCGCGCTCGATGGAGCCGTGACCGTCACGCTGGTGGTCGCGGTGCGGGAGCCCGGGATCCCGGCCGCGGTGCCGGTGAAGACGAGCGCGCTCGTGCCGGTTGGGGCCGACTCGGAGACGGTCACGGTCACCACCTGCGAGCCGCCGGCCGCCAACGTGAAGCTCGAGGGCACGACCGAGAGCCCGGAAGGGGAGGTCGCGCTCGTCGTGATAGTACCGTCGAAGCCGCCCACCCCCGTCGCCGAGACGGTCACCACGCCCGCCTCGCCCGGCGCCAGCGAGAGACTCGCCGGCGAGGCGGTCAGCGAGAAGTCCCGAGCCGGTGGCGGGGGCGGCGCCGGCCCCGACACCTCGACCCGCAGCGAAGCCGCCCGCTTGCCCGCGATTCCGTCCGCCGTCCCGACAAACGCACCGATGATCGAGCCGATCCCAGCCGTTGGAGAAGCCGTCACCGTGACCGCCCGCGACCCGCCCGCCGGCAGATCGAAGGTGGCCGGATCGAAGGCGATACCGGACAGGGATGGCGAGACCACCGACACCGTGCCGCCGAAGCCGTCGATCGGCATGCCCGTGACTGTCACCGAGGCCGTGCCACCCTGCTCTACCGACACGCTCGAGGGGACGACCGAGAGCGAGAAGTCGGGACGCTCGACGATCACGGTCATGGGAAAGGTCTTTGTCCCGCCCGCCGAGCTGCCCACGAGGCTCCCCGTATACGTACCCCGGGGGACGTCAGGCCCGGCGGCGAACATGAAGGTCAGGGGCGGGTAGGGGAAGATGGAAGCCTGCGTACCGCCCGTCGTGATCCCGCCCGGGAACCCGGTGAAGGAATAGAAGATGTCGAGGGTGAACCCGCTCCCTGCGGTCGTCGACACGGTCACGGGACGGGCGGACCCTCCAGCCACCAGGCGGACCGGGTTGGGTGAGATCTCGGCCTCGAAGTCCGGCTGCGCCGTCGCGACCCATGGGAGTAGGGTCACCAGGGCCATCGCGGCGAGCGCCGCGACGGTCGACCGGAACGCCAGGCCAGCGCGGTCCTCGCGCTGGCTCGTCATCTCGACAATCTGCGAGATGCCGGTCTCCTACCAGTGGCTGCTGGCGCTGGTGTTGTGGAGGGCGATCGCGGCTTCGGCGGTGATGTCTCGGTTGAGGGGGTGAATGGAATAGGTATGCACGGCATTCAGGACGTGGCTGTATCCGACCCATTGGGCCCAGATGGTTCCTGTTTGAGTGGGCATGGCATCCTCCTCGCTGCTCGTTAGTACCCGCCGAGGTAGAAGACCAACACCTGCGGGTCCGACGTCGAGTGCTCGATGGCCGTGACCCTGTAGTGGTAGACACCCAGCGGAGGCAGCCCTTCGCGTGCCTGCCCTGGGTGGACGCCAAACGGCATCTTCTTGCGGTAGGCCTCGGTGAGGGCCTCTTCCAGGGTGCTACCCCGTTCGACCTCGACCTCGATCGGCTGTCCGGTGGCGAGCGCCTCGAGGAGCTTGGGAGTCTCCGCCAGCCCGCCCGCCTTGGCGAGGCCCTTCGGTGCCACGATCCGTACCCTGCCGGAGACGATCCGCACACTGCCGTCTCCCATCAGGAATTGCATGCCGCCGCTGTGCCGACTCCCAAAAGGCGAGGCGGCGGCGTCGGCGGGGCGCTCGACCTTGGGGCCGGGGCGACCGGCAGGGGTCGGCTCTGGTTCAACGTCCGCTCCACCGGCGCCGGGGCCGGTTATGACGTCCGGCTGACCGTCGTGGTTGACATCGTCGGCCTGCGGTTCGGGCGGATTATCGATGAACCATTTCGGTTGCAGTTGGGCTGTGCGCGCCGTGGCATCCGGCGGGCACACCCGAGAGCGCTCCAGCTTCAACTTCGCAAACCCCTTCCGAAGCGCGGTAGCGGTTTCGCGCTCGACGAGCTCGAGCGACGACCCCGCCTCCGAGAGCAGACGGAGCTCCTCCTCGCTGAGCCGGCTCTTGGACATCCTCTCGACCTCGACCCGCAGGGCCCGCCCCTTTTCCTCGGTGGCACAGAGCTTTCTCAGCCAGCTCTTCGTCTCCTCCTCCGTCCGGGGGTCGATCTTCTCATCGGTCCCCTCGACGCCGTCATAACGACGCAAGGCGAGCTGAACCTCCTTCAGGTCCTTCTCGGCATCGTCGGCGTACGAGTGCAGTGCCAGTCCCATCTGCTTCAGGTTGTTGGAGGTCCCCATCCGGGCCGCGGCTTGCCGCACCTTCTGGACGGCCGGCAGGAGTAGGCCGATCAGGACGGCGATGATGGCGATGACCACCAGCAATTCGATCAGTGTGAACCCGGGCGACGACGTCGCACGGTAGGGCCCGCGCGAGGGTCGCGAGCGGATCACAGGCCACAGGCTCATGAGGCTCCTCCTTCCAGGTTGCTGGGACGATCCTCGCCGAGTGTGCCAGGCCCCCACCCCTTCTGATCACGTTCCCAAGGCTCATGGCTCGACTCCTTTCGTAGGCACCCGATCCGGCGGTTGAGCCTTCCACCGTCCTCGGCGGATCTTCGCGTTCTCCCGCGCGATGCGGGGGTGGGCGGATGACGACGAATCCATCATGGGTTGTAGATGAACCCATTGTTGCCCTTGTTCGATTCCTGCACGACGTACGGATCGTTGACCCGCAGCTTGACCTGGTAGTCCTGCACCTGGCCCGCCAGGAGGCCCGGGAAGAGCACCTTGACCTTGGCCGTCTTCCCCGCCGCCAGGGCCGGCACCGCGCTGCTGAAGGTGTGCTGGGTGCCTTCGACGATGACGAAGGTCTTGAGCTGAGTCTGCCCGGCCCCGGCAGCGCCGATGTTGTGAACGTCTGCCGTGCCGCCGCTCGCTCCCTGCATCACAAAGTCTTCGATGACCAGATCGGGCAGGGACAGGGTCAGGCCGCCGACCGCCACGCCCACCGTCTTGGGCTTGCACTGAACCTGATAGCAGGCGTCGTTGGACTCCTTGACCCCGTCCGTCGGGCTCGTGATCTCGAGCCGCACGCAGCCGCTGTGCGAGCCGGGCTTGGACGGGGCGGCCAACTGCGGCCCCTTGTCGCCCGCCGCCGGTGCCGGCGCCGCCTCGCCCATGCCCGCCTGCGCGCCGCCGACCTCGAGGTCGAACTGCACCGGCATCGGGAGGCCGCCCTTCTGGAAGGTGAGCTGGTTGACCGGGCCCAGTGCGCCGTTGTTCCACACGCGGTATTTCACCGTGCCGGGACCGGTCGTCTCCAGGACGCCGTTGATCGTCACTTTGGCCGGGCACTCGGCGGTCTGCTTCTTGGGCACCGCCTGGAGCACCGCCTTGTTCACCGCGAAGGCGATGGCAAGGTCCTGAGGTCCGGGAGGAACGGGCGGCTTGGGAGGGCCCTTGATGTCTCCGGGCCCGATGACCCGCGCCGCCTTGCAGCGGACCGGGTTCTTGAGATCGGTCCAAGGTGTCTTCCCCCACTCATCCGACTCCGCGCCGCCCCAATTCGGCTGGCAGATGATGCCGAAGCGGGCCTCGAAGAGTTCGGGGCCAGGATATATGACGTGCTCCTGGCCCAGGACGTCTCCCCTCGACCTGCCCTTGGCGAGTTCGGCTTGCAGGTACTGGTTGCAGGCGGCCACCACGCTGGCCTCCTCGGCGGCGGTCAGATCCAGGGTCTGGGGCAGCAGCATCTGGTTCACATAGCTGTCGTTTTCCCAATCGAAGTGGGCCATCCACTCCTGGCCGGTGGAATTGCGCTTCAGGTCGAGAGACGTTGCCGTACCATGGCTTCCCTGTTTGCACTGCCCGGACCCCATGATGTCGTACGTGATGCTCGACGGCGACGCCGACGTGTACCCCGTGGGACCGGCCTCCACTTCGAGCGGCGGGACGATGAAGCCCTGCTCCAGGGTCACCCAGTTGACGTGCTCAAAGGCCTGAGTCCGTGTCGCCGCTGCCAGCCCGGAGGGCGGCGGCCCGGGCATCCGGGTGGGCGCACCGGCGGGGCGGATCCGGGCGCCCCCGATCGCAGGCCCGAGGGTTGTCCGTACCGCGGCGCCGGAGGGGCAGACCTGCGAACGCTGCAAGCGGTGCGCTTTATCGAACGCGCGGGTGAGGGCGCTCGAGGTCTCCTTCTGGATGACAGCGAGCTGCTCTTCCACCTCCATGAGCAGCCTCCGCTCCTCCTCGACGACCCCGCCCGGAGGCGTAGGAGTGGGATCGGCCGCCAGGAAGTTCCGGACCCTGACGCGCAAGGCGGCGGCCTCGTTCTCGGTGGTACAGACCTCCGCCAACCAGTCCTTCAGCTCCGCCTCCTCCTCGGGCGTCACCTCCCGTTCCTTGTCCTCGATGCGGTCGTACTTGGCCATGGCAGTCTTGATCTGCGTCAGATTGGTCTCGGCTTGGTCGGCGAAGGCTCCCAGGTCCCTTCCCAGCTCGACGATCTCCGGTGTCTTGGAGCTCTCCATCCGGGCCGCGGTCTGCCGCACGCTCTGTACGGCGGGCAGGAGCAGACCAATCAGGACCGCGATGATGGCGATGACCACGAGGAGCTCGATCAGCGTGAATCCGGCTGCGGATCCGGCGGGCCGGATCCCGTGTCTGGATCGCGAGGGGATCGCCTGCAACAGACCCATGGTGCTCCTCCTTTGTGGCCGATCTGTGGGACCGCCGTCCAGCGTCCCAGGCCCGGGGGTGCGACTCCCCGGAGGGGTATGTCCTGATGCTAGGGGAGGGGTCTTAGAGCAGGATGAGAGTGGGCTTAATCCGAGGTCAGGAACGGCATGGGGGCGGGCTCGACGCCCAGCTCCTCCATGCGCGCCACGTAGAAGCCGTAGGACCGGCGGGCTTCGCCGTGGCGACCGGCATGACTCAGCGCCGAGACGAGCCCGAGGTGCGCCTCCTCGTCGTGCGGGTCGCGCTGGAGGATCCGCAGGAGGTACCGGACCGCCGCGTCGTGGTCGTCGGCCTGTCGAACGATTCGCGCCAGAGCGTGGGCCACCGAGATATAGAGGGCGCGCGCCTCCTCCCTGAGGCCCATCGTCCACTCTTCGTAGAGATCCTCTTCCAGGAAGTCGCCCGCATACTTGGCCTCGGCGGCATCCAGCAGCTCCCTGGCTTCCCAGTCGCGGCCCTGGTCGAGCAGCGCCATGCCCGCGGACGCCTCGGCGAGGAAGACCTCGACATCGACGTGGAGCCTGTCCTGCTCGAGCCACACGGATGTTGGATCGCCGCCGATGAAATAATCGGACGCGCCCTCCCGAAGGGGATCGAGGACGGTACGCGCCCTCGCGAGGGCGACCGATAATCGGTTTGCCAGCGGCTCCGGATTCTCGCCCGGCCAGAGCGCCTCCATGAGGATCTCGCGAGGGGTCGGCCGACCCCGGCGGGCGAGGAGGATCTTCAGCAGATCCCGAGCCTTCTTCGACTGCCACTCCGAAGGCGGCACGGGCTGGCCGTTCCGAAGTAAGAGAAAGCCCCCTAGTGTCCTCACCTCGACGGGAGGTCGCTGGCCCTGAGGCATGGCACACAGAATCCCGGCAGCCCCGGCCGCCGCAACGGTCCGAACGCCCATCGTCTGGAGCCGGCGCTCGGCCCGCGCGGCATGGGACAGGGCCTCGGGGGCGGGAGAGAGCCGGGCCTTCGCCAGCTCCGCCCGCGCCTCCCCGAGCGGGTTCCCGATCTGGCGCCACAGCGCGATCGCCTCTTCCAGCATCGCTCCGGCCTGCGCCGCGTCGGTCGACGACAGGGCCTGGAGCTCCAGCGCTTCGGCCAGGCCCGGGCGGAGGGATCTTTGGCGGGCCTCTTCGGCCGCCTCGCGACCCAACTCGGCCCCCCGATCGCGCTCGCCCCGCGCCAGCGCGACCCATCCCGTCGTGACGAGCGCCGTCACGAGCCCGCCCCACGACCGACCGGCGGCCACGGCACGGTCGGCCAGAAGCCGGGCACGCTCGGGCTCATCGATGGCCAGGATCCGCGCCAGCTCTGCCCGGGCCCCGATCAGGCCCTGGACATCGGACGACCGTTCGGCCAGCTCGAGCGCCTTCTCGCAGGCCGAGCGCGCCAGCGAGAGGTCGCCACGCTCGCGATAGATCGCCCCGAGTTTTCGAAGCGGCCAGCAGGCATGACTCGAACCCTGACTCTGGAAGATCTCCTTCGAACGGTCGAGGTCGGCGATCGCCTCCTCGAGCCGCCCCAGGTGGTATCGCGTCCAGCCGCGGTTGTTGAGGGCCAGCGCCAGACGCTCGGCATACCCGGCGAGCTCGGCCTCCCGGATCGCGATCTCGAGCTCCGCCAGCGCTTCCTCGTACTGACCCTCGTCGTCGAGATGGCTCGCCCGGTTGGTGCGGATCCGGACGCTCAGGAGGACGTCCCCCGCGCGGCGGGCCCAGTCCAGGGCCAGCCGGTAGTGCTCCTCGGAGACGGCTGGCTCCCTGCCCGACGTGAGCAGCATGACGGCCGCGTGCGCGGCCGCGTGCGCCTGCGGGTCGCCGCAGGCCCCGGCGGCGGCCAGAGCGCGCGCCGTGAGGGGTCGCGACGCCTCGAGGTCGCCCGTCATGACCAGCGCCGAGGCCGTCGCCGCCAGCAGCCAGGCCTCCTCTCGCAGCCGGCTGCCGTCGATCCGCCCCCGCGCGTAGATGCGGAGCGCCTGTTCGTGCTCGCCGCGGGTGTGATGCATCTGGCCTATCCGCCAGGCCAGACCCGGGGGCAGCAGGTCCATTCCCTCGGCGGCTCGCTTGAAGCACTCCTCGGCTCGAGCGGCCTCGCCATGAACAGTGTACGCCTCGCCGAAGAGCTCTTCCAGTTGTGCGTCGCGAAGCTCCGGGGGGACGACCTCGGCCAGCCGAACCAGCTCGTCAACGGCCCCCTGCGAGAGGATCTCCTCCCCTCTTTCCCGGAGCAGATGAGCGATAGCACTCGGGCTGGAGCCTCCCGCCAGGGCCCGGAGGGCTTCCCCGAAGTGACTGTGCCGTTCGAACCACTCCGCAGCGTCCCGATGCAGGTCGCGGCTTTCCCCGGGGTCCAGGGGCCAGTTCCGGGTAACGAATTCGCGCACGAGCGCGTGCGTGGAAAACCATTCCTCGTCCTGGCCGGCTTCGGGCTGTATGAAGAGCCCGCGCCTGACCAGGTCCGCCAGGGTCTCCTCCGCATGTTCGACACCCAGGGCGTCGCAGAGCCCCGCCGAGAAGCGATCGAAGGGAACCGTCCTCCTGAGAATCTCCAGCACGTCGGCGGACTCGTTCGCGAAAATCTCCTCGGCCAGATACGCGAACAGCGGACCGCCGGGCCGCCGCAGCTTTTTCAGGGCCTCGGGACCACGCTCGGACCCGGTTCCTCGAAACGCCTCGATGGCCAGTCGCACAGCCGCCGGCCAGCCGCCGGTCATCTCATGGAGGGGTTCGGCCCAGTCCGAAACGTCCTCCTCGAGGGCCGCCCGAAGGACTTCCTTCACCTCGTCGGTCGAGAAGGCGAGCACGCCGGGTTCGATCGACAGCACTTCACCCCGGCCCCGCAAGCGTTCGATCGGGAACGGGATCTGGGTCCGGGAAGCGAGCACGAGATGGAAGGTCGGGGGGGCGTGACGACAGAGCCCTTCCACGAGCCGGGTCGACGAGCCGTCGTCGTGCAAGAGATGCACGTCGTCGAGAACGAGGGCGAGATCACGGTCGAGACCCGTCTCGAGGGTCTCGCTCAGATGGGCGGCGATGGCTTCGATCCGGGTGCGTTCCTCGGGCTGGACATGACGCCGTGGGTCGAAGGCGTCGGCCAGATCCTCGGGGAGATCCGGCACCCGACTTCGGAGGGCCGCCACCAGGCCCCGCGCGAACGTGCCGAGGTCGGCGTCCCGCTCATCGAGCGTGTACCAGGCGCCGCCCGCTGCGGAGCTCCAGCGTGCGAGAACGGTGGACTTTCCGAAGCCGGCTCCCGCCACGACCGTGGTGAGCCGCCGTTCCAGCGCCTCGTCGAGACGCTCTTCCAGGGATGGCCGGGGGATGGACCACGCGGGCAGAACGGGGGGCACGATCTTCGTGGCACGGGTCATCGTCGCGCGACGGCCGTGGCGCAGGGAGGGGGACGGTCGGATCCGGGAGTCACCGCTGGATACCGGAGGCATTCTAGCACGGGACCTCGGCGCGGGCGAGCAGATCACCGCGGTTCGCGAAGGCGAACTCTTCGTCGCGGGCGCTCGGCCACGATCATGATCGTCGATCCCGAATGGCCGCTGTTCGACGTCCCGATCCGCTGAGTATCACGGAACTGAGAGAGCCCTCCTCACGGCTGCAATGATGATGACGAGGGTCAAGGAGGCTGACGCCGGTGGCATAAGCTGTGCTCAGTACTACTTTTGCAGGGCGTCCGAACGTCAACCGATCGACGGAGGGGCCATGGGCGCACAGCGAAGGACGACCGATCGATTGTTGACGATCGAGGAGTTCGAACAGCTGCCGGAGGAAGACACCGCCCGCGTCGAGCTCGTGCGCGGCATGCTCGTGCGCGAGCCAAGGCCTGCGGCAATGCATGGCTGGGTGCAGCTCAATCTCGGCAGCATGTTGCTGAATCACGTCAAGCAGCATCGTCTCGGCCACGTCTTCAGCGACATAGGGGTAATCCTTTCCACCGAACCCGCTACCGTACGCGGCCCCGACCTCGCCTTCGTCTCGACCGAGCGGCTCCCTTCGGGTCCTCCGGACCGAGGGTTCCTGGCGTTCGCCCCCGATTTGTGCGTCGAGATCGTCTCACCTTCGAATACTTCCGCCGAGATCCACGAGAAGGTGCTCGAGTATCTGGAAGCGGCGGCTCGTCTCGTCTGGGTGGTTCACCCGGAGGCGCGGACGATCACCGAATACCGCTCGCCGACGGAAATTCGCATCCTGGGTGTGGCGGAGGATTTGGACGGAGGCCAGGTCATACGGGATTTCCGCGCGCCGGTCGCTAGCGTCTTTCCGCGATAGCCTGCATACCGACGCGTGCGACGCCGCCGGGACGAGGAGGTCTGACGGGGAAGGCTGGGTCGACCGGCCAGCAGTACAGGAACTCCACCCGAGGTAGCCCCAGAAAACGAGCCGCCCGGCATTTCTGCCGGGCGGCTTTCGACGCGCTGCACGAGACAGCAAAACAAAGTGAAGGTCGGACGAGTCCGGCGCCTGTCGTCCCCTTCGAAGACATGGCCGACACCGGCTTGCGAACGGCCCAGACCCGAGGGTCCGCCGCCGAACGCCTCCTCTCATGGGGTTCGCCTCCCTTTCAGAGGTCATCCCGGCACTCGGTAGCGCGGTCATTGGTTCCGCGCTCCCCCTTCGTCGTCGGCTTCCGCCCCGACCTTGGGGTCTTCCCGACTACCGGCGGGTGCGATCGTTCGAAAACGGTCGCTCCGCCTCTCCTAGGGTTGGTTCCCCTTCAGAGTATGACCGGGTCAGCTGTCGGTGCCCTGTCGGGCAGCGACGCCTCCCGTGGAGTTTCTTGCCCCTACAGCGCATGCGGACCCGGGAGCCCACTAATCCGGGATTTGCCTCGTCCCGGTTCTGGTGCGGCTACAGGGTTTCGCACCCTCCTGCCGCGTTCCTTCTCCCGCGTCCCTCCGACCGGTTAGGGCCGGTAACGCTCATGGGGTTCCCCCTTCGAAGCTTTCCCCTCCCACGGAGCCGCGACGCCTCTCGGCGCCCATTGCCCTCCTGCCGTTGGCCGTCCAGACGGTCGGCGTGGCACCAAGTGCCACATCCAAGTCCGGACCGCCCCGGCTTCAGGGCTTTGCTCCCCGCGGAAGTCCGTGGCGGAAAAGCGGGGGTTAGCCGCCCCTCCGCTCGCTGCTCCCCTGGGGTTTTCTGCGCTCTAGGGCATGACCGCCGCTGCGTTGCCGTCGGCTTCCCGTCGGCTCCCCCCACAGACTTGGCGGAAAACGCCATGTGGCGCCTCTGCCCGTCTCCCGGGGTTTCGATCCGCAACGGAGCGCAGCGACCCGAAGGTTGCCGCAACCCTTTTGCGCTTTCCGCACCTCGTCTCGACTCCGCACGCTTCGGGTCGCGTCGCTCCGGGCTTACGCCGACGAATCCGGTGACATCGCTGTTCCGTGACCCGTCCGAAGAGCGTCCACGAACCCTCCCGGAGGGCACGCGGAGTGAGTGTCGGTGCCAAGTACCAGGTCGTCGTCCGACCTTCGAGGGCAGTATACGGGGCCCGCGTTCGATGTGTCAAACCATTGCAGGGAAAAGAGTTACAAGGCTCGGTGAAAAGCCGTGCAACTGCTTTCGATGGCGCGCCTTATCGGCGTCACCTGAAGCTCGATGGGACGCGAACGCAGCCAAACGACTGCCCGCGCGACGGTTGGAAGCATGCCGACAGCGGCTCCACCCGTCGTCCACAATATGGCGGCTCGTTCTCCACCGTTTTTCCACCGGTTATCCACAGGACCGGCGGGCAAGTGTCCCGCTCAGAGCAGATTTGCTGCATACTCGGCGAGCTTCGAGCGTTCGCCCTTCACGAGCTGGACATGGGCGGCGAGGGGGACGTCGGCGAAGTGGTGGACGACATGGTTGAAGCCGTTCGAGGACGAATCGATATAGGGAGTGTCGATCTGCCACGGGTCTCCGGTCAGGACGAGCTTGGTTCTTTCGCCGACCCGGGTAAGGATCGTCTTGACCTCCAACGGCGTCAGGTTCTGGGCCTCGTCGACCAGCATGAACCGCTGCGGAATCGACCGGCCGCGGATGTGGGTCAGCGGCTCCACGGCGAGGATCCCGCGCCGCACCAGGTCCTCGACCGTCCGCCCGCCGCGGCTCCCCCGACCGCCGTCGCTCTCGAGCAGCAGCGCCAGGTTGTCGTAGATGGGCTGCATCCACGGATTGAGCTTCTCCTCGACCGACCCCGGCAGGTAGCCGATGTCCTTGCCCATGGGGAAGGTCGGCCGGGAGACCAGGAGATGGTTGTAGATCCCGTCGGCCATGACCTGCTGGAGCCCGGCGGCTAGCGCCAGGAGCGTCTTGCCGGTCCCGGCCTTGCCCATGATCGTCACTAGCACCACCGAGGGGTCGAGCAGGGCGTCTAGCGCGAAGTACTGCTCCTTGTTGCGGGGCCGGATCCCCTGCACGCCGCTCCCGCTCTCGATGAGCGCTCGGAAACGCCCGGCCAGGCTGTCGATCCTGGCGAGCGCCGTGTTGCCTGTCCCGGCGGGGTCCCGCAGGAGGGCATACTGGTTGGGGTGATACTCGCCTTCAGGGAGCGGGAGCTCGCCCTCCTTCCGGAAGCGCTCGAGTTCATGAGCGGTCACC
>Ga0299907_10001125_pt1 | contig 14809 bp, 11 predicted proteins | sample RVTome_16_FD_198680 | JGI IMG/M metagenome (GOLD analysis project Ga0299907, IMG submission 198680) | Soil microbial communities from uranium-contaminated site in the Upper Colorado River Basin, Wyoming, United States - RVT152D67 (version 2) ... | reverse complement strand
CCCCACCGGGTGCTGGTGTGCGACGGGTCGGTCGCCTCGCTCCGGCGCTGCGGGCGCTGGGTGTCGGGACGGGCCGTGGGCCTGGCCCTGTCCAGCGGCGGCTCCAAGTGCGTGGCCCACATCGGCGTGTTGCGGATCCTGCGTCAGGCGAACATCGAGATCGACGCCGTGGCCGGCACCAGCGGGGGCGCCCTGGTGGCCGCCGGCCTCGCCTTCGATATTCCCGAGCACCAGATGCTGTCCTGGGTGCGGGAGATGGCCCGCAACACCCGGTTCCGCCGCTTCGACGTCAACCTGCTGCCCCGCTCTGCACTGTTCAAAGGGATCAAGCTCCGGGACCTGTTCGACGTATGGATCGGGGGCCGGAGCTTCTCCGACGCCAACATCCCGTTCTGGGCCGTGGCCTCCGATGTGGAAAGCGGCGAGGAGGTCGTGATCGCCGACGGCAAGGTGGCGGACGGGTTGCGCGCCTCGATGAGCATCCCCGGCGCCTTCAACCCCTGGCCCCACGGCGGCCGGCGCCTGATCGACGGGGCCGTCGTCAACCCGATGCCGGCCAGCGTCCTGCGCGACGCGGGGCTCCGCTTCGTCATCGGTTCCACCGTGGCCGGCCAGGAGATCTTCGGCCGCGGCCCGGGTGCCCCGGGCCGGACCCCCCACCTCCTCCAGATCATGTCGCGGATGATCTCGTCCATGGAACGGGAGATGATCAAGGCCCAGATCCCGCTGGTGGACGTCGTGATCCGCCCCCAGGTCTACGCCGCCTCCAGTTTCGACTTCAGCCAGGCCGAGCCGTTCGTGGCCGAAGGCGAACGGGCCGCCCGGGCCCAGCTGCCCGAGATCCGCGCCCTGGTCGAAGCGGCCAGGCGCTAGCCGGCGGCTCGTGGGCCACGACGAAGCCATCCGGCCGTGACCATGACCGGAGGGGTGGCCTGCGTGCTGTTCACCGACCTGGTCGGGTCCACCGGGCTCATGACCCAGCTCGGCGACGCCACCTTCGACCGTCTGCGCCGCGAGCACTTCGCCCGGCTCCGCCGCGTTATCGAACGGCGGGGCGGGACCGAGATCAAGAACACAGGCGACGGCATCCTGGCCACCTTCTCATCCGCGGTGGAGGCCGTGGCCGCGGCGGTGGACGCCGAGCAGGCGACCGAGCAGCACGGGCGTGCGGTCGCCGTCCCCTTGGCCCTGCGCGTCGGGCTCGCCCTCGGCGAGGTCGCCTTCCAGGACGGCGATGTGTTCGGTACGCCGGTGGTGGAGGCCGCCCGCCTGGTGGCGGCCGCCCGCCCCGGACAGATCCTGGTCACCAGCGTGGTCCGGATGGTGGCCGGGAGTCGCTGCCCCGCTCCCTTCGCCGATCTCGGCGTCATGGAGCTCAAGGGCCTCGCCGAGCCGCTGGCGGTCTCGGAGGTGGCCTGGGAGCCGCAAGGCACCGCCGGAGCCCTGCCCCTGCCCGTCGTGCTCACCCCCGTGGGGCGGGTCTTCGTCGGGCGCGGCGACGAGCTCGGCCGGCTGAGCCAGCTGTGGAAGGAAGCGACCGCCGGCGAGCGCCGGGTGGCACTGCTGGCCGGCGAGTCCGGCATCGGCAAGACGCGCCTGGCCGGAGAGCTGGCCGCGGCTACCCATGCCGCCGGAGCCACGGTGGTGGCCGGCCGCTGCGACGAGGATCTCGGTGTCCCCTACCAGCCCTTCGTGGAGGCCCTCCGCCACTATGTGAGCCACGCCGCCGACCGCCGCCTGGGACGTCATCCCGGCGAGCTGACCCGGCTCGTCCCCGAGCTGGCCGAGCTGGTGCCCGGTCTCCCGGAACCGCTGCGCTCGGACCCCGAGACCGAGCGCTACCGCCTGTTCGACGGCCTGGCCTCATGGCTCAGCGACGCCTCCGCCACCGCCCCCGTCCTCCTGGTCCTCGACGACCTCCACTGGGCGGCCAAGCCCACGCTGCTGCTCCTCCGCCACGTGCTCCGATCACCGGAAACGTTGCGCCTCCTGGTGGTGGCCACTTACCGCGACACCGACATCGGGCGCGGTCATCCCGTGGCCGATCTGCTGGCCGACTTGCGCCGGGAACCCGGCGTGGAGCGCCTGTCGCTGGCGGGCCTCGACGCCGCCGGGGTCTTCGCCTACATGGAGGCGCAGGCTGAGCACGAGCTGGATGAGGAAGGCGAGTCACTCGGCCGGGCCATCTGGATCGAGACCGAGGGCAACCCCTTTTTCGTGGGAGAGGTACTGCGGCATCTGGCCGAGTCCGGTGCCATCGTCCGCACGGGTGGGCAGTGGACGGCCACGGAGGCCATCGAGGCCCTGGGGATCCCCGAGAGCGTCCGGGACGTCGTCGGGCGCCGGTTGTCGAGGCTGTCGACGGCGGCCAATCGGACCTTGGCCGTGGCCGCCGTGGCCGGCGTCGAGTTCGAAGCGCCCGTGGTCCTGGCCGCCGGCCGCCTCGAGGAGGACGAGCTGGTGGCGGGCGTGGACGAAGCCTTGGCCGCCCGCCTCCTCTCCGAGGTACCGGGACCGGTGCCCCGGTACCGCTTCGCCCATGCCATGGTGCGGGCCACTCTGTACGAGGAGCTCTCGGCCGCCCACCGGACCGCCATGCACCGCCGGGTGGCTGAGGCCATCGAGACCCTCCACGCCGGACGCCTCGACGCCCAGTTGCCCGCCCTCGCCCACCACTGGGCCCGGGCCGCGGCCCCGGCGGCCGAGACGGACCGGGCCGTGTCCTACGCCGCCCTGGCCGGCGACCAGGCCATGGCCCAGCTGGCCCATGACGAGGCGGCGGAGTACTACCGCCAGGCGCTCGACCTGGTCGACGCCGCTCCGCGGCCGGCGGCCGGAGGTCGGCGCCTGGAGTTGACCATCGCCCTGGGGGACGCCCTCCGGCGCGCCGGAGACCCCCGCTACCGCGAAACCCTGCTCGACGCCGGCCGGCTGGCCCAGGCCCTGGGCGACGCCGCGGCTCTGGCCCGGGCCGCCCTGACCAACATCCGGCCAGGGCTGTTCAGCGCGCTGGGGGCGGTTGACGAGTCCCGCGTCGCCATGCTGCGGGCGGCCCTGGACGCCCTCGGCGGCGCGGACTCACCGCAGCGGGCGCGGCTGCTGGCCGCGCTGAGCCGGGAGCTCTCCTTCAGCCGTGACACGGAGCGCTTCCGCCTCGCCGGGGAGGCGCTCGCCGTGGCCCGGCGTGTCGGCGAGGCCGACACGCTGGCGGCCGTCCTCCAAGCCCACTACTACGCCATCTGGGCTCCGAACACACTGGCGGAGCGGCTGGCCCGCACCGCCGAGCTCCAGGCGGTGGCGGCGGACGTGCAGGACCCGGTGACGAAGGCCCTGGCCGAGGCGATCCGCTACCGGGTCCTGATGGAAGCCGGCGTCGTGGACGAGGCGGACCGGTGCCTCGACGTCTTCGAGGCTGTCGCCACCGACCTCGGTCAGCCGTTCCTGCGGTGGAGCGCCGCCTACCTGCGCTGTGGTCGCTGCCTCGTGGCCGGACAGCTGTCACGAGCCGAGGCGGCCGCGGTGGCGGCCCGCGACCTGGGGGTGGCCACCGGCCAGCCGGACGCCGCGGCCTTCTTCGCCCATCAGCTCTTCCAGATCCGGCTGGACCAAGGGCATCCGGAAGACGCGGAGGGGCCGCTGCTCGAAGCGGCGGCCACCAGCCCGGCCCGGGAATACTCCGCCTCCCTGGTCGCCCACCTTTACGTCGAAGGTGGCCGCTCGGAGGAGGCGGGCCACCATCTGGACTCGCTGGCCCGGGGAGAGTTCTCCACCGTGCCGGTGAACCATCTGTGGCTCACCACCATGTGCAGCGCCGCGTTGGTGACCGCCCGTCTCGATGACGCACCGCGGGCCCAGGTACTCACTGACACCATCAGCCCCTATGCGGACCAGCTGGCCGGCATCCCCATCGCCTACCTCGGCCCGGTGACCCATTTCCTGGGTCTCCTGGCCGCCACCACGGGCGACTTCGATGAGGCCGATGCGCGCTTTGCCGATGCCGGCCGCACCGCCGAGCGCATCGGGGCGCCGGTCTGGTTGGCCCGCGCCCGGCTGGAGCGGGCCCGGACGGGGCTGCGCCGCAGCTCCCCCGGTGAGGCCGGGCGGAGCCGTAGTCTCCTGCACCAGGTGGTCGATACCGCGAGCCAGCTCGGCCTCGCCGCCCTCCAGCGCGACGCTCGAGCTCTCCTGGCCGGAAGGCAGGACTGACCATGCGGGCGCTCGGAAGACTCGTCACCCGCCGCAAATGGTGGGTCCTCGGTGTCGCGCTCGCCTTCCTGCCCATCGCCGGACTGCTGGGAGGGTCGGTGGAGCAACGCCTGTCCTCGGGCGGGTTCACCGACCCGGCCTCGGAGGCGGCCCGGGCCGCCGAGCTGCTCGAAGCGCGCTTCGCCGCCGGCACCCCGAACCTCGTCCTGCTCGTCACGGCCGGCGCCGGCACGGTGGACGATCCGGCGGTATCGGCCGCCGGACTGGCCCTGACCCAGCGGTTGGCCGGCGAAGAGGGCATCACCAACGTCATCTCCTACTGGGCGCTGGATAAAGCGGCGCCCCTGCGCTCCGAGGGCGGCCGCCAGGCGCTCGTCCTGGGTCGGGTGCCCGGCGACGAAGATGACGTCCGGGAAGCCACCGAGGGCCTTTCGGCCCGCTACGCCGGCGTCACCGGGCCCATCCGCGTCGGGGTCGGCGGGGCGGGCGAGGTGTTCAACCAGATCGAGGCCCAGGCCGAGAAGGACCTGAAGAAGGCGGAGCTGCTGACTTTCCCGATCACCGTGATCCTCCTGGTGCTCGTCTTCGGCTCGGTGGTGGCCGCGGGTCTTCCGCTGGCGGTGGGGGCCCTGGCCGTGGTCGGCACCTTCCTCGTGCTGCGGGTGGTCACGTCGCTCACCGACGTGTCCATCTTCGCCCTGAACCTGACCACCGCCATGGGTCTTGGGCTGGCCATCGACTACAGCCTCTTCGTCGTCTCCCGCTTCCGGGAGGAGCTGAGCCGCGGCTACGAGCCTGACCAGGCGGTGACCCGCTCGCTCCATACGGCGGGGCGCACGGTCGCCTTCTCCGCCCTCACGGTGGCCATCTCCCTGGCCGCCCTGGTCGTCTTCCCGCTGCCCTTCCTGCGTTCCTTCGCCTACGCCGGTGTGGGTGTGGTGCTCATGGCCGCCGTCGGGGCCGTGGTCGTCCTGCCCGCCCTGCTCTCGGCCCTGGGGCGCCGCGTCGACAGCCTGGCCCTGTTCCACCGCCAACCGAAGCCGGTGGAGGCCGGCTTCTGGTACGGCCGGGCCCGGGCGGTGATGAAGCGGCCGATCCCGGTGGTCATCGTCGTGACCGCCCTGCTCCTCGTGCTCGGTGCACCGTTCGTGCATCTCGATCTCGGCCTCTCGGACGACCGGGTGCTGGGCGAAGGGGCGCCGGCCCGGGTGGTGGGCGATGCCATCCGGAACAACTTCGCCTCCAAGGAGGCCGGTGCCCTCGCCGTGGTCGCCCCCGACGCCGATCCGGCCACCGGCCGGGACCAGGTCGACGGGTACGCCAAGACTCTCTCCGCCGTCCCCGGTGTGGCCCGGGTCGATGCCGCCACCGGCTTCTACGTGAGCGGCCGGCAGGCATTGCCCCCCAACCAGCTCTCCGCCCGCTTCACCTCCGCCACCCCGGGGACACCCCGGACCCCGGGGGCCAGCCCGGGAACCTGGCTGTCGGTGGTCCCGACCGTGGAGCCCCTCTCTCCCGCCGGCGAGCAGCTCGTGGACGCCGTGCGCTCCGCCCCCGCCCCCTTCGAGGTGCTGGTGACGGGCGAGTCCGCCCGCCTGGTGGACGGCAAGGCATCCCTGTCCAGCCGGCTTCCCCTGGCCATGGCCATCATCGCCCTGGCCACCTTCCTGCTGCTGTTCCTCATGACCGGGAGCCTGCTCGTGCCGGCCAAGGCCCTGATCCTCAACGTGCTGTCGCTGTCGGCCACCTTCGGGGCGCTGGTGTGGGTGTTCCAGGAAGGCCACCTGTCCGGACTGCTGGACTTCACCCCCACCGGGACGATCAGCATCTTCACGCCGGTTCTCCTGTTCTGCATCGCCTTCGGGCTGTCCATGGACTACGAGGTGTTCCTCCTGTCCCGCATCAAGGAGGAGTACGACCTCGGCGCCGACAACGAGGAGGCAGTGGCCATCGGGCTCGAACGCACGGGCCGGATCGTCACCGCCGCCGCCCTCCTCCTAGCTCTCGTGTTCGTGGCCTTCGCCACGGCCGAGGTCACGGTGGTCAAGGTCTTCGGGGTGGGCCTCGCCCTGGCCGTGCTGGTCGACGCCTTCCTCATCCGGGCCACGCTGGTGCCCGCCTTCATGCGCCTGGCCGGGCGGGCCAACTGGTGGGCACCCCGGCCCCTGCGCCGCTTCCACCTGCGCTGGGGCATCTTCGAGGACGAGCCGCCCGAGATCCTCGACCGGATCGAAGCCGCCGGCCGGGCCCGGGCGATGAACCGGCCGTAGCCGGCGCGTGGTTGACCCTTCCGGGCCAGTCACGCATGATGCCGCGGTGCCCTCCACGACAGCGGGTCCGTGGAAGCCGCGGCTGGTCGGGCGGGACCGCGAGCTCGCCACCCTGGAGGCGGAGCGGCGACGGGCCGCGTCGGGAGAGCTCCGTTGCGCCCTGCTGCTGGGCGACGCCGGCGTGGGCAAGACCCGGCTGGCCAACGAGCTGCTGGCCCGGCACCGACGGACCACCATCGGGTTGTCGGCCCGGTCCTTCCCGCTCGGAGGCACGGACCCCTTCGCCCTCTGGGCCGAGGCGCTCGAGGGCCATCTCCGGACACTTCCCGCCGAGCGGGTGGTCGCCGTGTGCGGCGGCATCACCGATGACCTGGCCGGTCTGTGCCGGTCGGTGGCCGCCGCCCGCGGTGGCGCCCCCGGGGCCGAGGTGCCCCGCACCCGTCTCCTGGAGGGCGTGGCCGTGGCCATGCGGAACCTGGCCGCCCAGGCGCCGGTGGTGGCCGTCCTCGATGACGCCCACCTGGCCGACGCTTCCTCCTGGGAGGCGATCCACTACCTGGCCCGCAACGCCTCCGCCTCGCCGGTCCTGCTGGTGGTCACGGTCCGCCCCGGGGAGCTCTCCGTCTCGGCCGCCGAGGTGCTCGCCGGCCTTGACCGGGAGGGGTGCCTGGCCCGCCTCCCCCTCGATCCCCTGGAGCCGGACGGGGTGGGGGCCCTGGCCGAGGCGGTGCTGGGGGAGCCCCCGCCGCCGGGCCTGGTCGAGTGGCTGGGCCAGCGCAGCCGGGGCAACCCGCTCTACACCCTGGGCCTTCTGGGAGCCTTGTTGGAAGAGGAAGCTGACCTGACCGCCCCCCGTCTCCGGCATCTGCCCGAAACGCTCACCGACCAGGTAGCCGGTCGACTCGGCCGCCTGGACGAACCCTCGCTGGCCACCCTGGAGATGCTGGCCGTGGTGGGCCGGGGCGTGGAGCTGGGCGACGGCGTCCGGCTCTCCGGGCGTCCGATCGACCGTCTCTCGGAGATTCTCGACCGGCTCGTCCGGCTGCGGTTGGTGGTCGAGAGCGAGCACCCGCATCCCGCTTACGAGATCGCCCACCCCCTCATGACCGAGATCATCTACCAGCGCATCGGCGGGGCTCGGCGCGTGGCCCTGCATCGCCTGGTGGGCCGGGCGCTCCTGGCCGGGGGCCGCCTGGCCGAGGCCGCGGCCCACTTCGCCCGCTCGGCCGAACCGGGAGACCCAGAGGCGGTGGAGGTGCTACGCCAGGCCGTCGGCCAGGCCGAGGAGGCGGGCGCCCACCGGGAAGCCCTGGCCGTCCTGTCCTCCCTGGTCGCCCTGGTGCCCACGGGCGACGAACGGTGGCGAGGCGTGGTCGACGCCATGTCACTGCGAGCCGAGTGGGTCGTCGACCACCGGGCGGAGATCCATGCCGCCGAAGGGGTGGAGGCCATGAGGGCCATGGACGCCGTCCTGGCCGTGGTCCCCGATCCGGCTCGACAGGCAGGAGTGAAGTTCCGCCTGGCCAGCTTCTGCGCCTGGGGAACGGGCGAGCTGGAGGAGGCGGAGCAGAGCGCCCGGGCAGCCTGGGAGCTCTTCGAGGCGGCCGGCGATGTCGCCGGCGCCCTCCTGGCCCGCAACGAACTGGCCTGGGTGCTGGGCCTGCAAGGCGATCTCGACGAGCTGGAGTCGGGAGCGACCCGGGTCCTCGTCGCCGCCGAGGAGGAGGGCCTGCCCTTCGTTGTCGTCCAGGCCCTCATCGCCTTGGGCTACGCCGGCGCCCACCGGGGACGGTTCCGCTCCGCTGAGGCTCACTACCGCCGCGCCCTGGAGCTGGCCCGCGCCGAGGCGATGCACCACCAGCAGTCCCGTCTGCTGGCCCACCTCGCCCTCACCCTGGCTCTGGAGGGACGCCTGGCCGAGAGCTTGGGGCCATTGGCCGAAGGGAGCTCGATCGACCCCGCCTACCGCGACAGCCTGGTCCTCGAGTTCGGCGCCGTGGTCCACTGGACGGCGGGCGACTTTCCCGCCGCCCTTGACTGCGCCCGGGAGGCCCTGGCCTGGAACCCGGCCGGGGTCAGCCGCCGGCGGGGCATCGGTGTCGTGTTCGGTGCGCTGGCCGCGGCCGAGACGGGCGACCTGCCCGAGGCCCACCGCTTCGCCGACGCCGCCCGCCACGCCTTCGGTGACCGGGACTGGTCCTACCTCCGTTCCTACTGCGACTACGTCGACGGCTTCCTGGCCGCCCGGGAGGGCCGGTCCACCGAGGCCATCGGGGCCCTGGAGCGGGCCGCGGCCGGGATACCACGGAGCCAGGCCTGGCCATTCCTCGCCTTCGTGCTGGTCGACCTGGCCGAGGTGGCCGCCGTGGCCGGCGAAGGGACACGGGCGGGATCGGCGGCCCGGACCATGACCGAGCTGGCCGAACGGACGGGCTGCGACTTCCATCATGGGCTCGCCGCCCTGGCCGGCGCCTGGTCCCGGCTGGCGGCCGGAAACGACGAGGGAGCCGCCGAGGCCGCCGGGGACGCGGCCAAGCTCCTGGAGGGAACCGGCGCCCGGGCCTTCTCCGCCCGGGCGGCGGACGTGCTCGGACGGGCACTGGGCCCCCGGGAGCGCACGCTGGCCGTGGTCGCCCTCGAGCAGGCCGTCTGCGCCTTCGACGCCGCTTCGGCCCCGTGGCGGCATCAGCGGGCTCTGGAAATGCTCCGCAGCCTCGGGGGTACGGGACGACGGGCGGCGGGCGCCGTCGCCGGCCCCGGCTCGCTGACCCGGCGGGAGCGGGAAGTGGCCCGACTCGCCGCTCAGGGCCGGAGCGCCCGGGAGATCGCCGGACATCTCTTCATCGGCGAGCGGACGGTGGAGACCCACCTGGCCAACGCCTACGCCAAGCTGGGGGTCTCCTCCAAGCTCGACCTCGTCCGCCGGGCGGCCGAGTTCGGCCTGTGACCGCGAATCCGTACCAGTACGGAGGAGCGGAACGGCGGCGTTGCCTAGCGTCGGTCTCCACGGCCAGGTTCCGGAGGTAGCGCCCATGGATTGGCCCATCTTGTCGTCGCTGGCCGAGGAGGATCGCCGTCGTCTTCTGGCCTCCACCCACCGGCGCCGCTTCACCCGGCGCGAGGTCCTCTTCCACGAGGGTGACCCGGGGGACACGCTGCACCTCATCGACAAGGGCCGGCTGGCGGTGCGCATCACCACGCCGCTGGGTGATGTGGCCACCCTCGGGGTGCTGGGGCCCGGGGAATGCGTGGGCGAGATGGCCCTTCTGGCCACCGGCCGTCGGGGCGCCACCGTCATCGCCCTGGAGAAGACCGAGACGTTGTCGCTGCACCGTGACCAGTTCGAGGAGCTGCGCCAGCGCAACCCCGCCGTCGACCGCTTCCTGGTCGACATCCTCGCCGCCGAGGTCCGTCGCCTCGACGACCAGCTCATGGAGGCGCTCTTCCTGCCGGTGGAGCGGCGGGTGCTGCGCCGCCTCCTGGCCCTCACCGACGTCTACACCGGCGATGCCAACGGGACGGGCGTGGAGATCCCCCTCACCCAGGACGATCTGGCCAGCCTGGCCGGCACTTCCCGGGCCACGGTCAACCGTGTGTTGCGCCAGGCCGAGGAGGCGGGTTGGGTGTCCCTCGGCCGCGGGCGCATCCGGGTCATCGACCATGACCGTCTGGCTCGGCGGGCGCGCTAGTGGGGGCCCCGATGACCCCCTCGGGCGACGCCCGCACGCTGACGGCCCAGGACCGGACCTTCACCCTGGACGGAGTGATGCTGGACGCCTGCCGGCGGGACGGTCGCGAGCCCGGCCCCGACGACTCCCGACCCCCGTACCGGTCCGTCGCCGCCCTGCTCCTCCAGGCGGGCCGGGCGGCCGGGGTCGACCTCTCGGGCCTGGCCGTGCTCATCGCCGGGGAGCGGCAGGTTCCAGGGGGGCCGTCTCAACGCCTGGTCCTCGTCGACGAGCTGGCCACGCCGGAGCAGGTTCGGGTCCTCCTCGATCTGGTCGAGGGCCGGCTGGGCGACGGCCTCCTGACCACGCTGGCCGGCGCCGCGGACCGGGACCTGGGCGTCTACCAGGCGCCCACCACATGGACGCTCGATGCGGAACAGGCCACCGTCCGGATCCCCGGCCACCTGGAACTGTCGGTGACCGCCGGCTCGGCGGACATGGTCCTCGACATCCCCGAGCACGACCTGCGCTGGCGCATCGCCGGCTGCGACGGGCTCCGGGGCGAGATCCACGTGGCCGGCGGCGGCCTTCCTCCAGGTAGCGTGAGGCCCCATGGTCCGTAAGAGCCGCAACGCCTATCTCGAGCACCTGGCCAAGGTCCCGCTGTTCTCCGGCTGCTCCCAGGCCGAGTTGCGGGCGCTGGCCCGCCGCACCACCGACATCCCGGTGACGGCCGGTTCCGTGCTCGTCAAAGAAGGCCAGTTGGGTTATGAGTTCTTCGTCATCACCAGCGGGAACGCCAAGGTCAGCCGGGCCGGCCGCAAGGTGGGCGAGCTCGGCCCGGGCGACTTCTTCGGTGAGCTGGCCCTGCTGGAGCGCGTCCCCCGCAACGCCAGCGTCGTCGCCGTCTCCGACATGGAGGCCATCGTCCTGACCCGGGCCGATTTCGACGCCGCCCTGGCCGAGGCGCCCGGCATGACCCGCAAGCTCATGGTGGGAATGGCCCGGCGTCTCCGGGAGCTCGACGCCAAGGTCTGAACCTTCGCGGAGCGTTCACTCCTGGGCGCAAGCACTGTTCACCGCGCCGACACCGGTCTCCGTCACCATGGTCACCATGAGCACCCGGGCCTTCGCCCGTCACGACCGTGGACCGGACCTGGCATCCCCCCTCCCTGGCTCCCGCCTGGCGGTCTTCGATCTCGACCGGACGCTGCTGCCCGGGTCCAGTCTGATGATCCTGGGTCGGGCCCTGCATCGCGCCGGCCTCGTCGACGGCCGCGAGCTGGCCGGATGGATGGCCCGGGAGGCCGCCTTCGCCCGCCGGGGCGAGGGCGTCTCCACCGCCCAGCGCCTGCTGGCCACTCTCCTGGCCTCGGTGGCGGGCCGGGAGGCGGCGCCCTACCTGGAGGTGGCCAGGAGCCTGGGGGACGAGCTGGCCACCGCGGCCGTCCCCGGCGCCCGTTGGCTGCTCGACATGCACCTGGCCGTGGGCGACTTCTGCGTCGTCGCTTCCGCCAGTCCTCAGGAGCTGGTCGAAGCCGCCACCCGGGCCCTGGGCGCCCATCGGGCCGTCGGCACCCGCACCGCCCTGGCCGACGGTTGCTTCACCGGAACCCTCGACGGACCGTTCTGCCACGGCCGGGGAAAGCTGGCCCGGCTCTGGGTCGAGCTCGGCACGGCCGACCTGTCCCAGGCCACCGCCTACTCCGACTCCGCCTCCGACCTCCCGTTGCTGGAGGCGGCCGGACGCCCCGTGGCCGTCAACCCCGACCGCCGCCTGCGCAGGGTCGCGGCCACCGCCGGCTGGCCCGTGCTGCACCTGGCCTGACCCCGGGTCCGGGATGTCCCCGGGAAAGGCCGGGGGTCCGGGGTCCCCCCGGGAAAGGCCGGCGGTCCGGGGTACCTCCGGGAAAGGCCGGTTCAGGACCCGAAGGCGACGGTCACCTCGAGCTCCTCGGCGCCGCGCACAACGGAGAGGACCAGGGGCTCCGGACCGGAGTCCAGAGCGGCGTGGAGATCCTCGGTGCGCGTCACCGGCCGGCCCCCGGCGGCCACGATGAGATCGCCCACCCGCAACCCGGCCTGCGCCCCCGCCCCCGCGTCGTCGAGGTCCCGCACCAGGAGGCCGTCGCGCTCCTCCAGCCCGACGGCCCGCCGGAGCTGGCGGGCGGCCCGAGCCCCGACGAGGCCGGCACCGAGGGTACGGCGCCGGGGGGTCTCGCCCCGCCCGAGAGCTTCCAGACGGCCGGCCAGACCAGGGTCGGCGGCCAAGGCCAGGTAGACGCCGTCGCCCAGGCGGTGGGTGTTGATCCCGAGAACGCGGCCGGCACCGTCGACCACCGGGCCGCCCGACGATCCCCGGGGCAGCTGTGCCGTGTGCTCCAGGCCGCCGGCGATCCTGCGGCCCCGCGGCCCCCGGAACGAGCAACCGGCGGCCGAGACGAGCCCGAAGCTCACCCGCAGACCCCGCCCGCCCGGGTTGGCCACAGCGAATACCGCCTCGCCGGCCTCCACTGCCTCCGGGGCCCACTCCACCACCGGCGCGTCCTCCGTATCGACCTCGATCACGGCCAGGTCCCCGTCCACGTCGACTCCGAGCGGCTGGCCGGCCGCCACCCGACCGTCGGCGAAGGTGACGGCCACCTCGCCCGGCCCCCGCAGGTTGTGGGCGTTGGTGACGACGCGGTTCGGACCGACGACCAGCCCGGAGCCGGCGCCGCCGGAGGTCCGGATGCCGACCACCCCGGCTCCGACTCCGGCGGCCACGGCCCGGGCGGTCCGGCTGATCTCCTCGAGCACTCCCATGTTCGACCTCCTGCCAGTTACTTGTCGATTGCAAGTTACTACTCTGGCTAGGATTCGACAACCGTGAGCGCCCCTCCTTCCCCCCTCGACGCCGCCCTGGCCCGGGTCGGCGACCGTTGGTCGCTGCTGGTCGTGGAAGCCCTGCTGGGCGGTCCCCGGCGCTTCAACGACCTCCTCGCCGCCCTCCCCGGCGTGGCCACCAACGTCCTCTCGCAGCGGCTCAAGCGCCTCGAGTCCGAGGCGGTCGTCATCGCCCGGCCCTATTCGGACCGTCCGCCCCGGTTCAGCTACGAGCTCACCGCCGCCGGCACCGAACTGGCCGGCGCGCTCCGCCTCCTGGCCAGCTGGGGTGGCCCCGGCGCCGAAGCCCCCCGCCACTCCGCCTGCGGCACCCCCCTCGAGATCCGCTGGCACTGCCCCACCTGCGCCCGCGCGGTTACCACCCCCACCGACGACGACCTCGACTACGTCTAGTCCCTTTAGCAAGACCGCGACAGAGAAGGGGACCGGCCAAGGACGCGACGGCGCGAGGGAGGGTGGGGGAGGGCGTGTCCCGAGGAGGACGTGTGCTGTTGTCCGACGAGGGAGCACCCCTCCCCCGACCGACCGGGCCGCAGCCGACAGTCCCGGACCGCCCCCGGACGCGGATCGCCGCCGGTGCCCTCCCTCCCCGAAGAGCGCCGACGGCGATCAGTGCCGCGATGATGTGGCTACTTGACGATGAGCGTCCCGTACATCTGGGAGTGGGCCTGGCAGGTGAAGGTGTAGTTGCCCCGGGGCAGCCTTTCCACCCCCGCCACGTAGTGCACCTGGCCGTGATCGGTGAGGCCACTGGAGAACCGCGGGTAGCGGCACGTCCCCTTGCCGGGGTTGTTCCCGTCGTAGGGCGGGCTGGTGCAGTTGTCGACCAGCTCGTCCAGGCTGTGGGCCGGGATACCGCCGGTCAGGTCGTAGTTGCCGAACTTCAGCCTGTCGCCCCGTGTGATGGTCACCGTCTCGGGCATGTACTTCCACCCGCTGGAGGCCCACACGTCCGCTGGATGGGGGTAGCCCCCGTCCTGGCGGCCGGTCCCGGCGCCGGCCGGAGCAGCGACCAGGAACGCCACCAGCACGGCCGACAGGACGACCCCAGTGATCTTCTTGCTCATGGTCACCCCCCTAGCTGATCGTCACCGACGGGAAGACCACCCTCCCGCCTTCCACCAACCGGCTCCCGAACAGGCCCAGCATGGTCGGGTGCGGCAGGCACCCGGCGTGGACCTGCAGGCCGAAGATGACCTCCAACATCTCCCCCGGGATCAGGGCATTGCCCTGGAGGGGAACGCTGACGGAACCGGCCTCGCCGTTCTTGGGGCCGTGGGCGGCTCCGTGCCCCTGCCAGCCGGACTGCGTCCCCCGCACCAGCACGTCGATGACGGGGTGCTCGGTCATGAACGCCTCGGCGTACTCGACGGTGACCGACGTGACCGCCCCCTCCACCGGGGCGCTCACCCTCAGCGTGGCACGGGGGCCGTCACCGATGCAGTGCACGGCAGCGGCCTGCCTCAGGTTGTGCTGGAAGATGGACACCTCGCCGGTCCCCGGGCTGGCGCTGTGCGTCGTGGACGCGTCGCCACTCTGGGGTCCCGCCTCGTAGCCACTCCCGGGGCCGTAGCTGCCGGCCTGGGCCGGGGTGGCCAGCCCGATCACGGCACTGGAGGCCACGAGTGCCACCAGGATCCTTCTCATCTTGTGCTCCCCCCTTTGCGTCTCAGGACTAGCTGGCTCGGCCCTCTCACATGCTCGGTACCTTGCTCCACGGGTGGTGCTCGCGGATGAAGCTCCAGAACTCACGCCGGTTGCGCGGTCCCAGGACCCGGT
>Ga0299907_10001124_pt1 | contig 14811 bp, 12 predicted proteins | sample RVTome_16_FD_198680 | JGI IMG/M metagenome (GOLD analysis project Ga0299907, IMG submission 198680) | Soil microbial communities from uranium-contaminated site in the Upper Colorado River Basin, Wyoming, United States - RVT152D67 (version 2) ... | reverse complement strand
CGACGTTCTGGGAGTGCGCCTTCCGGAAGTACGCCATCGCCAGGTCGAAGAAGTCCTCCTCGGTGAGGAGCACGCTCATGCCCTCGTAGTACATGGCGAGGAACGACGAGAGGTCGTCGAAGTCGTAGGCCGCCCGCATCTCGTCGGCCGAGGCGTAGGGCAGCTCGAGGCCGTTGCGGGCGGCGAGCTCGAACTTCAGCTCCGGCTCGAGCGTTCCCTCGAGGTGCGCGTGCAGCTCGGCCTTCGGCAACCCTTCGATGAATGACGCCAGTTCGCTCATCCCTCGCCTCCCAGTCTCATCCTCAGCCTCACGCCGGCCCCAGGACCGGTTCGAACCGTTCCATCTTGACCACGTCAATGGGACCGACGTCGGTGATCGCGTAGGCGGGGATGGCGGTGATCGGCAGGAAGAACAGGTACATGAACGGCCACCGGAGGTCACACCCGAGCCGATGCGCCGCGGTCTCGAGCCGCTCCTCCCGCGCGGCCATCTCGGCGGGATCCAGATCGGCCACGATCCCCCCGATCGGGAGCTCCAGAAACTCCACGACCTCCCCACCTTCCACGACGACCTGGCCACCACCGTGGTCCGCGAGGTGCCTCACGGCGAGCGCCATGTCCGCGCTGCTGGCCCCGACGCACACGATGTTGTTGTCGTCCGGCGCAGTCGAGGTCGCGAGCGCCCCCGATCGCAGGCCGAAACCCGAGATGAACGCCACCGGTCTGTTGCTCGTCTTGCCGTATCGCTCCACGACCGTGACGTACAGCACGTCCTGGTCGGGATCCGGGCGGACGATGCCCCCTTCGACGTCCAGCACCACATCACGGCGATCGCGAACGAAGATCCGGTCGGTCATCCCCATCGAGAGCACGTTGACCCTCCCCGTGTCGGTGTCGGCGCGCACCACGAAGTCGTCGGGATCGACCGCCGCGACGCGGAACGTGTCCGTGAGCAGTGGGGGACGGGCGGGTGGCTCGAGCCGGTCGACGAGCGCGCCTGCTTCGGCCACGACCCGGCCGTCGCTGACGACGACACCGACCGTGAAGTCGTCGAGGTCGTCCACGATCAGGATGTCGGCCAGGCGCCCCGGTGCGATCGAGCCCACGCGGTCATCGATCCGGAACGCCTCCGCGCAGTTGAGCGTGGCCATCTGGACGGCGACCACCGGGTCCACGCCCTGCTGCACGGCCATCCTGACCAGGTTGTCGAGGTGGCCGCGCTCCAGCACGTCTGAGGCACAGATGTCGTCGGTGCAGAAGCTCACATGGCGTGCGGCGGCCGGAGCGTGCTCGGTGATCGTCCGGATGTTTTCCTCGAGGAAGTGCGCGAACGAGGACTCGCGGATCCCGAGGTACATCCCGCCACGCAGCTTCTCGAGCGCCTCGTCGGCATCGTAGCTCTCGTGGTCGTAGCGGATTCCCGCCGAGAGGTAGCTCGACAGCGACGTGCCTCGCGCCATCGGGGCGCAGCCGAGGACCGGCAGACGGTTCCTGCGGGCGATCGCGATCGCGGCGAGCACATCCTCGTCCTGCTCCTGGACGAACTCACGCACCGTCTCCCAGACCCCGACGCATTCCGGCCAGCGCTGCGCGACCTCGTGATCCTCCGGACCGAAGCGGTAGCCGACGGTCGAGGTCGGGATCGTGTACGGGGTCTTGCACGGCGCTCCCCAGAAGACCCTGAGGGGTGTCGACGCCGCCTCGTCGAGGAACGCCCGCACGGCCTCGAGTCCCGCCACGACGAGGATCTGGTCGAGCCCGGAGACGACGCTCGTCGTTCCCAGCGGGACGAGCATCGTGGCCAGGCTGGTGACCGACAGCTTGCTGCACTCCATGTGCAAGTGCCCGTCGATCAGGCCGGGCGTCAGGTACCGGCCGTCGGCGTCCAGGATGCGGGTCTCGCCTCCTGTGTGGGGCGATACGTCGCCGACGGCCACGATCATGGATCCGAAGACCGCGACGTCGGCGGGGTACACCTCGGCCGTGGCGACGTTCACGAGGCGGCCGCCCCGGATGACGAGGTCGGCTTTCAGCTCGCCGGCCCCCGCCCGCACGAGGTCCCTGGGGTCGGCGCCTCCACCTCCGTCGGCCAACGACGATCCTCCTCCGGGTGACGGCTCCGAGCGGCCGAGGATGGCACGCGTCTCCACGCTTCGTCAAACGGCACGCGGCGCCACTCCCATCCGTCCACGTCACGGCGATGAGGCCGATTGACGGTACGTGGAACCGGTCCTATGGTCGCGACGTGGCGACATCGCTCGAGACACCGGCTGTGGATCCGACGCTGAACGAGCTGGACGCGGCCGGCGAGGAACGCCTGTACCGCGCGATGGCGCACTTCTGGCACCCGGTCGCCTACGCCTCGGAGCTCACCGACTCGCCCGTGCCCGCGACGCTGCTGGACGAGCACCTCGTGCTCGTTCGCCTGGCGGGGGAGGTCCGGTGCTTCCGGGACCTCTGCGTGCACCGTGGCACGGCGCTCTCGCTCGGGGCGGTGGAGCGCGACGAGCTCCGCTGCGCCTACCATGGGTGGACCTACGGTCCCGACGGGGTGTGCACGAAGATCCCGGCTCGGTTCGGCTCGAACATCCCCTCGCGCGCCCGGCTCACCCGCTACGCCTGCCAGGAACGCCACGGCCTGATCTGGGTGTGCCTGGCCGACGAGGGTCGGTTCCCGGTCCCGGAGTTCCCGCAGTTCGAGGACCCCGCGTACCGATCGGTCGAGGTCGAGGTCTACGACTGGCATTGCGGCGCACACCGCCGGATCGAGAACTACGTGGACTTCTCGCACTTCGCGTGGGTGCACGACGGGATCCTGGGCGATCGGAACCATCCCGAGGTCCCGGACCACGACGTGTGGCGCGAAGACCGGGAGATCCGCTTCGGCGAGGGCTTCTTCCACGAGGCCCATCAGGATCCGGAGGCGGACGTCGTGGCGAGGAGCCGTGACCGCGAGGGGTTGCCGGACCAGACCGGGACGATCCTCGCGGACAAGAGCTACAGGCTGTCGATGCCGCTCACCGTTCTGCTCGATCAGCGGCTGCCGGGGGACAAGCACTACATCTTGTTCTTCAGCGCGTCGCCGACGTCTCGGCGCTCGACGCGCTCCTTCACGCTCATGTCGCGCAACTACGAGACGGAGCCGAGCGCCGACCAGAAGTTCCTGTCGTTCAACGACCTGGTGGTCGGCCAGGACAGGCCGATCGTGGAGTCCCAGCGTCCGGAGGAGCTCCCGTTCGACCTCTCGGCCGAGCTGCACATCCGCGGGGTCGACAGGGTCTCGATCGAATACCGGAAGTGGCTCGTCGAGCTGACAGACGAGCTCGAGCCAGTCTGACCTACCGGCTCTCGCGAGCGTACGGCACGGCGAGGGCGGCCGGCGCGGCCAGCTTGCGAGCCGACGCCTGCCGAGCGGAGATCACGATCAGCACGACGATCGTCAGAAGGAACGGCAGGACCGCGAGCAGCTGACTCGGGACGTTGACGCCGATGATCTGCAGGGTGAAGCTGAGGTTCACCAACGCCCCGAAGACGTACGCTGCGACGAGGGCCCGCCACGGTCGCCATCCCGAGAAGCTCACCATCGCGAACGCGATCCACCCGTACCCCGCCGTGATCCCGTCCTGCCAGATGCCGGTGAGCTCGATCGTCAGGTAGGCGCCACCGAGGCCGGCCAGGGCCCCACCGGCGCACGTGTGCAGGAGGCGAACGAGCGCGACCCGGATCCCGTTCGCGTCTGCGGTGGCCGGATCCTCCCCGACCGCCCTGACCGCGAGCCCCGCTCGCGTGCGGAACAGGTAGTAGCTCGCGGCTCCCACCAGAGCCACCGTGACGTACACGATCGGATCGTGCCCGAACACGATCGGCCCGGCCGCCGGGAGGTCGACGAGCGTAGGCGGGAACAGCCGATGGAAGCTCTCGACGGCCTGCCGGTCGGTGAGCGGCGGCTCCGGGATCTTGCCCACGAAGCTCGACAGGCCCGTACCGACGATCACGAGCGCGAGCCCGGAGACGATCTGGCTCACGCGGAGGCCGACGGCGAGCGCGGCGTGCACGGCCGCGAGCGCGATGCCGGCCAGGGCACCGACCACGAGGCCGATCCACGGATCACGGCTCGCGAGTGCCCCCACCACCCCGAAGACGCCGCCTACCAGCATCATCCCCTCGATGCCGAGGTTCATCACCCCCGAACGTTCGGTGAGGATCTCACCCAGAGCCGCGAGGGCGAGCGGGGTCCCGGCCACGATCGCGCCGGCGATCGTGAGGACCACGACGGTCTCGTTCACGCGGCCTCTGCTGTCTCGAGCGTCGGCAAGGGCCTGGTGACGATCCGCACCCGATTCGCGAGGAAGAACTCCGCCGCGGCGACCAGCAGGAGGGCGAGGCCCTGCAGGAGGACCAGCAGGTCGTTCGGCACACCCTGTGCCTGCAGGGCCGTGCCGGCGTTCGTCAGCCCCGCGATCAGGATCGACACCGGCACGATCGCGAGCGGGTTCAACCGGGAAACGGCGGCGATCACGATGCCCGTATAGCCCAGGTTCACCGCGAGGCCGCCGGGCTGGAGGGCGTGGGACGTCCCGGCGATCTGCACGGCGCCGGCGAGGCCCGCGATCGCTCCCGATACCGCGAGGATGGAAACGATCCGTCGCGATACGCCGAAGCCCGCATACCGGGCCGTCGCAGGAGAGTCGCCGATGACCCGTACGCCGAACCCCCAGGTGCTGAACCGAAGCACCCACCAGACGAAGAGCGCCACGATGACCGCGATCACGATGCCGGCGTGCAGCCTGAGCCAGATCTCGGGCAGCTCGGCCGTCTCCGGGATGAACCGCCCGCTCGGGAAGCTCAACCGCTCCGTGTCTCGCCAGAAGCTCACGCTTCCGAAGATCAGGTAGTTCATCAGATGCAGCGCGACGAAGTTCAGCATCAATGTGGAGATGACCTCGTCCGTGTGCAGGTACGCTCGCGGGAGTGCCGCGAGCGACGCCCACACGGCGCCGGCCGTGGCGCCCGCCGCGAGCGAGAGTGCGACGGCGGGCATGGTCGGGAGTGACTCGCCAACGGCGAGCGCCACCCCCGACGCGGCGATCGCGCCGAGGTAGAGCTGACCCTCCGCCCCGATATTCCAGATCTTCATCCGGAATGCCACGGCGGCGGCGACGCCCGTAAGGATGAGCGGCGTCGCGGAGATCAACGTCCGAACGATGGTGAGATCGCTCCCGAATCCGGAACGCAGCACCTCGAGGTACGCGTCGACCGGGTCGTGACCCGTCGCGATCAACAGGATCGCGCCGAGGACTCCGGCCCCGATCACGGACGCGAGGGGGAACACGATCCGCGAGACGAGGGACGGGCGGCCGCGCGGCTCGACGGCTAGGCGCCTGGCTCTCATGCGACTGCGTGGCCAGCCATCATCAGGCCCACCCGCCCCGCGTCGAACACGCCGGCCGTGACCTCTCCCACGATGGCTCCCTCATATATGACGAGGATCCGATCGCACAGGGCCTCGAGCTCGTCGAGGTCCTCCGAGAGCAGCAGGATCCCCGTCCCCTGGCTCCGCTGATCCAGGAGGACCCGTCGGACGCTCTCCGTGGCTCCCACGTCGAGCCCGCGGGTGGGCGAGGCCGCGATCAGGACCTCCGGCCGCTGGGACAGCTCGCGCGCGATGATGGCCCGCTGCAGGTTTCCCCCCGACAGGAGCCCGATCGGGAGCCCCCGGGCACCCCTGATGTCGAACCGGGTCGCGAGCTCGTCGGCCCACGCCCGAACCGCTCGCGACGACAGCACGGGCCCCTTGGAGAAGCGACGCGACCGGTAGGACTTCAACACCAGGTTGTCCTCAAGCGGGAGGCCGGCCGCCACCCCCACGTGGAGCCGGTCCTCTGGGATATAAGACAGTCCATGGGTGATGCGGTCCACGACAGACGCCCTCGTCACATCACGTCCGTTCAGCGTGACGCGTCCGGATCGGGGCGTGCGGAGCCCCACGATCGTCTCGGTCAGCTCGCGCTGGCCGTTCCCGGCGACGCCGGCGACACCGACGGTCTCGCCCGAGCGAACCTCGAGCGAGACGCGCCGCACGGCAGGATTGCCCCTGTCCCCTTGCACTTGCAGGTCCTCAACCTTCAGGACGACCTGCCCGGGATCGGCATCATCCGTTCGCTCGGGCAGGACGAGACTCCGCCCGACCATCATGGCCGCAAGCCCTCGGCCGTCGGCGTCCTTCGTCGCGAGATGCCCCACCCGCCGTCCTCCGCGCAACACCGTCACCCGGTCGGAGACGTCGAGCACCTCGCGCAGCTTGTGCGACACGAAAACGATGACCTTGCCGTCCTCCCGCATTGCACGGACGGCGCGGAAGAGGGTTTCGCACTCCTGAGGCGTGAGGACGGCGGTCGGCTCGTCGAGGATCAGGATACGAACGCCCCGGTGCAGGAGCTTCATGATCTCGACACGCTGCTGCTCCCCCACGGACAGCTCCCAGATCCTGGCCTTGGGATCGAGCGGCATCTGGTACCGCTCGGCAAGCGCGGCGGCCTGGGTCTCCAGGGCGGTCGCCGAGAGTCGCCTGCGGGCGTCCGGGTGCCCGAGGGCGAGGTTCTCCGCCACCGTGAACGGATCCACGAGCCTGAAGTGCTGGTAGACCATCCCGACCCCGACCGCGAGGGCGTCGCGCGGTGAGTGGAACGAGTGGATCTGGCCGTCGATCACGATCGCGCCCGAATCCTGACGGTAGAGACCGGCGAGGATCGAGCAGAGCGTGGACTTCCCAGCTCCGTTCTCGCCCAGGAGGGCGTGCACTTCCCCCGAACGGAGGTCGAGATCGACCGCATCGTTGGCGACCACTCCCAAGAAAGACTTGGAGATGGCGCGGAGCTCGGCGAAGGGCGGATTGGGTCGATGGTCCGGCTCGGGGGCACCCGCGTCGATGCGCGTGCCCCCGGTGCCGTCCATCCGTGGCTGGCTCAGTTGGGCAGCGAGCCTTCGACGCCCTCGATCAGCCAGGTGCAGCAGGCTGCGCGTTCCTCGATCGGGATCGCCTCGCCCTCCGGGACCTGCACGTTGCCCTCGTTGTCGAGGATAGGCCCGGCGAGCACGTCGAACGTGCCGTCAGCGATCTCCTGACGGCGTTGCTCGACGAGGTCGATCACGTCCTGGGGAACGTCGGGACCGAACGGCGCGAGCCCAACCACGCCGTCGGCCATCCCGCCGTAGTAGACCTCTGCGGTCCACGTGCCGTCGATCAACGCCTCCGCCTGGGACACGTAGTACGGACCCCAATCGAACGTGAACGAGCCGAGCCAGCTCTCCGGTGCCCTTGCCGACTGGTCCCAGCCGTAGCCCATATGCCAAACGCCGCGCTTCTCGGCAACGCTGGCCACCGCGGGTGAGTTCAGTTCGTGCACGATGATGTCCGCACCGGCGTCCACGAGCGATTCGGTGGCTTGGCGCTCCTTCGGAGGGTCGTACCAGCTGTTCGTGTAGAGCGGGACAACCGTCGCGTCCGGATTCACCTCAAGCACGCCTCGCGTGAACGCGTTGATCCCACGTACGACCTCCTCGATGGGGAAGCCTGCCGGGTAGCCGATCTCGTTCGTCTCCGTGAGCGATCCAGCCACGAGACCGTCCAGGTAGCGGCCGTCCTCGGTGGCGAGGGAGTACTGGCCGACGTTCTCCGCAGTCAGCCATCCACCCCACGCCAAGAACTTCGTGTCGGGGAAGCCCTCGCCCACGGCGAGCACATCCTCCTGGTAGAAGGTCGTCCCCACCACCAGGTCGTACTCCTGCGTCGCCAAGTCCTCGAAGGTGGCACGGGCCTGATCACCGGGGGCGATCTCCTCGATCGTCACGGTTTCCGCGCCGGGGAGCTCGGACTCCAGGAATTCTCGACCCGCGTCGTGGGACGTATTCCATCCTCCGTCGTCGATCGCGCCGTCGTACACGAACGCGATGCGAAGCCCTTCCCCCGGTTGGGCTTCGCCCTCGGTCTGGTCGCCGGTCGGCCCACCCGTTCCACCTCCGTCGTCGCCGCATGCTGCAGCGACCAGGCCGAGGGCGAGCAGGGCCGCGAGCCATCGTGCGCGCATCCCACTCCTTCCCCGCGGGCGTCTGCCCGCGAACTGCCAGAGGCTCGAACTCTGTTCCAGCATCAACAACTTGTCAAGGCACGCGTGAACTGGGAGGGACGAGCCGATCCGTGAGCTGCACCAGCCACTTGCGGTACTCGAGCGAGACCCGGTCGACCCCCTTGATGTGCAGCTCCGCCGAGAGGTCGTACGGGAGCTCTTCGGGTCTCTGGGACGAGACGATCGGCAGGTCCTGCCCTATCACGAGAGCGTTGAATTCCAGCATCTTCCGATCCCCTTCATCAGGGTCGTCGAGCTGATAATCCCGGCCCATGAAGGTGAAGTTGCGGGTCACCCTCTCGCTCACGGGGCACACGCTGAAGAACAGGACGTAGCGGTTCCCACCCGGAAGGTCCTGTTCGAGCAGCACGGTGTTGGGCATCGACAATCGGTAGCGCAGATCCGTGTTGACGGTGCGATCATTCGCAGCGTCCAGGCCTTCGTTCTTGTCGATGTCCGCGGGCTCGATGTAGTCGGAGTACCCGAACCGGAGCTCCCCCCCGTCCCGCCACACGTCATGGTCTGGAACCTCGGGGTGGTTCCGGTCTCCGAGCACGCCGTCGTGGACCCATGCGAAGTGCGAGAAGTCGACGTAGTTCTCGATCCGACGTGCCGCGCTGGTCGGCCAGTCGTACTCCTCGACCTCGATGCATCGAAACGCGGGGTCGTTCCATTGTGGGAACTCGGGGATCGGGAACACGGGCTCATTCTCGAGGCAGACGTAGACGAGTCCGTTCGCCTCCTCGACGCGGAACGGAGTCAAGCGCGCCCGGCTGGGGATGTTCGATCCGAACCGGGCGGGGATCTTCGTGCACACGCCGTCGGGGCCGTAGGTCCATCCGTGGTACGCACACCGGAGCTGCTCGTCCTCGACCCAACCGAGCGAGAGCGCGGTCCCCCGATGCACGCACAGGTCTCGGAAGCACCGTACGTCGTCCTCCAGGCGCACGAGCACGAGTTGCTCGCCGAGCAGGGTGGCGCGAAGGGGACGGTCCTTCACGGCCGACGCATACGCCACCGGATGCCAGAAGTGGCGGAGCGCATGGTGCAGGCGCGCTTCACCCTGTTGGTCGAGCTCGTTCACCACCGAATACTCGACGGTCTCCACGCTCATCGGCGTGACCTCCCGGGCAGCTGAGGCATCCTGCCACACGTATCAACAAACGGTCAAGCGACGACCTTCACCGGCGTGCGGCGAGCGAGGGCGAACCGCTCGCGGGGTTGACAGCCTGTTGACGTATGTGGGTGAATCCGCGGGGTCGTCTCGGGGTACGTCACGGGGGTGACATGGGCTTGCTCGAAGGGAAGGTCGCGATCGTCACGGGAGGCGCTCGCGGCATCGGGCGAGCATATTGCCACGGGTTCGCTCGCGAGGGGGCAGCGGTCGTGGTCGCCGATCTCCGGATGCCTTCTGGAACGGTGAGCGAGCTCGAAACCGGCGGCGCGGAAGCCCTGGCGGTCGAGGTCGATGTGGCCGATGAGGCGTCTACCGAGGCCATGGCCGCGGCGGCGCTCGACCGATTCGGTCGGATCGACGTGCTCGTGAACAACGCGGCTTTTTACACGACGGTCACCAAGTCGCGGTTCGAGGACATCTCAGTCGAGGAGTGGGACCTGGCGTTCGCCGTGAACGTGCGCGGGCCATGGCTCTGCGCGCGCGCGGTCTCGCCGACGATGCGCGCGCAGCGCTCGGGCAAGATCGTCAACATCGCCTCGATGACCGTCGAGGACGGGACGCCGGAGTTCCTCCACTACGTGGCGTCCAAAGCCGCGATCGTCGGCCTGACGCGTTCGATGGCGAGGGAGATGGGGAACGACGGGATCGCAGTCAACACGATCACGCCCGACTACATCCCGCACGACAAGGAGTACGCCTCGCAGCAGTGGGAGGGGCTCAACGCCTGGATCGAGGGGGACCGGTGCTTCAAACGCGAGCAGGTCCCCGAGGACCTCGTGGGGACGCTCATCTATCTCGCGAGCCCCCTGTCCGATTTCGTCAGCGGGCAGAACATCAGGGTGAACGGCGGGCGCCGGTTCGCCTGAGGGGGGGCGATGGACGAACGGGACGGGATCCATCTCCGTCGGGCGCTGGCCGTGGCTCGCAGATCCGTCGACCACGGGAACATGCCGTTCGGCGCCGTGCTCGTGGACGCGGCCGGCGGGGTGATCCTTGAGGGGGAGAACACCTCCGTCACCGAGCATGATCCGACCGGACATGCGGAGATGAACCTGATGCGCGAGGCCGGCCGTCGGTTCGAGCCCGACCTCCTGGAAGCCTGCACGATGTACACGAGCTGCGAGCCGTGCGCGATGTGCGCCGGCTCTGTCTACTGGGTCGGTGTGCGACGGGTCGTCTACGCGCTGGACATCCCGGGTCTCGACAGGATCGTGGGGGCGGATCCCAAGAACCCCACGCCGCACCTTCGCGCTGAGGTCGTGCTGAACGGTGGGAAGTTCCCGATCGCCGTGGAGGGGCCGGGTCTACTGGACGAGGCTCGCGAAGTGCACCTCGGCTACTGGGACGCTTGATAGCGGCGCTCAGGCTGTCGAGGAGCGGGGGAGGCTCTCTCCCGCGAATCCCTCGAACGGGAGGTCCGAGCGGTACTGGTACTCGCGCCAGGTGGCTATCAGCCCGTCGCGGATCGTGACAACGGCCACGCCGTGGGCCGTGAAACGTCCTGGTAACGAGAACGTGTACTCACCGAACCCGAGACCCCGATCTGGATCGTAGGCGGCATGATGCCAGGTCATCGACATCGCCCTCGCCTGGGATCCGACCCCGCGGAAGAACGCGAACAGGGCCTCCCGGCCGTCGTAGCGCTGCGCGTCGGGGGGCTCCATGTAGATCGCGTCGGGGGCGAAACAGTCCGCCGCGGCTCGGGGATCACCTCGGTTCCATGCGTCGGCCACCGTCTGCAGGAGCGCGCGGAACGCGTGCCGGTCCACGCGATGGAGTATGCATGTGGTTGCCGGGGACCAGCTTGACGTTCTGTTGAAGGCGCCCGTACGATGCGGCCGCGGCGCCGAACCCCGAAAGGCGCCGAACCCCGAGAGGAGCGCATGAACACCGTTTCGGAACCGGTGGAGATGCTCGAGATCGCCCTCACGGTCAACGGGGTGGCGCGATCGGCCACCGTTCCGGTGCGCAAGCTCCTGTCGGATTTCATCCGAGAGGATCTCCAGCTCACCGGCACACACGTCGGATGCGAGCACGGCGTCTGCGGCGCGTGCACGATCCTTGTGGACGGCGATCCGGTGCGGTCCTGCATCATGCTCGCCGTCCAGGCGGACGGACGCGAGCTCACGACGGTCGAGGGGATCACGCCCGAAGAGGGCCTGAACCCTCTGCAACAAGCCTTCAAGGATCACCACGGACTGCAATGCGGCTTCTGCACGCCGGGGTTCCTCATGACGATCACGGGCGTGGACCCCGACGAGTACCCGGACGAGCAGAGCATCCGGGAGATGCTGTCGGGGAACCTGTGCCGTTGCACGGGCTACCAGAACATCGTCACGGCTGTGAAGGCCGCCTGGGGGAGACCGATCGAGTGACCGATCTGCGCCTCGCTGGGCGGCCGGTGTACTTCGGAGCGCGGGTCGCCCGGGTCGAGGACGACCGGCTGCTGACGGGTCAAAGCACGTATGTGGCAGACGTGCGGCTCCCGGGGATGGTGGACGTCGCGATCGTCCGAAGCGTCTTCGCCCATGCGAAGGTCAGTGTGAACGTCGACCTCGCTCGGGCCGTCGATGGGGTGCTCGACGTCGTGCGCGCGGCCGATCTCCAGGACGTGTCCGAGTACCCCGACTTCATCACGTACATGCAGCCGGTCAAGGGATTCCCCCTGGCCCGTGACAAGGTTCGCTACGTGGGGTCGCCCATCGCGGCGGTGGTGGCTGAGGACCGATACGTGGCCGAGGACGCTGCGGAGGCCGTGGAGGTCGACTACGACGAGCTCCCCGTGGTCACGACCGCCGGGTCCGCGCTGGCGGAGGATGCGCCGAAGCTATTCGACCATTGGCCCGACAATCGGATCGTCAACCTGCCGCTCGAGCTGGACGACGTCGAGGACGTCTTCCGCGGTCGTCGCGTGGTGCGCGGCCGGTATTCCACGCACCGCCATTCGGGCGTGCCGATGGAGACGCGCGGATGCGTGGCCGAGTACCGGGACGGGCGGCTGACGCTCTGGACCTCGGCGCAGAGTCCGCACATCGTTCGCACCACCCTTTCGTACGTCCTGCCGATCGCGGAGCGGGATATCCGGGTGGTGGCGCCGGACGTGGGCGGAGGCTTCGGCGTGAAGACCCACATCTACCCCGAAGAGGTGCTGGTCTCCTGGCTCGCGATCCGTCTCGGCCGCCCCGTCCGCTGGATCGAGGATCGAGCCGAGCATCTCGTGGCCTCGAACCACGCGCGCGAGCACACCCTGGAGATGGAGGCGGCGGTCGACGACGACGGAACGATCCGCGCCGTCCGGTGCCATCTGCTGCACGACGTGGGCTCCGGCGAGATCTTCATGCCGGGCATCTGTCCCTCGTTCGTCGCGGGGAGCCACGTGGCCGGCGCGTATCGGATCCCGCTCGCGGAGAACTCCTACACGCAGTACGTGACGAACAAGACGCCGTCGGGCGCCTACCGGGGCTTCGGTGCGCCTGAGGCCTACTTCGCCGTCGAGCAACTCGTGGAGAAGGTCGCGAGGGAGGTCGGTGTCAACGCGATCGATCTTCGCCGCAGGATGCTGCTCCGCGACGAGGACCTTCCGTACACGACGGCGACCGGCGGCATCATCGACTCGGGAAGCTTCCAGGAGTCGTTCGAGCGTGCGCTGGAGCTCGGCCGGGAGGCGGAGGCACGCCGACGCGAGGAACACGAAGGAGAGACGAACGTACGCATCGGGTTCGGAATCGCTACGTACCTGGAGGGCACGGCCCCGACGTACTTCGGCACGACGGGACACTGGACGTCGCACGACTCGGCGACGATCCGGATCGAGCCGGACGGCAGCGCCGTCGTCTCCGTCGGCGTCACGACGACCGGCCAGGGAACGACGACGATGGCCGCGGTGCTCACCGCCGACGCCCTGGGGCTCCCGCTCGAGCGGGTGCGCGTCGAGATCGGGGACACGGACTCGTGTCCGTACGGCCTCGGCGGGTGGGGGAGCCGCAGCACCGTGACGGGCGGCGGGGCCATCTTGAAGGCCGCCGCCACCATCCGGGAGAAGGTGCTGCGGATCGCCGCGCACCGGCTCGAGGTCGACGAGGCCGATCTCGTGATCGAGGAAGGGAACGTCCACGTCGTCGGCAGCGCCGACAGAGCGATCACGATGGGTGAGATCGGCACTGCGGCATGGGTCCGAACGCTGGACCTCCCGCCGGGCGTGGATCCGGGCCTCGAAGCGGTCGCGACGTACGATCCCCCGCTGCTGCAGCACGTCGCCGACGAACGGGGGCGCATGAACGGGGCGGCTGCGTGGGCGAACGCCACCCACGCCGCCATCGTCAAGGTCGACGTGGACACCGGGGTGGTCGAGATCCTCGACTACGTCGTGGTGCACGATTGCGGCCCGATGGTCAACCCGCCGATCCTGGAAGGCCAGGTCCAAGGAGGCGTCGCGCAGGAGATCGGCGGCACGTTGTACGAGCACATGGCTTACACGGAAGACGGGCAGCCGCTTGCCACCACCTTCATGGATTACCTGATCCCCTCGGCCACGGAGATCCCCGAGATCGTGATCGAGCACTTCGAGAGCCCGTCGCCCAACATGCCGCTCGGCCTGAAGGGCGCCGGCGAAGGCGGCTGCCTGGGCCCGCCTGCGACGCTCGCGAACGCGGTCGTGGACGCGCTCCGTGAGTTCGACGTGGAGATAACCGCGCTGCCCATCACGCCGGCGGTGATCCGCGACAAGATCAGGTCGCCCCGGCGCGTCGATGCCTGAGGGGTCCTGCGACCTCCTGCTCACGGGTGGATCCGTGGTGACGGTCGACGACGATCGCCGCGTGCTGGAGCCGGGGGCGGTGGCGATCGCCGGCGACCGCATCGAGGCCGTGGGCACGCCCGGGGAGCTCGCCGGTTACAGAGCCCGGCGGACGGTGGACTGCCGCGACAAGGCGCTGATGCCTGGCATGATCGATTGTCACAACCACCTGTTCCAGGGCCTGGGCCGCGGGCTCGGTGAAGGGATGTCGCTCTGGCCGTGGCTCTGTGAGTTCATGTGGCCGTACGCGGCCGCGATCGACGCTGCGGAGGCCATCGTGGCCGCGAAGCTCGGCGCGATCGAGGCGGCGCGTGCCGGCACAACGGCCGTCGTCGACAACCATTACTCGCCCGCCGATCTCGAGACCACCCTCGGCGTCGCCGATGCGATCGAAGAGGTCGGCCTCCGCGGTGTGGTGGCGCGCGGGATGTTCGGCGAGATGACCGAGGTCGCGCGCTCGAACGGGCTCGCCCAGTCCCTGTTCCGGTACTCGATGCAGGAGGAGCTGGACATCTCCAGCGACGCGCTCTCCGCCCGAGAGGGCCGGCACGTCGGCATCTGGCCCTCGCCGATCAACGTGATCTATAACGAGCAGGAGCTGGTGCGGCGCGCCGTCCAGATGGCGCACGATCGCGGCACCGGCTGGCACGCGCATTGTTCCGAGGCCCCGATCGACCCGGACATCTACCTGGAGACCTACGGTATCCGGCCGA
>Ga0299907_10001123_pt1 | contig 14815 bp, 13 predicted proteins | sample RVTome_16_FD_198680 | JGI IMG/M metagenome (GOLD analysis project Ga0299907, IMG submission 198680) | Soil microbial communities from uranium-contaminated site in the Upper Colorado River Basin, Wyoming, United States - RVT152D67 (version 2) ... | reverse complement strand
ATCCGAGCAACGGCGGGGCCCCACATCATCCCGTGCCCGCAGACGCTGGCGATGGACGCACCCTCGATCTCCGTGCCGTCGCGGGCCCGGAGCGGTCCGAGGATCGGCAGGTGGTCGGGCGTGTACTCGATCGTCGCCGCCCACGCCTTGCGGATGCCCAGGTCTTTCGTGACGGGCACCAGCCGATGCAGGCGCCGCTCCATCTTTCGCAGGTAGCGCCAGTCGATCGACGTGGCTTCTCCCGGCGTCTCGTGAGGGTTCGACATGCCCCAGAGCAGGCCGCCTTCCTCCAGGCGCCAGTAGATGCCGCCCTTCAGGTCGAACATCATCGGTTGGCGCTCGACGCGGAACGAGTCGTGGGGCTCGGTCACCACCACCTGGTGTCGCGCGCCGCCGACGAACACACGCGCGCCGGCCGTTTTCGCCACGTCGCGGAGCGTCGGGCCGCCGGTGAGGAGCACGCGCTCCGTGGCGATGACGCCCTCGGGCGTGTGGACGCCGGTGACCTTGCTGCCCTGCGTGCGGAGACCGGTGAACGATGTGCGCTCCTTGAGGTCGACGCCGTGCTGCTGCATCGCGAGCATGTAGGCGCGCACGTTCCGTGGTGGATCGATGAACCCGTCGGTGGCCGCGTACGAGCCGCCACGGTAGCCGGTCTCGGCCATCGTCGGGTTCAGGTCTCGGATCTCTGCCGGGCCCACCCACCGGACATCGAGATCCGTTTCGCGTTGCATCGCGATCCGCTCGTGCGCTGCCTGGTCCTCCGTCTTGGTGCCGGCCAGGATGACGTAGCCCATCTCGCGGAACCTGGAGTCGGTACCGAACAGGTCGCGTTGTCGGCGGTAGAAGTTGATCGACCACATGCCGAGCCGAACCGTGTCCGGCGTGCCGCCCTGTGCCCGCACGACGCCGGCCGCGCGGCTCGAGGCTCCCTGCCCGGCGAGGTCTCGTTCGAGTACGACGACGTCAGGAGCTCCCGACATCGCAGCGAACACCGACGCCCATCCGCCGACGGTGCCGGCGCCGACGACCACGAGGTCGGCGGTAGATCGAGTCACTCCCGTGTGTCCTCCTTGAGTGACGTGTCGCGTGAACCGTAGCCCCTCGCGCGGCGCGGAAACACCCGCTACGGTCTGGTTTGGTGAGCGTGCCCGGCTCTTCTCGTGATGGCATGGGTGTACGGCGGGAGGAACTCGGATGGGCGTTCGGCCGGACTCTTCCTACCTGATGCCCGGGATTCGCCGGGCCCTCGGTGTGTTGGGTGCCACTGAAGTCACTGAAGTCGTGGGGTTCTGGTCTTGGAATCTCGTCGTGACTGACTCCGGATACGCTTCCGATGCTGACGACTCTGATGGCCGTCCTTCTCGGCATCAGTGCTGCAACTCCTTTCCTGCTCGCGACTCTGTCACTGCCTCAGGCGAGCGATCGGGTCTTGATTGTTTGAAGCGCCACGTTGATCACAATCAATGTTGCTTGGCACTGGGCGACTCTCGCGACCCGTGGCTCGACAGCCGGTCTGCTCACGCTCACGGCCGGACTCCTAACATGGGTCACGTACCTGGTCGTGATTGTGATCGAACGCTCGCAACCAACTCCTGACCAGGGGATCCGAACGGCTACACTCCTCGCGGGTCCCACTAACGGCTTTCGCCGCTCTTGGCGGAATTCTCGGTTGAGGACCGCTGGATTGAACTCCTCTCACCGAATCGACGAGCTGCAATGCGTGCCCGGCCGTCCGACGAACCGCCGTACATTGACCTGGTGAAGCTCGCGGAACCTCAGGCTGTGCCCATCGCGCCGGCCAATCGACGGACCCTCGCGGAGGAAGTCCTGGTGGTGCTCGCGCTCTCGTTCCTGGCGAGCGCGGCGTACGCCATCCTGTCTATCCTCGAAGCGCCCATCGCGGGAGTGCGCGTCGCGTCCGTGAACCAGAGCTCGCAGCTCGCGCGTCAGCTGCTGGGGTTCGTTTTCGGCCTGGCGCCCGTGTATCTCGTCTGGCATCTCGTGCACCGCACGCGCGAGGGTCTCGTCGGGATCGGCCTGGACGGACGGCAGCCACGCAAGGACGTCGTGAGCGGCCTCGTCCTCTTCGCCGTTGTGGCCCTGGGCGGGATCGGCATCTACCTGGGCGCGGTGGCGCTCGGCGTGAATCGTTTCGTCGTGCCGGTGCCGCCGCTCGGCCACTGGTGGACGGTGCCGGTCCTGCTGTTGAACGCCGCTTTGGCCGCCCTGTTGGAAGAGGTCATCGTGCTCGCGTATCTGGTGACGCGGCTCCGCCAGCTGACGTGGACCCCGTGGGCGGCGATCGGCGCGAGCGCCTTGCTGCGCGGTACCTACCACCTGTATCAAGGGTGGGGAGGGTTCGCCGGGAACCTCGCGATGGGCCTGCTGTTCGGATGGCTGTTCGTCAGGACGCGTCGCGCGTGGCCCTTCGTCATCGCGCACTTCGTCCTGGACGTCGCCGCGGGCGTCGGGTTCCTGCTCTTCCGCGACCGCCTGCCCGGATTCTGAACGCAAATCGCAGGCGAGCATCCACGTCCTCGGCCCGGGACGGCCGTACGATGCCACACACACGTGAGCACGACGAAGGTCTTCGACTACCTGTTCGGCCGCGGCGTGCCGTTCGCGGTCTTTCCGCACAAGGGCGCCGCCACACCGCTCACGAACGCGAAGGTCTACGGTGTCGAGCAGGACCTGGTGCGAACGGTCGCGCTGCAGGCGGCGGTCGGCCCCGCGCTCGCCGTCGTCCCGTGGGAGCGCGAGCTCGACCTCGATCTCGCGCGAACGGCGCTGCGGGACCCGACCGCACGAGGGGCGACCCCCGACGAGGTGGCGTCCCGGTTCGCCGGCTTCGAGCCGAACGCCATCCCGCCGCTCGGGTTGTTCTTCCTGATGTCGATGGTCGTCGACCCGGCCGTCGTGCGGTTGCGCCAGGTGGCCTTCCCCGGCGGCAAGGCCTCGTGCCTCATGTGCGCGCGTCGGGCGCAGTTGTTCCGGGGCGACGTGTACCTGGTGGCTCCGCTCACGAAGGAGAGCCTCCCGGAGCGCCTTCCCCGACGTGAACGTTCGGGGACGGGCCTTGCCGGAACGGAGACCACCACTTATCCTGGATAGCGGGATATCCCACAAAGACCGTTACCCCGGCGAGGCGCCGGGGTTTCGCGTTTCCAGGGGGCTGTTGCGGCGCAAACGTTCAGGCCGTTCACACCCACCAGCGGAGCCACACGATCTGCTGCCAGTGCTCGTCGGTGATGCGAAGCCCGGCCGCGACCGGCCAGAACCACACGAACAAGGCCAGGGCACCGAGCACGAGCAACCACGCGACCGGCCGGTAGGGGTGCCGCGTCGAGATCGCCGGTTCCCCCGTCTCCGAGTCGGTGGCGATCGAGCCGTCGTCCTCGCGGACCACCAGCCTCGCCTCGGAGAGCTCGCGGGCCATCGCCACCAGCGCCAGCGCCAAGAACGGCGTGAAGGGCAGCGCGTAGAAGATGAACTGCGGGCGGTCGACCAGGAACCACGGGAAGAACTGCACTGAGAACCCGACCACGATCAGGCCGTAGAGCCAGGTCCGCCGTCGTGCCCAGAGCCACGCCGCGAACGGCAGCGTCCACAGGCTCCCCCAGAACACGACCGGGTTGCCGATCGCGAGGATCTGGCGGACGTCGGGCCCGAGGTCCCGCACGTACATCGAGACGGAGCGGCCCAGCAGCAGCCAGCGCCACGGCCGCGAGTAATAGGGATGCGTGGGTGTGGAGGACCCGGGCTCGAACTCCTTGAGGCCGCCCACGTGGTAGTCGAGCATCTCGTGTTGCCAGCTCCACCACTGCTGCAGGGAGTGGAACGGGTCCTTGACGACGTCGAAGCCGAAGTGGTTCGCCCACGGCAGCCAGACCGCCATGTACGTCGCGATCGGCACCAGCAGGAGGAAGACCACGAAGCCGAACCCCTCGCGTGCGGCCGTCCATCCCAGCGCCTTCGCGGTGGTCATGCCCGCCCGCTTGCGCCTGGTCGCCTCCCAGCCCACGGCGAGCAACACGCCGGCCGCAAGCGCCAGGACGCCCGACCACTTCACCGCGACCGCGGCGCCGAAGGCGATGCCGGCCGCGAGACGCCAGGGTCGCAGGATGGGCGAGGGCACGCGCGGGCGCCTCGGCTCGGGCTCGTCGACACGGAAGACCTCGGCCCCCGGCGGATAGGTGGGCGGCTCCGGCTCGCGGAGCTCGACCCATCGTTTGTCGAGCACCAAGAAAAGGAACCCGGCGGCGACCCAGAGCTCCAGGTGGACGTCCAGCAACGCGAGCCGCGACATCACGACGTTCATGTGCTCGGTGGCCATGAGTAGGCCCGCCACGAACGTCCACAGCGCGCTGCGGAACGCGATGGCTGCGATCGAGGCCGTGATGGCAACCACCAGCGTCCCCGCCACCGCCGAGCTGAAGCGCCATCCGAACGCGTTCATTCCGAACGCCTTGATGCCGAGCGCGATCTGCCACTTGCCGAGCGGCGGGTGGGTCCAGGAGCCCACGTCCCAGCGCTGCTGCCGGTGCAGGCGCTCGGCCCCCTCCTTCAGCAGGCAGGTCTTGTTGGACTCGCCGAGCAGGATGCAGCCGGCCTTCGGGTAGTAGAACTCGTCGAACACGAGCGCGGGCGGATGGGAGAGTCCCACCAGTCGGATCGCAGCCGCGATCGCTGTCACGGCGAGCACCGCGATCCAGGGACGGTTCAGTCGTCGACGGGCCGCGGGCACGGGCCCAGCGTAGCGAGGACTCGTTACCATCCGGTGGTGCCTACGGTCGCCCACTTCAACGTCACGCCGGTGAAGTCCACGGCGTTGCAGCATCCGGACGTAATCATCGTCACGGAACTCGGTGTCGAGGGCGACCATCGGTTCCTGTTCCTGAACGAGCAGGGAAGGCGCCTGTCCGAAGCCGGCAAGGCGCCGCTGCTGTCGATCCAAACATCATTCGACCCGTGGAAGGGCGTGTTGAGGGCGGTGAGCAGCGACGGCGACACGGTCGAGGCCGACGTCTCGGGCGACGGCGAGTCGATAGAGATCGGGCTGTACGACCGGGCGGTCACCGGTCGGGTCGTGGGCGCCTCGATCGCCGAAGCCGTGTCGGAGTGGGCGGGGCACCGGCTGCGTCTCGTGAGGGTCGACGAGCCCGAGTACGCCGGAGGGGAGCACAGGCTGACGCTCGTGTCTCTCGCGTCGGTCCGTGACCTGGGTCGGCGCGGGGGGCTCGACGGCGAGGGCCCGGACTCACGCCGGTTCCGCATGACGGTGGAGCTCGAGGACTGCGAGCCGTACGAGGAGGACTCGTGGAACGGGAGCCGGGTGCGGATGGGCGACGTCGTGGTACGCGTCGGCGGCGGTGTGCCGCGCTGCGTCCTGACGACGATGAACCCCGTAACGGGAGAGAAGGACTTCCCGACGCTGGAGGTGCTGGCGTCGTTCCGGCGTCGGGACGGAGAGCTGCCGTTCGGCGTCTACGCGGACGTGGTGCAGCCGGGTCGGATCAGAGTGGGGGACGCGGTCGAGCCGCTCTAGGCAGTGGCGACGGATCCGCGTGGACGATCCTTCAGCCGATAGACGAACTGCAAACCCTGGAAGACGTCGGTGATCGACGCGCTCTTGTTGTCGACGAGGCCGGCGTCGAGGCCGATCGTCTGGACGGTGCCGAAGTCGAGATCGGTATCGACGTTCGAGGCTTTCTTCGGCCAAGCGACCCAGAGGCGACCGGCCGGGTCGATCTTTGCAGCGAGCGGCGTGAACCGCTTCCGAAGATCGACTTCGCGGAGGGCGAACAGGATCACGACATCGAATCCCTTCGAAGCCCGGGTCAGGAACTCGACCCCGTCGGGGAGGGGCTCGAGCCGATCGGCGAACCCGTCGGGCTGCCGGACGAGATGCACGAGCGACCCCTCGCGGATGCCGAGCTTCTTAGCCAACGGCGTGCTCGAGTAGTCCATGTGACTTTGCGCATCCAAACAATTCTTCCCAAGGTTGGTCCGTAGTGTGACCGTCGTCACAGTTTTGCGTTCGATTGTCCTCTAGCCTCGAACACATGTTCGAAGGCTATGAGGGATGAGCGGGCTCCTGTCGGCGATCGAGGGATACCGCGCCGAGGCGCTCCCCGAGCTTCCGGACGCCCGGATCGAGGAGGACTTCGCGGAGCTGCACAGAGCCGCCGAGCTGATCGAGCTCGAGCGCCTGCGACGGTTGGCGGAGATCGACCGTCGGAAGCTCTTCGAACGCGACGGGCACCTGTCGGCGGCATCGTGGCTCACCTCGGTGCATCGGCGTCGTGGGGATCGGCCCGGGCCGCCACCAGGACGGCGAGGGCGTTGGACGAGATGCCCCTCACCCGCCGTGAGATCGAGTCGGGCGAGGTGTCGCTTGCGGCCGCACGGGTCCTCGTGGCCGCTTGAGACACCGATCTGGAGGCGTTCTCGCGTTCGGAGCCCGAGCTCTTCGAGGCCGCCCGGATCCACCAGGTGGGTGACCTGCACCGGGTGGTGGCCTTCTGGCGGGAGGCCTGTGAACGAGAACGCGGCCCGCAGGGCGAGCAGCGCCTGCGCGAGGGGCGCCGGCTGCACGCCTCGGTCTCGTTCCTAGGGATGGTGCGCGTGGACGGGGAACTCGATCCCGAGACCGGCGAGACGCTGCTCACGGCGCTTCGGGCGGTGCTCGACGCGGAGCCACGCTCGGGGAACACCACCGACGAGCGAACGCCTGCCCAACGACGGGCCGATGCCCTGGGAGAGATCTACCGGGGATGGCTGGATCTGGCCGATCGGCCCACCGTGGCGGGTGAACGACCCCACCTCACTGTGACGGTCGACGCCGAGGCACTGGACAACACCTCGGGAGCACCGAGCGAGTTCGATCACGTCGGTCCGGTCGGGGCCGGTGTGGCTCGACGCCTGGCGTGTGACGTCTCGGTGATGCGGGTCGTGCTGAACGGGCGCTCCGAGCCGCTCGACATCGGGCGACGCACGAAGGTCGTGCCACCCTCGATGCGCCGCGCGGTGATCGTGCGTGATCGTTCGTGCCGGTTCCCGGGCTGTGACCGGCCGCACACCTGGTGTGATGCGCACCACGTCCTGCACTGGGCCGACGGTGGCCCGACGCGTCTGCGAACCTCCTGCTGCTCTGCCGGCCGCACCACCGGCTGGTGCATCGACCCGGCGGGTTCGCGCTCGAGATGCTCGACGGCCGGCCGGTGTTCCGGCGCCCGGACGGATCGGTGCTGGAGGACCGTGCGCCGCCGCGAGCGTGAACCCCCATGAGGAGATGGGACCATCTCCGGCATGGCCGGCACCCTCTACGTCGTCGGCACCCCGATCGGGAACCTGGCGGATCTCGCACCGCGGGCCGTGGAGACACTCGCGTCCGTCGACCTGATCGCTGCGGAGGATACGCGGCGCACCGGACGTCTGTTGAAGGCGTTTGACATCCGCACGCCGCTTGCCTCCTTCTTCGAGGGGAACGAGCGGGAGCGAACGGGCGAGCTCGTTGCGCAACTTCGTGATGGTGCTGACGTTGCGCTCGTGACCGACGGAGGGATGCCGTCGGTCAGCGACCCGGGCTACCGGCTCGTGCGCGGGTGCGCCGACGCGGAGATCGATGTGCGCGTCGTGCCGGGACCGTCCTCGGGGATCGCCGCCCTCGTGGTCTCCGGGCTGCCCACCGACCGTTTCGCGTTCGAGGGGTTCCTGCCGCGTGCTCGAGAGGCGCGACGATCCCGCCTTGCCTCGCTGCGGAACGATCCTCGGACGCTCGTGCTGTTCGAGTCGCCGCGGCGGGTGCGCGCCCTGCTTGGCGACGCGCTGGACGTGCTGGGAAACCGACCCGCGGCTCTCGCGCGCGAGCTCACCAAGCTGCACGAGGAGGTCGTGCGCGGCACCATCTCGGATCTGATTGATCACCTAGGCGATCGAGACCCGAAGGGCGAGGTCGTTCTCGTGCTCGGCGGCGAAGCCCCGCCCGTCCCGGATCTGGATAGGTGTGTGGCAGAGGCTCGGGCACTGGTCGCCGGGGGCACGCGCAAGCGCGACGCGGCCCGCGCCGTGGCCGACCGGGCCGGCGTGTCCGCCAACGACGTGTATCGGGCGCTGCTCGAGCGAGATCGTCGGGGGACGGCGTAGGTCCTCCGTCGGAAGCTCGTTCGCGTAATCCGTGTCACGCTTATGGGTCATGCGACGACGCCGACGGACGATCCCGTTCCGGCCCGACCTGGGGTTGCCGGCGCCGCCCGAAGGGCGGCGCCGGCCGACGGCTCTGATCGCCGCTCTCGCGCTCGCCGTAGCGAGCGCGAGCGCACTCGGCGCGTCGTTCGCGATCGCCGAGCGATCGGCGATCCGCGAGCGTGCCGTCACCCCTCCATCCGCGTCACCCTCGGCCTCGCCCACGGGGTTGCCGATCGCTTCCCCGGAGTCGTTCCGGTTCCTGGATCACGTGGTGGGTGGGGAGCCACGCCGTTGGGACTCGTGCGAGGGGCTCACGTATCGGATCAACATCAGCGGGGCGCCGCGGGGTGGAGTCGAAGACGTCACCGAGGCCGTTCGGCGCGCCTCGGATGCGACCGGGATCGAGTTCGAGGAGCTCGCGACCACGACGAGGGATCCCTTCCGCCACGCAATCAAGATCTGGTACGGCGGAATCGCAACCCCTGTCGATATCGAGCTCGTGTGGGTGGAGCACTCGGAGTTCGTAAGGATCCTCAAGAGATTCGGCGTGAGGCGGCGCGCGATCGCGATCGGCGTGCCCTTCGAGGGCCGGGGTGAGTCCGCGGACGAGTGGGTCGGCGGTCTGATCGTGCTGGATGTCGACGTCCACCTGCCCCGAGGGTTCGAAAGGGCGGACTCCCATGGTGTGGTGGTGATGCACGAGTTCGGCCACGTCCTCGGTCTGGCCCACGTGAAGGATCCGTCGGAGGTCATGTTCTCGGGGCGCGCCCGAGACCTTCGTGTGAACGACTGGGGTCCGGGAGACCTCGAGGGCCTGCAGCGGGTGGGGAGGGAGGCGGCATGCAACCCGTAGTGCCGCCGATCCCCGGCCGGCCCGACGTCGTCCAGCCGTTCCCCCCGGGTCCCGGCGCTGCCTCGCCGCGGCGCCGCCGTCGATTCGTCGCGCTGGCCTTGGTGCTCTCGCTTCTTTCCCCCGCGGTGCTCGGGCTCATCGCCATCGGTCCGTGGATGGACGGCGAGTCCGCCTATGCCTTCCTCGATCGGCGCGCCGACGGCTCACCCTTCCGCTGGGAGCCGTGCCTCCCGATCCACTACGAGGTCAATATCGAGCACGCCCCGCCCGGGGCGATGGACGACGTCGGGGAGGCGATCGCGCGTTTGTCCGAGGGGAGCGGGCTCCGGTTCGTGCTCGACGGCCAGACGTCGCGCACGCCTTCGGAGCAGCGCAACGGGAGTTTCCACGAGCTGACCACGTTCGCCTACCGGCCGGTTCTGATCTCGTGGCTTCCCTCCGACGAGTTCGAGCTGTACGCGGACCCGGACCAGGTGATCGGTGTCGGTGTCGCCGTCCCGGGGAGCGGCGACGAGTACTGGGTCTACAAGAGCGGGCTCGTCGTGATCAACGCGGACGCGCCGATCCCGCCCGGCTTCGCCTCCGGGTACTCGCTGGGTCCCGTGATGATGCACGAGCTGGGGCACGTCGTGGGACTGGGGCACGTGGGAGACGTGGACGAGATCATGTGGTCGCCGGACCTGCCCGGATCGAACCCCTTCCAGGTATCGGGCGTGACGGACTGGGGTGACGGCGATCTCGAAGGCCTCCAGAGGCTCGGCCGACCTGCGGGCTGTATCGACACCGCGGCGTAGAGGACCAGGCGGCGGAGAAAGGACCAATCCCGCGGGCCGCGACCCGGGCTGCTAGTCTGAGACAGACTAGGTAGGTCCCGACTGACGTCCGGAGCCTGACCGAGGGCACGGAATGGGCGGGTAGCATGGGCTCCCTCATGGGCCGCCAACGCTTCTACGTCGCTTCGGCGATCCCGTACGTGAACGCCGAGCCGCATGTCGGCACCACCTACGGGCACATCGTCTGCGACATGATCGCGCGGTATCGCCGGCTTCGAGGCGAGGATGCCTTCTTCTTGACGGGGACCGATGAGCACAGCTTGAACGTCGCGCGGTCGGCCGCCGAGCTCGGGATCACTCCCAAGGAGTGGACGGACCGCATGGTGCCGAAGTGGCGCGAGGTGTGGGACCGGCTCGAGATCTCCAACGATGACTTCATCCGCACGTCCGAGCCCCGGCACGAGGAGCGAGTGCAGCTGTTCGTGCAGCGCCTGCACGATCGCGGAGAGACCTATCTCGGTACGTACGAGGGGCCGTATTGCGTCTCGTGCGAAGAGTTCAAACAAGACGCCGAGCTCGTGGACGGGAACTGCCCGATCCACCTGCGACCGGTGGAGCATCTGAAGGAGGAGAACTACTTCTTCCCGCTCTCCAAGTATCAGGAGCCCCTCCTTCACCTCTACGAGGAGCATCCCGAGTTCGTCTTGCCCGATTTCCGCCGGAACGAGGTGGTCTCCTTCGTCGAGGGAGGGCTCCGGGACCTGTCGATCTCTCGGGCTGGATCGGATTGGGGGATCCCGGTGCCGTGGGACCCCGGCCATGTGATCTACGTCTGGGTGGACGCGCTGCTGAACTACATCACCGCCCCGGGGTTCGGGACCGACGACCCTTTGTTCGAGGCCGTGTGGCCGTGCGACGTGCACGTCATCGGAAAGGACATCACGCGGTTCCACGCGGTCATCTGGCCCGCACTGCTGATGGCCGCAGGGCTCGAGCTCCCACGCACGGTGTTCGTCCACGGGTTCCTCACCGTGGGCGGCGAGAAGATGTCGAAGACCAGGGGCACCGGGGTCCACCCGTTCGATCTTGTGGATCGATTCGGCGTGGACTCGTACCGCTACTACTTCATGCGCGACGTCCCGGTTGGGCAGGACAGGACCTACTCCCTCGAGTCCATGACGGAACGGCACAACGCCGATCTCGCGAACGGCCTCGGCAACCTTGCGTCGCGCGTGCTTGCGATGCTCGGCTCGTACTTCGACGGTGTCGTACCCGAGTCTGCGGCCGGCATCGCTCAAAGCGCTCTCCCGGCTCTCGTAGCCGACGCGGCGGCCAGGTACGACGAGCACATGCTGGCGCTCCGTCTCCAACCCGCGCTGACGGCTACCTGGGAGATCGTGGGTGCCGCGAACAAGTACCTCGTCGAGCGGGAGCCCTGGGCGCTCGCTAAGGACGAGGCGCGTAGGGCAGAGCTGGCGGAGGTGCTCTTCGAGGCTGCCGAGACCCTGCGCGTGGTCGCGATCCTGATCCAACCGATCATGCCGTCCGCCGCCCAGCGCCTGTGGGACCAGCTCGGGGTGGGCGGCCTTGTCGCGGATCGCCGACTGCCCGCGGACGCGGCGTGGGGAGGTCTCGAGCCGGGTGTCGTCACGCACAAGGGTGCGGCCTTGTTCCCTCGGCTCGAAACTGAGTAGACCGGTCCAAACCCGCTCCCCAGGATGAGACTTGGCCGATCCGTGTTTCACGTGAAGCTCCCTCTGTTCACCCCATATCGAGACCGGGTATCGTCCGGCGTCGATGAGCGAGCAGAACCCTGAACTGGCGGTGCAGCCGGGTGCGATCGATACGCACTGCCACCTGTTCCTCCTCGAGGGAGAACCTCTAGCAGCGGTCGAGTCCGCGAGGGCGGCCGGCGTCGACCGCATCATCTGCGTCGGCGTCGACCCCGAAACGAGCCGCCGCTCGCTCGAGCTGGCCGATTCGGTCGAGGGTCTGTTCGCCACGGCGGGGATGCATCCGCATGACGCCGAACGCTGGGATCCCGAGGCCGGCGCACGGATCGAGGAGCTGCTCGGAGACCCGCGCGTGATCGGGGTAGGGGAGTGCGGCCTCGACTACTTCAGGATGCGCTCCCCCGTGGAGGACCAGCTCCGGTGCCTGAAAGCCCACATCGCGCTGTCCAACGAGACCGGTAAGCCGCTGATCGTCCACGTCCGTGACGCATGGCCCGACGTCATGAGAACCCTCGAGGAAGGGTCGGCAGATCGGGTCGTGATCCACTGCTTCAGCGGCGACACGGACGTCGCCCGCGAGTGCGCGGCGCGCGGCTACTGGCTCTCCTTCGCCGGGAACGTCACGTATCCCAAGAACGAGCACTTGCGTCAGGCGGCGCGCAGCATCGGGATCGATCGGCTGCTCGTCGAGACCGACGCGCCGTTCCTCGCTCCGCAGAAGCTCCGCGGTCGCGACAACCAACCGGCCAACGTCGTGCTCACCCTGGAGGAGATCGCGCGGGTTCGCAACGAAGATGTCGCGACCGTCGTGGGGGCGACGACGGCGAACGCGCGCGCGGCGTTCCCTGGGTTGCGTTAACGCGTGCGCGGTTATCCACCGGCCGGCGGTTTTCCACCGGATAGTCACTGAAACCGCACCGAACACCCGTTCGAGTCTACAGGTTGCATTGAGAGTTGAGGGTTTGTTAGGGTCACGGTCCCATGCGCTCGGAGGCTTCTGTCCGGCCCCGCCGCTTCCCCCTGAAGCCTTCCTCACCGAAAGGGAGGAAGGGTGGAGGTTCGTCCCACGAGGTTGCGCCGCCTGAGGCTCCGCCGCGCGGTGCAGGCATCCTCGCTCGCGGTGAGCGCGAGCCTGCTCCTGGTGGTCGTCGGGGTCGCCGCCTCCAAGACCGTGACGCTGATCGTGGACGGGCGTTCGACCGCGATCAGCACGACGTCCTCGAGCGTGCACGACCTCCTCACGGTGCAGGGTCTGACGGGCGCTCCCGGCGTCTCGGTCCAACCGCCGCCGGCGACGTCGCTCGCAGACGGCATGACGGTCGTAGTGAGTCCCGCTCCCGGTGCCGACATGACGTGGCTGCCGAGCGGGACCACCGATGTGGGTGTCTGGGTGATGGAGAGGACGGGCCCGCAGCTGTTTGGGAAGGCGGCTACGGCGTCCGACGAGGCTCCGGTCTCCGTGCCGGGCGTCGGTCATTCTCCGGTCGTGTCCGTGCGGGTCGTCGTGTCGGGGAAGGTGCACGACGTCACGAGCAACGCGGGCACGGCCGGAGAGCTCCTCTCGGCCATGGGGATCCAATCCGACGCTGACGATCGCGTCTCTCCATCACCCGGCACTCCACTCTCCGACGTCGAAGAGCTCCGCGTCGACAACGTGTCCGTCCAGGCGCGAGTCGTGCGCAGGACGATCCCGTTCGACGTGTACACCGACTTCTCGCCCGAGCTGGTCCCCGGCACCGTCCGCGTGCTGGATCGTGGGGTCGAGGGCCAACGCCTGAGGACCGAGCTCGTGACGCTCGTCAACGGTCAGGTCGAGGAGCGGCTCGTGATCGCCAGCTGGATCCTGCGCCGCCCGATCGACGAACGGCGGCTCTCGGGCCCGGCCCCGGCGGGCGGCGGTTCGCTCGTGGGACCGGGTGGCGAGCGAGGGGCCGAGGCCGGCGTGGCGACCTGGTACGACCCGCCCTGGTCGGGGTTCTCGGCCGCCCACCCCTGGCTCCCGTTCGGCACCAACGTGACGGTCACGGACGCCGCGAGCGGCCGCTCCGTTACCGTGGTCGTGAATGACCGAGGACCGTTCTCGCCGGGTCGCATCATCGACCTCTCGCCTGAAGCGTTCGAACAGCTCGCGCCGCTCGGGCGGGGGATCCTCGACGTCCGCATCACCTGGTGAGGCGCTCGGGGCGGGGGCGCTTCGCTCACTCGCCCGGCGCCACGGGCTGAGGCCCTCGAAGGCGCTCGGTCAACATTTCCTCACCGACCCGAACCTCGCGCGCGCGATCGTCAGCGACGCCGGCGTCGGCCGTGGCGACCGCGTGGTGGAGGTGGGGGCCGGGCTCGGATCGCTCACCGTGGCCCTCGCCGATGCGGGCGCCGATGTCTTGGCGATCGAGCTCGATCGCGCGCTGCTTCCGGCCCTCGAGGAAACGGTGGGTGCGCGCGCACAGTTGCTTCGTGCCGACGCGACCACGCTGGACTGGCCGGCCACGCTCGGCGAGCAATCATGGACCCTCTGCGCGAACCTGCCCTACAACGTCGCCACGCCGATCGTGCTGGACGTGCTCGCGCATGCGCCGATGGTGCGGCGGCTGGTCGTGATGGTGCAGCGCGAGGTCGCCGAGCGGCTGGCGGCGGGCCCGGGAGACGTGGGGTACGGGATCCCGTCCGTGCGGGTGGCATACCGTGCGACCGCACGGCTCGTCCGCCGCGTGCCACGGGAGGTCTTCTGGCCGCGGCCGACAGTGGGCTCGGCGATCGTTCGGCTCGATCGCCTGGCCGAGCCGGCGGTGTCGGTGGACGAGGAGCGTCTGCGCCGGATCGTGGACGCCGGTTTCGCGCATCGCCGGAAGACGATACGGAACGCGCTCAGATCGCTCGGCCTGGCGGCCGACGACGCCGATGACGTGCTCCGCGGATGCGGCGTGGATCCGGGTGCGCGCGCCGAGGAGCTCGGGCTTCGCCAGTTCGCAGCGATCGCCGAGGCGATGCCGTGACCATCACCGCGGTCGCCCACGGGAAGCTGAACGTGTTCCTGCGCGTGCTGGGGTCGCGCGCGGACGGATACCACGACATCGAGACCGTTCTCCTTCCGGTCGACCTGCACGACGTGGTCACGATCCGGGAATCCGGCGAGCTCACGGTCGAGATCGTGGGAGGGCCGGGCGATCTCACGGCCGGTCCTGACAACCTCGCGCACCTGGCCGCCCGCGAGCTCGCCGGGACTGCGGGCGTCGATCGGCCGGGAGCACACCTGCGGATCGAGAAGC
>Ga0299907_10001122_pt1 | contig 14817 bp, 11 predicted proteins | sample RVTome_16_FD_198680 | JGI IMG/M metagenome (GOLD analysis project Ga0299907, IMG submission 198680) | Soil microbial communities from uranium-contaminated site in the Upper Colorado River Basin, Wyoming, United States - RVT152D67 (version 2) ... | reverse complement strand
ATTCGACGGCACGAATACGCTGGCGTTCACCCGGGAGCTCCAGCGCGATCCCGTACGGGGCACCCTCCTCCATGCCGACTTCGTCAAGGTCGATCGAACCCAGGCAATCGAGATCGAGGTCCCGGTTCACCTCGTCGGCGAGGCTCCGGGCACAAAGGAGGGAGGAGCTCTCGAGCACCCCCTGTTCTCGGTTCACGTGCGAACGCTCCCCGGAAGCGTCCCCGAAGCCATCGATGCGGATGTCTCGGCACTCAACATCGGGGACACGTTGCGAGTCTCCAACCTGCGCGCGCCGGAAGGCGTTGAGATCCTCAATGATCCTGACGCCGTCGTCGCGTCCATTGCCGCGCCGATCTCCGAAGAGGAGCTTGAGGCTATGGAGGCCCAGGCCGGGATCGAGATGGAGGCTCCCGAGGCCGCGACCGCCGAAGGCGAGGCCGCGACCGCCGAAGAGGAGGCCGCAGCTGCCGAAGAGCCTTCCGAGGAGTAACAGCCGGACGGGAACCTCGCGGTGAAGCTGTTCCGGCGCGGTTCCGGGGATGGCGACTCCGATCGCTGGTTGGTCGCCGGGCTCGGCAATCCCGGCGCTCGTTACGCCGGCACGCGCCACAATCTTGGCGCGATGGTGCTCGAGCGCCTGCTCGAGGAAACAGGCTCCTCGCTCAAACGTCACAAGAGCGGATGTGCCGTCGCGGAGACCACCCTGGGCGGCACGCGTGTCGTCTTCGCCAGGCCGCTTGCCTACATGAACGAGTCGGGTCGGCCGCTGAGAGACCTTGCTCGCTGGTACAAGATCCCCGTCGAGCGGCTCGTTGTCGTACATGACGAACTCGACCTGCCGTTCGGCGACGTCCGGGTGAAGGCCGGCGGAGGTCTTGCGGGGCACAATGGGCTCCGGTCGATCGCGAACCACCTGGGAAGCCAGGACTTCGTACGCGTCCGTATCGGGATCTCCAAACCTCCGGGGCGCAAGCAGGGAACAGACCACGTCCTTGACGAGTTCGACTCACGGGAGCGACGCGAGCTTCCCGAAATCATCGACCGAGCGGCTCATGCCGTGGAACGCATCCTCGAGACCGGCCTTGAAAGGGCAATGAACGAAGTCAACACCCGGAGTAGTGGCTAAACTATTTCACCCCGTGGCATCGCTGGCTCCCCTCCTAGATTTCCTGCCCGAGGAGCGCGTACGCGCGCTCACCGACGAACGCGCTCCAGTCACGGTGCCCGAGCCCGTCCGGCCGTTTCTCATAGCCGCCATGGTGCGTCATCTCGGCCGTCCGGTGGTCGGTATCACCGCACATTCGGAGGAGGCGGAGCACCTCGCGCGCGACGTGCACGCCTTCTTGGGGCGCCGAGGAGCCGAGGTGTTCCCCGGCTGGGAGGTTCTGCCCGGCGAGCCACTGTCTCCGTCGATCGAGACGATGGGCCGCCGGCTCAGCGTCCTTTCCCGACTCCGAAGAGGTGATGTCTTCGTCATTGCCACTACCGCACAGGGCGCCACCCAGCTCGTGGCCGACCCTGGGGATGGGGCCGGGTCGCTGACCCTCGAGGCCGGAGGTGGCCTCGAACTCGAATCGGTGGCCGGTGCCCTCGTCGATATGGGCTATGAGCGCAATTACATGGTCGAGCGCCGCGGAGATTTCGCCATTCGCGGCGGAATCCTCGACGTCTTTCCGCCGGCCGAGGAACGTCCCGTCCGCGTTGAGCTCTGGGGGGACGAAGTCACCTCGCTGCGGCACTTCGCACTGGCAACTCAGCGGTCGCTCGACGAAATCGAGTCGGTCGAGATCGCGCCGTGCCGTGAACTGAGGTCGGACGGGCAGACCCGCCGGCGGGCCGCCGACCTCGCCCGGGAGTCGTCAGATCCCGCCCTCCTACAACTTGCCGAAGGCGTAATCGAACCCGGTGCGGAGCGGCTTCTCCCGCTTATCACAGGCGGGCTCCAACCCATTACCTCGTTCCTGCCGGACGGCTCGCCCGTCGTTGTGCTCGAGCCCAAGAAAGTCCGCGACCGGGCCGACGAGGTGCTGGATCAGGTGGCAGAGTGGACCGCGTTGTCCGGCACCACCGCCGAGCACTACAGACCGCTGGACGACGTCCTGCGACCGTCCGAGTCGGTGATCCTCCTGTCGAGCTTTCGGGACGCCGGGTCCGAAGTTCTTCCCGCAGAGACATGGACCTCTGCCGCAGGCAAGCCGGAAGCACTGGGCGCACGGCTGGGCTCCCTTTTGCGAGATGGCTACCGCGCCGTCGTCGCAGCGTCTCTGCCGGAGACTGCTGCCACCCTTCAGCGGAACCTCAAGTCACTCGGACTTGCGTTCGAGGTGGAAGGTGCAGCTCCGGATCTGCATTCGCCTCCGCACGGTTCGGTGGTTGTGGCGGAACTCAATCGCGGGTTCGTCCTTCCATGGGCGCAGCTTGCCCTCGTTGCGGAGTCGGACATCACCGGACGGCGCTCTGGCGCCCACCGGCGACGGGTCGCCGCTCGGCGTCGCGATGCAACAGGGCCTCTCGATCTCGCCATGGAGGATCTAGTCGTCCACGACGTCCACGGGATCGGTCGCTATATGGGCATGGTGGATCGAGACCTGCTCGGCGTGCACCGCGAATACCTGGTCGTCGAGTACGCCAAGGGTGATCGGCTGTACGTGCCGAGCGACCAGGTCGATCTCGTAACCAAGTATGTGGGCGGCGATGCACCTAAGATCTCGCGGCTCGGATCATCGGAGTGGGCGAAGACGAAGTCGAGAGTTCGCCGTCGGGTTCGCGAGATCGCGCAGAACCTGGTCCGTCTGTATTCCGTCCGTTTGCGGGCGAAGGGCCATACGTTCGGCCCGGACACGCCCTGGCAGCGGGAACTCGAGGACGCATTCCCGTACGACGAGACACCCGATCAATTGAGGGCCATAGACGAGGTAAAGGACGATCTCGAGCGGCCGATCCCTATGGATCGGCTCGTGTGTGGCGACGTTGGGTACGGCAAGACCGAGATCGCCGTGCGCGCGGCGTTCAAAGTTGTAGCCGAAGGGAAGCAGGTCGCCGTGCTCGTACCTACGACGATCCTGGCCCAACAGCACTTCTCGACTTTGCTTGAACGCTTCAGGAACTTTCCCGTGCGCGTGGAGATGCTGTCGCGATTCCTGTCGGCGGCTGAGGCTCGGGAGGTAATCGCCGATCTCGGAACCGGCAAGGTTGACGTTGTGGTGGGTACGCACCGTCTGCTCTCGCGCGATGTGAGGTTCTCTGACCTCGGGTTGGTTGTGGTGGACGAGGAGCAGCGGTTCGGCGTTGACCAGAAGGAGCGCCTCAAAGAACTTCGTACAAACGTGGATGTGCTTACCCTCACTGCCACACCGATTCCCCGCACTCTGGAGATGGCGATGTCGGGGATACGCGACATGTCGATCGTCGATACCCCTCCGGAGAACCGTCATCCGGTGTTGACCTACGTTGGGGAATACGAACAGGAGACGGTTTCGTCCGCCATTCGACGCGAGTTGCTGCGCGATGGCCAGGTCTTCTACGTGCACCCGCGGGTGAACACCATCGAAACCGCGGCCGCGAGGGTGCGCGAGCTCGTTCCCGACGCGCGCATCGGCGTCGCCCACGGCCAGATGGACGAACGGGTCCTCGAGGCGGCCATGCTCGATTTCGGAGACAAGAAGACGAACGTCCTCGTGTGTACGACGATCATCGAGTCGGGGCTCGACATCCCTACGGTCAACACGCTGATCGTGGAGCGTGCGGACCTTCTCGGGCTCTCACAGATGTATCAGCTACGCGGGCGCGTCGGTCGCGCTCACGAACGGGCCTATGCATACCTTTTCTTTCCGCCGTATCGATCTCTTACCGAAGAAGCTCACGAGCGCCTCAAGACGATCAGCGAGCACACCGGATTGGGATCTGGTTTTCGCATCGCGATGCGGGACCTAGAGATACGCGGTGCCGGAAACCTCCTCGGCGCGGAGCAGTCGGGTCATATCGCGGAAGTCGGTTTCGATCTCTACGTGAAGCTGATGGCCTCGGCGTTCGATGAAGCCAAAGGCCTTCCCTGGCAGGAGGAGACGGAGGTCCGGATAGATCTGCCCCTAAACGCCTTTATCCCGAAGGACTACATCGCCGATGAGAACCTCCGCCTGGAGGCCTACCGCCGAATCGCTGCAGCTGCCGACCACAACGAGCTCGAAGAGGCTCGCTCCGAATTGACCGATCGCTACGGATCGCCGCTTCCTGCTCCCGTAGAGGCACTCTTCGAGGTCGGCGTGTTGCGACGTCTGCTCGTGGCTCAGGGAATAACCGAGGCGGCGACGGTTGCGAAGAGCCTCCGGGTGCGTCCCGTGGAGCTCGAGGATTCGAAACAGATACGCCTCCGGCGATTGATCCCGGGAGCCGAATGGCGGCCTGCGACCCGAACACTCCTTATCCCTGAGAGGGCATTGCCGGCCACCGGCGTGGTCGCGTGGCTAACTGATTTGCTCAAGCAGTTAACCTCGGCCCCATGAGAAAGCTAATTGCGCTGATCCCCGCCCTCGCGCTGCTGGCCGCGGCGTGCGGCGAGGGTGGCATTTCGAGGACCACCGCCGCCATCGTCGGCGGCGAGGAAATCGCTGTTAGGCAGGTTCAGGACGGCCTTGATCGGTTTGCCGCGAGTGATCAGTTCGACCAACTCGCTCAGGAGGACGGGCCCGACACGATCAAGAGACAGTACGAGCAGAGTCTGCTGGGGCGTCTGATCCGCCGCACGGTGTTGCAGACCGAGGCCACCGAGGCCGGCGTCGAGGTTTCGGATGCCGACGTCGAAGAGCGGATCGATCAGTTCCGGCAGGATTTCGAGGACGAAGAGCAGTTCCTAGCCGAGGTCAGACGTCAGGGCACGACACTTGAGGAAGTGGAGGAGTTCGTCCACGACTCGTTGCTCGAGGAACGTCTGCGCGCCGAGGTGACGGAGGACAACGCCCCGACGGAGGAAGAGATCATGTTGTTCTACGACGAGCAACAGGATCAGTTCGCGGAGATTCACACGGCGCACATCCTCGTGGAGAGAAGAGGAGCAGCAGAGCGGCTCAAAAGCCAACTGGACGCAACTCCGCCAAACCGGCTCGACGACACGTTCGCCGAACTGGCTTCGGAAAATTCGATCGATACGGGGAGCGGAAGCCAGGGCGGCGACCTCGGCTTCGTCAATCCAAACAGTCTCGTGCCTGAGTACTCACAAGCGGTTGCCGAGTTGGAACCCGGCGAGATATCCGAGCCGGTGAGATCGCAGTTCGGCTTCCACATCATCAAGTTGATCGATCAAAGGGTTGCTCCGTTCGAGAACGTTCGGGGCCAGATCGAACAGGAGCTCACCGGCGAGGTGGCGGAGGAGCAGTGGCAGGAGTTCATCCGGGCGGCCTACCGGGACGCGGAGATCGAGGTGAACTCGCGCTTCGGGGAGCTCGATATCGAGACCCAGCTCATTGTCAACGCATCGGGGGACTCAGTCCCCGGAGGTGAGCCCGGCGATGATGCCGAGACACCACCACCGGGGGATGCTCCGCCGGAATCGCCCGACTCCGTCGACTAGAGCGCGTGGCCCTACTGGTCGTTCCGATTGATCCACTCAGGGCCGCTGATCTCACCCTCAGCGAGTGGGACGCTCTCGTCGCGCGCCGCCGAGTCTACTTCGAACGGCCGGATCACCCCCTGGCCGACAGACTGAGGGCGGCCGGCGTGACGGCGGCAGCCTTCGACGACGAGCCCGATGCGGGAGACAACGATGCCGCGCTCGTTACCGACGAAACATCGCCGCGGGTACTCGAGCTCGCTCGGGCGGGGGCCACCATCGGCTCGGGCCCGGCGCGACCTCCGGACGTCCTCGCGGCTGCATACGGGGCACCCGTCCTCCGCCGAGCCATCCGATCGCTTGGGACGCTTGCTCTCGTGATGGCGCGGCTGAGGAGTCCAGACGGCTGCCCGTGGGACAAGGAGCAGACCCACAGGTCGCTCGAGGTCCACCTCCTCGAGGAGGCGCACGAGGTCATCGACTCGATCGAGCGCCGGAGGGTGGGGGCCGAGCTCGAGGAGGAGCTCGGCGACGTCCTGCTCCAGGTCTTCTTCCACTCCCGGATCGCGGAGGGAGACGGTCGATTCGACATCTCGGCCGTGGCCGACACCCTGGTTGCGAAGTTGATCCACCGCCACCCCCACGTATTCGGGGAGACCGAGGTTGCCGATGCGGCCGAAGTCCTCCGCAACTGGGAGGAGATAAAACGGGCCGAAAAAGAGCGATCTGACCCCTTCGAGGACATCCCTCGAGCCCTCCCCGCTCTGCTGGCGGCGGGAAAGACCATCAAACGAGCCGCCGGGCTCGGCTTCAAACCATCAGACGACGACGCCCATCGGCGGCTCCACGAGGCGATCGAGAACCGCTCCGTCGGCGATGCCCTCTTGTGGCTGGTGGTGATGGCTCGATCGCTGGACCAGGACCCGGAGACGGCGCTCCTCCGCTCACTCGCCTCGTTCCGGGCCGGGTTCTAGACCTCTGTTCACGGGCGGACACTATGTGTCGTCCTGTTCACAAAGGATGCGAACTGCTAGCCTAACCCTGTGGTTTATGTTGAAGGAGTTAACTAGTGAGTGAGATCGTCTCGGTTAACGCCCGCGAGATCCTGGACTCCCGCGGCAATCCGACGGTTGAGGTCGAGGTCCTCCTGGACTCCGGCGCCCACGGGCGGGCGGCCGTCCCGTCCGGAGCCTCGACGGGAGCGAACGAGGCGGTCGAGCTGCGGGATGGTGGTGAGCGATTCGGGGGCAAGGGCGTGGCCGGGGCCGTCGGGGCCGTCCGGGGCGAGATCTCCTCGCACATCCTCGGTTTGGACGCCGTCGAGCAGCGAACCATAGATCAGACATTGAGGGATCTCGACGGCACCGACAACAAGGGCCGCCTCGGGGCGAATGCGATCCTCGGCGTGTCTCTGGCCGTCGCCCATGCCGCGGCGCGCGAGCTCGAGCTGCCCCTGTGGCGCTATCTGGGTGGGCCCGACGCCCACGTTCTGCCGGTCCCGATGATGAACGTCCTCAACGGCGGGGTGCACGCGGACAACTCCGTGGACTTCCAGGAATTCATGCTGGTTCCCCTCGGGGCGGCCTCGTACCGCGAGGCGCTCGAGTGGGGAGCCAACACCTATCACACGCTAAAGAAGCTCCTGGATTCTCGCAAGCTGTCGACCGGCGTCGGAGACGAAGGTGGCTTCGCTCCCGATCTCGCCGCCAACTCGGAGGCGGCGGACCTCCTTGTGGAGGCGATCGGTTCTGCGGGTTACGAGCCGGGCCGCGACATCGCTCTGGCACTCGATCCGGCCGTTTCGGAGCTCTACGAAGAGGGTGTCTACCGGCTCGAGTCTGAGGGCCGGCACCTCTCGGCGGCGGAGATGGCCGACTTCTGGGCCGACTGGGTCGACCGTTATCCCATCGTCTCGATCGAGGACGGCATGGACGAGGGCGATTGGGATGGCTGGCGGCTGCTGACCGAGCGCCTTGGGGACCGCGTGCAGCTCGTCGGAGACGACCTCTTCGTCACGAATACGGAGATCCTTCAGCGCGGCATCGACGCGGGCGTGGCCAACTCGATTCTCATCAAGCTGAATCAGATCGGCAGCCTCACTGAGACCCTGGAGTGCGTGCGCACCGCACACCGTGCCGGTTACACGACCGTCATCTCGCATCGCTCGGGAGAGACCGAAGACGCAACGATCGCCGACGTTGCCGTCGCCACCAATGCGGGACAGATCAAAACCGGCGCGCCGGCGCGCGGCGAACGCACGGCGAAGTACAACCAGCTTTTGCGGATCGAGGACGCGCTCGGCGATTCCGCCAGGTGGCCGGGCCCAAGCGCGTTTCGAAAGACGGGGACCGGATGAAAAAAAAGCGCGGACCGCGCAAGTGGCCCAAGCTGGGATTCGGACCGCAGGTGGTGATCGTTTGCCTGGTTATCGGCCTGATCGGGGCCATGGCCATCCAGCCCACGCGCGCGCTGCTCGAGCAACGGCGCCGGATCGAGGGCATGACCGGCGATCTGCGCCGCATCGAAACGCTGAACGCGAAGCTGGAAGACCGGATCGAACGGCTTCAGGATCCCGACTTCATCGAGCAGGAAGCGCGCGAGAAGGTCGGCTTGATGCGAGAGGGCGAGTCCACCTTCATGGTCGTGCCACCGACCCGCAAACAACAGCGTAAGCAGGAGCGCAATCAAGCTGCTCCGAAGGCGGATGAGAGTGCGCCGCCCCCGGAGCCGGGACTCATCGAGGGCTTTCTGGACTTCGTCGGCCTCGGCTGATGGGTTCTTTTCTTCTGTATCCACCCTGAGTGGGGTTAGAGAAGAAAAGAACGGGCTAACGTGATGTCATGCGTCGGCTAGAGCACTCCGAGGCCGATCGGCGCGCCGTTGAGGTGCAGCTTGGGCGGCCCGTCCGTGGTCGATGGGCGGTCGCTCGGAGGTGCCATCTCGGCGTCCCGATGGTGATCGAGAACGGTCCGCGCCTGGACGACGGGAGCCCCTTCCCCACATTGTTCTGGCTGACTTGCCCGATCCTGGCCAAGCGTGCGAGCCGGCTCGAGTCCGACGGTGAGATGGCCCTCATTACCGAGCGGCTCTCGGCCGACGATCGCTTGAAGGAGCGGCTCGCGGCGGCGATCGCCCGCTATCGGGACCGGCGCGCCGAGCTCGAGCCCATCGAGGATGCCGGGTCCCCGCCGGGTGGGGGTCCCGACCGGGTGAAGTGCCTCCACGCGCACCTTGCCCACGAGCTTGCCGATCCGACAAATCCAATTGGAGCCCTGACCCTGGCCGCCGCCGGCTGGCCCGACTGTGCCGCACCGTGCGTGCCGGATTTGGAGGATGCCGGGTGAGAGTTGCGGCCATTGATGTCGGGACCAACTCGACGCGCCTGCTGGTAGCAGAGGAACGACCCGGCGGCTTCCGGTCCCTCGACCGGCGAATGAAGATCACGCGCCTCGGCCAGGGGGTCGACTCGACGGGCAGGTTGTCCCGTGAAGCGCTCCATCGCACCATGACGACCATCGCCGACTACATCGCAGCCTGCGGCGAGTACGGCGTCGGCATTCTGCGAGTGACCGGGACGTCGGCCGTCCGGGACGCGCGCAACCGCAATGAGTTCTTCGACGGGGTTACGCAGCTCACCGGTAGTCCGCCGGAGCTCCTATCCGGCGAGCAAGAAGCGCACGCCACATTCCTGGGAACCGTTTCGGACCTTGCCGATGGGCCGAAGATGGTGGTGGACATCGGGGGAGGTTCGACCGAACTTATCGTTGGCGACGGCGAGCCGGACGGCGTTGTGTCCCTGGACATCGGGTGCGTTCGGATGTTCGAGAAGCATCTGTTCTCCGACCCTCCGTCTCACGTGGAGCTCGAGAGCCTGCGAACCGAGGTCCATGCCGAGTTGGCCGGTGCGAGAAGTGAGCTCGACGTTTCCTCCGGCACGCAGTTGATCGGGGTGGCGGGGACGGCTACCCAACTCGCGACGCTGAAGGCGGGCGTTCCCGTATATGACCCGGACATCACTCATCATGCAGTGCTGTCTCACGGAGATGTGAGGTTGCTCGCGCGCCGGCTGGAATCCCTGAGCTACGAGCAACGATCCCGGCTAAAGGGCCTCGAGCCGGGTCGTGTCGACGTTATCGTCGCGGGAGCAGAGATTCTGCTGGCGGTGATGGAGGTCTTCGATTTCGCCGAGGTACTGGTGTCGGAGAAGGACATCCTCGACGGCCTCGTGATTCAGCTCCTCGAGTCCGAGGCCTGAGACATGCCGGTGGAGGAGTGCTATCGCTTGCAGCCCGGCTTGCCGCGCTGGCAGCGCGGGCGGATGGGCCTCGGCGGCTGCACCGTGTTCGACTGTGGCCCTGCGGCGATTGCCGCATCGACGTCGTCACGAACGGGTGCGTATCCCGTTCCCACGAACGGCTTAAGGCGGCACGGATACAGATCCTGAATGTCCTGCGGCCCGGACGTCGCCGCGGCGTTGTTGTCGAAGCAGTCGTTTTCTCCGGAGCCATCCCAGGCGAGATCGAGCGCCGACCCGGAGCCCGTCACCACGTTGTCCTGCGTGCGGTTGTTTATGGGCACCTCGAAGTTCTCGAGATCGTCGGTGATCAGGATTCCATACTCACTTTGACCGCTCAGGCGGTTCTCGAGGGTCACGCTGTTCTTGACTCCGGCAAGCCATATTCCCGTTCCGTATGGGAGTCCGTAAGTCTCGGCTATACCGGCCGGCGGGATCTGTACCTCGTTGTTCTCCACCACGCGGTTACCGAATAGAAAAAGTCCGCGGCCCGGCGCGCCGTCGACCGACGCGGAAGAGCGCGCAAGTAACCCGACCCCGTTGTAAGCAATTGTGGAATCGCGAACCGTGACTCCGGTTGCGTTGACCACCTCTACCCCAAGCATGTTCTTCTTTGAGCGGATGCCGTCGATGAGGATTCCGCAGGCGAAGCACCTCCCAACCTGGATGCCTGCCTCCCCGCTGCCCCAAGCGAACGTGTTCGTGATGGAACCGTTGTGTGAGCCGAACGCCGACACGCCGAAGGTGCGGTTGCCGATCAGGTCCACACCGCGCACGACGAAGTCGTCCACTCCATCCATTCGAATGCCGGTGTCCGTGTAGTTCGCAACGGTCAGATTCTTGACGGACACCCCGTCTCCGATGATCTGGATCCCCGTCTGGATTCCAGCTTTCCCGTCGAGTACCGTGCGAAAGCGATCTATTCCCCGGATCGTTATGTCGTCGGTCTCGACAACGACATCCTCGAAGTAACGGCCGGGACGAATCACAACCGCGGCTCCGGGCGTGGCCGCAGTCACGGCTTCCTGGACGCTTGGGTAGTCGTCGGGTACCAGGAGCCTGTCGCGCGTATCTTTCGGCCGGTCTCCAACCACAATGACGCCCCACATACCCTTCTTTGCAGCCCCGTGGAGTTTGCAGTGGTAGTAGTACTTGCCCTTCTTTCGGAACGTAAATGAGAACTCGCCGGCCGCACCCATCCGTCCGGAGTCGAATAGTTTGGTGTCCGATGTGACGGTGTGGGGCCGGAAACCACCACCATCCCAGGTAACGGTGTCTCCGACGTCGATGAACATTTGTTGCGGCTCAAAGACGTTGTCGCGAATGTTCACTTCGTGAGTGGCGGCGACCGCAGGGATCGAGTGCACGACCGCAGCCAACAAAGCGGCCGCAATTACGGCTTTAACGCGCATGGCCGCCCTCGATCTTCTTCCATTTGTCCAGCGCGGCCTGCGATTCGGGCGTCACCTGTCCGTCCGGTGTCCGCACCATGAAGATGCCCGCCATTCCCAGGTCGGAGTGGTTCTGCACGTGGCAGTGATACATCCATGCACCGGGGCCAACGCCGTCTCCTGCAATCACCTGGAATCCGAACGAGTCGGCCGGACCGACCGTCTTGTTGTCGATGATTCGATCGGCATCGGATGCCGGTAGGCCTGTTCGGTTGTCGGCCCAGCGGTGACCGTGGATGTGGAAAGTGTGCATGAGGTCGCCCTCTCCGATCACCACGAACTCGACGCGTTCTCCCTGATTCGCTTGGAGCAAGGGAGTGCGGGGAGCGGCCTTCTTGTTGATGGTCTTCCCCGGGCCCATGGTGAGGACGAACGGCTCGCGGTCTGGGAGTGGATCACCCGGCCGGCGGACTATGAACGCGCCGAACAATCCCGACTGGATTCCCGCGGTCCCGTGGGCACCCTTCATGCAGTGGTCGTGATAGTGCCAGTAGCCTGCTGTTCCGGGGACGCCCTCGCGCGGGCCCGGCGCCGCGAATAGATAAGTCCGCGATTTCCCCGGGGCAACACACGAATTGTTGTGGGGCGTTCCGTCGCTCGCCGGGGTGTAGTGCACGCCATGCGCATGCATGCTTACGCGGACGTCCGTGTCGTTGACGAGCGTCACGGCGATGCAGTCACCCTCGGTCATCTCCAGAGTAGGGCCGGGGATCGTCGCGCGACCGGGTGTCAGGCCGTATCCGACACGTGTTCTGCTTATCCGCTCGGCGAAGAGATCGAAAGATTCATCCGGCTCCGTGCAGACTTGCTCGCGCTCGGACTGCGCCGAGACGATCACGGGTACCGCTCCGGCCAACCCTGCCAGGAGGGCAAGCACAACAATCCTTCTTTTCACGGCCATTGCTCCCTTGCGACGCCGTGCGAGGCGGCTCCCGCTGGAGGAGCCGCCTCGCCAAACGGCCTGATTACTTCTTCTTGGGCTTAACCCGGACCCTGCCGTCCATGAAGCCGCCGTGGATCATGCAGAGGTATCTGAAGCCCTTCTTGTTCGAGGTCTTAGTGAACTTGAGGGTGTACGGATCGGTCGAAAGTCCGAAGTCGCCCCTCACGCCGGAGGTCTCGAAGTCATTCCGGTTGAACTTGCCGTTCCCGTACTGGTGGATCGTGCGGGGTTCGAGCTCGATCTCGACCTGCGACGGATCGTTGCAGATGGTCGCCTCGTTCTCGGGCGGACCGTCGGGACCAGGTCCCGCATCTCCATCCGGATCACAAGCGAAGGCAAAGTCGTTCTCAATGATCTCGGCCGCTTTTTTGAATGGGAAGGAAACGGTGTGCAGCTCGAAAGGAAGCCGGTCGAAACGCCACCGGACCCTGTCGCCCTTTCGGATCTTCAGCTTCGCCGGATACATGCCGAGCAGCGCGAAGCCCTCACCGTCGACTCCACCGTAGGCCTGCCAGACACCGTTCTTTTTGCGCGGCTTCTGGAGTTGCTTGTGCAGGTCGGCGGCCTCGGCGGAGTCCTGCGCGATCATCGCGTCGGCAAACGCGTCGATCTCCTCCTGAGTAGTGGCAGGCTGGTCTGCCGCGACAACGTTCACCTTCAGCCTCATGTTGGGGTGAAGGAGGCAGACGACCCAGAACGAGTTGCCGGGTGCAACGTTGATCTCGGCCGCGAACTCGGTGGCGTCCTCCGCAAAGGGTAGGCCGGAGTTGAGGACCGAGCTGCCGTCGTAGGTGCAGGGGTTCGCCTGAGCTCCGCAGGTGAAGAAGCTCGGGAAGGCGACCGCGTTGTTGAACTTGACCGCGGGCTTGGAGGCGCTGCTGCCGGCATCGAGCCCGGTGTCGTCGGGATCGGGCGCTATTACTGAGAATGGCTGCCCGATTTGTGTCGCGTTTGCAGCGACCCACGCGTCGGCGTCCTCGCCCGCAGGAAGCAAGGTCGCCGTATGGAATCCGGCCCACAGGAAGTTGATGACGTCGCCCTGATGGACGTTCAGTTCGGGCGCGTAGAAACGCATCCCGTCGGCGGGAGCACCCTGAGGCCCTGCCCCCAGGAATGAGCCGTTCAACACGTTGAGCTCGGCCTGCGCTTTGGCGGCCCCGGCGGTGCCGGCCGTCCCTACGAGTGCGGCAGCCAGCATCGTCACGGAGACCAGGGCGGCAATCCGTTTAGAACCTTTTCTCATTGAACCTCCCGAATCGATGGAAACCCAAGGTGGCCTAGGGAATTCCAATTGCTTACAGCCCGAACGTCCAGGGGGATGAGGGAACAAAAATCGTTCTCTCAGGGCGTCCCCAGGCGAGCACCCCCTGCGCTCCGCCCTGCTCCTCCTTTCCTGTCCGCACTTGGCCCGTCCCGCTGGTGTCCGAGTCGGGAGAATCAAATCCGCGCGATGTCCGGGAATCGTTACGAGATCAGCGGGGGATCCGAACTCGTTCGGGGAGGCCAATCGCCCGGCAGGCCGGGGATGAGATCCGGATATAGCCTTCGGGCATGAGCGATTACTTCTGGACTCCAACTCCCGACTACATCGAGAACGCCAATGCAACTCGCCTGATGAGGGCGCACGGGCTCGACGATTACCGTGATCTCGTCGCCCGCTCGCAGCGGGACCCGGAGTGGTTCTGGGATGCCGTCGTAAAGGACCTCGATCTCGAGTTCACTACTCCATACGAGCGGGTGCTCGATGATTCCGGCGGCCCCGCATGGCCTAAGTGGTTTACCGGCGGCAAGGTCAATCTCACTCAAAACTGCATCGACCGCCACTTGGTAGACAAACCGGGTGCTCGAGCCATTGTGTGGGAGGGGGAGGACGCGCACGTCCGCACACTCGATTACTCGGAACTCGCCGAGAGCGTCGCCCGCTGCGCCAACGTCCTCCTTTCGCTCGGAATCCGGCAGGGGGACGTTGTCGCGGTCTTCATGCCGATGGTCCCGGAGAACATCGTTGCTGCGTACGCGATCGCCCGAATCGGGGCCATATACCTGCCGATCTTCTCGGGATTCGGCGCGCCGGCCATCTCTAACAGGCTCAACGACTCCGGAGCGAGGGTGCTCGTTACCGCGGACGCCTTCTACCGGCGAGGGTCCAAGGTCCCGATGAAACAGACCGCGGACGAGGCCGTGGCCTCGTCACCCTCGGTCGAGCGAGTCCTCGTCTTCCGGCGTTTTCCCGACGACCCCGTATCAATGGGAGAACGGGACATCGAGTGGGCGGCGGCGGTGGGAGGCGCGGCCGCGGAGTGCCCGGCGCCCAACCTCGATCCCGAAACACCGGTACTGATCGCATACACCTCCGGAACAACCGGTCTGCCCAAGGGGAGCGTGCACGTCCACGGCGGTCTCCTCGTGAAGGTCGCGGCCGAAGCTGCGTACCAGACCGACGTCAAGCCCGGCGACCTCCTGTACTGGGTGACTGACATGGGTTGGATCATGGGCCCGTGGGAGACGGTGGGTGCCCACGCCAACGGCGCCGCGCTGCTCCTTTATGAGGGCGCCCCCAACTACCCCGATGCCGGTCGGCTGT
>Ga0299907_10001121_pt1 | contig 14823 bp, 14 predicted proteins | sample RVTome_16_FD_198680 | JGI IMG/M metagenome (GOLD analysis project Ga0299907, IMG submission 198680) | Soil microbial communities from uranium-contaminated site in the Upper Colorado River Basin, Wyoming, United States - RVT152D67 (version 2) ... | reverse complement strand
CAAAGAGACGCTGCTGACCGGTCTGACCGACGTTCAGCGCAGGTCCAACTTCGACGCCACACTCGTGTTCCACGACGAAGCGTCGGCGTCGGCCGTCGGTGACGCGATCCAGAACGGTGATGTGCCAGCTCCCATGAGGGCGGCGCTGGAAACCTTCTCGACAGAGGGCGGCAAGGTGAGCATGACGTTCTCCCCGGTCGAGCCCGTCCAGCTCGAGGACATCGGCGGCGGTCATCTCACCGCTTGCCTGCTCTACAACTCCCAGCGAGACCGGATCTGATCCCTCGTCGGCACCGCAGGGTGCCGGCCGGCTTCAGTCCAAGGCGGAGATGACAAGCCGCACCGCGGCGAAGCCGAGCAGGCCGAGGACGACGTACTCGAAGGCCTTTTGATCGAGGCGTCTTCCCAGCCGGATACCAAGGAAGGTCACGATGGCCACGGGCACGATGGCCCACAATGCCTGGGTCGTGCGCTCGGGGGTGAACTCCCCGAGAAAGACCAGTGTCGCCAGTTGGATCAGCCCGAAGATCTGGAACGTGATGGTCATCATGTAGACCAAAGAGGATCGGCTCATCCGAAGGCTGTGCAGATAGGTCGCGATCAGGGGCCCCGCGGTGCCGGTGGCTCCGAGCAACCCGCCCCCGACCAGGCCCATCGGAGGGGCGATACGCCGAGCGGTGTCGTGCTGAAGCCCGAAATTCGGGTTGGCGAGGTAGCGCCAGATGTACCCGACGATCACGACGGCGATGACGACCGAGAGGATCCGGTCATCCAGCTCGGTGAGGAGCCAGGTGCCTGCGACGGTGGCGACTGTCCCCACGACCAGGAAGGGGATCAGCACGAAACCGGTGCCTCGGGCCCCTGACCGGTGCTCCCAGAGGAGCCAACCGTTCGACGCCATGTTCGCCAGGGACAGCACCACAACTGCATGCTCGACACTGGTGACGCTGGCGATGACAGGAACGGCGAGCAGCGGGCCCCCCATCCCGGCCACACCCTTGACCAGATAGGCGACGGCGATGGCCAGCAGGATTATCCCGAATTCGCCCGTCATCGGTGCGAAGCGACATTTGACAGATGGGGAGTCGTGGCCGCCAGATCTACTCCCGTGGTCCGTCGCTGTATTGATGCCGCGGTGTCGCCGAGTCATCGGGGTCGCTGGCAAGGACGCAGGACGAAGGCGCACCTGTTCGTTCGTCGAGGACGAGGACGCAGCCAGCGGCGTCGAGGGCCGGCGAGACAGCGCAGCTATTTCGGCGACGGGCCACTAGCCCGCGGTCAGGTCCGGCGGGTTGAGCCTGAGAGCCTCGAGCAGACCCAGCTCGTCCCCGAAATACCAGGCCTCGGCAATCAGCCCGTCCTCGATCCGCCACAATCCGACTTCGACCACGTCGATGTGGCGGCCGGTCGCCGGTATCCCATAGAGCGACCCGGTATGGGTCCCGACGACCCTGAAGATCCCCCAGACCTTGTCGTTCTTGGCCGTCAGCTCGAGCAGGATGTTCTGTCGGTCGTTGATCGAATTGTCGTCCATCCCACCCGGTCCGTCGTGTTCCCAGAGCTCTCCGATGTGGGTGAAGCCGGCGCGATGGCGTTTGAAGGTCGGCGACATGAAAGGACCTCGTTCCGAGACCTTTGCCACCCGATAGGCCGCAACCACTGCCAGGGCCTCGGCTTCCTGGTCGGTGCACGTGCACTCGTCGGAGCCAAACAGCGAGATGTGAGGGTGCTCGACCACGGGATCAGAGCTCCACGATCGGTCGGACGGCAACACGTGATTCGAGAGCCGCCAGGGCCTCCCCGACGGCGTCGAGCGGATAGACGTGGGTGACGAGAGGGCTCAAGTCGACCTTGCCCGAGCGCATGAGGGCGATCATCGCCGGGTAGGCGTTGGGACTGGACCGGATGCCCATCAAATCGACCTCGTCGAGCGTGAGGTGGTCGACATCGATCGAAGACAGCTTGCCACCGGTCAGTCCGAGCAGTGCGACTCTGCCTCCCCGGCGCACCGCGCCGATGGCCTGCGCCGGGACATCGGGGTTCCCGGTGCAGTCGAGCACGTAGTCCACCCCGCGTCCACCGGTGCGAGCGCGAACGCCGGCCACCGGATCCTCCGCCTCGTAATCGACGACTTCGTCACAACCCATCCTCGCCGCGAGATCGAGCCTGCTTCCACGCCCGACCATGATCATCTGCGACGCCCCGGAGGCCGAGGCCACGGCCGCAGCCAGGAGGCCGAGCAGACCCGGACCGAAGATGGCGACGCTGGAGCCCGGCTGGAACTCGACCCGGCGCAGGGCGTGCACGGTGAGCGAGCCCTGATTGACCAGGGCGCCCTCCAACGGACTGACCGAGTCGGGCAATTTGTGGAGCATCTGCCCGGGCCGCACCGCGAACTCGGCCAGGGCTCCCGGGGCAGTGTGCCCGTAGAGCTTGTATCCCGGGGTACCCGCCATCTCACAAAGGTTGTAACGACCACGTCGGCACATCGGGCATCGGCCACACCCGATGTGGTTCTCCGCCACGACCTTGTCGCCGGGCTTCAGCGCCAGGTCGTCGAGACCGTCGCCGAGGGCCACAACTTCGCCGGACCACTCGTGACCCATCACAAACGGCAATGACGGCGGCCAGCCGCGCTTCTCGAACGCCCCGTGAACCATCTTCAAGTCGGTGCCGCACAGGCCACACGCCCTCACCCGGACCAGCACCTCGCCGGCTGCGGGCTCGGGGACTTCGACTTCTTCGACCGCCAGGTCGTTCCACGCTCGCAACACAGCGGCTCGCATCGTGGTCATCGCTGCTCCGTGTCCTTCTGCGCTGGGGCCCGCTCGGTGAGGCTCTTCCACACTTCCTCGACGGAACCGGCGATGTGCTCGGCCACGGCGTCGATGATCTCGCGGGCCCGTTCCTCGGTGACGGCACCGGGGTTGCCGTACCAGCCGGTGGACGCCACTTCTCCGAAGTCCCTCAGGACCGGGTAGACATCGCGACGCCGGAACAATGCATGTCCTTCTGTGCCCAGGTCGACCGAGTCACCTTCGACCAACTCGTCCAGCCTGACCAGCGAGGGGTCGTAGGCGAGGACGGCGGCTGTCTCCATCGACCCGGCATGGGTGAACTCCATCTCATCGGGGAAGAGGCCGTTGGTGATGATGTGGGCTTCGGCCACGATCACACGTAGCGGCAGCTTCGACTGCACCTGGTCTGCGCCGAGCCGAATCGCAGTCGAGTTGCCCTCATGCCAGTTCACGACGATGACTCTCTCCACCCCGGCACCCGCCAGGCCCTCACACACGTCCAGCATCAGTGAAGCCAGGGTTGAGGGGCTGATGGTCAAGGACCCGGGCCAAGGAAGATGGTACGGGGCCACCCCGACGGGTGACAGGGGAAGGACGGGTGCGTCCAGCCTCTCACCGACCCTGAGGGCGATGGTGAGCGCGGCGAAAGCGTCTGTGCCCAGGGGCAGGTGGGCACCGTGTTGCTCGATGCTTCCCGTCACCACCACGGCCGTACCCCGACCCAGGGCCGCTGCGGCCTGAGGCTGGGTCATGTTGGCGAGAAGCATGTGATCGGCACTCATTCCCTGGTCCCCGGTTCTGACCGGCGATGTCCGCGGTGCGTTTAGATCCCGCAGAGAAGCTGACGCGCAAACGGTTGTTCGAGGTTAACTCTCCCTGCTCTCTGCTGTCAGATCCGGGGCGGGGCCGTCGAGCCTCTGATCACCAGCTCCGGCGCCGCGAGTTGGGTTTCGGGGGGTCTCGTCGGGTCGGCGATGGTGGCCAGCAGGAGCCGCGCCGCCATGGCTCCCAGCTCGTATTGGGAGATGTGGATCGTGGTCAGAGGTGGAGAGAACCGGTCGCTGTACGGCATGTCGTTGAACCCGACCACCGAGACGTCCTCCGGGCACGACCGATCGCTGGCACGGATCGCGTCTATCGCACCCAAGGCGAGACGATCGTTGGCGGCCAGCACCGCGGTGGTGTCGGGTCGCTCTTCCAACAGCTCACGGGTGACCCGGTATCCCTCTTCCTCGGTGTGACGCCGGGCCAGGCTGTGGGTCCCGGTCAGACCGGCAGTCTGCAGAGTCTCCTTGAACGCCCTGAGTCGGTTCACGGTGGAGGACACGGCTTCGGGGCCGCCGACATGCCCTAGCTTCCGATGACCCAACGAGAGCAGATGCTCAACGGCCAATCTGGTTCCGGTGTGATCGTCGGGAAGGACCGCGCTCACCCCGGAGATCCCGGCGGCGCGGTTGAACAAGACGCAGGGGACTCCCTCGTCGACGATCCCTGCGAGGACGGCGTCGTCCTCCCGGGCCACCCCGTAGAGGAGACCCTCGACCTGCACACCGAGCATGGCCGCGACCTGAGAACTGGCGTGTTCGGGATCGTCATCGGTGCTGGCGAGAATCAACGAGTAACCGTCGGAGTAGAGGACGTCGCCGGCCCCGCGGGTGATCCCTGCCTGGTAGAGATTGCCCACGTCGGGCACGATCATCCCGACTACCAGCGTGCGCCCGGTGCGGAGGGCACGTGCGATCGTGTTGCGGCGATACCCGAGCCTGCGGGCGACGTCGAGAATTCGATCCTCGGTGTCTTGGGTGATTCGACCTGCCGCCGCCTGCCCGTTGAGGACCCGCGACACCGTGGACACGTGCACGCCGGCCTCCCGGGCCACATCGCGGAGCGTGACGGCCTTGCCGGATCCGCCTGCGCTGTTGCCCTTCGAGGTGCTCACGCCGGGCGCAGGAGTTCAGCGCCCCTCGGTGCGCGGATCGAGCACATCACGCAACCCGTCCCCCACCAGGTTGAAGGAGAGGGCCCAGAGGAACACCATCAGGCCGGGAAATGTCGACGTCCACCATCGTCCGGCGATGATGTCGGCCTGGCCCTCGCTGACCAGGGTGCCCCACTCCGCCTGACCGGCGACTGCCAACCCTATGAATGCGAGGGTGGCCCCCAGGAGGACGGCGTGCCCCATGTCGAGGGTGCCCTGAACCGCCACCGGGGTGAACGAGTTGGGGAGGATGTCGCGGCGGATGATCCCGAACCTCGAGTCACCGATGGCCTTGGCGGCATCGACGTAGTCCTCCTCTCGAACCTGGAGGATCTGACTTCGGATGATGCGGGCGTACCGCGCCCACATGATCGCCATCAGTGCTACCACGATGTTGGCGAACGACGGGCCGAGGACGGCGGCGATCGCAAGTGGGAAGACCAGTGTCGGGATGGAGAGGAAGACGTCGACCACTCTCATCAAGATGGCATCGACCTTCCCCCCGACGATTCCGGCCGTGCTGCCAACGATGAGACCGATCGTTGCTGCTCCCACCACTACGTATATGGAGAGCTGGAGGGAGAGCCGGGCGCCCCACACGATGCCGTACAGGACATCGCCGCCCAGACGGGTAGTGCCCAAAAGGTGTCCCTCGGTCCCCGGCGGAGCGGCCACCGCACTCAGGTCCCGCGGCATCTGAAATGCCCCGCGGGGGTTCTCGGGGACGATGAGCGGGGCGAAGATCGCCATCGCCAGAAGGAGAATGATGGTGGTCGCGCCGAAGGCGGTGCTGCCCCGGCTGAACACCTCCTTGGTGGTCCCCATGAGACGCCGGGTCTTCACCCGCAGCGGGCCCTCCCCGACCAAGACAGGGGCCCTCTCGGCGCGCACAGCGTTGAACCACATGGCTAGGTCTTCCTCAGGACGACACGTCGGTCGAGATATCCGTACAGGACATCCACGGCCATGTTGATGGTCACGAAGAGGATGCTGGTGAAGATGACGAAGGCGAGCGTGGTGCCCTGGTCGCCGCTGAGCACCGAGTCCGCCATCCAGTTGCCGAGACCCGGCCAGCCGAAGATGGTCTCCACGACCACGGTGCCCTCGAACATGATCCCGATCGAGAGCCCGATGACCGTGAGGGTCGGGATGAAGGCGTTGCGACGGGCATGACGACGAATGACCAGACTCTCCGGCAGACCGCGGGCCCGGGCCGCGTCGACATAGTCCTTCCCCATCTCCTCGAGGAGCGAGGAGCGCATCATCCTCGTGACGATGCCGACGGCGGCATAGCCGAGGGTCAGGGCCGGGAGCACCAAATGCCACAGTGCGTCCCTGAGTGCGTTGAGGTTCCCGGCGAGAATGGCGTCGATGGTGTAGAAGTTGGTCGGGTGGGGGATGCTGTTCCAAATGTCGGCGTCGGACCTGCCGTGGGGGAACCAGCCCAAGTACGACCAGAAGATGATGAGCAGGATGATCCCGAGCCAGAAGGTGGGCATGCTGGCCCCACCTACGGCGACGACTCCTGCGACCTGGTCTCCCATTCGATTGCGACGGCGCGCGGCAAAGGTCCCCAGCCCGATACCGAAGGTCACCGCCCAGAGGGCCGCGAACGCCCCCAATTCGAACGATGCCGGGATCCTTTGTCTGAAGACGTCGACGACTGGCGCCGCGGAGACAGCCGACCAGCCCAGATCGCCGCGCGCCACCCCTCCAAGCCAGGCCAGGTACTGCATCGGAAGCGGTTCATCCAGGTTGAACCGCTCCTCCAGCGCAGCGATCTCTTCCTCGGTCATCCCTGGCTCGAGATAGACACCGATGGGACTGCCGCCGATACGGGTGAGCGCGAACACGAGGATGCTCACCATGAGGATGACGAGAGGGAGCCCCAGCAACCGTCGCCCGATGTACCTATGCAACGTTCACATCTCCCTCAGCCCAGTCTACGTGACACGTCGGTGACCCCAGACCGGGGAGAGCCCCGCCGGAGGGGCAACTGCCCCTCCGGCGGTGTTCGCTCATTTGTCGTAGATGGCCCAGTACTGGGAGGGCCGGGGCCACATCGGGTTCTCGATGTGACCTGTCACCCATTCGCCCCGAGCCGAGGGCGCGCCCTCATTGGCCGGCATGATCCACATCGCCTCCTCGTACAGGACGTTCTGGATCTCAGACAGGATGTCGAGACGGGCGTCCGCGTCGAGCTGGGTACGGGCCGAGGTGATCAGAGTGTCGATTGCCTCGGGATCGGAGTAGCCGTCCACGAAGCTGTTGACCGCCCCGTACCGACCGTCGGACACCGCGCTGTCGAACAGGTAGGCGTCTGGGGTGCTGTATTGCGAGCTGGTGTACGACCACATCGCGACCGGGATCGGATCGGTGGCGAGTATCTCGTCGAACTGCGCCTCCGGGATCGCATTCACGTTGATGTGGAAGTTGGGGTTGAGCGCCTCGATGCTGTCCTTGAGGGTCAAGGCCGCCCCGGTGAAGCCCTCATGGGTCTGGTCGCTGGCGATCGTGATCGTGAACCCATCCTCCCAGTAACCGGCTTCGGTGAACAGCTGTTCCGCCATCGCCGGGTCCGTGGGGTAGACCGGGGCATCGGGGTCGAATCCGTACATCTCGGCCGGGAGCACGAAGCTGCCCCGACCGCCCAGCCCACCCAGGATCCCGTCGATGTACCCCTGGTAGTCGAAGGCGTAGTTGAACGCCTGCCGAATCCGCACGTCCTGGAAGAAGTCGGGCGGGATGGTGTCACCTTCGGGGAGCTCGGCGATGTTCATGTTCATGCCGATCTGGAGAACCTGGAGGTCGAGGACGCTGGTGTCGACCACTGCATGTTCGATCCCCTCGATGGAGGGCACATCGGTGGGGCTGATGTCGACGATGTCGTACTCCCTGGCCTGCAGACCCGTTGCCGGTGAGTCGACTATCAGCTCCCAACGCACCGGCAGGTGCGCCGGCTCGCCCCAGTAATCCGGGTTGATGTCGAACGACATGCGGTCACCCCGCTCCCAGGAATTGAGGGTGTAAGGGCCGGAGCCCACCATGTTCTGGGCCATGTACTCGTTCGGCTGGCCGGCCGCCACGCCACCGTTGCCCTCGACCGCTTCCTGGCTCACGACGCTGGCAACCGGATGGGCAGCGAGAAAGGCGAGGAATGAGGCATCGACCGCGTTCAGAGTCACCTCGAAGGTGAGATCGTCGACCACCCGGGTCTCGGCCACGTTCTCGAAGAGCGGAGCCTGACCTTCGGGCAGGTTCATCTCGAGCACCCGGTCCCAGGAGTACTTGACGGACTCGGCGGTGAGGTCGGTCCCGTCCGAGAACACGACACCCTCACGGAGGGGGAAGGTGTAGGTGAGCCCATCTTCGGAGATCAACCCATTCTCGATGGTTGGGACCTCGGTGGACAGGGACGGGATCACGGCGCCATCCTCCGCGGCAATGGCAGTGAGCCGGTCGTAGACGTTCAGGATCACGTTCATGCCCACGTCGTTGCCGTTGACGGCGGCGGGATCGAGGTTGAAAACGTCGTCGTTGACCGTGACGACGAGCACATCGGGGTTGGGTACGTCTCCCTCGGCGCCCCCGGCCGCGGTCGTGCCGGGCCCGGTGTCGTCGGTGGTGGTGTCTTCGCCGCAGGCCGCGACAACCAACGCCAGCACCGAGCACAAGGCCAATATCCTCATCGCAAACGATCTTCGTCCCATGGAGTCCTCCTCGACTTTTCTGCGCGCGATGGCCGTCTTACCTCATGGCTCAAAGCCCAGCCCAATCGATTGCACGCTAACCCTGGGTACTGGCGACTGTCAACCGATTGCAGGGATGATTCCCACCGTCAGACCGGGTCCGTGGCGGTCCGACGTGCGGCTCAGCCGCCGGGCGCGATCGGCTTGATCGAGCTCGGGTTCCCGAGCACCGTGCCCACCCCTGCGGCGGCGGCGAGCTCGAGCAGGCGGGCGGCCACGATCAGGTCCTGAACTCCGGTCCCCACCGACTTGAAGAGTGTCATCTCGCCTGCCCCGGTCCGCACCCGGGATTCGGAGACGACCTCGGCGAGACCCTCGGCCTGCTTCGGATCGAAGCCATGGTTGGACACGGCCATATTGGCATCGCCGGCCTCATCGAAGACGAGATCCACCGAGTCGCAGACGACCCGGTCGAACGACTCGAAGACTCCGGGGTCCACCTCGATGCGATCGCGACTGGCCGGGCCCACCGAATTCACATGGATCCCGCCGACGAGGTGCTGAGCCTGGAGAACAGGGGCAGTGGCCTTGGTCGCGAGTGTGACCATGTTGGCGCCATCCAAAGCCGCAGCGAGGGTGGGAGAGTCCACGAGACGCCCGGAGACGAATCGGGACATCTCTTCCACGAACGCTCTCCGGTTCTCTGGGGTCCTGGCAAAAACACGGACCTCGGCCGCTGGTCGAACGAGCTCGAGAGCGCGGAGCTGACCTCGGGCGACAGGTCCGGTGCCGACGATCGCAGCCACCTCGACCTGGGTCGAGGCGAGCAGGTCGCTGGCGAGAGCAGACACGGCACCGGTGCGCAGGTTGGTGACCTCCAGGGCGTCGACGATCCCGGTCAACTCTCCGGTGCTCAGCCGATGGACGTAGATCGTGTACCTCATCCCCACGCCCGCAGTCCGGTGCAGCACCTTGAAGCCGAGCAGGTCTTCGCTCGCGATGAACCCGGGCAGAGAGCGGAGCCATCCCTTGGGATGGGCGAGGTCGATGCGCCCGAACCCGATCTCGTCGGGGTCAGAAGACAGGGAGAAGAGCCCGCGGATGGCATCGAGGACCATCTCGTCGTCGATGAGGGAGTCCACAGCGGCAGAATCGAGGACCCTCATGCCCGTCAAGTGGGGTTGCGTCCGACGAAGAAGTCGGTGAACGGCTCGTCGCCGGCGGCGATGCCGGCCTTGCGAACACCTTCGGCGGAGGTACGCATCTGGCTGTCGGAGAGCTTCATGGCCGGCTGGCGGATCGGTCCGCCGTTGTATCCGTTCAGCCACGCCTGGAACTTCCACAGGTAACGATGAACCAGATTGGCTCCACCTGAGCTCATCGTCGCCGAGCGCGCGCTGCGAGCCGGCTGGATGGACCAGAACTCGTCCATGGCTTCTTCCGTCTTGCCCGCATGGAGCAGCTCGAGCAGACGTGGGACGTAGGACCCGTAGTACTCGTAGTTGCTGGTGCCCATCCACTGCATCCCGAAGAGGTCGACCCAAATCGGGGCAGCGAACTCCATGGGGTCCGATAGAAGGACGTCGGCGTTCTCGAGCCTTCGGAAGGTCTCGTAGGTGTTGGTGGTCTGCTGGCGGCCTACCTCGTACTTGACGGCGACGATGGTGTCGACCTCGGTGAGGCGGGCGAGGACGTCGGCCGGGAACCCGCGCACGTCGAGTCGGCGCAGGTTGGAGTGCTCGACTACGAACAGGACCACGGCGAGGTCGGTCGCCTGGCAGATATCGACGGTGTAGTCCTCGACTTGTTGCGCCGATGTCGGATAAAAGCTGTTCGGGTGCCCCAGCAGCATCGCGTCGACACCGAGGGCGCGTGCATCGTTGGCCATCTCGATGATGTCCTGGGGGGTGTCGAACGCACCTTGAAGGAGGAAACGGTGGCGGCCGGATGCCTCGTCGAGGGCGATCTCGGTGAATGCCCGCATCTCGTCGAGCGTGGTCCCCGCCTCGGAGACGAGCAGAGCTCCCCAGAAGCCGAGCTCGATGTTGCGTCGCACGTCGTGGCGGATCGCGGCCTCGTTGAGCGACCTGAGATCCGAGGTGTAGGACGGGATGATGACGTTGCAGGCCCCATGGAAGTTCTCTCTGGCCCAGGTCTTGGCCTCGGACCTGGTGTATTGGGGCTGACTCGACATTGCGCGGACTCTATTGCCACATTCTCTTGGCACAAACCTTTGGGGTCACGTCCAGCACAAACGTATGTGCTGCTAGCGTCGCCAGGCAGGTGCACCGACCCCTGCGCTCGTCCGACCTCGAGCCGAGAGGAGACACCCGACCATGAGCTCACTATCCCCGGCCAAAGAAACCGCGTTCGACAAGGTCAAGGGCCTCTGGATCGCGATCCCCACGCCGTTCTCGCCTCTCGGCGAGATCGATGAAGGCGGGCTGCGCAAGGCCGTCGACTATTACATCGAGGGCCTCGAGGTCGACGGGATCTTCTGTGGCGGGGTGATGGGTGAGTTCTGGTCGATGACCGTCGAGGAGCGAGCCCGCGTTCATGAGCTGGTCGTCGGCGCCGCGGCGGGCCGGGTCCCGGTCATGGCCCATATCGGTCATCACGTCTACTCCGAGGCGGCCCAGTTGAGCCGTCACGCAGAGCAGATCGGGGCCGACTTCGTGATCGCGATCAACCCCTACTTCCCGATCAAACCCTCCGACGACATCGTGCGCGACTGGTACCGCCGCCTCACTTCGGAGTCTTCCGTTCCCTTCTTCCTGTTCAACACGTCCTACTCCGGATACGCATTGAGCCCATCGCTGATCGCCGAACTCGCCGAGCTGGACACGGTCTGCGGGATCAAGAATCCCAAGCCCGAGGAGCATCTGCTCGAAGTGCACGACCGGGTCGGCGACCGGATCGTGGTTTGCGACGCTGACGAGGGGGACTGGCTCCGGCTGCATCTGGACCATGGCTTCCCGGCTCTGATGTCGACCCCCGCCCTGGCCATGTACCAGACCACGGATCACCGGCCCATCCGCGACTACACCCAAATGGCCGACGCCGGCGACATCGAAGGGGCCTGGGCACTGCAGGCCACACTGGAGGGTGCGCGAAGTGCCTTCCAGCGCTGGATGCGCGACCAGTGGCTGGCGCGCGGTGAGGGGGCGATTCCGATCGCCGAGCTGAAGTCATGGCTCTCCCTGATGGGACTGCCCCAGGGTCCGGTGCGACCGCCGCTGCTTGCACTGACCGATTCGAGGATTGAGGCGTTGCGCGCCGATCTGGACGGTCTCGGCCTTCTCGACTCGGTGTCCGCATGAGCCCGGAGCAGAGAGTCGTGACTCCAGGTGACGTCGACTTCAAAGACGCCGCAGGGAAACTCCACACCGAGGTGTTTGGCCGTGTGGCCAACACTCCCTGGTATGCCGACGCGGTGTACGAGAGGTTCTCCGACGCCGAGTACCAGCGCCGCTTCGACGCAACCCAGGAGAAGATGCGACGTCTCGGCCTCGACGTCCTGATCGCGGCCGGTGGCCCCAACCATTGGAGTTGGGGCGGTGGCATGCGTTGGTTGAGCAACCATTGGGAGTGGCACGCCATGTCGGCATACGTGGTCGTGCCACCCGAAGGCGAGCCGGTCTTGATCTGCGGGCCGGGAGGCGCCCACCGCGAGGCGGTCCGGCGGGCGACCCCGCTCAAGGACGTCCGGCATTCACGGTGGGGCCACTCGGGCGAGGTGATCGTGGACCTGATCGAGGAGTGGGGGCTGGCCAATGGCACCGTTGGGATCTCCCACGTCGACCCGGTCTACGGGCACCATCTCCCGGTCGACGAGTGGGAACGGCTGCGCGACGGGTTACCCGAAGCCACTCTGGAAAGGGTGGGCGACTTCTTCCACGAGCTGGTCCACGTCAAGAGCCCCGAGGAGATCGAGTGCGTGCGCAAGGCGGGCCGGCTCATGGACCAGGCGTTTCACGCGATGATCGCAACGGCTCGCCCGGGTGTCACCGAGTATCAGCTGGCGGCAGCGGCCACCCATGCCGTGATGGACGGGGGCGGGCAGATGGACTTCACGATCCTCGGCGCCACGCCGATGGACAAACCTGCCATGGTGTTCGGCAACCCCTGGCCGTCGGCCCGCCCGCTGCAAGAGGGCGACATCATCATCAACGAACTGGCTTGCGGCTACAACGGGTATTCGGTCCAACTGGGTACGCCGATCTGTATCGGCGAGCCTCCGTCTTGGATCCGCGAGTTCTTCGAGGGAGTCGTGCTGCCCGGATACGACTTGATGGCGGAACAGCTCGTCGGCGGCAAGACGTGGGAAGACGTGATGAAGGCGAGTGTCTTCTTCCGGGACAAGGGTTATGACTCACGGCCTCTGTACCTGCACTGCATCGACTTCGTCAGCCACCCCCCGCACGTCATGTGGGACCACGTGGTCGCCGAGGACGATGAGCTCGCGCTCGAGGCCGGGACCGTTGCAATGCTGGAGCCGACGATCATCACCCCGGACGGCCTGCTCGGAATCTTCTTTGGACGCACCTATGTGCTGACCGAGGGCGGGAACGAACAAGTGACCAAGTTCCCCCACGAGCTCATCGTCATCTGACCCGGGCGAAGGGCAATCGGGCGAGGACCAGCCTTCTCGCCCTTTAGTTGCTCTGTGCCTCCGCCGGTCGCTTTGCCGAATCAGCTCATCGCCCCGAGCTTGCCGAGCACGAAATAGATCGGTGAGGCCGATTTGGGTCCACTGAGCCGGGGTGGAATGGAGAACTGGTCGGATTGAATCGGATGGGACTCTGAGGGATCGGCCGGCCGAGGTTTCGTCCGGTCGGCGGGGTACCGTGTGGGCATGGATCTTGAGCGGATCGCCATCGATCCCGCCAAGATGCGAGGATGTCCCACCATCCGTGGCCTGCGAAAACCAGCGGCCACTGATCTGGGTCAGTTGGCCGCGGACAGGATTGAGGCAGAAGTCCTAGCTGACTTCCGCGACCTCGAACCCGAGGACATCCCGGCAGCACTGGAGTACGCGGGGGCTGCGTAATGCCAATCGATCACTTTGGTATCGGCGTCTCCGACGTGGAAGCCGCCAAGGAGTACTACGACGAACTCATGCCGATGGTGGGCTACCAGCCGTGCTTCGGCAACGGTTACTGCCCGAACGACTGGCAAGGAGCGCAACTCTTCCTCTACGAGACCGAGCGAGATCGGTACTCACGGCATCAACCAGGATTACACCACATAGCATTCCTGGTTCAGTCCCGGAATGACGTGCACCGCGTTCACGACTGGGTCACGGCCCGCGGTGACCACGTCCTCCATGCGCCGAGGCCATTCCCACAGTTCGGCGACCACTGCTACGCCACCTACTTCCTCGATCCCCACGGACTCAAGCTCGAAGTGGTGTGCCACACGCCCGAGGAACCGGCCAACCCATAGTTCGGCGCGTCGGCGCCCCACCGGTACTCAGAGCTCACAGGCCGGCATCGCTAGCGCCCCCGCAAACGACTACCAGCCACGGAGTCCATCATGATCGAAGTCGCAAACGTGTTCTAGATCTGGATGTTCAATTGGTGTTCGATGAATCGACCGAGGTGCTGGCCGGAGGCCTGTCTGCAAGCCTCTGACCAGCACCTATGTGGTCGGGACGGCGGGATTCGAACCCACGACCTCAGCGTCCCGAACGCTGCGCGCTACCAAGCTGCGCTACGTCCCGATTGATAGCGAAATCCTAGGCGAGCCAAGTGGTCTAGCCCATTCGGGTGCCCCGGCAAGGATCCTTTTGTTTCCGCCACCACTGGATACGCTGACCGTTGAGGCTTACTCACGGCTAGGGGAGGAACGATGTCTGCCTACGACGCCCAGCTCCGTCTGGACTGGACGGACGATCCACCGATCAGCGTGCTGATCGATCTCACTGACGAGCGCATAAAGGTGAAATCGGGTGAGGTCGACGTGGCGGATTGGGCTCTGAACGAGGTTCGGGTCTCGGCCATGTCTGACGGGTTCCACGTTCGGGCCGAAGGAGAGGAGGTCGTGCTCGAAGTGACCGAGGACGCCCGGTTCGCACTCGACCTCGGGCTTCGACACGCTCCGCCCATCCTGCGCCGCCGCATGTCGGCGCTGCTGAGGAGCGACGGCGACCGGAGTCGGGGCCAAGAACCCCTCCGGCCTTTCGGGCCACCTCCCCCAAGGTCGCTTCGCTCCTGGGGAAAACAGCCCCTCCCGGGGGACAACCTCAGACGAGCATTTCGGCGATCTGGACCGCATTGAGGGCGGCGCCCTTACGCAAGTTGTCGCCGACCGCCCACAGGTTGATCCCGCCCGGGTCGCCCAAGGTGGGTCGAATCCT
>Ga0299907_10001120_pt1 | contig 14824 bp, 16 predicted proteins | sample RVTome_16_FD_198680 | JGI IMG/M metagenome (GOLD analysis project Ga0299907, IMG submission 198680) | Soil microbial communities from uranium-contaminated site in the Upper Colorado River Basin, Wyoming, United States - RVT152D67 (version 2) ... | reverse complement strand
GATCGCCGAGCGCGGCACGGGCCGCCTGAGCCTGCGTGAGCTGGCCCGTGCGGCCGGTGTATCGCACGCGGCTCCGCGCCACCACTTCGGCGACAAGCGCGGGCTGCTCACCGCGATCGCGACCGAGGGCTTCGCGCTCCTGTCGGACGAGTTGCGCGGCGCGTGGCAGGCGTCCGGAAGCTTCCTGGAGGTCGGCGTGGCGTACATCCGCTTCGCGCTCGCGCACCGGGCGCACTTCGAGGTGATGTACCGCCCGGATCTCCTGGACGCCGACGACCCGGCGCTCGTGGCGGCGCGTGCGGCGACCGGGACGATGCTCTACGGACCGGTCACGTCGGTCGCGACCGCCACCGGTGGCAGCGACCCGCGCACCCCCGCGATCGCGGCCTGGGCACTGGTCCATGGCCTGGCCACGCTGTGGCTCGCCGGCAACCTCCCGCCGGATCTCGCCGATGATCCCGAGGCACTCGCCCGCGCGGTCGCGCAGTACCTCTTCTGAGCGCTCACGTTCTGAACGATCACGGCGCGAGGTCGCGATCGAGATGGGTCTGGTAGTCGGGCACCGAGCGGAGGTAGTCGCTCGTCATCAACGGCGACGAGATTATGAAATCGGCCGATGCGCGATTGCAGGCGACCGGGATGTTCCACACGACCGCGATCCGCAGAAGCGCCCGGACGTCGGGATCGTGCGGCTGCGCCTCGAGCGGATCCCAGAAGAACACGAGCAGGTCGATGTCGCCTTCGGCGATCAGCGCCCCGAGCTGCAGGTCGCCGCCGAGCGGCCCGGACTGGAGCTTCTCGATCCCGACCCCGACCGCATCCTCGAGCAGCGTCCCGGTCGTTCCGGTCGCCACGAGATCGTGGTGCTCGAGGAGCATCCGGTTGTAGCGGGCCCAGTCAATGAGGTCGCGCTTCTTGTGATCGTGCGCGACGAGGCCGATTCGCTTGCGCCGGCCGACGGGTTCCATGGCACGTCTCTCCTCCGCGGCGGCCTACGTCCGCCGCATCGCGTCGCGTAGCTCGCGCATCTCAATGACCGCGTGCACCTGCGTGTGGGTGCGCCCGATGAGCGCGGCCTCGCGAACGATTTCGTCGACGACATGAGCATTGGGGGCGTCGATGAGGATGAAGAACGTGTGGCCGGCCGGGTTCACCCACCAGCCCTCCACGCTGGCCCCGCGCCCGGACGCGACGTCTCCGAGGGTGTCGAGCGCCGGCGTGATCGCGGCTTCGTCCGCATCCGACCGGAACGCGCAGCTCTCGGGGTTGTGCGTGTTCACGAGCATGTGCAGCATCGACGCGGGTCTCCTTCACCGTGACGTCCGGCGGATCGTTCCGGACACGGTCAGCCTAACCGTCCGAACCCGCGAGATGTGCCTGCAAGGCCGGCAAACGTGCGGCCGTCTAGGCTCGTGACCGCATGGAGCAGACTCGCCCGAACCTCCTGTTCATCATGGCCGACGACCATGCTGCCCAGGCGATCGGCAGCTACGGTTCACGCCTGACCGCGACGCCCGGGATCGACCGGCTTGCCGCCGAGGGCATGCGCCTCGACGCGTGCTTCTGTACGAACTCGATCTGCACGCCGTCACGCGCGACGATCCTGACGGGCACGTACAGCCACGTGAACGGCGTCACGACGCTCGAAACACTGTGGGACGCGCGCCAGCCGACATTCGTCACGGAGCTCGGCGCGGCCGGCTACCAGACCGCGGTCGTCGGGAAGTGGCACCTCGGCCACGGGGGAATCCACGATCCGCGCGGGTTCGACGACTGGATCGTGCTACCCGACCAGGGTGAGTACCACGACCCGCTGTTCCTCACCGCGGCCGGCCCGGTTCGCCACGAGGGATACGCGACCGACCTGATTACGGACCTGGCCGTCGACTGGCTCGAGCAGCGCGACCTAGGGCGACCCTTCTGCCTGCTCGTTCACCACAAGGCTCCGCACCGGTCGTGGGAGCCGGACGAAGCCCACGACGGCCTCTTCGCCGATGCCCGCCTCGACGTCCCGCCGGGGTTCGAGGACGACCACGCGGGCCAGGCGCCGGCCGCGGCCGAGGCGCGGATGGGCATGGCCGAGCTCAACGCCGAGGACCTCAAGGTGCCGGTCCCGCCGGGGCTCGACGCCGGCGCCGAGTCGCGCTGGCGCTGGCGGCGGTTCATCGAGGACTACCTGTCCTGCGTGGCAAGCCTCGACGACAACGTCGCTCGCCTCCTTGACTACCTGGATGACGCCGGCCTCGCCGAGGACACGGTTGTCGCCTATACGAGTGACCAGGGGTTCTTCCTCGGCGAGCACGGCTGGTTCGACAAGCGCTTCATGTACGACGAGTCGCTGCGAATGCCGCTGCTCGTGCGCTACCCGCGCGAGGTTGCTCCCGGTTCGACGAGCGATGCGCTCGCGCTCAATCTCGACTTCGCGCCGTCGTTCTGCGAGCTGGCCGGCGTCCCGGTCCCCGACTACATGCAGGGCCGCTCGCTCCGTCCGATCCTGCGCGGCGAGAAGCCGGTCGACTGGCGGACGAGCATGTACTACCGCTACTGGATGCACCTCGACAGCATCCACCGGGTCCAGGCCCACTACGGCGTCCGGACGGCCCGCTACAAGCTGGTCCGCTACCCGGGCGAGGGTGCGGGCGTGCCCGGCGCGTCGGCCGAACGTCGCGAACCCGCGTGGGAACTATTCGACCTCGCCGCCGACCCGTTCGAGCTGCGCAGCGTCCACGCGGACCCGGCCTACGCGGGGATCCGCTCGGACCTGACCGAGGAGCTTGCCCGGCTTCAGCGCGAGTTCGGCGACGACCCCGAGCCCGCGCTGGATCGGGGCGAGTGACTCAGGACGGTCGCGGCGCCACGGCGGGACGTCCGAACCGCCCGGTCGAACGAGCGATCACGACACCCGCGACCGCCAGGCCGCCGCCGGCGATGGCCAGCCACGGCGGGGTCTCGCGCAGGACGACCCAGCCCATGACGATCGCGACCGCCGGAACGAGGTAGGTCATGGAGCCGAGTCGGCCGGCCGTCGACCGGCTGAGTGCGAACGCCCACGTCGTGAACGCGATCGCGGTCGGGAACAGGCCGAGGTAGAGGATCCAGGCGATCGACTCGGGCCCGGCCGAGCCCATGTCGCGCGCGAGGTCCGGCGCGAAGGGCAGGCACACCACGATGGCGACGAGGCAGGCGAGCCAGGTGACCATCAGCGCCGGGGTCTCGCGGACCGCCGGTTTCTGGAGCACGACGCCGACCGCGTAGGCCACCGCGGCGACCAGGCACAGCCCGATCCCGAGGGCGACGTCGCCGCCGACGGCCTCGGAGGACGTGGCCAACCCGATGATCGTGGCGCCGCCGAACGCGACGAGCGAGCCGGCGATGAGCCGCGGCGGGAAGCCCTCGTTGAGGAACAGCCCGCCGAGGAGGGCGATGAGGATGGGGCCCACGTTGACGAGCATCGCGGCGGTCCCCGCGTCGACGTAGCGCTCCCCCGCGTTGAGCGCGACGTTGTAGCCACCGAACCACAGCACGCCCGAGGCGACGATGAACGGGAGCGCCCTACGAGTGGGGAGCGCGGGCCGCCGGATCGCGACGACGACCCCAAGCGCGACCGCGCCCGTCAGCAACCGGCCGAGCGCGAGCGCCCCGGGCGAGATGTCCTCGGCGACCGCCCGAATGCCGACAAAGGCCGATGCCCACAGCACCACCGTCACCAGGGCGGCGGCCAGTGCCAGCCGGTCCGGACCTTCACCGGGCACGCGATCGTTCATCTCGGACGCTCCTGCTTGGGCCGGGCCGCGACGGCCCGCTCTTGAACCTGAACTCGGCGCAGCCTCCGCGCGTTGCATGCTCCCATGCCGCACGCGGCGAGACTTGCTGGCCCATGTAAGTGCGAGTATCGTTTAGACATGACTAAACGCCCAACGCCCGCGGCCTGGACGCGCGAGCGCCAGTTCGCCGAGGAGATGGGCATCGTCGGCGAGCAGCTCGGCATGCCCCGGATGGTCGCGCGACTCCTGGGCTGGCTCCTGATCTGCGACCCACCCCAACAGTCGAGCGCCGAGCTGGCGCGAGCGCTCGGAGTCAGCCGCGCCTCGATCAGCATCGCGACGCGCCTGCTGGAGGCTCCCGGGTGGATCCGCCGTACGGCGGTTCCCGGGGCCCGCGGCTACTACTTCGAGATCGTGCCGGACGCGTACACCCGAATGCCGGCGTCGGAGATGTTCGGGAAGCTGCGCGCGACGATCGAGCACGGACTCGAGGTCCTCGACGATCCCGACGGCCCGCGCGGCTCCCGGCTCCGCGAGGCCCATGCCTTCTACCGCTACGTCGAACGTGAGGTTCCGCGCGTGATCGCCGCCTACCAGGATCAGCGCACCGAACCGGAAAGGACCGCCAACACATGAACCCCGTCATCCAGACCGAGCGCCTGACCAAGCGCTACGGCAGCCGGCGCGGCCTCGACGGCCTCGACCTGGACGTCCAACCGGGCGAGGTGTTCGGCTTCCTGGGACCGAACGGCGCGGGCAAGACCACCACGATCCGGCTGCTGCTCGACCTCATCCGGCCCACCAGCGGCACGGCCCGGGTCCTCGGCGAGGATCCCCGTCCCGGCGGTCCGGCACTGCGCCGGAGGATCGGCTACCTCGCGGGCGACTTCGTCGTGGACGGCGGCCAGACGTCCGCTGAGCTCCTGACCTTCCTCGGCAACCTCCGGGGCGGCGTCGCGCCCGAGCGGATCGATCGCCTCGCCGAGCGGCTCGAGCTCGACCGGTCGATCCGGATCCGGAGCCTGTCACGGGGCAACCGCCAGAAGGTCGGCCTGGTCCAGGCGTTCATGCACGAGCCAGAGCTCCTGATCCTCGACGAACCTTCGAGCGGGCTCGATCCGCTCGTCCAGCAGACGTTCCTCGAGCTCGTCCGTGAGGCGAAGGCCAACGGCCAGACCGTGTTCATGTCGTCACACGTCCTGTCCGAAGTCGAGCAGAGCGCCGACCGGGTGGGCATCGTGCGCGAGGGCCGGATGGTCGCGATCGAGGGGTTCGAGAGCCTGCGGGCCCGCGCGGTCCGCCGGGTCGAGATCGTGTTCGACGAACCGGTGCCGCTCGAGGCCTTCGCAGCCGTGCCGGGGATCGCCGAGCTCAGCATCGACGGCACGAGCCTGCGCTGCCTCATGACCGGCCGCGCGGACGCCCTCGTCAAGGCCGCGGCCCGCTATCCGGTCGCGTCGATCCTCGCCGAGGAGCCCGACCTCGAGGAACTGTTCTTCACGCTCTATCGCGGCGAGGAGGCCCCCGATGCTGCGTAACGTCTTCACCAAGACCTTGTGGGAGCTCCGCCGGGCGCTCCTCGGCTGGACGATCGGCGTCACCGCGGTTGGCGTCATGTACGCGGCGTGGTATCCGGCGGTGACCGCCCCCGAGTACGTCGAGATGATGGAGAGCTTCGCCCCCGAACTCATGGAGGCGCTCGGGTTCGATGACATCGTGTCGCCCGCCGGCTACATCGGCTCGACGACGTTCGGGGTCATCGGCCCCGCGCTCATGATCATCTTCGCCGCGTGGTTCGGGACCCGCGCCGTCGCCGGGGACGAGGATGCGGGCAAGCTCGACGTGCTCCTGGCTCACCCGGTCGCCCGCTGGCGGATCGTGATCGAGCGGTTCGCCTCCCTCGCGGTCGCGGCCGTGCTGATCTGCCTGGTGCTGTTCGCCGGGCTGGTGGCCCTGTCCGGGGTCGCGCAATTCGGCGAGATCGGCGCGACCAACCTGCTGGCCGGCTCGATCCACCTCGCAGCCCTGGCGATCTTCTTCGGAGGTTTGGCCCTCGCGATCGGCGCTGCGACGGCCAGCCGGGGTCTCGCCACAGCGGTCGTCGCGATCGTCGGCGTGGTGGGCTACTTCGGCAACACGATGGCCTCGCAGATCGAGCAGATCGGCCTGCTGCGCGACCTCTCGCCGTTCCACTTCTTCTCGGGCGGTCGGCCGCTGGCCAACGGCTTCCAGCCGTTCGATCTCAGCGTGCTCGTCATCGCCGCGATCGCGTTTGTGGTGGTCGGCACGGTGCTGTTTACCCGACGCGACGTGGCGGTCTAGGAAGCGCCTCCCACGTCGACGGCGGGGTGGACGAGCTCCACGTCGACCCGTTCGGGAACCGGGAGCGGCAGGGCGTCGCCACCGCAGCCGGGACATGCGGCGTCGGCGCGGACCGCCGCCCACGTCCCACCGCAGGCGACGCACAGGCGCTCGACCGGGACGTGGGTGATGTCGATCAGCGGCTCCACGTCGGGCAGCTGGCCGCGAAGGTGGAGCCGCAGCGCGGCATCGAACTCCTCCGGCTCGTGGTGGCCGCTGGTCACCAGGAGCCGCACCCGCGCGCCCGGCGGCAGCGGCAGCCGCCCGCGGAGCGCTGCGGCGATATCGCTGGCAAGACCGGCTTCATGCACGTCCGAATGTCCTCATGCCCATTGCGCCAGCCGGCGGGTCCGTGCGGACGTGCCGGAGCGCCCGTCCGCGCAGGGCCGAATTGCCCCGAAGACCGCGAGTCCCGGGCCGGTCGCGGGCCGGGTTGAGCCGGGAGGAACTCGCCAGACAGGCCACCCGGCACTGGCCCGCTCGCGACCCGCGGACACATGCTCGATGGCGCGGAGACGGCTTCGGCAGCCTCCGCGCTGATCGGGACGCGAGCTCGTCACTCGCCCTCGGCGGCCATTGGACACGAACACGGGAGCCAGTCACAGGCTGACTCGAGCGGCCTTGCCGCGTGCCGGCATCCGGCGCGCGGAGGGCTACCCGGCGCGTCCCTCGACCTCGGGTCGGGCTACCCGAGCACGGAGCGGTACAACCGCGCCAGGGAGGCGACGATGCCGAAGCAGTTCGTCATCCAGCTCGCGAACCGGCCGGGCGAGCTGGCCCACATCGCGCGGGCCCTGGCCGCCAGGTGGATCGACATCGAGCACATCGCCAGCGCCGGTCACGGGCCGGTGGCGTGTGCGTTCCTGACGACGAGCGACGCGGTCGCGACGCGCGACGTGCTCCACGGACTCGGCCTGCCTTTCGTCGAGGGAGACACGATCATCGTCGACATCGAGGACGTCCCGGGTGGGCTCGCGCAGGTGACCGACGCGCTCGCGAGCGCCGGCGTCAACGTCGTGGGCGCGTTGATGGTCTGCCGCCACGAAGGCAAGGTCGAGATGGCCTTCGCCGTCGATGACGAGGCGCGCGCGCGGGAGGCGCTGGGGCTGTCCGGCCTCGCCCTGGCAGGGCTGTGATCATGGCGCTGGCCGCGTCGCCGGTTCCCGTGACGGGGGTCGGCCGATCATTCCTCGACGAGGTCCGCACGGCGGCGGGGCAGACATCGCGCCTCGAGATGTGCATCCAGTGCGGCACGTGCGGCGGCTCGTGTCCGTCGGCCGCCGACATGGATCACACCCCGCGCATGCTGTTCGCGATGATCCGGGCGGGCATGCGCGAAGCGGTCCTTCGGAGCAACACGCCGTGGATGTGCGTTTCCTGTTACTTCTGCGCGGTTCGCTGCCCACAGGACGTCCACATCCCGGACGTGATGTACGCACTCAAGGCAATGGCGACGCGCGCCGGGCGCTACCCCGATTCGACCGCCCCCGACTTCTCGAAGACGTTCGTCGACAACATCCACGCGTTCGGCCGCTCGTTCGAGGTGGGCCTCATCGCCCGCCACTACCTCCGCCATTACATGACCCGGCTGCCGGGCGTCGCGCCGATGGGCATCGGGATGCTGTCGAAGGGTCGCCTGGGCTTCCGACCGAAGCACATCCGTGATCTCGACGGGCTGCGCGCCATCCTCGACCGGGCCGGCGAGCTCGAGGAGTCCGCATCGTGACCAGCTTCCTGTACTACCCCGGCTGCTCGATGGACAGCAGCGCGCGGGCGTATCACGTCTCGATCCAGTCCGTGTGCGCGACGCTCGGCGTGGACCTCCACGAGGTCGACGACTGGAACTGTTGCGGCGCATCCGAGTACTTCTCGATCAGCCTGACCCGGGCGCAGGCACTGGTCGGCCGGAACCTGGCGATCGCCGAGCGTGAGAAGAACGGCAGCGACACGTTGGTGGCCGCGTGCAGCATGTGCTACCTCAACCTCGCGAAGACCGATCATCAGCTTGCCGAGAGCCCGGCGACGGCCGCGCGCATCAACGAAGCGCTCGCCGCGGGCGGCTTGCGCTACGACCCCGGGGCGGTGCACGTCCGCCACCTCCTCGAGGTGATCGTGCGCGATGTCGGCCTCGACGCGGTCCGTGAGCGCGTGGTGCGGCCCCTCACCGGCCTGCGCGTGGCCCCGTACATGGGCTGCCTGTTGACGCGCCCGGGCTACGACGGGCAGTGGAGCTCGTTCGAGCATCCCGTGGAGTTCGACCGGCTCATCGCGGCGCTCGGCGCCGAGGTCGTCGACTTCCCGGCGAAGACCGATTGCTGCGGCGGCCACATGACCCAGATCAACCCGACCACCGGGTTCGAGCTGATCCGCCGGCTCGTGTCGACGGCCGATCGAAACGGGGCGCACCTGATGGCCACGGTCTGCCCGATGTGCCAGATGAACGTCGACGCCTTCCAAGGCGAGATGAACCGCTCCTTCCACACCTCGTACCACATGCCCATCCTGTTCTTCACGCAGCTCATGGGTCTGGCATTCGGCGCCGACCCGCGGACGCTCGGAATCGGCTCGGAGCTCGTCGATGCGCGGGCGGCCCTCGGCCATATCGGCATCGAGGTCCCGCCCGGACCCGCCAGCGACGAACGGCCGGCGGACGCCGAGGCACCCGCTGCTCCCCCGCCCCGCGTTCCACGCGGGCGCAAGGGCCCGGAGCTCCCGATGCCGACCATGCCGCGCGACGGCGAGGCGATCCGATGACCACCGACGAGCGGATCGGCGTCTACGTCTGCCACTGCGGCAGCAACATCGCAGCGACCGTCGACGTCGAGGACGTGCGCGACTGGGCCGCCACGGAGCTCGCCGAACGTGGCGTCGTCGTCGCGCGCGACTACAAGTTCATGTGCTCGAGCCTGGGCCAGGAGCTCATCGAGAAGGACATCGCGGAGCTCGGCCTCAACCGGGTCGTCGTCGCGGCGTGTTCGCCACACTTGCACGAGAAGACGTTCCGCGGCGCATGCGCCCGCGCCGGCCTCAACCCGTATCTTGGCGAGCTGGCGTCGATCCGCGAGCAGGTCTCGTGGGTCCACACCGACAAGCCCGCGGCGACGGCCAAGGCCAAGGCGGTCGTGTCGGGTGCCGTCGAGCGCGTTCGCCACCACGAGCCGCTCGAGGAGCTGCACGTCCCGATCGACCCGCACACGCTCGTGGTCGGCGGCGGAATCGCGGGGATCCAGGCCGCCCTCGAGCTGGCCGACGCCGGCTTCCACGTCTATCTCGTCGAGCGCGAACCGTCGATCGGCGGCCACATGGCGCAGTTCGACAAGACGTTCCCGACGCTCGACTGCGCCGCCTGCATCCTGACCCCGAAGATGGTCGAGGCCGGGTCACATCCGAACATCACGCTCCTGACGTGGAGCGAGGTGACCGGGGTGAGCGGGTTCGTCGGCAACTTCACGGTCACGGTCCGCCAGAAGGCGCGCTACGTCGACACCGAGCTGTGCACGGGCTGCGGGATCTGCCAGGAGAAGTGCCCGGTCAAGCCACTCGACGAGGTGTTCGAGGCGGGCCTCGGCTACCGGCGGGCCATCTACACGCCCTTCCCCCAGGCCGTCCCGAAGTACCCCGTCATCGACCGCGACAACTGCACCTACTTCGCGAACGGGAAGTGCAAGGCCTGCGAGAAGCTGTGCCCCACCGGCGCGATCGACTTCAACCAGGAGGACGAGATCCTGACGGTCTCTGTCGGGAACATCATCCTCGCCACCGGCTACGAGCTGTTCGACGCCCGCAAGGTCGAGCAGTACGGCTACGGCCGGCTGGCGAACGTCTTCACGAGCCTCGAGTTCGAACGGCTGTCGAACGCGGCCGGCCCGACCAACGGCCGGGTCGTCCTGCGCGACGGTGTCACCGAACCGAAGACCGTCGGGATCATCCACTGCGTCGGCAGTCGCGATCGCAACTTCAACAACTACTGCTCGGCCATCTGCTGCATGCAGAGCCTGAAGTTCGCGCACCTGGTCAAGGAACACACGGACGCGACCGTCTACGAGTTCTACATCGACATCCGGACGCCGGGCAAGGCGTATGACGAGTTCTACCAGCGCGTCCTCGAGGAGGGGACGGTCTTCGTCCGTGGACGCGTGGCCGAGGTCACGGATGCGCTCCGGCTGCCCGAGGAGGCCGCGGAGGATGGCCGGCTCATCGTCCAGGTCGAGGACACGCTCGCCGGACGCCAACGCCGGATCCCGGTCGACATGGTCGTCCTGTCGTGTGGCCTCCAGCCGGCCAGCGACGCCAAGGAGGTCGCCCGCCTGTTCGGGATCTCGTGCAGCTCCGACGGCTGGATCATCGAGCGCCATCCCAAGCTCGACCCGGTCGCGACGATGACCGAGGGCGTGTTCGCCGCCGGGTGCGCCACCGGGCCCAAGGACATCCCGGGGAGCGTCGCCCAGGGCTCGGCCGCGTCGGCTCGCGTCCTCGGCCGCATCCAGAACGGCGAGATGGCGCTCGAGCCGATCCGGGCGAGCATCGACGAGACGCGCTGTTCGGGCTGCCGCATCTGCAACGACCTGTGCCCGTTCAACGCGATCGTGTTCCACGAGGATCGAATGGTCACCGAAGTGAATGCCGCGCTCTGTCAGGGCTGCGGCACGTGCGTCGCGGCGTGTCCGGCCGGCGCGATCTCGGGCACCGGCTTCAGCGATGCCCAGGTCATGGCCCAGATCGAGGGTCTCCTGCTCGCGAACGTGGACCGGCAGCGGGGCGGAAAGGCGGTGCCGGCATGAACGACACGCCGTTCGAACCCGTCATCGTCGGCTTCACCTGCAACTGGTGCAGCTATCGCGCGGCCGATCTCGCCGGCACGGCGCGGGTCAAGTACCCGCCCAACATCCGGTTGATCCGGCTGATGTGCTCCGGTCGCCTCGACCCGACGTTCGTGCTCAAGGCCTTCGCCGAAGGCGCGGATGCGGTCCTCGTCAGCGGCTGCTGGCCCGGGGAGTGCCACTACCTCGAACAGAACATCAAGGCGCTCCGCCGGTTCGAGCTACTCAAGCGGGTGGTCGCCGGCCTGGGCATCGAGCCCGGCCGGCTGCAGCTCGTGTGGGCCAGCGCCGCCGAGGGCCAGCGGCTGGCCCGCGAGATCACGCGGGTCGTCGAGGAGGTCCGCGCGCTTGGCCCGCTCGACTGGGGCGGCCGGCACGCGGCGACCACCGCGCTGGCTGCGGCACCACCCGACAGCGCAGCGGCCCCGGACGCCAATACCGAGCCCGAGCCCGAGCCCGCGGAGGTGACCGCATGACCGCGACCGTGGCGACCAAGCCGCTTTTCGCGATGTACTGGGCGGCGTCCTGTGGCGGCTGCGACATCGCGGTCCTCAACCTCAACGAGAAGCTGCTCGACGTCGCCGAGGCGTTCGACATCGTCTTCTGGCCGTGCGCCACCGACGGCAAGTACGCGGACGTCGAAGCGCTCGCCGACGAAGCGATCGCGATCACGCTCTTCTCCGGCGGCATCCGCAACGAGGAGAACGAGCGGCTTGCGAGGCTGCTGCGAGCCAAGTCGCAGGTGCTGGTCGCGTTCGGATCGTGCGCGTGCGAGGGCTGCATCCCGGGCCTGGCCAACCTGCGCCACGTGGGCGACATCCTCGACACCGCGTTCGAGGGACCGTCCACCGAGAATCCGGAGCATCTCCGGCCGGTGGCACGTTTCGACGCGCCCGAGGGCGTCCTGGAGCTTCCGATGCTGCTTCCGACGCTGCGGACCCTCGACCAGGTCGTCCCGGTCGACTACTTCGTCCCAGGTTGTCCGCCCGAGACGGCACGGATCGCCGAGGTCGTGGGACTCGTCATCGATGCGCTCGCCGGCCGGGCCGCGCTGCCGCCACGAGGATCGGTCCTCGGCGGCGGGCACTCGACCGTGTGCGACGAGTGCACGCGCACGCGGAACGTCAAGCGGATCTCGCGGTTCACGCGGATCCACGAGCTGGCCGTCGTCGATCCCCAGCTGTGCCTCCTCGAACAGGGCATTCCGTGCAACGGTCCGGCCACGCGCGACGGCTGCGGCGCGCTCTGCCCGACCGCCGGGGCGCAGTGCATCGGCTGCTACGGGCCGGCCGACGGCGTCATCGACTACGGCGCCCGGCTCCTGTCCGCATTCGCATCGGTCGTCGACAGCGACGATCCCGAACGGATCGCCGAGATCCTCGACGGCATCCCGGATCCCGTCGGTCAGGTCTACCGCTTCAGCCTTGCCGGCTCGCTCCTCGGGGCGGCGCGCCAGGCGTGGTCGTTCGACTCCGCGCCGTCCCCCGAGCGTCCGGTCGACGCACCTCCCGGGCCCGATCGCGAACCGGTTGCGGTCGGCGCCAGTCAGGATGCCCGATGAGCACCAACCGCATCACGATCGACCCGATCACGCGACTCGAGGGTCACGGGAAGATCGAAATCTTCCTCGATCCCGACGGCGAGGTCGCCAACGCCTACTTCCAGGTCCCCGAGCTGCGCGGCTTCGAAAGCTTCTGCGTGGGTCGTCCGGTCGAGGAAATGCCGCTCCTCACGAGCCGCATCTGCGGGGTCTGCCCCGAAGCGCACCAGATGGCAGCCGCCAAGGCGGCCGACGCCGTCTACCGCGTGGACCCGCCGCGGACCGCCAGGCTCCTCCGGGAGCTGCTCTACAGCGCGTTCTTCGTAGCCGACCACACGACGCACTTCTACGCGCTCGGCGGCCCGGACTTCGTCGTCGGTCCGGATGCGCCGGCATCGGAGCGGAACGTGCTCGGGGTGGTGCGGGCGGTCGGCATGGAGATCGGCGGCCAGGTCATCGAGGCGCGCCGTGGCGGCCACCGCGTGATCGAGCTCATCGGCGGGCGCAAGGTCCACCCGTGTGCGGTCGTCCCGGGCGGCATGACCAAGGGCATCACCGAGGACGAACGGGCCGAGATCGAGCGGATCGGCCGCTGGGCGGTCGGATTCGGCCAGACGAGCATCGCCCTGTTCGACCGGTTGGTGCTCGGCAACCCGGCCTACGTCGAGCTCATGCTCGGAGACGCCTATCGCGACGAGACGTATTCGATGGGACTCGTCGACGCGGACGGCGCGGCGAACTTCTACGACGGCCAGGTCCGGATCGTCGACCCTGACGGCGAGCGATTCGGGCAGTACCCGCCGGCCGAGTATCCCGAGTGGATCGCCGAGCGCGTGGAGCCGTGGACCTACCTGAAGTTCCCCTACCTGAAGCCGATCGGCTGGAAGGGGTTCGTGGGCGGCAAGGATTCGGGCGTGTACATGGCCACACCCCTGTCCCGCCTCAACGTGGCGGACCGGATGGCGACGCCGCTGGCACAGGCGGAGTACGAGCGGTTCTACGCGACGCTCGCACCCGACCCGGTGCCGGACGGCCGCCGGAAGGTCGTCCACCAGCGGTTGGCGACCCACTGGGCGCGGCTGATCGAGTTGCTCTACGCGGCCGAACGGATGGTCGAGCTCGCGACCGACCCGGACATCACCTCCGACCAAGTTCGCACCGTCCCGACCGAGAAGCCGACCGAGGGCGTCGGGACGGTCGAGGCCCCGCGGGGCACGCTGACGCACCACTACTGGACCGACGAGCGCGGGCTGCTCACGAAGCTCAACCTGATCGTCGGGACGACCAACAACTACGCGCCGATCAGCCTGTCCGTGGCGAAGGCGGCCCGCACCTTCATCCACAAGGGCAGCGTCGTAAGCGACGGCATCCTCAACCGGATCGAAATGGCCTTCCGCTCATACGACCCGTGCTTCGGCTGTGCGACCCACTCGCTGCCCGGGCAGATGCCCCTCAAGGTGACGATCCGCGACGCCTCGGGCGACGTGGTCGACGTCCTGAGCCAGTACTGCTGACGTCGATGGCCATCTCGACCCTCCCACCGCCGACGCTCGTCGTCGGGCTCGGCAACCCGATCCTCGGGGACGACGGGGTCGGCTGGCGCGTTATCGACGAGGTCGAGCGCCGTCTCGTCCGCCTCGCCGACCCGCCACCGGTCCTCGTCGAGCGGCTGGCCGTCGGCGGGCTGACCCTCATGGAGCACCTCGTCGGGGTGCGCCGCGCGATCCTCGTGGATTCGATCGTCATCGGCTGCGGCGTCCCCGGCGGCGTCCGCGTCGACGCGCTCGAAGCGCTGGCCAGCCGGCCGGCGGCGCACCTCGATTCCGGTCACGATGCACCGCTCGCCTCGGCCCTCGCGGCCGGCCGGGCCCTCGGGGCCGACCTGCCCGACGAGGTCCTCGTGGTCACGGTCGAGGTCGAGCCGTGCGACACGTTCGCCGATGCCCTCTCGCCGCTCGTCGCCGAGGCCGTGGAGCCCGCCGCGGACGCCGTGATGGAGCTCCTGTCCGATACCTGGGCGCTGGCCGAGACCTGGCGCTAGACCGAACGCTGGTAGCTGCGGAAGGCGCGCGTCGCAAGTCCGGCGCAGATCGCGGCAACCACGGTCAGGGCCACGAGGCGCGGCACGATCAACGACCAGTCGGCTTCGGCCAGGAGCGCTGCCCGCCCGGCCTCAACGGCCCAGTTGACGGGGTTGAACCGGGCGACGGTTGCGATCCAGTCAGGGACGAGCGACAGCGGCATGAACGATGCCGACAGGAAGGTCAGCGGCAGGACGAAGAACTGGTTGACGCCGATCACCGACTCGCGCTGACGCAGCACGAGCGCGAAGGCATTCG
>Ga0299907_10001119_pt1 | contig 14825 bp, 17 predicted proteins | sample RVTome_16_FD_198680 | JGI IMG/M metagenome (GOLD analysis project Ga0299907, IMG submission 198680) | Soil microbial communities from uranium-contaminated site in the Upper Colorado River Basin, Wyoming, United States - RVT152D67 (version 2) ... | reverse complement strand
GTCGTGCTCGCCATCGGGCGCGATGAGCTTCAACTGGCGGCTGCTGCTGGCGCCCGAGCCGGTGCTCGACGCGGTGGTGTGGCACGAGGTCTGCCACCTCGACGTGCCCGACCACTCGCCGCGCTTCTGGGCCCTGCTCGAGCGCCGCTGCCCGGACCACCGCGCCCACCAGCGCTGGCTGCGCCGCTACGGCCCGGCGCTCGTGCTCTAGCCGAGCACGCGGCGCAGCGCGTCGTAGGGCGACTCGCCCTCGCGCTGCTCGACCACGCGGCGGCGCACGCGCCCGGTGAAGGCCTCCGCCGAGCCGTCGCCGCGCAGGTCGACGCCGGCGCGCAGCCGGCCCGGCCCCGACAGCTCGGCGCGGGCCGCGACCTGGGCCACCGGCCCGAACTCGCGGTAGCGCAGGTCCACGGTCTCGCGGCGCTCGGTCTGCGCCAGCGCGCGCATCTCCCGCTCGAGCGCGTCGAGCGCGGCGCCGAGCGCGTCGAACCCGTCGCGGGTCACCCGGGGCCCCGCCCTGACCGTCAGCTTGAAGGGGTCGGCCACCGACTACTCCTTCGCCAGCCGCTCCCAGAAGCGGATCCACTCGCGCTGGTGGCCGATCCCGGCCTCGAGGGCGAGGCGGGGGCCGGTCAGCTCTTCGAGCAGCGGCGTCTCGTGCAGGGCCTCGTACTCCGCGAGCTTGGCGCGGTGGGTCTCCAGCTGGGTCGCGGCCAGCGCCGCGGGATCCGCGCCGAAGAAGAGCTGGAGCAGGCCGATGTCGCGCAGCTCGGTCAGCTCGCCGGACGGCGTGGCCAGCCAGTCGCGCAGGGCGCGGCGCCCGGCCCGGGTGATGCGGTAGCGCTTGCGCCGGCGCCCGCCCTGCTCGCGCTCCTCCACCAGCAGCCCGGCCCGCGCCAGGCGCTCGGGCTCGGTGTAGAGCTGGGCGTGCTGGAGCGACCAGAAGTTGCCGATCGACGTGGCCACCATCCGCTTGAGGTCGTAGGGCGTGGCCTCGCCCGCCCAGGCCAGGAGGCCGAGGACGATGTACGAGGTCGGGGTGAGGCGGAGGTCGGCTTGCAATAGTCCAAACTGGACGGTATGGTCTGAACCATGAGTGTACAAACCCGCACGGACCCCACCATCGGCTTCGCCACCCAGGAAGAGGAGACCGCCTTCGACTCGCTGCCCGTGGAGGGGGAGCTGCCACCCTGGCTGGCGGGCTCGCTCGTGCGGACCGGCCCGGCCAAGTTCGAGGTCGGCGGTCGCCCGCTGCGCCACTGGTTCGACGGCCTGGCCATGCTGCACCGGTACACCTTCGCGGAGGGCCGCGTCTCCTACGGCAGCCGCTTCCTGCGCAGCCGCGCCTACCGCGCGGCGCGCGAGACCGGGGAGCTGCGCTACTCGGAGTTCGCGACCGACCCGTGCCGCTCGCTGTTCGCGCGCGTGTCCTCGCTGTTCCGCCCCGCGCTGAGCGACAACGGCGTGGTGAACGTCTCGCGGGTGGGGGACGAGCTCCTCGCGCTGACCGAGACCCCGCTGCCCGTGGTCTTCGACGCCGAGACCCTGGAGGCGGCCGGGGTGGCCTACGAGCCGCCGGGCACGCTGACCACGGCCCACCCGCACCACGACCCGGCGCGCGGGGAGCTGGTCAACTTCGCCGCCCACCTGGGGCCGCGCAGCGAGTACCGCTTCTACGCGCAGCGCTCGCGCTCCGAGCAGCGCGTGATCGCCTCGCACCCGGTCCGCGAGCCCGCGTACGTTCACTCCTTCGGGATGACGGACCGTCACCTCGTCCTCGCCGAGGGGCCGTTCGTGGTCAACCCGCTCAAGCTGGCGCTCGGCCGGCGCCCGTACATCGAGAACTACCGCTGGGAGCCCGACCGCGGCGCCCGCTTCCTGGTCTTCGACCGCGAGAGCGGGGCGCTGCGCGGCGAGTACCGCACCGACGCCTTCTTCACCTTCCACCACGTCAACGCCTTCGAGCGCGACGGCGAGGTGGTCGTCGACCTGTGCGCCTACGAGGACCCGTCGATCATCGACGCCCTGTACCTCGACCGCCTGCGGGAGGGACCGGCGCTGCCCCCGGTGCGGGCGCGGCGCTACGTGCTCGACCTCGACGGCGGGGGCGTGGACGCGCGCAACCTCCACGACGGCGACCTCGAGCTGCCGCGGATCGCCTACCGCACCCGCAACGGGCGTCCGTACCGCTACGTGCACGGGGTCGGGGGGGCGGGCGGCGAGTGGATCGACCGCATCGTGAAGGTCGACGTGCAGGACGGCAGCGCTACGACCTGGAGCGAGGCCGGGTCCTACCCCGGCGAGCCCGTGTTCGTGCCCGAGCCCGGCCGCGAGGAGGAGGACGCCGGCGTGCTCCTCTCCGTCGTGCTGGACGCCGGGCGCGAGGCGTCGTTCCTGCTCGTGCTCGACGCCGCCACGCTGGAGGAGCTCGCGCGGGCCGCGGTGCCCAACCGCGTCCCCTTCTCCTTCCACGGGCAGTTCTTCGGCGGCTGACCGCCGGCTTGAGGTTCGGCGGCGGGCCTGCGAGGGTCTGGCCGCCGTGAGCGCGCGCGTCGACGTCGACCTGGAGGGACGGGAGTGGAGCCCGGGCGACGACGTGGCCGGCGCCGTGGTGGTCGCCGAGGGCGGCGCGGCGACCGCGACCACGGTGTACCTGCGCTACGTCGCCCGCCAGCCCGGCGCCCGCGACCGGGTGCTGCGCGAGGCGGCGGTGGAGACCCTGCGCCGCGGGCCGCTGGAGGCCGGCGAGCGCCTCCCCTTCCGCGTCGCGCTTCCCGCCGACGCCGCCCCGAGCGCGGGCGGCGGCGAGTCCCGCCGGGCCTGGTCGCTGGACGTCAAGGTGACCACCGATCGCGGGGCCGTCCACGCCTCCCGGGAGGTCGACGTGGCGGGGGCGCCGTCCGCCGCGCCGGAGGGCACGCGCGGGCGCCGGCAGGTGCGCGAGCGGCTGGGCTACGGCGGGACGTGGGCGCTGGCGGGCGCCGTGCTCGCCGGGCTCAGCGTCTACCTGATCGGCGCCGGGATCCTGGTGGCCCTCGCCGGCGACGCGAGCGGCGGCGAGCGCTGGCTGCTGGTGGGCGCCGGGGCGCTGACGCTGGTGCTGGGCGCGATCCTCCTGCGGCTGACCGTGCCGCCGCGCGCGCCGCACCTGGACCTCGCGGTCGACTTCACCGACCTGCCCGCGGGCGCAACGGTGACCGGGACCCTGTGGAACCGCGCTCCCGGTGGGCCGGTCGAGCTGGCCGCGGTCTGCCGGCGCACGACGGCGGTGTTCGGGCGCCTCGGGGAGACGGGGCCGCTGGGATCGTGGGCCTCGCAGTCCACCCTGGCGGCCTGCCCCGCCGACGTCGACGCGGAGGCCGGCCAGCAGCGCTTCGCCGTCGACCTGCCCGCCCAGGCGCAGGCCTCGCGCCGGGGCGGCCTCTCGACGACGACGTGGTGGGTGGTGGCGCGCGTCCCGTCGGGCGGGCGGCGCGATCCCTGCGTGCTCGCGCTGCTCGACGTGGGCGCCTAGCCGCGCCGGCCGGCGGCGGCCACGAGCCGGCACATCAGCGCGGCCGCCTCGGCGTCGTCGAGCCCCTGCTCGCCGGTCAGGGAGCGCCACGTCGCGAAGGCCAGGGAGTGCCCGACGGCCGCGGCCACGCGCTGCCGGGCGCGGCCGCGCAGGCCGCGCCCCGCCATCAGCACCCCGGCGCAGGCGTCGACGTAGGCGCGATAGCCCTCCAGCGTCCGCGCGACCGCCGGCACCAGCGGCTCGTCGCGCAGCACGTTGGCCATCATCTCCTCGGTGCGGCGGTAGTGGCCGTACAGGGCCTCCAGGGCGGCCCGCAGCCGCTCGCCGGGGTCCGCGATCGCCGCCCACTCGCCGGGGTCGGGAGGCGGGTTGCTCGCCACCCAGTGCGACGAGCACGCCGCGAACAGCGCGTCCTCGTCGGGGAAGTGGCGGTAGACGGTGGCCCGGCGCACGCCGGCGTGCTCGGCCACGGCGCTGACCGAGGTGCGCGCGGGGCCGAGGGTGCCGTGCAGCTCGACGGCGCTCTCGGTGATCCGCCGGCGGGTCTCGTCCTGGAGCTCCGCGCGGCGCCTCATCCGGTAGGGTCGCTTTTCGTTGGACATATCTGTCCAGCGAATCTTGACACACCCGGCGGCGATCCGCTATATATTCGCGGACACTACTGTCCAACGAAAGGATCTGGGCGATGCAGACGGCGACGGCGAAGGTGGTGGGCCCGAAGGACGGGAAGGCGGGCTTCCTCGGCAGCATCGGGGTGCGGTTCATGATCGACGGCGACGAGGCGGGCGGCGACTTCTCGCTGGTGGAGCACCCGATGGCGCCGCGGGCGCTGGCGGCGCCCGTGCACCGCCACACCCGCGAGGACGAGTACAGCTTCGTCGTGGAGGGCCGCATGGGCGCGCTGCTCGGGGACGAGGTCCTCGAGGCCGGCCCGGGCGACCTCGTGTTCAAGCCGCGCGACCAGTGGCACACGTTCTGGAACGCCGGCGACGAGCCCTGCCGGATCCTCGAGATCATCGCGCCGGCCGGGTTCGAGCGCTTTTTCGCCGAGCTCGTGGACCTGGGGGGCGTCGCGGAGGCCGACCCGCAGGTGCTGGGCGAGCTCTCGCAGCGCTACGGCCTGGAGATGCAGCCCGACAGCGTGCCGGGGCTGCTGGAGCGCTTCGGCCTGCGCATCGGCGAGCCCGGCGACTACCGCTTCTAGTCCACGCGCGCTAGGCCCAGCGCTCGAGCGGCAGCGTGGCTCCCGCCGCGGCGAGCGCGGCGGGAGCCGGCTCGTCGATACGGGGGAGGGTCGCGACCTCGACCCCGGCCAGGTCGGCGATCGTGTCGCGGTTGGAGCGCTCCAGGTCCGAGGGGCGCTCCGGCCACGGCGTCATGACCACGGCGGCGACGCGCAGCCCGGCGGCGCGCGCCGCCTCGACGGTGAGCAGCGTGTGGTTGATCGTCCCCAGGCCGGGGGACGCGGCGACCAGCAGCGGGAGGGCGAGGTCGACGGCCAGGTCGCGGACCAGGTAGCCGGAGGTGAGCGGGACGAGCAGCCCGCCCACGCCCTCGGCGACCAGCAGGCCGTCGCCGGCCGTCCGGCGCGCCGACTCCAGCAGCGCGGCCGGCTCGATGCGGGTGCCGGCCAGCGCGGCGGCCAGGTGCGGGGAGACCGGCGGGGCGAAGGCCAGCGGCGAGACCGTCGCGGGGTCGCCGCCGCAGGCCAGGGCCAGCAGCTCGTGGTCGGGCGGCCAGCCGCCGGCGGGCGCCTCGCCGGTCCCGGTGACCACCGGCTTCCACGCCGCCACCGGCTCGCCGCGCGCCCGCAGCGCCGCACACGCCGCCGCCGCCACCGCCGTCTTCCCGACGCCCGTCCCGGTGCCGGTCACGAACAGCCCGCGCATGGCCCGGACCGTATCCGGCCGCTCAGGCCGCGACGCGCCCGTCGGCCTCGCCGTCGAACAGCACCGGCCCCACCCGGTCTTGGGACCGGCCCGCCTCGCCGTCGAACCCCTCCCACGCAAGGCCGGTTTCCCCGTCGAAGACCTCTCCCGCCGCGGCGAGCTCCGGCGCGGGGGTCTCGCGGGCTGCGGCCTGCACCGCGTCGGCGAGGACGTGGGCGGCCTCGCGCAGCTCGGACTTCGTGTGGGACGCCATCACCGCGAGGCGCAGGCGGGAGGTTCCCTCCGGGACGGTCGGGGGGCGGATCGCCTGGGCGAACACGCCCTCGGCCAGGGCCAGCTCGCAGGCGCGCATCGCGGCGCCGGCGGAGCCGACCACGAGAGGCACGATCTGCGTGCACGAGCCCCCGCAGTCCAGCCCCCGCGCCTCGAGCTCGTCGCGCAGCGCGCCGGCCCCGGACTGGAGCTTCTCGACGCGCCGCGGCTGCTCGACCAGCAGCTCGAGGGCGGCCAGGGCGCCCGCCACCGCCGGCGGCGGCAGGGCGGTGGAGAAGATCAGCGTGCGGGCGCTGTTGACCAGCCACTTCGCCATCGACCGCGAGCAGCAGGCGTACGCCCCGTAGGAGCCCAGGGCCTTGCCCAGCGTCCCCACCACGACGTCGACCTCGTCCTCCAGCCCCAGCTCGGCCACCACACCGCGCCCGCCCGGGCCCAGCGCGCCCATGCCGTGGGCGTCGTCGACCACGACCCGCGCGCCGTACGCCCGCGCGACGCCGCAGATCTCTTCCAGCGGGGCCACGTCGCCGTCCATCGAGAACACGCTGTCGGTGACGATCGTCGCCGGACGCCCCTCGGCCCGGCTCAGGCCCCACTCCAGGTGCTCGACGTCCGCGTGGTCGTAGACCAGGGTCTCCGCGCGCGCGAGCCGGCAACCGTCCACGATCGAGGCGTGGTTGAGCTCGTCGGACAGGACGACGCCGTCCCCCTGGGCGAGCGCCGCCACGATCCCGGTGTTGGCCAGGTAGCCAGAGCCGAACAGCACGCACGCCTCCGAGCCCTTGAACTCGGCCAGCGCCTCCTCCAGCCGCCGGTGGATGGTCATCGACCCCGACACCAGCCGCGAGGCCCCGGCGCCCACGCCCCAGCGCATGGCCGCGTCGGCCGCCGCCTGGCGCACCCGCGGGTGGTCGGCCAGTCCCAGGTAGTTGTTGGAGCACAGCAGCAGCACCGGCTCGCCGTCCAGCACCACGCGCGGGCCCTGCGGCCCGCTGATCATCCGCAGCCGCCGGTAGAGCCCCAGCTCGCGCAGCTCCTCCAGCCGCCGCTCGAGGTCCACGCCGCGGCTAGCCCCGGTTCAGGGCCCCGTCGGGGCGGGCGGGGACGGAGGCCTTCCTGGCGAAGCGCAGCTGGGCCGACGGGTCCCACAGGCGGACCTCGATGCCCGCGGCCGGGGCGGCGGCGGCCAGGTGGTCCTCGACCACGTCGGGGGTGGCGCCCTCCAGCCAGCCCGAGCGGTTGTCGGGCCGCGGGTCGGCGCCGTTGTCGGGCTGCCGGGCGACGTTGAGGCCCAGGTCCTCGAACATCTCGCGGTCCTGCTCGGGCGTGTTGCCCAGCGTGGTCAGGAAGTTGCCCATCATCACGCCGTTGACGCCCGCCTTGACCGCCAGCGGCTGGAGCTCGCCCAGGTTCTCGACCCGCCCGCCGCACAGCCGGAACAGCGCCCGCGGCAGGATCAGGCGGAAGATCGCGATCCACTTGACCGCCTCCCACGGGTCCATGAAGTCGCGGTCGCCGAACTTCGTCCCCGGCCGCGGGTTGAGCAGGTTGATCGGCACCGAGTCGGGATCGATCTCCGACAGCTCGAAGGCCATCTCGACGCGCTGCTCGGGGGTCTCGCCGAGGTTGAGGATGCCGCCGACGCACGTCTCCAGGCCCGCCTCCTTGACCGCCTCGATCGTCCGCAGCCGGCCCTCGTAGCGCACGGTCGTGGAGACCTCGTCGTAGTAGGAGCGCGCCGTCTCGACGTTGTGGTGCACGCGCTGGATGCCGGCCTCCTTGAGCGCCGTCGCGCGCGCGACCGACATGTGGCCCACCGACGCGCAGCGCTTGAGGTTCGTCTGCTCGGCGACCAGCCGCGCGCCCGCCAGGACCTTCTCGAAGTCGCGCTTGGAGAGGCCCTGGCCCTGGGTGACCATGCAGAACCGGTGCGCGCCCGCCGCCTCGGCGGCCCGCGCGTGCTCGAGGATCTGCTCGGGCTCCATCATCGCGTGCAGCGGCGTCTCGGCCTCCGCGAACCGCGACTGCGCGCAGAAGCCGCAGTCCTCGGCGCAGCCGCCCGACTTGGCGTTGACCAGCGAGCACATGTCGGTGGAGTCGCCGAAGCGCTCCACCCGCGCGTCCCAGGCGCGCTCGACCAGCGCCTCGATCTCGTGCGGATCGCGCAGCGCGCCGAGGGCGAGCGCCTCCTCCCGGGAGATGAGCGGGGGCATCGGGCGCGGAGCGTAGGCCCCGCGCCGGACGGCTAGCCCACGCCCGGAGAGGCCGTCTCGGCCGGCGCGGCGGCGGGCGTGACGCAGTAGGCGCCCTGCGAGAACCCCTCGCTCTGGATCCCCAGCGCCCAGTTGAACCGCGCGCGGTAGTTCTCCAGCGCGATCGCCGACGTCAGCTCGACGAGCTGCGCCTCGTCGAAGCGCGCGCGCAGGCGCTCGAACAGCTCGTCGGGGACGTCGACCGGCGTGCGGGTCATGGCCTCGGCGTACTCGACCACCAGCTTGTCGTCGTCGGAGAGGCGGTCGCTGCCGCGGTAGTCCACCAGCGCCCGCATGTCGTCGTCGCCGACGCCCCTTGTCCGCACCAGCGCCGACCCGAAGTCCATGCACCACTCGCAGCCCGAGAGCTGCGCCGCCTTGAGCACCGCCAGCTCCTTGAGGCGCTCGTCCATGCGGTGCGAGCGGTCCGTCACCAGCTCGAGGGTCCCGTAGCCCAGCAGCAGCGGCGGGTGGTTGGCCATCACGCGCACCGGCTCCACCACGTGGCCGAACCGGCGCCGGGTCTCGCGATAGGTGTAGCGGACCAGCGGGTTGCGCGGGCGGTCCACGCCGCGGATCCGCGCGCCGCCGTTCGCCGGCGCCGCGCCGGCCGCCCGGGCGGCGGGCGAGGACGAGCGCGCGAGCGCGAGCAGGAGCGCCGCCGGCGCCAGCACGGTCAGCGCCAGCGTGACGACGTTGGCCACCGCGTCGCCGGTGCCGTGGGCGTCGAGGTGGAGCAGGTGCCACACGGTGTGCGGGATCGCGAACAGCAGCCACACGACCAGGGTCACGGTCACCAGGCGGCGCTCCAGCCGCACGGCGGCCACGGCGAGCAGGACCGCGGTGGCCAGGAAGAGCGCGCCGACGTCGGTCATGAGGTGCTCGTTGTACTCGGGGAGCGCCGAGACCCAGCCCCCGCGGCCCGCCGGGAAGTCGTCGTAGAACGAGCGCGGGAAGAACAGGGCCCAGGCGCCGTTGACGGCCTGGACCGTCGCCAGGGCCCCGAGGACGGCGCGGAAGGCGCCGGGGTGGGGGACGCTTCGCTCAGGCATGGACGGTGCTCCTTTCCTCGACGAGGCTCTCGATCAGCGCGACGGCGGCATCGACCCAGGCGGCGAGGAAGCGCTCCTCGCCCACCCCGGCGGGCGCCGGCCCGAACAGCAGCTCCTGCAGCGTGTAGCCGACCAGCGCGTCGGTCAGCACGGAGGCCGCCGCCTCGGCGTCGCGCGCCCGCCCGCCCCGCGCGGCCACGTGGCGCTCGAGCCACTCGACGGCCAGCCGGTGCCCGGAGTCGACGATCGCCTCGCGGAACGTGGCGGCGAGCTCGGGGAACCGGTCGCCCTCCTTCATCACGATCCGCGTCAGCTCGTGCTCGCGGCGCAGCTCGGCCAGGCCCCAGCGCGCGGTGAGCGTCAGCTCGGCGCGCATGTCGCCGAGCGGCATCAGCGCGGTCTGGGCGCGCATGGCGTCAACCGCCGCGGAGTGCTCGCCCATCACCGCCTCCAGGACCGCGCGCTTGGACTCGAAGTGCTTGTACAGCGCGCCCGAGCGCGGCGAGAGGCCGGCCGCGGCCTCGATGTCCCCGACCGACGTCCCGCGGTATCCGCGCTCGGCGAACAGGCGCCGCGCGGCGGCCACGAGGCGATCGCGGGTGGGCGGTCTGCGCAATCCTGCGATTGCCGTAGGTAATCAGATGATTACTGCGACCGCAACCCGGGCTCGAGCCCGGCGGCCTCGCGCACCGCGGCCCGGATCTCGGCCAGCGGCGTGCCCTTCTCCAGGTAGCGCGCCGCGCCGCGCGCGAGCACCGTGTCGCGCATGCGCGCCGCCGCGAACCCGGAGAGCACGACGATCTTCGTCCGCGACGCGCGAGCCACCAGCTCGTCGATGACCTCCAGCCCGTCGCGCCCGGGCATCGACAGGTCCAGCAGGACCACGTCGGGCCGCAGCGACTCCACGACCGCGATCGACTCGTCGCCGTCCGCCGCCTCGCCGACCACCTCGAGCGCCGGGTCGTCCTCGAGCCCGAAGCGCATCAGCTCCCGGAACTCGCGCACGTCGTCGCACACGCACACGCGCACCGTCTGGCGCGGCGTGTCGGCGGACTCGGGGACCATGGCGAGCACCACCGATCAGGATCGACCATTGCGCTCCCCACCGCGATCCTCGACCCGTGCGCAGGGGCGACGAGGCCCATCCTCAAGCTGTCCGTCATCAACCCGAGGTGGGGCGTGCGGCCTAGCGCCCCCGCCACCGCGGGCGCCGCTTCTCGGCGAAGGCGCGCACGCCCTCCTGGAAGTCCTCGGAGGCAAAGCACGCGCGCCGCAGCTCGACCAGCTCGGCCTCGACCGCCGGGTCCAGCGCGCCGCGCGCGGTCAGCAGCTCGCGGATGACGCGCTTGTTGCCGCGCAGCGACAGCGGGGCGTTGGCGGCGATCTCGCCCGCCAGCTCGAGCGCCGCCGCCTCGAGGTCCTCGGGGGCGACGACCGAGTTGACCAGGCCCCACGACGCCGCCTCCTCGACCGGCACGTTGCGCCCCACCAGGAACAGCTCGCGGGTGCGCGCCGCGCCCACCACGTCGAGGAACCTCTGGATGCCGGTGTGCGAGTAGACGAGCCCGAGCTTGGCCGGCGGCATCCCCACGCGGATCCCGGCGGCCGCGATCCGCAGGTCGCACGACAGCGCGACCTCCAGCCCGCCGCCGATCGCGTGGCCGTTGAGCGCGGCCAGCACCGGGAACGGGTGGGCCTCCAGCGCCTCGATCGCGGCGGCGAAGGGATGGGCGACCAGCTTCTCGGCCTCCTCGGCGAACGTCTCCTGCGGCATGTCGCCGATGTCGTAGCCCGCGGAGAACATGCCCTCCGACCCGGTGAGCACGACGCAGCGGGCCTCGATGTCCGGGAGCGCGGCGGCCAGCGCGTCGAGGATCTCCTGGTCGAGCGCGTTGCGCTTGCCGGGGTTGAGGATCGTGAGGCGGGCGACGTCCTGCCCCGGCGCGTCGAGGCGGAGCTTGCCGCCGGCCAGCTCGGCGGAAGGCGTCACGGCGCGGTCTCAGTCGAGCACGACCAGCGGGTCGCCCTCGTTGACCGCCTGGCCCTCCTCGCAGAGGACCTCCCTGACCGTGCCGGCGTCCTCGGCCTCGACGGGCATCTCCATCTTCATCGACTCGAGGATCACCACGGTGTCGCCCTCGTCGACGGAGTCGCCCACCTTGACCTCGATCTTCCAGACCGTGCCGGTGATGTGGGCCTCGACCTCGGGCAAGCGGACCTCCTCGAATCGGTTGCGGGCGGCAGAATAGCCGCCCCCCATGAGCGAAACGATCGTCATCGTCTCCGCCTACAACGAGGCCGACCGCCTGCCGGCGACGCTGGCCGCGCTGGGCGAGGCCTTCCCGGGGGCGCGCGTCGTGGTGGCGGACGACGGCTCGACCGACGGCACGGCGCACGCCGCGCTCCAGGCGGGCGCGGAGCTGGTGCGCTCGCCGCGCACCGTGGGCAAGGGCGCCGCCACCACGCTCGCCGCCGAGCGCGTCCTGCCCCGGGCGCTGGAGCCCGATCCCCCGACCGTGGTCCTGTGCGACGGCGACCTGGGCGACAGCGCGCGCGAGCTGCCGGCGCTGGCCGCCGCGGTGCGCGACGGCGCCGGCCTGGACCTGGCGATCGCGCGCTTCCGGGTCAGGGTGGGGGGCGGGTTCGGCTTCGCGATCAGCTTCTCGCGCTGGGCGACCCGGCGGCTGACCGGGCTCGAGCTCGCGGCGCCGATCTCCGGCCAGCGGGCGATGCGCGGCGCCGTCCTCCCGGTGGTGGTCCCCTTCGGCGCGCGCTTCGGGATGGAGACGGCGATGAACGTCGACGCCGCGCGCGCCGGCCTGCGGGTCGGGGAGGTAGAGCTGGACCTGGCCCACCGGGCGACCGGCAGGACCCTGCGCGGCTTCCTGCACCGCTTCCGCCAGCTCAAGGACTTCGCGCTGGTCTACCTGGACCGCCGCTGAGGAGAGGGCCGGCCGGCCGCCGGTCTACGCCGGTCGGCGGCGAGCGGCCAGCCACACGTGCATCTGCGGCGCGGCCGCGAGGTTCGCGCCCAGGAGACGCGCGGCCTGGCCGAGGAACCCCCCGAGCCGGCTCTCATATGGCCGCGTCGGGCCGAAGAAGCGCCGCACCTCCCCGAACCCGGCCGCGCGCAGGTCGCGGCGCAGCCCGCGCACGCCGACGCCCCGCTCCGTCCACCCCAGCTTCCGCGACGTGCGCCGTGCGTGCGGGGACATGCGGTGCAGCACCGACGGCTCGCCCAGCAGCAGCCAGCCGCCGGGCCGCAGGTGGCGCGCGACCCCGGCCAGCGCCTCGCGCCGGCGGGTGGAGTGGTGCAGGGCGTCGAGCAACAGCGCGGCGTCCCATGTGTTGTCGAGGTGGAGATGGTCCATGTCGCCGACCTCGAAGTGCGCCTCGACCCCCCAGCGCTCCGCGCGCTCGCGGGCCACCTCGACGTTCGCGGGCACGAGGTCGACGCCGGTGGGTCGGTAGCCGGCCTCGGCCAGGAAGGCGGTCGTCCAGCCGGGCCCGCAGCCGACGTCGAGCACGGTGGCCGGCGGCGCGATGGCCAGCCGGTGGAGCATCTCGGTCACCGCCGCCCACCGCAGCCAGCACTCGGCTCCCCAGCCGTGCGACCAGCCGAACGGCTTGCGCGCCTCGCGCGCCATCGTCGCCGGCGTGCGGCTCGCGACCTCGGCGTGCTTGTGGCGCTCCATCCGCGTCACTGTAAGGTGGCGCGCCCGTGAGGCTCGCGTCCATCCTCGCGGCGGCGCTCGCCGCCCTGCTCGTCGCCGCGTCCGCGCCCCCGCGCGCGGACGCCGCGCAGCCCCGCCGCGCGGTGCCGTTCGGCTTCATGGGCGTGCTGGCCGGCCCGCCGCTCGGCCACCGCGGGTACGCGCGCACCGAGTCCGAGCTGCGCGCCATGGCCGGCGCCGGGGTCGAGTCGCTGCGCTTCGCGTTCTACTGGCGCGAGGCCCAGCCCGACGGCCCCTCCGCGGTCGACTTCGCCCACACCGATCGGATCGTCGCGGCCGCCGCGCGCGCGCGGATCTGGATCCTGCCCACGGTCCTGGGCACTCCGCGCTGGGCGCGCGAGGACCCCTCGGAGCCCGGCTCGCGCCCGCGCGACCCCGAGGACTACGCGCGGTTCATGGGCCTGCTGGTCGACCGCTACGGGCCCCAGGGGTCGTTCTGGACCGAGAACCCGGCGCTGCCCAGGCGCCCGCTCCGCGCCTGGCAGGCCTGGAACGAGCCCGACCACCGCAACTTCTGGCACGAGCAGCCCTACTACCGCGCCTACGTGCGCACGCTCGCCGCCGCGCGGCGGGTCATCCGCGAGAGGGACCCGGGCGCCAAGGTCGTCCTCGCCGGGCTCGTGGGGCGCAGCTGGGCGCAGCTGGCGGTGCTCTACCGGCTCGGCGCGCGCCCGCACTTCGACTACCACGCCGTGCATCCGTTCACGCGCCTGCTCACCGACGTCGTGCGGATCCTGCGCTACAACCGCACGATCATGCGCCGCTACGGCGACGCGGCCAAGTGGACGATCGTCACCGAGGTCACCTGGCCCTCCTCCAAGGGCCGCGTCCGGCCCCCGTCGCACTTCGACCGCACCGAGCGCACGCAGGCCACGCTGCTCTCGGCGGTGTTCCGCGCCCTGGCGGCGCGGCGCGGCTCGCTGCGCCTGCGCTCGGTGTACTGGGCGACCTGGATGACCGACGACCGCTCGCGCACCGATGCCTTCGACTACACCGGCCTCAACGCGCTCCGGCGCTCCGGCGCCATCCGCCGCAAGCCGTCGTTCTACTCCTACCGCGCCACCGCGCGGCGGCTCCAGGGCTGCGCCAAGACCCACGTCGCCACCGTCTGCCGCCGGTAGCCTGCCGCCGGCATGCTGCTGGCCATCGACCAGGGGACGACGGGGACGACGTGCCTGGTGTTCGGGGAGGACGCCGAGCTCGCCGGCCGCGCCTACCGGGAGTTCGAGCAGCACTTCCCCCGCCCCGGGTGGGTCGAGCACGACGCGAGCGAGATCTGGGAGGTCTCGCGCGCGGTGGCGATCGAGGCGCTGGAGGAGGCCGGGGTGGGCCCGGGCGAGCTGGCGGCGGTGGGCATCGCCAACCAGCGCGAGACGGTCGTGGCCTGGGACCCGGCCACCGGCGAGCCCCTGCACCGCGCCCTCGTGTGGCAGGACCGGCGCACCGCGGCGCGCTGCGAGGAGCTGCGCGAGGCCGGGCACGAGGCGCGCTTGCGCGAGCGCACCGGTTTGGTGCTCGACCCCTACTTCGCCGGCACCAAGGTCGAGTGGCTGCTGGGCAACGTCGAGGGCCTGCGCGAGCGCGCGCGCGGCGGCGGCGCCGTCTTCGGGACCATCGACTCGTGGATGGCGTTCAAGCTCACCGGCGAGCACGTCACCGACGTCTCCAACGCGGCGCGCACGCTGCTGTGCGACATCCGCAGCGGCGCGTGGGACCCGGAGCTGTGCGAGCTGCTCGGCGTGCCCGAGCGCTCGCTGCCGGAGATCCGGCCCAGCGCCGGCGAGCTGGGGCGGCTGCGCGACGGGGCGCTCCCCGGTCACGACGGGGTGCCGGTGTCGGGCATGGCCGGCGACCAGCAGGCGGCCCTGTTCGGGCAGGCGTGCCTGGATCCCGGCATGGGCAAGAACACCTACGGCACGGGCTCCTTCGTCCTGCTCAACGCCGGCTCGCGACCGCCGCCGGTCACGCCCGGGGTCCTGGCCACGGTGGCCTGGGGGATCGGCGAGCGGCTGGTCTACGCGCTGGAGGCCTCGATCTTCGTCACCGGCGCCGCGGTGCAGTGGCTGCGCGACGGCCTGGGGATCATCGAGCGCGCCGAGGAGACGGCGGCG
>Ga0299907_10001118_pt1 | contig 14831 bp, 14 predicted proteins | sample RVTome_16_FD_198680 | JGI IMG/M metagenome (GOLD analysis project Ga0299907, IMG submission 198680) | Soil microbial communities from uranium-contaminated site in the Upper Colorado River Basin, Wyoming, United States - RVT152D67 (version 2) ... | reverse complement strand
ACGAGTCGGCTCCGCCCCCCACCCGCACACCGACCAGCGCCATGCGGTAGGGGAACCCGGCGCGGATCCGCCAGCGGAAGCCCGGCTGGTCGCTCGCGCCCACCGCCAGCGCGATCGCCAGCAGCTCACGCGGGAGGAACGACTTGAGCACCGAGAGCGGGCCGTCGGCCCGTACCAGCCGGTTGCCCGTCAGGGCCCGCGAGAGGGTCCAGATCGCCGCCGCCGCGACCCGCGACCGGACCAGGTCGTTGACGATTACGGCGCGCCGGGACACGCGGCACATCTCCGCCAGGAGGTCGCGCGCGCCGGCCGTCGAGAGGTGGTGGAAGAAACACGAGCAGTGGACGACGTCGACCGTGCGGTCGAGGAAGGGCAGGGCGAGCGCGTCGGCGCGGATCGGCGCGGGTCCCGCCCCGTCCTCCCCGCGCGCCCCGGCGAGCGCGATCGGGCTCCGGTCGACGACGAACGCCCGCGGGTCGCGCCCGGCCGCTCGCGCCCAGCCCGCCATCCGCGCGGCGAACCGGCCGCTGCCGCCCGCCACGTCGAGGATCTCGAGCGGCCCGAATCCGCTCCGGGCCAGGGGGATGAAGACCCCTTCGGTCAGCCGGTATCCGCCGAGTCGGCGGTTGACCTCGTCCAGCAGCCGGTAGGCCTCGGCGACCTCGTCGGGCGTGCCCGCTCCCCCGTCCATGAGCTCGACCCGCTCGGCCCCGCGGCGGCGGAGCGGGCGGAGGATCACGGCCCGCCGGTCCCGCCTGGAGCCAGAATCTCGACCGGCTTGCCGAGCCACCGCTCCCCGCGCATCGCCGCCACCCCGTAGAGCGCCCGCCACGGCTCGAACCAGTCGGCGGGGACCATGACGACCTTCCGATCCTCGACCGTCCATGTCGCGGGGTCGCAGCGCGGCGGCTGGCAGGCCGGCTGGACCTGGATGTCGAATTCCTGCTCCATCACCGCCGGCGCCCGGTATTCGACGATCCGCTCGACGCGACCCGCTTGATCGACGGTCCGGAACAGAAGGAACTCGGGGATGAGGTCGCGGTCGACGTCGTAGGTCATCGCGACGTAATCGAGCGAGTCGCCGCGCGGCAGCGAAAACCAGAGGTAGCGACGACCGGCCGGGTCGCGCCCGTACCCGATCGACTCGCGCTGGTCGGCGAGCGCTCCGATCAGGTAGACGCCGGTGACGCGACCCGAGTCGAACGCCTCGAGGCTGACGCCGCTGTCGGGAGTGGAGAGGATCTCCTCGGCGGAGCCCACCGCGTAACGGACCTCGCCGGGGGCCAAGAGCAGCGCCGCGTCGGTCGCCCGCTGGCCGAAGGCGGGGACGGCGACCAGCAGCAGGAGCGGCAGCGGTCCGGCCGGGCTACGCGTCTTTCTTCACCGCGATCGACTTCGGCTGCAGGAACAGCAGCAGATAGTCGCGACCTCCCGCCTTGGAGTCCGTCCCCGACATCTTGAAGCCTCCGAACGGGTGCACCCCGACGAGGGCGCCGGTGCACTTGCGGTTGATGTAGAGGTTGCCGACGTGAAACTCGCGCTTTGCCCGCTCCGCCTTCTCCTCGTCACGCGTGTAGACCGCGCCGGTGAGCCCGTAGTCGGTCCCGTTGGCGATCTCCAGCGCGTGGTCGTAGTCGCGGGCCTTGATGACCGCCAGGACGGGTCCGAAGATCTCCTCCTGGGCGATGCGCGCGTTCGGGTCCACGTCGGCGAAGATCGTCGGCTGGATGTACCAGCCGCGCGATGCGTCGGCCTTCCCGCCCAGCAGGAGCGTGCCCTCGTCCTTCCCGATCTCGATGTACTCCCGAACCTTGTCGAACTGCGAACGGCTCGAGACCGGGCCCATCCATGCACCTTCGACGACCGGGCCCGGCTCGATCTTCGCGGCGCGCGCGACCAGGCGCCTCAGGAACTCGTCGTAGAGCGAGGTGTCGACGATCGCGCGCGAGCAGGCCGAGCACTTCTGCCCCTGATAGCCGAACGCGGAGAGCGCGACGCCCTCGACCGCCTCTTCCAGATCGGCGTCCGCGTCGACGACGATCCCGTCCTTGCCTCCCATCTCGGCCACCACACGCTTGATCCAGAGCTGGCCCGGCTGATGGCGGGCGGCCCGCTCGACGATCTCGAGGCCGACCTGTCGGGACCCGGTGAAGGAGACGAACCCGACCTCGGGGTGCTCGACCATCCGGCGCCCGAGGACCTCGCCGGAGCCGGTGACGAAGTTGAGCACTCCGGGCGGCAGGCCCGCTTCGTCCAACACCTCGACGAGCTTCCACCCGATCGTCACCGACTCGCTCGCCGGCTTGACCACGGTCGTGTTGCCCGCCACGATCGCCGCGACCGTCATGCCGGTCAGGATCGCCAGCGGGAAGTTCCAGGGCGGGATGATCGCGCCTACCCCGATCGGGAGGTACACGACCTCGTTGGTCTCCGGCTCGTAGGGCGCGAGCGGATAGGGGTCGTAGGCGTAGTGGAGCATGAGGCGGGCGTAGTAGTCGCAGAAGTCGATCGCCTCGGCGACGTCGGCGTCCGCCTCGGCCCACGACTTCCCGACCTCGAAGCACATCCAGGCCGCCAGTTCGAGCCGGCGGCGACGCATGATCTCGGCGGCGCGGAACAGGACCTCGGCGCGCTCGTCGGCGGGAACGTCCTTCCACGTCTCGAACGCCACGCGGGCCGCCTCGATCGCGCGGTCGGCCAGGGCCTGCGCGCCGTCGGGAAAGATCCCCACGACCCGGTCGGGGTTCGAGGGGTCGACCGACTGTCGCGTGCCCTCGAGACGCACGTCCTCGCCACCGACGCGGCACGGATACTCCCGGCCGAGCTCCGCGCTCACCTGCTCGATCGCCGCGCGCATCCGGCGCTCGAGGTCGGGGTCGGAGAAGTCGGGGTAGGCGGTCGGCCGGTAGTCGGCGAGCCGCTCCTCCAGCGTGGACGGAGCGCGGCGGTCGGACATCGTGGCGGTCGTGTGGTTCATCGGATCCTCTCCTCCCGGATGGGCGTGCGGTCGTCCCCCGAGAAGGTCGGCCCAGCCCGGAACGCCGTCAACCGGAGTGAACCGGGGGCAGTGGGTCATACCCCGCGCCGCGAACGGGGGCTCAATGGCGAGATCGAACTCCCGTGCGATTCGCGGGGTATGAGCCGCTTAACGTTCCGTCCGTGCGGGGACTCCCATGGATGACTCGCGTGCAGGGAGGAATGCCGCAGCATGCAGCGACTCGACCTGATCCTGATCCTCGTCCTGGCGAGCCTCGGGACCACGTGCGGGGGGGACTCGCCGGCCTCCGCGCCAGGCAACGGGACCCCGCCCCCTGGCGGAGGAAGCCCGCCGCCCTCGGCTGTCCGGACGATCCCGCTGACCGATCTGGGGACCGACCTCTACCTGGGGCGCTACGAGGGGGGTCTCTATCCCGGAGGGACCAACGCCCCTCCCGCGGATCACCTCGCGGCAGGTCTCTCTCGCGCGCGTCGGGTCGAGCCGCTCGACGCGGCGGGACGGCCCCACCCGGCGGGGAAGATCGTCCTCCTCTCGATCGGGATGTCGAACACCTCGGGCGAGTTCTGCGGGCCCCTCGGGGCCGATTGCACGGATGGCTCGTTCGGCGGGCAGGCGCTGGCCCACCGCGGGGTCGACCACGACCCTCTGGTGATCGTCAACGGCGCCCAGGGGGGCGAGGGGGCGGAGGAATGGGATCTCCCCAGCGACCAGGCGTACGACGTCGTCCGGGACCGGGCGCTGGCGCCCCTCGGGCTCGGCGAGCGCCAGGTCCAGGCCGTCTGGCTCAAGCAGGCCCACGCGCGACCCACGACCTCGCTGCCCGCCTCCACCGCGGACGCCTTCGAGCTCGAGCGGGATCTGGGACAGATCGTGCGCTCGCTGGCCGTGCGCTATCCCAACCTGCAGCTCGTGTTCGTCTCCAGCCGGACATACGGGGGGTACGCGACCACGACTCTCAACCCGGAGCCCTACGCCTACGAGTCGGGGTTCGCGGTCAAGTGGCTGGTCGAGGCCCAGATCGACCAGGGGCGGACGGGGCGGGTGGACACGGTGGCCGGTGACCTGGCGCTCGACCGAGTCCCCTGGGTCGGCTGGGGCCCGTACCTCTGGACCGCCGGGGCGCGGGGACGGTCGGACGGTCTCCGGTGGATGCCCGAGGACGTTCGCCCGGACGGTACACACCCGGCTCCGTCCGGCATCCAGAAGGTGGGAGCGCTCCTGCTCGAGTTCTTCGAGACCTCGCCGATCGCGCGCTGCTGGTTCCTCACCGGCCTCGACTGCGATGGGTGAGGTCCGACGCTCCTCAGCGCGCTCGCCGGCCCGGTGAGTCCCTGATCCGGGATCGCACCTTGCGAACGAACCGCCGGTGGAGACGATCGTCGGCCGTGAGCTCGGGGTGGAAGGTCGCGACGAGCGCCTGATCGCTCTCGGCGAGCACGATCCGGCCTCCTTCCCGGGCGAGGACCTCCACCCCCTCGCCGACCTCTTCGACGACCGGCGCGCGGATGAAGACGGCCCGGAGCGGCCCGCCCTCCAGGCCCTCGACGTCGAGGGAGGCCACGAACGACTCCCGCTGGCGCCCGTAAGCGTTCCGCGCCACCGTCATCGGCACGAGCGAAAGATGGGGGACCGGGGCCCCGACGACTTCACTGGCCAGCAGGATCGCCCCCGCGCACGTGCCGAACATCGGCATCCCCTCCTCGCCGCATCGGCGGATCCCCTCCAGCAACCCCTCGTAATCGAGCAGCTGGCGCAGCGTCGTCGACTCGCCACCGGGCAGGACGAGCCCGTCGAGCCCCGCGAGGTCCTCCGGCCGCTTGACCCACGTCGCGCGGGCCCCCACGCGCTCGAGCGCGGCCGCGTGCTCGCTGACGTCGCCCTGGACGCCGAGGACGCCGATCTTCGGAGCGAGCGCGATCTCGCCCGGCGACGGCACGCGCACGGCGGGGTCGCCGGGCCGCGGCAGGTCGAAGCGTCTCGTCATCGGGATGGGTCCTCGGTGGTCAGGTCGAGCGGGTCTGCATCAGCTCTTCGGCGGCGAGGCGGTCCAACCCGCGCATCGCCTCCTCGGTGCCGAGCTCCTCGGTCACGCGGGCCAGGATGTCGGGGTCGTCGTAGTGGGTGGTGCCGAGGACGATCGCGCGGGCGAACGCCTCGGGCTTCTCCGACTTGAACACGCCGCTTCCGACGAAGACACCGTCGGCGCCGAGCTGCATCATGAGCGCCGCGTCGGCCGGGGTCGCGATCCCGCCGGCGGCGAAGTTGACGACCGGTAGCCGTCCGGTCTCGGCGACCTCGACGACGAGGTCGAGCGGAGCGGCATGGTCCTTGGCCGCGACGAACCGCTCACCCTCGTTCATCGACGCGAGCGCGCGGATCTGGCCCTGGATCAGCCGCATGTGGCGCACCGCCTCGACGATGTTGCCCGTTCCCGGCTCGCCCTTGGTGCGGATCATCGCCGCCCCTTCGGCGATCCGCCGGAGCGCCTCGCCGAGGTTCCGCGCCCCGCACACGAACGGAACGGTGAACGCCCGCTTGTCGATGTGGTGGGCCTCGTCGGCCGGTGTCAGGACCTCGGACTCGTCGACGTAGTCGACTCCGAGGGCCTCCTCGATCTGGGCCTCGACGAAGTGGCCGATCCGGCATTTGGCCATGACCGGGATCGAGACCTCGGCCATGATCTCCTTGATCTTCGTGACCGGCGCCATGCGGGCCACGCCGCCGGCGGCGCGGATGTCGGCGGGAACGCGCTCCAGGGCCATCACGGCCACCGCGCCCGCCTCCTCGGCGATCTTCGCCTGCTCGGCCGAGACGACGTCCATGATCACGCCGCCCTTGAGCATGGTGGCGAGGCCGCGCTTGACCTCCAGCGTGCCGGTGACCCGGCCGGGATTCTCGGGATTCACGAGCGCCTCATCTTCACGAAGATACATGGGGCGCACGCGCCCGCCAAAGGACGAGCGGGCGGACGCGGCGGCCGGATTGACGGCGCCCCGGGGCGGCCCTAAATCCCTCTCCCCGATGATCCGACCGATGCCCTCGGAGCCCCGCCGCATCCTCGTCGTCCGGCTGGGCGCGATCGGCGACGTGGCACGGGTGCTGCCGATGCTGGCGGGCCTCAAGGCCCGCTTTCCCGGCGCGGAGATCGACTGGGTCGTCCAGGCGAAGGCCGCCGACCTGCTCCGCGGCCATCCCCAGATCGCGCACCTGTGGGTGGTTCCGTTTCGGAGCTGGCGCGAGGCGCTCACCCCTCGTGCGTGGCGGCTGCGTCGGGAGATGCGTTCCCGGGGCTACGATCTGGTGCTCGACTTCCAGGGAATGATCAAGGGCGCGGTCTGGGCGGTGGCCGCCGGCGGCTCGGCCGTGCGGGTCGGCTGGGCCCCGGGTCACGCGCAGAACCTGGCCTGGCTCTGGTACCACGGGGTCCGGACCCCGCCGGGTCGGCGGGTGAACCGCCATGTCCGCCATCGAGCGCTCGTCGACTGGCTCGGGGTGCCGGACGCGGCGGGGATCCCGCCCCCGTGGCCGGACACCGAGGCCGGGCCGGTCGAGGCGTTCCTGGCCGGGATCGCCGACGAGCCCCGACCCTGGGTTCTTGCGTACCCGGGGTCGAGCCGCAGCGGAAGTCACAAGCGGTGGGATCCGGAGCGGCTGCGGGAGGCGGCCTCGCGGATCCGCGAGCGGACCGGCGGGACCGTGCTGATCGGCTGGGGGCCGGCGGAGGAGGAGGAGGCTCGCGAGCTGGCGCGAGGCATCCCCGGCGCTCGCGTGATCCCCGCGACCACGATCCCCCAGCTCGCGAGCCTCCTGGCGCGGTGTGACCTCTACGTCGGGATGGACACCGGGCCGATGCACATCGCAGCGCTCGTCGGGACCCCCACGGTCGGCGTGTTCGGCCGCTCCGACCCGGAGATCCACGGGCCGGCCGCGCACCTCCCGGCGCGGGTCGTCGCTGGACCCGAGGCCCGCGAGTGGAAGACGCGGGAGCGACGGGGCCTGCCGCCCTTCGAGGAGCCGGCGCCCGAGGAGGTCGTCGTCGCCGCCCTCGACCTGTTGGAGGGACGGCGATGAGGATCCTGTTCGTCAACGCGATCGGCTTCATGGGCGGGGCGGAAGAGTGGATCGTGAACCTGACCCGGCTCCTCGCGCTTCGCGGGCACGCGATCGAAGTCGCCTATGACCCGCGCTCGCCCCTGGGCGAGCGCGGGTCCGCCGCGGGAGCCGAGTCCTGGGTGCCGCGCGGCGCCTTCCGCGGGGTGGCCCGGGCGGCGCGCGCGCTGTCGCGGGAGATCCTGGGGCGGGAGATCGACCTCGTCGTCTCGACGACCCGGACGGACCTCAAGATCGCGGGGTTCGCCGCCCGCCTGGCCGGCCACCCCGGTGTCGTCGCGCGCCTCAACAGCGGATGGAACCCGGCGGAGCCGGTCGTGACCTCGGGCTGGCGCTGGCGCCGCCATCGCTGGTACCACCGTCATCTCGTCCAGCTGGCGGCGACGAACAGCCGGGCGGGGAAGGCCGACGTGGTGGCGCGGGACTACCTGCTGCACGACCGGGTGTTCCCGATCTACAACGGGGTCGACTTCTCGCGCTTCGACCCCGATCGGGTCGAGCGGGGCGCCTTCCGCGCCGCGCTGGGGATCCCGCGGGAGGCGCCGCTGGTCGTCTCGATCTCCCGCTACGTGGAACGGAAAGGTCAGGAGTTCGAGGTCGAGGCGGCGGGCCGGCTGATCGAATCGCGGCCGGACCTGCACGTGGCGTTCCTCGGACCCTGCCGCGAGCGGGAGCTGTCCTACAAGGAGCGACTGGTCGCTCGGGCGAGCCTGTTCCCCGGCCGTGAGCGGGTCCACTTCCTGGACGCCCGCAACGACGTGCCGCAGGTCCTCGCCGACGCCGACGTGCTGGTGCGGGCCGCGCTCACCGAGGGGCTGCCGAACGTCGCGCTGGAGGCGATGGCGATGCGGCTGCCGGTCGTGGCGACGGGGATCTGCGGGACGCCGGAGGCGGTGCTGGACGGCCGTACCGGCCGGCTCGTCCCCGCCGGCGACGATCGGGCGATCGCCGTCGCGGTCGCCGAGCTCCTCGACCTGCCGCCGGAGCGGCGGGCCGTGCTGGGCCGGGCGGGCCGCGACCACGTCCTCAAGCATTTCACGCTCGAGCGGATGGCGGACGCCTACGAGGAGCTGTTCGAGCGTGCCCTGGCGGATCGGAGGGACGGGAAGGATGCGCGATAGCACGACGGCCGCCCTTCGCGGGACGGCCGCCGCCGGTCAACTCTTCGTGCGTGAACGGTCGTCCTTACATCGCCGCCGTGTCGGCCATCATCATCGCCGTGTCGCCCATCATCATGGTGTCCATCATGACATCGGGCTCGGCCGGCGGGGGCGTGGTCAGGGCCGTGTCGGCAGGGGTGAGCTCAGTGCCCTCTTCCTCGGCGCCTTCCTGCTGGCAGGCCGCCACGGCGACCGCCGCGACCAGCGCGAGGACGGGAACGATCTTGAAAAACCGCATTCTGCAGACCTCCCTCTCAAGGTCCTGGTCAAAAGGCGACTCTCGCGGGGCGACCACAAGTGTCGTCTCCACGAACCGGTAATGTGGGGGCGCGGGAGCGGCAATGCAAGAAACTTGTAGGAGCGTCGCGTACCGGATAGGCTCGTCGCCCATGGCGGTCTCCGTCTCCGCGCGTCGCTCCTGGGTGCGCCCCGCGATCCTGATCGGGCTGCTGGCCGCGATGGCCGTGCTGGCCCGGGCCGGCGACGTCCCGGAGCGCCTGTCGGCCCTGGCGGGGAGCGCGCGCGCGCCCGGCCCGTGGACACCGGCCGCGCTCGTCGGCGTGTACGCCCTGCGGCCCCTCACCCTGGTGCCCGTGACGCCGCTCTGGATCCTCTCGGGAGCCCTCCTGGGGTGGGGCGCGGGAGCGGCATGGTCGGTCGTGGGGACGAGCGTGGGCGCCGCGATCGGGTTCGCGCTCGCGCGACGGTTGGGACGCGACTTCGTCGAGCGCCGGTTCTCCCGCCTGGGCCGCCTCGGCCGCGTGGAGCCCGGCCATGGCCTCCGGACCGTCCTGGCCCTCCAGCTGACCCCCGTCATGCCCCACGACCTGATCAACGCGCTGGCCGGGGTCTCGCGGATGCCCTACCGCCTCTTCTTCGTCGGGAGCCTCGTCGGCAGCCTGCCGATCATCGTGCTATATACCTACGTCGGATCGGCTGTCCTGGAGGTGGACTCGCCCCGATTCTGGATCGCCGCCGGGCTCCTCACGGCCCTGACGATCGGAATGCTGGGGTGGAACCGGCGCCTCGCCCGGCGGCAGCCGCGAAACGAACCTTCAAAGGAGGGATGACGATGCGCACGACCCCGAAGATCGCGAGCGCCATGGCGCTGGCCCTTTCGCTCGGGCTGGCCGGGTGCGGGCAGGGCGACGGCATGGACGGGGAGGGCACCGACACGCTCGACGTGACGGTTCCGGAGGACGTCGGGGAGCGGCTCGAGGAGGCCGGGCGTGACGTGGGCGAGGCGGTCGGCGAGGGGGTGGAGAGAGCCGGGGAGGCGCTGGAAGGAGCCGGCCAGGGGATCCAGGAGGAGATGCGCGAGGGCGAGGCCGACACCGTCCGGATGTAGCCGGAGCGGTGCCGGACCGCTTCACCGCAGGCCGCGCTCCGCCATCCAGTCGAGCGTGATCGCCATCAGCGCGTCCACCACCTCCTCGTCGGAGGTGGCGATGTGGGCGCTCTCCAGCCAGACAATCCGCTTCGGCTGGCGCAGTGCCCGGTAGAGCTCCAGCACGCTCGATCGCGGGATGAACTCGTCGCCGGCGGCGTTGACCATGAGGGCCGGCCGGGGGGAGATCTCCGAGGCGTAGCGGGTTGGCTCGAGCGGCGCGACGACCCACGACAGACCCCACGCGAGCGAGCGCATCACCCAGTCCGGCCCCCGATCACGGAACGCGTAGTAGGCCATCGTCGTGATGTCGCCGCCGCCGTGGAGCAGCGCGACCCCGGCGATCCGCTTGTCGGTGGCGGTGGCGGCGACCGAGAACGGCACCCCGAGGCTGACCCCGATGATCGTCACCCGGTGAGGGTCCACGTCCTCGCGGCTGTAGAGGTACTGGGCCGCCAGGAGGATCGCGGGCGGCGTGCCGAAGACCGCCTGACGCATCGTGCCGAAGTGGCGCACCCAGTCGAGCCCTCGCGGCCGCTGGGGGCCGGTATAGGGGTAGTCCATCGACAGCAGGACCAGATCGGCGGTCTCGGCAGGGATGTCGACCGCTTTCCGGCCGGTCCTGTACCCCCCCAGGAGGATGGCGGCCGGATGCCGCTCGCCGCTCCGCGTCCCTTCCGCCCGGACCCGGACGCGGACCTCGAGGCCCCGGTCGCTCACCAGCGTCACCTCGGTGAGCGGCTTGCCGTCCCGCGCGGTTCCGATGCCGGTCGAGTCGCGCACCGCCATCAGCTCGCCGGCTGCGCGCGCGAACCGCGGGCGGTAGTCGTAGCCGCGATAGGCGGCGAGTGCGGCCACCACCGCCGCGGCGATCAGCGCGGCCAGGATCACGCGTCGTTTCATGGTTGGCACGCCTTCCGGGGCGCGGCTATCGTGGGCCGCCCCTGATGATCCGAATCCCGATTCACATCCGTGTGCGGGTCGCCGCGCGCGAAGGTGCGCGCCGCGGCCCGGTGCGACAACCCGCCGGTCACCCCTGTCGCCTGTGGCTCGTGGCGCTCGCGCCGGCGCTCGCCGCGCTCGCCGGCTGCGCGATCCTGGAGCGCGAGGAGCCGCCCGCCGCGCCCGCCGCGATGGCCGACTCGGCGGCGTTGGACCCGATCCCGGCGGCGCCCGCCCCCCGCACCGTCGTCGATCTCGACAGCCTGGCCTCGGCGCTTCTCGCGCGCGCGGACACGACCGGCCCGGCGCGGCTGGCCGCGCTCGAGGCCGAGGTCCGGGACTGGCTCGCGCGTCTGGAGTTCGGCGATCCCGAGCTCCTGCCCGACGGGGAAGAGCCGGGGGCGTACTTTCGGCCCTGGCGCGGCCGGCTGCTGGACGCGCTCGGCTGGCTCTCCTTCCGCGCGGGCGATTTCCGTCAGGCCGAGGCGGCGCTGGCCTCTGCCGCCGAGCAGATCCACTCCTGGGGCACGACGGAGGGGTACGTGTGGCACTTCTGGCATCTGGGGAAGCTCCACGCGGCGCGCGGGCGGTGGCGGCAGGCGGCCGAGGCATTCGTCGACGCGGAGGTCCGGGGGATGGGTGCGGGGGCCACGCCCGACCTGGTCGAGGCGTGGCGCAGGAGCCGGGGATCCCTGCGGGGGCTCGAGGCGGCGCGCGCGGCCGAGCTCGTGCGGGTCGAGGACGAGCGCCGGCAATCCCTGGTCGCGGGATCCCTCTACCAGGCGCTCCCCGCCTTCCGCTGGCCGCGGCGGACCGGGCCCGCGATGGCAGCCTCCGACCTGGCCGGCGGGCAGGCCGTCGTCGCCGTCTGGGGACCCGGTTGCGAGCGGTGCGGCGGGTTCGCGGCCGCGATCGAGCCGCTGGCGGAGCGGCTCGCCCGGCGCGGCGAGACGCTGGTCGCCGTGTGGCTGGGGGACGACCCGGAGGGCGCGGGGCCGCCCCGGCCGTATTCCGTGCTCGTTCCGCACGACCCCGCCGACGCGCGCCAACGGCTCGCGGCCGACTCGCTGCCGCTTCTCGCGGTCGTGGACGCGAAGGGGCTGATTCGATACCGTCATGCCGGCCCGCGGGCGTTCCCGCCGCCGATCGATGATATCGTCGTGCAGCTGGATCATCTGGCCCGGTCCCGATACTGACAGGAGGTGAATGGCTCATCTGCTCGTCACGCGCCTCGCATCTGAGCCATTTTGAACGTCCTGCGTACTCTTTCGATGCTACCAGGTAACCCGCCTCTCGAGGAGCTTCCATGAAGGTGTACGACAGCCAGGACATCCGGAACCTCGCCGTGATCGGACACGGCGGCTCGGGCAAGACGACCCTCGTCAACGCGATGGCATGGCTCGCCGGCTCGTGCGGCCGCATGGGATCGGTAGAGGACGGCAACGCGCTGACCGACTTCACACCCGACGAGGTCGAGCACCAGATCTCGATCAACCTGGCCCTCGCCTGGGCGGAGTTCATGGACGCGAAGATCAACTTGATCGACACCCCGGGATATCTCGACTTCTCGGGGGAGGTGAAGGCCGGGCTCCGGGTCGCCGACGCGGCGTGCATGGTCGTCAACGCGGTGGCCGGCGTCGAGGTGGGCACCGAGCGGGTGTGGGAGTACGCCTCGGGAGAGAACCTCCCGCGCATCGTCTTCGTCGGCATGATGGACAAGGAGCACGCCGATTTCGAGAGCGTCTACCGCCAGATCCGAAACCTGCTCTCCGATCGCGCGATCCCGGTCGAGATCCCGATCGGGCAGGGAGCCGGCTTCCACGGCCTCTGCAACCTGTTCAGCGGGAAGGCGCACCTCTACAAGCCTGGCGCGAAGGGCGAGCGCGAGATCGGCGACATCCCGGACGAGGTGCGGGCCGGCTACGACCGCTACCGCCAGGAGCTGATCGAGACGGTCGCCGAGACCGACGACACGCTGATCGAGCGGTACCTGGAAGGGGAGGAGCTGTCGCGCGAGGAGGTCCTCGCGGCCATGAAGGCGGGGATGATGCGCGGGGAGCTGTTCCCTGTATTCTGCGGCTCGGCGTTTCAGCTGCAGGGGGTCCGCTCGCTGCTCCAGAAGGTCGTGGAGCTGGTCCCGAACCCGACCCAGAGGCCGGAGATTCGCGCCACCCGCCAGGGTTCCGACGAGAAGGTCTTCATCGCGCCCAACGGTGACTCGCCGGCCAGCGCGCTGGTGTTCAAGACGACGACCGAGCCGCACGTCGGCGAGCTGTCGTACTTCCGCGTGTTCAGCGGCCGGGTGGCGAGCGGGGACGATCTCAGGAACGCCAGCCGCCAGCACGACGAGCGACTGGCTCACATCGGGATCATGCAGGGGAGGGACCGCAGCGAGGTGCCCTACCTCCAGAGCGGCGACATCGGGGTCGTGCCGAAGCTCAAGGCGACCCATACCGGCGACACACTCTCCGCCAGGGACCGCCCGGTCGTGCTGCGCGGGATCGATTTCCCGATGCCGGTCATCGCGGTGGCGATCGAGCCCGACAAGGAGGGCGAGGAGGAGAAGATCGGGAACGCGATGGCGAAGCTGCACGAGGAGGACCCGACCTTCGTCCACGCCTACAACCCCGAGCTCGGCCAGACGATCATCCGCGGGATGGGTGAGCTGCATCTCCAGGTCGTGCTCGAGCGCATGGAGCGGAAGTTCAACGTCAAGGCGCACATGAAGCAGCCGAAGATCGCCTACCGCGAGACGGTCCGGCGCCGCGCCGAGGCGCAGGGCCGGTACAAGAAGCAGACCGGCGGGCGCGGCCAGTTCGGCGACTGCTGGATCCGGGTGATCCCCCAGAGCCGCGGCGAGGGGTACGCCTTCGTGGACGAGATCAGCGGCGGGGCCATCCCCAACAAGTTCATTCCCGCCGTCGACAAGGGAATCCAGGAGGCGCTCGACAAGGGGGTCCTGGCCGGGTATCCGGTCGTCGACCTCCGGGTCGAGCTTTACGATGGGTCGTACCACACCGTCGACTCGAGCGAGATGGCGTTCAAGATCGCCGGATCGATGGCGTTCCAGGAGGCCGCCGAGCGCGCGGAGCCCGTGCTGCTCGAGCCGGTCATGGAGGTTACCGTGATCACTCCCGACGAGTACCTGGGGGACGTGATCGGCGACCTCAACCAGCGCCGCGGACGGATCCTCGGCATGGAACCCGCCGGCAACGGCAAGCAGAAGATCCAGGCGCACGTGCCCCAAGCCGAGCTGTACCGCTACTCCACGAACCTCCGCTCGCTGACCCAGGGTCGCGGCGATCACGCGCGGACGTTCCGTGGTTATGAGGAGGTGCCGCACCACATCGCCGAGAGGATCGTGGCCGAGGCGGAAGAGGAGCGCGCCGGAGCGGGCATCCGGCACTGAGAGGCGCGCCCCGGGGGGATGTCGTGCTGGCCCCAAGCTTGCAAGATCCTCCGGACATGGACGAGCGACCCGACCCCAAGCCCGATCCCTTCCCTGAGGATGGGCCCTGGGTCCCCGTGCCCGCGGAGGAATGGGGGGGCGCCCCGGTCACCAAGTTCCTCTGCCCGGTCCACGCGGTTCCAGAAGAGTGGCAGATCGTTTCCCATGAGGGCCAGAGGTTGATCCGCTACGCATGCCCGGTCGAGGGATGCGACCACGAGTGGACCGTCAAGCGAATCCGCCCCTGACCCGCTGGCGAAACGCGACTCCGCTCGCGGGAGACTAGCCGGCCGCGCATAGCGGCAGGATCCAGTCACGACCCGAGCAGAAGCCCTCCCGTTGGAGAGCCACGCTTCCCTCGCTATATTTCTTCTGATCACCCCACCGCTCCTCCATGTCGCATGAGGGAAGCATGTCCGGTCACAGCAAGTGGTCCACGATCAAGCGCAAGAAAGGCGCGGCGGACGCCAAGCGCGGCCAGATCTTCACCAAGCTGATCAAGGAGATCACGGTCGCGGCGCGCGAGGGGAGCGGCGATCCGGAGATGAACCCACGTCTTCGGACGGCGGTCGACAACGCCAAGGCGCAGAACATGCCCTCCGACAACATCGACAAGGCGATCAAGCGCGGCACGGGCGAGCTCGAGGGCGTGAGCTACGTGCGGGTGACCTATGAGGGGTACGGACCCGGCGGGGTGGCGCTGTTCATCGAGTGCCTGACCGACAACGAGAACCGCACGGTGGCCTCGATCCGGCACCTGCTGTCGAAGCACGGTGGAAATCTCGG
>Ga0299907_10001117_pt1 | contig 14831 bp, 19 predicted proteins | sample RVTome_16_FD_198680 | JGI IMG/M metagenome (GOLD analysis project Ga0299907, IMG submission 198680) | Soil microbial communities from uranium-contaminated site in the Upper Colorado River Basin, Wyoming, United States - RVT152D67 (version 2) ... | reverse complement strand
TGTGGTCGACGAGCATGGCGGTGTCTCTTCGCGTGGCCGGGACGCGAAGGCTGTCCTTGACATGGGCGACGCCTCTGATGTCGTCCATGTCGGTTCCAAAGACTGGGAAGCGGCTGTGACCCGACTCGATTGCAGCCCGCTGGAGGTCGCGAACGGTGGACGTGTCTGCCAGACCCACGACCTGAACCCTTGGGATCATGACGTCTGAGGTCAGGTTGGCGGTGAAGGCTATCGAGCGTGTGAGGAGCCCCAGCTCTTCGTTGGTGAGCATCCCGCCCTCTCCCGAGGCGCGGATTATCAGCTCCAGCTCCTCCAGAGACCGGACACCAGCGAGTTCCTCACGCGGCTCAATGCCCATCAGCCTGACGGTTCGATTGGCGGCGGAGTTGAGGAACGTGATGATGGGCGAGAGGACCCCGTTGACGACCAGCATCGGGATGCCCACCCGCATCGCAGTGGGGTACGGGTGCGAGATGGCGATGTTCTTCGGGACGAGCTCGCCGAGGACCAACTGAAGTGAGGTGGCGATGGCGAGAGCGAGAATGACCGTAACCGGGCCGCCGGCTGCTTCGGAGAGACCGATCCAGTCGAGGACAGGATCGATCAACGGGCTCAGGGAGCGTTCTGCCACCAGACCGAGGATCAACGACGAGACGGTTATTCCGAGCTGGGCGCCGGAGAGATGGAACGAGAGCTGGGATAGCCCTGTGTGAACCCTTTTCGCCCTGCGATCACCTTCTCCTGCACGCCGGGCGACCCTGCTCCGCTCCACCGTGACCAGAGCGAACTCACCTGCGACGAAGAAGGCGTTGACGATCAGGAGAAACGCGACGAGAGCCAGACCGGCGGTCGTACTAATTGGGCGGGACCTCGACGTTCACGGAGTAGGAACAGACTACTCCCGGAGAATCTGTCCCAGTCGCCTCGTAACTTGTGTGTCAGGAGGTCGAGATGCTGATCGATTGCGAACAATGTGCGATGCGGGACACCAGCGCCTGCGACGACTGCGTCGTCACCTTTCTTCTCGGAGGCGGCCCCATCGACTTGAGCGACGAGCAGGCCGAGGCCGTGGCCAACCTGGCGGAGGCGGGTCTGGTTCCGAAACTGCGTCTGGTACCGGCGGAGAGACGGGTCTCCTGAGCCGGGTCCGCATCGAGATCGGGGTCTCGCTAGACCAAACCGGCCACGGTTACCCTGCCGACGGTGGTCAAGGTCTATGCAGTCGTGCTCGTTCTCGGCATCGTCGGCCTGCTGATCTACATCCTCGGTGGGGCGTTCGCCGAGAACCTGGGCAGGGAGGACAAAGGCCCTGATACCCGCTTCGGGCTTGGCGGGAAACTCGTTGTCGGCGCGGCCGTTGGCTTCGGGATGGGCGGAATGTCGGCTGAATTCTCTCCGCTCGATCTCTCCTGGCCGGTCGCCCTGGTGATCGCATTGGTAGCTGGCGGGCTCTCCGTGCTTTGGGTCCGCTACGCCGTGGCTGCATCCGACACCCGATGATCTTCATCTCCGACGTCCACGACTCACCCGGTGCCCTGCGGAAGCTGACCTCCCTCGGGGAGGAGATCGTCATCCTCGGAGACCTGGTCAACCTGACCGACTATCGCACTGGCGAAGGCGCCGTCGCTGCGGTGATGGGTGCTGAGTTCGCATCGCGCTCGTCTGCAGCCAGGGGAAAGGGTGCCTACTCGGAGATGCGCTCGCTATGGCAGGAGCGCTCAGCCGCTTCGGCAGAAGATCTGCGTCAGATGATCGGAGCCGAGCTGACCGAGCAATATCGCAATGCCGGAGAGGCACTGGCCGGAGGACACGGTTTGGTCATACATGGGAACGTCGATCGGCCCGGCCCGTTGCAGGAGGTCCTCCCCGACGGTTTCCGATATGTCCACGGTGAGGTCGTCGAGCGCGATGGTCTTGTTTTTGGCTTTGTCGGTGGGGGTGTCCCCACCCCCCTGCAAGCCGCGGGCGAGGTGTCTGACGAAGAGATGGAGTCCATCCTCACTTCGATCGGGCCCGTCGATGTCCTGTGCACCCACGTGGCCCCCGCGATCACGCCGTTGAGACGTGACGTCGTCACGGGACGCGAAGAGCGAGGCTCGGATCAGGTGCGTGATTACCTCTCGGCGCACCAACCTCGATACCACCTATTTGGCGACGTGCACCAACCACAAGCGTCGATTTGGCGCATCGGTCGCACCAGGTGTTTCAACGCCGGTTATTTCCGGGCAACAGGCAGGTATCTGAGATTGGACGGAGGAATCGTCCAAATCGGGTCGGTCGTGCCAGCACACCGACCCAACTAGATTCAGACGCTCACATGACAGAAGGAACTTTTTCCACCCTCGAGATCGATGCGTCCCCGGAGACTCTCTACGACGTGGCCGCCGATGTGGCGGCATATCCGGAGTGGGCGAGTGGGGTGAAAGAAGTCGAGATCCTGGCTCTCGATTCAGATGGTCGGGTCGACCGGGCGCGTTTCGTCCTCGAGGGCTTTGTCAAAGAGATCGAATACGTGCTCAAGTACAGCCACGACCGGCCCAACAACCTGAGCTGGGTTGCCGAGGAGAGCGACGATCTGAAGATGCTCGAAGGCTCCTATCAATTCAGCAAGTCCGACAGCGAGGCCACTGAAGTCGTCTACAGCCTGACGGTCGAGCCCAAGTTCATCATCCCCGGCTTCATACGCCGTCAGGCCGAGAAGCAGATCGTGTCCACGGCCCTTCGCGGACTGCGAAAACGGGTATCCAGCGGCGACTGATATGCGCATCGTCCTGGTCACCGGCAAGGGGGGAGTCGGAAAAACGACCGTCGCCGCCGCCACGGCATTGGCTGCGGCGGATTCGGGATACAGGACTCTGGTCACGTCCACGGATCCGGCTCACTCTCTCGCTGACGCGCTCGCGGTTCACCTCGAGAGCGACCCCACTGAGATCGTCGAGGGCCTCGATGGACAGCAGATCGACACACAAAAGCAGCTGGACCGCTATTGGGGATCGATCAGAGATCAGCTGATGGATGTCCTCGACTGGGGCGGGGCCGCTGGCATCGAGGCGGAGGAGTTCCTGGTGTTCCCGGGGATGGATGAGCTGTTCGCTCTCCTCGAGGTCAACAGACACGCCCGATCGGGCGTGTACGACGTGATCGTCGTCGACTGTGCCCCCACCGCGGAGACACTCCGACTTCTCTCACTCCCCGAGGTGCTCTCCTGGTACTTCGAGAAGGTCTTGCCCACCGAGCGGAAGCTGATGAAGGCGGCACGGCCGCTCCTCAACCGGATCACCAACCTGCCACTTCCCGAAGATGAGGTGTTCACTGCCGCACAGTCCGTTTTCGAGTCGGTCGACGGGGTGAAGGAGTTGATGTCACAACCGGAGATCACCTCGGCGCGTCTCGTGGTGAATCCCGAGAAGATGGTCATCGACGAAGCGAGAAGAACATATAGCTATCTGGGTTTGTTCGGTTATGGCGTCGACGGTGTCATCGTCAACCGGGTGCTGCCCGACTTGGTGGCCGACCCGTACTTCGAGAGGTGGCGCTCGATCCAGAAGGACCATCTCGACACGATCGACGATGCCTTCGCCGAGGTTCCCAGGCTGCGCCTCCGGCTATTCGACGACGAGATGGTGGGTGTCGAGCGGCTTCGCATCATGGCCTCGGAGCTCTACGGCGACCGCGATCCGATAGCCGACTTCTCGGCCACCACCCCCTTCCGTGTGGTGGAGGATGGTGACTCGGTGACGATGGAACTCGACGTTCCATTCTTCGACAAGTCCGAGCTGAACGTCTTTCGCCATGGGAACGAGCTCTACGTCCAACTCGGCTCATACCGCCGTTCATTCCTGCTTCCCGACGCCCTGCAACGTCGTCAGGTCAGCCGAGCGCGCCTCGATGAGGGGACGTTGCGTGTCTCCTTCGCCAAACCGGAGAGAGCGAGGTGAAGGAACAGTCTCCGACGATGGCCGCGCTCAGTCGGGCCGGGCGCAGGGCCTCGATCCATCTGATTCAGGCGCTCGTCGAGGGTCTCAAGGCCGTCGAGGCGGTGATCGAAGAGATCGGTGGCATTGCCGATCAGGCAGACCATCATGACTCCGACAAGAGCCAAAAGCAGAGAATCGAGATCGAGTGACCAACGAAGAGCCGAGGCGAGTCCGTCCCGACGAGGTGCTTCCGCCAGACGGCAAGAGCATTCAGACCCGCGATCTCGTCAAAGATGCCGTCCTGATGATGCCCAACATCGTGAAGCTCGTCGGGCGGCTCCTCAAGGATCCCCGGGTTCCGCGAAGGGCGAAGATCACACTCGGGCTCGCCGTCGCGTATGTGATGAGCCCCATCGATCTCATCCCCGAGGTGATCCCTGTCGTCGGGTGGGCGGACGATGTGATCCTGATGATGTTCGCCATCGACTCCCTCATCGATCGCGCCGGCCATGAGATCGTCGAGGAGCACTGGGATGGCCCGGGCGATCTGTTGGGCCTGGTCCGGGATGTCGTCGCCATCTCCCGGAACATCGTCCCCAAGCGTCTCGGCCAGATCATCGACCGCCTCAGCGGCTGATCACGACCTCGGATTTCGGTCGCGGCCTCGGCATGGCTGCAGGTGCTGTGATCTGGCCCGGTTTTCGATGCGGATCACAGCCGAGTAGCGGCGATGGAACCGACTTCAGGACGATTCCGACGCCACCTACCATCCGGCCATGGCTTTTCGCGATGGTCTCGCCGACTTTCGATCAGACACTGTCACCAGGCCCACCCCGGCCATGCTCGAGGCGATGGCGTCGGCTCCGCTCGGGGACGACGTCTACCACGACGACCCTTCGGTTCTCGCCCTCGAGGAGGAGTCAGCCGAGGCCACCGGCACGGAGGCCGCCATCTACGTCCCGACCGGGACTATGGGCAATCAACTGTCGATCATGCTCCACACCAATCCGGGCGAGGAGGTGCTCGCCAATGGGTCCAGCCACCTCAGGTCGATCGAGGCAGGCGCCGCCCAAGCGCTGTCCGGCGTGGGGTTCCGCACGGTGGACCGGGAAGGCGGGCAGATCCATGCAGAGGATGTCGACGACGCGATGGAGCTGGCGGGGTTTTTCCCCCGAATCTCCTTGATGACGTGGGAGAACACCCACAACCTCTCCGGTGGCCGTGTCATACCGTTCGAACTCATGGAGAAGACCTCCGCCCGCGCCAGGAGCCACGGGCTCAGCATTCACATCGATGGGGCCCGGATCTGGAACGCCGTTGCCGCCACCGGCATCGACGGGCCGGCATGGGCCGGTCTCGCCGACACCATCCAGTTCTGTTTCTCGAAAGGGCTGGGGGCCCCGGTTGGGTCGATCGTTTGCGGGAGCTCTGCGGCGATCGGCGAGATCAGGTATCTGCGACGCCGCATGGGTGGCGCGATGCGACAGGCCGGGGTCATCGCCGCCGCGGCCCGCGTCGGCCTGGCTGAACGGGCACGTCTCAGCGAGGACCACGAGCTCGCTCAGAAGCTGGCACTCGGGTTCGCCGAGCGTTTTCCGGGCTCGATCGAGCCGAGTGAAGTGGAGACCAACCTGGTCTTGGTCGGGTTCGACGCTCTCGGGATGCAGTGGTCAGATGTGGCCGAGCGGCTGGCCAATGCGAATATCAAGGTCAACCCACCGCTCAAAGGTGGCTGGCGGGTGGTGACCCACCGGGACGTCGACGCCGCCGACGTCGACCGTCTGTTCGCTGCTCTCTCGTAACCCGGCCCACTGACACGAAGTCGTAGGTCCTAGATGAGTGTTGCCGTTCTCTTCCCCGGGCAGGGAAGTCAGCAAGTGGGCATGGGAGCCGAGTTGTTCGACGCTCATCCTGATCTTCTCGGAGACGTCTCCAACGAGATCCTCGGCTGGTCGTTGCGGGCGGTCTGTCTCGACGGGCCCGAGGAGCAGTTGACGCGAACCGAGCATGCCCAGCCGGCCCTGTTCGCCATCTCATACGCGTTGTGGCTCTCGTTCCGCGATGCATACGAAGGTCAGATCGACGGTGGAGCCGGGCACTCGCTGGGCGAATACACGGCGCTGTGCGCAGCCGGCTCGGCCAGATATGAGGCTGGACTGAGAGTGGTTGGCAAGCGGGGCCAGGCCATGTCACGGGCCGCAGGTTTGGAGTCGTCGGGAATGGCGGCCCTGATCGGGGCCGATGCCACGTTGGCCGAAGAGATCGCTGCCACCCGGCGGGCCGGGGGCGGCCGTCTCCAGGTGGCCAACATCAATGCGCCGGGTCAGGTCGTGGTAGCGGGATCCGACGATGACATCGACTGGGTGGCGAAGAATGCGACAGAGCTCGGGATACGACGGGCGGTGCCGCTGAAGGTCGCAGGTGCGTTCCACTCCAGCTTCATGGCTTCCGCCAGTGACGAGATCGGAGAGGCCCTGGCGGGAGTCGAATTCTCAGATCCCAGCTTCCCCGTCTGGTCCAATACCACCGCCGCGCCTCATCGAAGGAGTGCTATCGCTGCAACGCTGCGCTCACAGGTCACTTCGACGGTCCGTTTCTCAGAGAGCCTGGAGGACATGGCCGCCAACGGGATAGATACCTTCATCCACGTTGGGCCTGGTGATGTGACGGCGGGCATGGCGAAGCGAACAGTCCAGGGGAGCACGGTGCACACCGTCTCGGAGATAGGTGACATCCCCGGCGTCGTCGAGTCGATCGTTACCATGGCATGACCCAGGAGCCCTCATGAAGACGTCACAGATCACCGGCTGGGGCAAGTGCATGCCCCCGAATGTTCTCTCCAACCACGACCTCGAGCAGATCATCGAGACCTCCGATGAGTGGATCAGCACGAGAACCGGGATCAAGGAGCGGCGCATCGCCCACGTCGACACCTCCGACATGGCGGCGGTAGCAGGCCTGCGCGCTCTGGCCGCGGCCGGCAAGACGCCGCTGGATGTTGACCTGTTGCTCGTCGCCACCTGCACCCCCGACTCGTTGATCCCCTCCACGGCGTCGATCGTGCAGAAGAAGATCGGCGCCACCAATTGCGCGGCGATGGATCTCAACGCAGCCTGTTCCGGTTTCGTCTACGGGCTGGTCGTGGGGACCAACATGATCAGGGGCGGTACCAACCAGACAGTCCTCCTCATTGGAGCCGAGAAGCTCCACTATGTGATGGATTTCACCGACCGCACCACCTGCGTCCTGTTCGGCGACGGTGCAGGTGCGGTGGTGCTCGAGCCCAGCGATGGCGAGTTGGGGGTCATGTCCACCGATTTGGGGCTCGATGGCTCCGTGTATCACATACTCGAGACACCAGTGGATGGCACGATGGGGGACCGGGTCATGCCCGATCCCTCCAAGAGCGGGGTCTCCATGGAGGGCCAGGAAGTCTTCCGCCGCGCCGTCACCAAGATGAGCGAGTCCTCTCTCATCTCGCTCGAAAGAGCCGGCCTGGAGCTCGACGACATCGACCTCCTCATACCGCATCAGGCAAACGTTCGGATCATCGACGCCACGGCCCGGCGCCTGGGGCTCCCCGAGTCGAAGGTCTACGTCAACATCCACTCGTACGGGAACACTTCGGCAGCCACGATTCCCGTCGCCCTCACCGAGGCCCTCGAGGAGGGTCGCATCAACCCCGGGGACACCGTGCTGTTCGCTGCCTTTGGCGGTGGTCTCAGCTGGGGATCCGCCGTTGTCAAATGGGGTGACCGCATCGACCCGCTGAACGAGTCCGATGCTGCGCTACCCGAGCCCGATCGCGACACCATGGAGCTGCTCCAGCCCAACTTCGACTTCTTCGGCTTGCCGGAGAAGCTGAGGTGAATGAGGCGCCGGGTCGAATCGCGCTCGTAACGGGTGCTTCGCGGGGGATCGGCCGCGCCATGGCGCTCAGCTTGGCTCGCGACGGCCACCGGGTTGCGGTCAACTTCGCCACCAACGAGACAGCCGCAGCCGACGTCGTCTCCACGATCACAGGGCGTGGGGGTGAGGCGATGGCGATAAGGGCGGACGTTGCCGACGAGTCTGCCGTCGCCGAGATGTTCGCCGCCGTCGAGGAGCGCTTCGGCTCACCGCTCGTCCTGGTCAACAACGCCGGTGTGACCCGTGACGAGCTGTTGCTTCGCATGAAGGCCGAGGACTTCGACGATGTCATCAGCACCAATCTGCGGTCGGTCTTCCTGTGCACCAAGGCGGTGATGCGCGGGATGCTCAAAGCGAAATGGGGACGGGTCATATCGATTGCCTCGGTGGCCGGGCTCGTGGGCAACCCGGGTCAGGCGAATTACGCCGCCTCCAAAGCCGGGATCATCGGTTTCTCCAAGTCCGTCTCGAAAGAGGTCGGTTCCCGTGGCATCACAGCCAATGTCGTGGCGCCCGGTTTCATCACCACCGACATGACCGGGGGGCTCGGCGACGAAATCAAGGCAGCTGCGGTGGAGTCGGTCAGTCTGGGCCGCTTCGGCCAACCCGAAGAGGTCGCCGAGGTCGTTGCATTTCTGGCATCCGACGCTGCCTCGTACATAACAGGTCAGGTTATCTCGGTAGACGGCGGTCTATCGCTGTAAGTTCTCGCCAAGCAAACGAGAAGGAGAGAGAAATGGACAGGAGTCAAGTATCGGAGCGTCTCACCGGCGTTCTGGTTTCCGAGCTCGGGCTCGACGAGTCCAAGATCAACGACGAGGCCCACTTCGAGGAAGATCTCGACGTTGACAGTCTCGGAGTCGTCGAGTTGCTCATGGCCCTCGAGGACGAGTTCGACGTGAAGATTCCCGATGAGGAAGCCGAGTCGATAGTCACCGTCGGCCAGGCCGTCGACCTGGTGCATCGAAAGCTCAACTAGCCCTATTCGCGAGCCCAGGGCTCCCGCCGACCCTGACAACTCTGGGCTCGGTTGTTCAGGGCTGCTGGCGCTCCCGCCACTCGGCCAGGCTGCGGAACACCAACACCAGCATCAGGGCGACGCCGATGGTCACGGCGACGAATGCCAGGACTGCGAAGAAGGCTGCCCACCCGTTGCACGAACTGATGACCCCGTTGGCGTCAGGCTGACGACAGCTGACGTCGGTGACGACCCACCCCAGGGCGGCGGCAAGCAGACCGAGCGCAAGGGACGGCAGCGCGATCCAAGGGTTGGGGAGGCGTCGCTTCACTTGGGTCTCCCCCGGTCGTCGATCTCGGCTGCGTCGAGGACTTCTCTCGGGGTCAGCTCCGGCGGGATGGGGAAGGTCGTTCCGACTTCCCGTGGCGGGTGGTAGGAGGCCTTGACACTCTTGTGCCAGGAGAGGACGAGCACTGCGACGGCGGTGGAAACCGATGCGATACCTGCTGACAGGCTCATCCACGGAGCCAGGGCAATTGCTATGGCGGGCCAGATCAGCCTGATCGCGAGCAGGCCACCGGTAATGACCCGGCTATAGATCCAGGCGACGTTGGGCGCTCCGAGTCCCACGATCAGCAGAGCCCAGGGCTCCGAGCCGTTGCCGAGGAAACCAAGTAGTGCCGGGGCGGCGAGCAGGATCAGAGGTGGGGTGATCGCCCGCGGGGGAGGGCCGGACGCGGAGGGAAGCTTGCGGATCGAGCTGGTGACAACGGGCGAGAGCAGCGCTGCCAATGCTGCTGCCGTCGTCGCCACGCCTACGACCCAGACCACGTCGATCGGGCGAATCATGGCGAGAAGCGCCATGAATCCGATGTCGATCAGAGCCAGACGATGGGCCCACCTGCCTCCCACCGCGACCATCCCGATCAGCGCCACGGTCGACATGGAGAGGATGCCGAGGCCGACCAGGAGTGCCGGAGCTGTCTCGAGTGGGGTGGCGTCGATGAGGAGGACGAGTGTCCAGACGAGCGCGGCCAGCTGTATGGTGGCGGCGGCCAGGGCGGTTCTCACGGGTTGAAAGTCTGCCAGCGGCAGATCGGCAAGGCGAAAACCGGGCTAGGCGGGCGATGGGCCGTCATCGTTGACCGGCCCGGTCACCACTCTGAGGTCGGATCTCTCCCCGAAACGAGGACTGTCACCGGGCTGCCACGACGTTTCCTCGCGCCACGACGGTCCCGGACGCAACGAGATCACCGAACCGCTCACCGGTGGCTCATCGTGGAGGGCCGAGAGGTCCTCTCCGGTGAGGTGGAGACGGGCCGCCTGGATGACATCCTGATGGGAGACGACGATCACATCGCCGTGGGGATGCTCCTCATCGAGCGATCTGGCCACGGCGGCGGCGCGCTCGGCCACATCGGTGAGTTGCTCCTCGACGAAGTCCAGTCTTTGAGGGTGGTCGAGGTAGGCCTCCAGCTCGCCGGGGAAGCGTGAGCTGAGAGAGTTCCAGGGATGACCCTTCCACCGCTCCATGATGGCCCAATCGGCGAGACCGGGGTGAACCTTGACGGGCACGGTGCTCCGGGATGCGATCTCCTCGGCCGTGCGGAGGGCAGTTTGCTGCGGAGAGGACCAAATGGCGACTATCGGCCGCGGCCCCAGGTATCGCCCGACACGTCGGGCTTGCTCCAGACCGTGGGGGGACAGGTCGAATCCAGGCATGGTCCCGCACACGAGATGGTCGGGGTTGTCGGCTTCGGCGTTTCGGACGAGGTGCACCAATGCGGCCATACCGGCCGTAGTTTGGCCCGAGTAGATCGCTACCTCCGGTAACTCGTCGTGGTGCCGCCTAATCTGGGAGGGAGTGGGCAGGAACCGATGGAATCTTGCGCTTCGACTCCTCCTCGAGGTGGCGGTGCTCGTCGCCGTCGGTATAGCTGCCTGGACGATGTTGGATGGCGTCGCTCGCTGGGTCGGCGTCATAGGCGGCCCGCTTGCTCTGATGATCGTTTGGGGAACCTTCACCGTCCCCGGAGACCCGTCACGGGGAGGCGGTGCGCCGGTCCCCGTTTCCGGGCGAACCCGGCTCGTCGTCGAGTTCTCTTTCTTCTCGATAGGGGCAGCCGCCCTCGCCGTTGCGACAGGGTCGGTGTGGCCCGCAGCGGCCTTTGCAGCAACTGTCCTCGTCCACTACATCCTCTCGCTGGATCGGGTGGGCTGGCTGCTGACCAAGTAGTGGCCTGATCGTCGAATCCGGCTGTAAGTTGGCCGGGCAGTGTGGACCGAGCCGATCCTTCATGTCGACATGGACAGCTTCTTCGTCGAGGTCGAGCGTCTCGGAGACCCATCACTGAGGGACCGCCCTGTTGCGGTGGGGGGGTCAGGTTCCCGAGGAGTCATCGCCTCGGCCTCGTATGAGGCTCGGAAGCACGGCGTTCGCTCGGCGCAGCCGACGGCGACGGCGCTACGGCTCTGCCCGGAGCTGATCGTGGTGCCTGCCGCACACGGGCGCTACGGAGACATGTCAGCTCAGGTCTTCTCCCTATTCAGAGGTGTGACGCCGTTGGTCGAGGGTCTCAGCCTCGACGAGGCGTTTCTCGACGTCAGAGGTCTCAGGCTGCACTACGAGTCACCGCTCGCCATCGCCGAGGAAATCAGAGCGTCGTTGCGCCGCCAGGTGGGACTGCCGGCATCGGTGGGCATCGCCTCGGTCAAGTTCGTCGCCAAGCTGGCGTCCGAGGCGGCGAAGCCAGACGGCGTGCGTCACATCCGGGTCGAGGATCAGAGGGAGTTCCTGCACGGGCTGGCTGTGTCCTCGATGTGGGGGGTGGGCCCGGCCACCCAGGCCGCACTGACCCGGCTCGGGGTGGAGACTGTCGGAGACATCGCCGCCCTGCCCGAGTCGTCGCTGGTCCAGGCGGTCGGACCATCCGCGGGGCGTCACCTCCACGACCTGGCGAATGGGATAGACCCACGCGACGTCGTCCCGGACAGTCGGGCGAAGTCGATCTCGGTCGAAGAGACGTACGAACGTGATCTGGAGTCGAACGAGATAATCGAGACTGCGCTGTTGTCATTGGCTCAGCGTCTCTCGGGACGTCTGCGGCGAGCCGGTCTACGCGGCCGGACCATCCAACTCAAACTCCGTTACAGCGACTTCACGACGATCTCGCGCTCACAGACCGAGTCCCGAGGCGTGGACGGGGCCAGGGCGATCTACTCCATCGCCACGGCCCTCGCCTCGCAGCGCGACCGTCTCGACCCGGTGCGTTTGCTCGGTCTCGGGGCAACCTCGTTGCAGTCGGCGGAGACACCGGCACAGCTCGGTCTCGACTCAGATGCCCATTGGGAAAAGATGGAGGACACGGTGGCAGAGATACGTCAGAGGTTCGGTGAATCGTCGGTGGGCCCGGCCCGTCTCCTCACGGAAGAGAAATCCGATCGAACCGACGAAGATCCCTGATATGTGTCTCCACAACGGGTGTATTGTTTCACTTGGGCACTCATCCCGAGTGTGGTGACGGAAATGCCATTGGACGACAAAGAGCAGCGGATCCTCGCCGAGATCGAGCGACAGTTCTACGAGGAAGACCCCGAGCTCGCCCGCGCCGTCCAGAAGATCGAGCGTCCTTCCCGGGTCGGCGTCAAGCTCTCCCTCGTGGGTGTCGTCGCCGGCCTCGCCATCATCATCGCCTACATCAGCATCCTCTGGGTGGCCGTCGCCGGATTCGTTCTGTTGGTGGCATCGGCGACGTCTCTCGTCAACGCGCTCCGCATCCGGGGATGGAGCTCGGACGGGTCCGAGACAGACGATTCCCTAGCGGAATAAAGCCCCCACTTCCAATCTGCGACGACACGCGGAAGGCGCTAGTGTTCCCGCCCCGTCGAGCGTCACCTTGGGCAAGCGACGACTGGGTGGAGTACAGCGGACCACGCCCCGGGTCCGTCACCGAGGTTTTGGAAGGACAGAGTGGAGCACGCATTCACCGCCGAGCAAGCCTGCCGGCTGAGCAACTGCACCCACCATCAATTGAGGTACTGGGACAAAGTAGGACTGGTCAAACCCTCGATCCAGCCAACCGGCGGGCGACCCGGCGTGAGACGTCTCTACTCGTTCCGAGATCTGGTCGCTCTCAAAGTCGTACGCAGCCTCCTCGACAACGGTATGTCTCTTCAGCGCGTCCGACGGGCGTGGGACTATCTGCGTCGGGAAGGCGACATGGACGATCACCTATCCGAGGTGAAGCTGGTGACCGACGGTCAGACCATATTTCGGGTCAGCAGCGACGAGGGTGAGCTCATGGATGCTCTACGCGAGGGTCAGCTCGCCTTCTTCGTCGCGATCGACGAGATCGTCCACGAGGTCGAGGAAGACGTGACGCGGTTCGAGTTGGACCGGGAGAAGTTCCTCACCATGCTTCGGCGCGTCGAGGACGACATCGAAGAAGAGCGAAAGGCCTCGGGGTCCTAGAACTCCCCTCGATCCCGTCTCATCAATGAGCGAACGCTCATCGCCGCTCTGGCCTTGGCTCCCGTGTCGTAACGGCTGTCGAGCCAAAGCTCGGCGCCGAAGAAATCCGACTCCCTCGCCTGGCCCTCCCGCCCGCCGTAGATCGCAGCCGCATAACTGACGGCAAGGGGGAGCAGGGCCGCATCCGTGCTGCGGGCAGCCTCGATTGGAGTCAGGGTCGGCGAGATCGGCTCGCCGAGGTCGGCGAGACGGTCGACGATCTCGTCCCATGCGGCGGTGACATCGCCCTCGCGGACCCGGTGCAGCCGACGCCGGCGACGCACACGTTTGGCCAGGGGGATGGTGCCGGCGAGAGGGACGAGGACGACCAGGCCGAGGAGCCACCAGCGCGTGCCGGTGCCCGTCAACGGAATCGGCGCGTCGTCGGTGAAATCGGGCGCAACCCCTCCCTCGCCCGGGATCGTCGGCTGACTGACCGAGTCGGGTGAATCGTCCGTGGGGAGGTACTCGGCTGGATCGAGACCGGCCGTGATGCTCTCCGGCTGCTGGGTGAACCCGGTTGCTTCCCGTCTCGGGGTCGGGTCGAACTGCACCCATCCGTATGGGTCCATCCACAGCTCGACCCATGCGTGGGCGTTGCGCTCACGGACGACGACGTTCTGCTCGCCATCGATGTCGACGACCTCGCCAGGCGTGAAGCCCCACACCACCCTGCTGGGGATCTCGAGCGTGCGGGCCATGACTGCCATGGCCGCGGCGAACTGCTCGCAATAGCCGCGCCGAAAGTTCTGCGATGTGTTGTCGTTGAGCCAATCGTCGAGACGCAGGGAGTCGTGGCCCGTCGAGACTTCCGTCGTGTACTCGAAGTCTCCGGTCTCCCTGAACCAGTCCTGGAGGATGAACGCCCGCTCGAAGTCGCTGGAGGCGTCCGCCGTGAGCGACCGGGCCCGACTCTCGATGCCGGAGGGGAGGCTGCCCGGCAACTCGATGTAGAACTCCAGGTCGGGTGGCTGCACCGCTGGTTCGGCCGTGCCCGGGCCGAACGGGAAGTCGCCCCCGGCCGCCGCATTGGCGAACATCGGCGTGAGCTGGCCGTCATCTCCCGTTGCCAGGACACCGAGGTCGACGTCGCTCGAGGGGTAGATCGTGCGCACCTGGTAGCTGTCGTCCCGGCGCAGCTCGGGTGTGGCCACGATTGCCGAATCGGGTAGTGCGTTGAAGTGGATCGGCGGCCGTCCCTCTCCTTCGGCGGGAGGGTCGAGGATGTCGACGGGAACACCTGCGGTGGGGGCCACCGATGAGATCAAGTTCTCGATGCGGACGTTGGAGAGGAAGTCGAAGGACGTGCCCTGGTATGTGTCGTACTCGTTGGCGAGGGGGAGGCCAGGTTGGAAACGCTCATAAGACCGGCTGGAACGGTCCCAGGACTCGTTGTCGAACGTGTCGAGGGTCTCCATCCTCCAATACACCTGTTCGGCACCCGGGGCACCCGAGCCCAGGCTGGCCACGAACACCGGCTCATCGCTGAGATCGAGGACGCGCTGACGCAGATCGACCAGCCCGTCGAAGCTGGAAC
>Ga0299907_10001116_pt1 | contig 14834 bp, 14 predicted proteins | sample RVTome_16_FD_198680 | JGI IMG/M metagenome (GOLD analysis project Ga0299907, IMG submission 198680) | Soil microbial communities from uranium-contaminated site in the Upper Colorado River Basin, Wyoming, United States - RVT152D67 (version 2) ... | reverse complement strand
GAGTTCCTGATCTCCCAGGACATCTTTTTGCACGACATGACGCGGAAGTACGCGGACGTCGTGTTCCCCGCCTCGTCCTTCGCCGAGAAGGACGGCACGTTCACCAACACCGAGCGCCGGATCAGCCGCGTCCGCGAGGGCGCACCGCTTCCAGGTAACGCCAAGGGAGATCGCGAGATCGTCATCCTGATGGCGAAAGCGCTGGGGGCGAACTGGCCGGAGTACCCGGACGCGGAGTCGGTCTGGAACGAGCTGGCCGACCTGGCCCCGAACTGGTACGGGGTCCGCTACGACCGGATCGAGGAGAACGGTGTCCAGTGGCCGGTCACCGAGATCGGCGGCCCCGACACGCCTCACCTGCACGCCCCCGCACCGGCCCGACCACCCGGTAAGGGCAAGTTCTTCCCGGTCGAGTACCAGCGGCCGATCGAGGAGCCGGACTCCGAGTACCCGCTCGTCCTCTCGACCGGCCGGACGCTCTACCACTACAACTCGGCGACGATGACGATGCGCGAGTCGGGCATCACGGACAAGCAGGAGCAGCCGTTCTTCGAGATCTCGGCCGAGGACGCCTCGGCGCTCGGCCTCGCCGAGGACGACCTCGCCAGGCTCGTCTCGCGTCGGGGCGCGCTCGAAGCTCGCACGCACATCTCGGATCGCGTCTTCCCCGGCCTCGTCTGGATGGCCCTGCACTTCGCCGAGCAGAAGGTGAACTGGCTCACACACGACGTAGCCGACTCGCTGATCGGGACGCCCGAGTTCAAGGTGAGCGCCGTGCGCGTCGAACGCGCGGCGTGACGGACACGAGCCTGGCGCCCGTCGAGGTCGAACCGCACCTGAGCGGCCGCTTCGGGAAGCCCTACCTCTACGAGCCCGAGTGCACGTCGACACAACAGCTGCTGCTCGGCTCCGGGTTGCCGGAGGGCGCCGTCGCCGCCACGGATCATCAGACGAGCGGGCGCGGGCGGTTGGGGCGGGTCTGGGAAGCGCCGCCGGGAAGCGCAGTGCTCATCTCGATCCTGCTCCGGCCGCCTCCCGACCGCCGGCTGCCGGAGCTCTCGCTGGTCGCGGCGCTCGCGGTGGCCGAGACGGTCGAGGCCGCGGTGCAGCTCGCCGCGCAGGTCAAGTGGCCGAACGACGTGATGCTGAACCGGCGCAAGGTCGCCGGGGTTCTCTCGGAGCTCTCCGACGGGACCGTCGTCGTCGGGATCGGGATCAACGTGAACCAGACCCGCGACGAGCTCCCGCTCGACGCGCCCACCGAGCCGGGATCGCTCCGGACCGCAACCGGGACGACCCTCGACCGTGCGGTCCTACTGGCGTCGCTGCTCTCGCGCTTAGAGCGCATGTACGGCACCTGGAGAGCTGAAGGCCTCGACGGGATCTACGGCGGCCTCGGCGCCCGCGACTTCCTCCGCGGACGCAGGATCACGGCCGACGGCGAGCAGGGGACCGCGGTACAGATCCTGCGGGACGGCCGGCTCGAGATCGAGACGGACGCGGGCGACGTGAAGGCGCTCGAGTCCGGGGAGGTGCTGTTCGAACGATGACTTCGGCTGGGGCCAGGCTCTAGCCTGACCCCGTTCTTGGGTTGAAGCTTTCGGGCATCAGCCCGTTCGACCCTCACACCGGGGGGTCAGGCTGAGGCCTGACCCCCCGGCATGCCTCTAGCGATCCGAGAAGAAGAACGAGATCGCGAAGTAGACGAGCAGGGCGAGCGGGACGATCGCGGAGGCCCACCTCGGTCGGCGCGAGCCCTCGGGCTCCTCCTCGGGCTCGGTGTCCACATCGGTTTGGAACGGCTCCGGCTCGAACGGCTCCGTCCGGATCACCTCGGGCTCGAACGTCTCGGGCACGTAGGCCTCTGGCTCGCCGATACTTCGCTGCGGCAGGTCGAGCTCGGGATCGTCGACCACGCTGTCCTGGAGGTCGAAGAGGCTCGGCCACTTGCCGCACGTGCGGCACGAGTTCGCGACCGGCTCGTTGACCGTCCCGCACTGGGAGCACCGCCAGGGGGCGTCCGCCATCGGCGGCAGCTTAGAGGGGCGTATCGGCTAGCGCGTCATCCGCAAGGGGCTCACGGACGGCGCGGACGACGACGACGGGGGCGACGGCTTCGAGCGGCGCGCATCACGGCCAGAGCGTCGAGGCATGACGCGGATCGGGCACGACCTCGTGCACGCGCCGACGCAGGTCGGCGTGATCGAGAGCGAGCTCCAGACCGAGACGCCGGGCGGTCTCCTCCTCGAGCCCCTGCCAGAGGTCGATCGTCGCCCACAGCGCCCGGGCGACGTCGCGCAGGTCGTAGTGGGCGTACGCCGACTCGAGGGCGGCGAGCGCTCCAGCATCGGCCCACCGCTCGAGGAATCGGCCCTCGTGCCAGACGTCGGCCTCGGGGTCGACGGATCGCGCGTGCCATTCGAGGAGCGTGACGAGCCGCCACTTGAGGTACCCGTTGACGCCTGCGGTCGCGATGAACACCTCCCCGCGGCGCAGCTTCTTCGCAGCCCACAGCGCGTGGTACCAGAAGTCGCTCGACAGCTGCCGGAGCGCCTGGGCGTCCGGAAGCCCGTCGGGGGGCGGTGGAGGCGTCTCCCGAAGCGCGTCCTCCATACCCAGCTCGTCGTGCAGGAGCCGGTACCCACGCGCAACCACCAGCCGTGCCTCCGATGAAGAGGCGAACTCGCGCCACGCAGAAGCCTCCAGCAGCGGGAAGTCCACGTCCTCTCCACTCTCGTAGAGGACGCGGCGTTCCACGTGGTCGCCGAAGGCGGTCGGCTCCAGGAACGTCAGCACCGGCGTGCCGAACTCCTCGACCCACGTGGCGTCCTCCGCCAGCCGGCTGGGATCGTCGAGGAACAGGCCGACATCGAGGTCGGACCAGCGATCGGCCGGAACGTCCGTCCTCACCTGTGAGCCGACGACGAGGACCGCCCTGACGTCATCGCGGGACCGCGCCCAGTCGGCGATTGCCGCTTGGAGTCGGTCCATCCGGGTGTTGACGTTGAGCAGGAGCTTCTCGTCGACGGCCACGACGTTCGGATTGACGCCCTTGAGCGACAGCTCGCCGCGCGCGACTCGTGCCTCGAGCTCCGCGAGCATCTCCTTGGAGTACGCGCCGGGCAGCGGTCCCCTCTGCGGGACCGCTACGGCGTCCGCAAGCGCACGTAGAGCATCCGCGGTCACGAGAGGGGTGTCGACGGGCAGCACGACGCAGACGTCGTTCGCGGCCGCGCGCAGCCCGGCGATCAGCCCGTAGACGGGAGCGCGCTCCGCGGAACCGTCGTCGACAAGCGGGAACGGTAGCTCGAGCCCGTCTGCCTTCTTCCCGACTGCCAGCATCTCGTCGCAGACCTCGTGCAGGACGCGCCACCCGCGCTCGGCCAGCGTCTCCCCTCGGAAGGGTGCGAGCGCCTTCGGCGAGCCGAAGCGCTCGGACGCACCGCCGACGAGGAGGACCCCACTGTACGGCGGGCTCACTTTCGGGAGAGGAGCTCGTTTCGGGCGGCGACGAGCTCCGCGCTCGACGGTTGCGGGTCGGCGAACCGAGGCTCGAGGCGGTCCAGGTCCTCGAGCGTCCGCACGGACGGCACGAGGGCGGACGTCGGGCTCGAGCTCTCCGGAAGACCGAAGTGAAGGAGGCCGAGATAGCGCATCGCCATGGTCTCGAGTCGCTTGAACAGCTCTTCGCCCGGGCCCATGCGCGCGATGGAGACGACCGCGAATCCCTGGCTCTGCTGCCGGAACTGCTTTGCAGCGCCGAAGTCGAATGGATCCGAGGCGAACGCCGATGAGTACATGTCCAGGGCCGTGACCCCCAGGACCGTCGCCGGCGCGACTCCCCTCGTGTCCTGGAACGCTCGCGCGAGCTGGTCCGCGACGATGATGGCATCGAGTTGCTCGCGCCGATGATCGACCGCGGACGGATCGAGCCGGAACGACGGAGTGGCGCACGCCTCGACCGGGACTCTGCGCGGGAGCGCCCCCGCGAGACGGGCCGCGACTGCCCCGCTCGACGCGTCGACGGGCACGACGTAGACGTCGCAGGACCGATTTGAGAACGGCTGGGCGGTGGCGCCCAGTGTCAGCCCCACTCGTTCGGCTGTGACCGCCGGGACGTCGAACGCCGAAGAGTCGCGGCCGACCAGGAGGTACGCCGTGCCGCCGACCACGCCACCGACGACGAGGACGACCGCGAGGATCGTGACCAGGCCGACCGAGCGGTCCCGACCCGCCGGCCGCTCGTCCGCGCTCAGCTCGCTATCCGCCACGGCTCGGTGTAGATCGTCATCCTTCCCTCACGGACGAAGCCGCAGAGCGTGATTCCGCGATCCCGGGCGAGCTCGACGGCGAGCGACGATGGAGCGCCGACGGCGACGAGGATAGGGCAGCCGGCGACCGATGCCTTCTGCACGAGCTCGAAGGACAGCCTCCCGCTGACGCACAAAACCCGTTCGCCGAGCGGAAGAAGCCCTTCCAGGAACGCCCAGCCCACGACCTTGTCGAGCGCATTGTGACGGCCCACGTCTTCCCGGACGCACAGGAGCTCACCACTGGCCGAGAAGAGCCCGGTCGCGTGGAGGCCGCCGGTGGCAGCGAACGCCCGCTGCGCCTCTAGCAACCTCTCGGGCAGCGAGGCGACGAGCGATTCGGGCAACTCCAGACCACTGTCGGTACGCGGCGCGTCGACCCGAACCGCCTCGATAGCGCCCTTCCCGCAGACCCCGCACGACGACGACGTGTAGAAGTGCCGTCGAAGGCGCTCCGGGTCGAAACCGTGCGCGTCGATGTCGACCGTGTTAGCGGCGAAATCGTCCGGAACGCGTGCCGATACCGGCGCGAGCCCTTCCGTGAGGCAAAACCCGAGCGCGAGCTCCTCGTCGTTACCGGGCGTACGCATGGTGACGGCGACGGGCTCGCCGCCGATCCGGATCTCGAGGGGCTCCTCGACTGCGAGCACCTCGTCGCCCTCTTTCCCTGTCGGGAGCCGGAGAGCCCGCACCTCGGCGGTCGTGTACGGCGGTGCCTTCGAGGAAGCGTCGCCCGCCACGCGACTCAGCGTACTCGCAGAGGTCGCACGGGCCACCGGCGACTACCGATCAGGTTGCGACCGCGCAGATCGCGTACACCGTCAGGGTCCAGGCCGGGTTGTACGTGTCGTTCTCGACCGCGGTCGCTCTGTAGATGTTGTCGTTGTCCGGGAACGAGGCCGTGATCGCGACCTCCGGGACGCCTCCGTTCACGCGCGCTCCGCCGCCCATGAGCCGCTTTCCGGCGGGACAGGCGATCTGGACGGACTTCGAGGTCGTCGACGAGGACGGGCTCGTCGTATCGACTCGCTCGACGGCGCTCAGCCCGGGCGGCCCCGCGGGTCCCTGCGGCCCGGTCGGCCCTGCGGGCAGCTGCCCTGGAGCGAAATCGCCCTTCAGAAGCGATCCGTTCCGCACCTTCGCGCCGGTCACCGCATTCTGGGCGAGCTTCTTGGTCGTCACGGCCCCGGTCTTGAGCTGAACCGTCCCCACACTCGCTCTCGGCACTTGCAGCACCGTCGCATAGCTCGTGCCTCCGAGCGCGACGGCGAGCGCGACACCTGCGACGACCATCGCCGGCGACGGACGGCGGATCGAAATCCTTCGCATCGTCTACCTCCTTGTGAGCTGGAGGCGCCGACCGTACCAACCGCTACGGAAGGTAAACGAGAGGGCGAGGCAAGCCTCGGCCCCTACTCGACGGTGACCGTCTTCGCGAGATTCCTCGGTTGGTCCACGTTCAGGCCGCGCAGGCGTGCGACGCGATAGGCGAGAAGCTGCAGCGGGACGATCGCCATCACAGCCTGCAAGAACGCGGGCGTCTTCGGCACGAAGATGACGTCGTCGGCGTGGTGCTGGATGTCGTCGTTGCCGTCGGTCGCGATCGCGATCACGTGTGCGCCCCGCGCCCGGACCTCCTGCATGTTCGAGACGATCTTGTCGTACACGTGAATGTTCGTCGCGACGACCACCACCGGCGTGGCCTCGTCGAGCAGCGCGATCGGCCCGTGCTTCATCTCGCCCGCCGAGTAGGCCTCGGTCGGGATGTACGAGATCTCCTTCAGCTTGAGTGCGCCTTCGAGCGCCACCGGAAGGCCGATGTGGCGCCCGAGATAGAGGAAGAAAGGCGCTTCGTAGTAGCGCCGAGCGATCTCTTCGATCGGATGGTCTCCGTCGAGGAAGGTCTGGATCCTGCGCGGCAGCTTGTAGACGTGGTCGAGGATGAACTCGATCTCTCCACGCGGGAGCGTCTCGCGCACCTCAGCGAGCTTGAGGGCGACGAGGTAGAGAAGCGCGACCTGGGCGGTGAACGTCTTCGAGGAGGCGACGGACATCTCGAGGCCCGCCCGCGTGTAGAGCACGGAGTCGACCTCGCGCGTGATCTGCGAGCCCATCATGTTCGTGATCGCGACCGTGCGCGCGCCTTTCTCCCGTGCGAGCTTCAGCGCCTCGATCGTGTCCCGCGTCTCGCCCGACTGCGAGATCCCGATGACGAGCGTTCGCTCGTCGATGACGGGGTTGCGGTAGACCCATTCCGACGCGATGTCGAACTCGACGGGGATGCGCGCCCACTCCTCGATGACGTAGCGCCCGGCCACGCACGCGTGGTACGCCGTTCCGCACGCGACGAGGACGATGCGCTGGAGCTCCTTGACGTCCTGGCCGGACATGTTGAGGCCTTCGAGGACGAGGGTCCCGTGGCGGACCCGGTCGCCGATCGTCTCGGCGACGGCGTCTGGCTGCTCGTAGATCTCCTTCAGCATGAACGTCTCGTAGCCGCCCTTCTCGGCGCCCTCGTCGTCCCAGTCGAGCTCGACGGTCTCGTGCTCGGTCGGGGTGCCGTCAACGTGCACGTAGGACGACCCAGCCGGGGTCACCGACACGATCTCGCCGTCGCCGGGGAACTCGACCCTGCGCGTCTCCCGCAGGAACGCGGCCGCATTCGACGCGAGGAACGTCTCGTCGTCGCCGATCCCGACCACGAGCGGCACCTGATGCCGGGCGCCGACGAGGAGCCCCGGATGGTCGCGGTGGATGACGACGAAGGCAAAGTGCCCCTCGAGCTCGGCAAAGGCGAGCCGGACGGCCTCGACCAGATCGCCGTCGTAGTGGCGCTCGATCAGGTGGGTGACGGTCTCCGCGTCGGTCTCGGAGGTGAACGTATGGCCGTCCCCGCGAAGGTCTTCGCGCAACTCGCGGTAGTTCTCGACGATGCCGTTGAGCACGATGGAGATGCGTTCGGCGTCGCACCCGGCCAGGGGATGGGCGTTCTCCTCCGTGACCCCACCGTGCGTGGCCCAGCGAGTGTGCCCGAGGCCGGTGGTGGCTGCCGAGCCGTTCGTTGCGCGCTTGATCAGGTTCTCGAGCGGCCCGACCGCCCGTACATAGGAGAGACCGTCGTCCTCGAGGAGGGCAATGCCGGATGAGTCGTATCCGCGGTACTCGAGTCGCTCGAGCCCCTGCAAGAGCAAGGGCTTCGACTCACGAGATCCGACGTATCCGATGATCCCACACACGATTTGGCCTCCCTGAAACGCGTAAGAGCCCGGCGGCGCCCTCCGTCGGGCTAGCCGAGCTCTCTGGCTACGAGCGCGGCGATGCTAGCACAGACTTTCCCTGCTTCTTCGACAGTTTGGGCCTCAGCCAGCACTCTGACAAGGGGCTCCGTGCCGGACGGGCGGACGAGCACGCGCCCCTTCTCGCCCAGCTCCTCCGTGATGCGGTCGGCCTCGTCGAGGATCGACTGCGGTATCGCCCGGCGCGCGACGCGCACGTTCTGCTTCGCCTGCGGAAAGCGGGGCATGACCGCCGCTGCCTCGCTCAACGGGCGGCCGGACAGCGCGCGGCAGAGGAGGAGCGCCGCCGCGAGCCCGTCTCCAGCGACGTGGTTCCCCAGCCACACGATGTGGCCGGACTGCTCGCCTCCGAGAAGCCCTCCGTCGCGGTGCAGAGCCTCGAGCAAGTACCGGTCTCCTACGGGAGTCGTCACGACGCGAATGCCGTGCTCCGCCATCAGACGGTGGAAGCCGAGGTTCGTCATCACCGTCACGGCCACAAGGTCGACACCGAGGGTGAGCGCGAGGATCGCGAGGATCTGGTCGCCGTCGAGCGGCTCGCCCCGTTCGTCGACGGCGAGCATGCGGTCCCCGTCCCCGTCGAACGCGACCCCGAGATCCAGTTCGAGCCTTGCAACAGTCTGTTGCAAGGCGGTCATGTCGGTCGCGCCGCAGCCGACGTTGATGTTGTCCCCGTCGGGCTCGTTGGCGATCGCGTGGACCTCGGCGCCGAGCTCCTCGAAGACGCGCGGCGCGAGGCCAGAGTACGCGCCGTTTGCGCAGTCCACGCCGATCCGAAGTCCCGACAGGTCGGAGCCGAAGGCCCCCACGACGTGTTGCAGGTATGTCCCTGCGGCGCTGTCGGTCCGTTCGATGGAGCCTCCGTCATCTGCGGAAGCCTCCAGCAGCGCCTCGACTGCCTCCTCGTCCTCGTCGGTGAGCTTGCTGCCGTCTCGGTCGAAGAGCTTGACGCCGTTGTACTGCGGTGGGTTGTGCGACGCCGAGACGACCGCTCCCAGGTCTGCGGCGAGCAAGGCGACTGCCGGCGTCGGCAGCACTCCGGCCAGGATCGCGGTCCCACCTGCGGAGACAATCCCCCGCGCGAGCGCGGCTTCGAGCTCGGGCCCGGACCCACGGGTATCCCGTCCGATCAGGACGCGTCCAGGGCCAGACCCCGGCTCGGCGTTTGCAGCGCCTTTGGCCCAGAGGGTCGCCGCGCGGCCGATCTTCTCCACAAGGCCGGTCGTCAGGTCCTCGCCGACGACGCCGCGAATCCCGTCCGTTCCGAAGTAACGCCGCGCCACCGCGGCAGTCCTTACCTCTTCGAGAACTGGGGCGCCTTGCGGGCCTTGTGCAGACCGGCCTTCTTGCGCTCGACGATCCGGGCGTCGCGCGTCAGGAATCCCTGGCGCTTGAGGGGAACGCGCATCTCGGGATCGGCCTCGACCAGCGCTCGCGCGATGCCGTGCCGGACGGCGCCCGCCTGGCCGGAGACGCCCCCGCCGTGCACGCGCACCCGCAGGTCGTACGTCGCGGCTGCCTCCGCGACCTCGAGCGGAGCCATCACCATCTTCCGGTGCGCGGAGCGCGGGAAGTACTCCTCCAGGGTGCGGCCGTTGATCCAGCTCTTGCCGTCGCCCGGCCGGAGGATCACGCGCGCGATCGAGGTCTTGCGCTTGCCGGTGCCGAGGTACTGGGCGATCTCGCTCACGAAATCTCCAGCTCCTTGGGCGACTGGGCGGCGTGCGGATGCTCGGTGCCGGCATAGATCTTCAGCTTGCGCAGCTGGGCCGCGGCCAGCTTGTTCTTCGGCAGCATCCCCTTGACGGCCTTCCGCAGCACCTCGGTCGGCCTCCGCTCGAGCTGCTCGCGCAGGGTGCGCTGCTTGATTCCACCCGGATAGCCGGAGTGCCGGTAGTAGATCTTCGTGTCGAGCTTGGAGCCCGTCACGGCGATCTTCTCCGCGTTGACCACGACGACGAAGTCGCCCGTGTCGACATGCGGCGTGTACTGCGGCTTGCCCTTTCCGCGGAGCGTGTCGGCGATACGCGTGGCGAGGCGCCCGAGCGTCTGTCCGTCGGCATCGACGACGAACCACTCGCGCTCGATCTCACCGGGCTTGGCCGAATAGGTCTTCATCACAGAAAGAGGGCGGAACACGCGTCCGCCGGCGGCGGATTCTAGCAACTCCCGCGTTCTCGGAGGCTCCATCGCCTCATGCCGCCGGCTCCGGGGCTGCGGCGGGAGGCCGGCGAACACGGAACAGGGCCAGCGCGGGCGCGACGACGGCGATGGTGGCTCCGATCGCGATCGCGGCGACACCCCATTCCGTGTACGCGAGACCGCCGACAAGGGCGAGCGCCGCGGCCAGGAGCCCCGCAACGAGATCGGTGAACCCGACGAGTCGCCCGCGCTCGACCGGGGTCGCGTGGGTGACGAGCTCGGCTGTCGCGGAGACGTACGAGACGTTCCACCCGAGCCCGAGCAGGAACAGCGAGAGCGACATGGCCGGGATCGAGACGACCCAGGCCAGCATCACCGTCGAGACAGCCATGATCGCGAGACCCGCGATCAGCGCGGTGTGCCTCCCGATCCTGTCAACGAGCTCTCCGACGATCAGCACGAGCGCGAACATCCCGACGATGTGGAGGCTGATGACCGTGAAGACGTCGGCCTGCTCGTGTCGGTGCCCGACCACGATGTAGCCGGTCAGGTTCATCACTCCCGCCATCACCGCGAAGCTTGCGAGCGCGGCGAGCACCGCAGCGGGAACACCGGGTCGCCGGAGGATCTGACCCAGCGGCGCGGCCGGCACCGTCGCCGACTCCGTTACGCCGGGCTCACCGCTGACGAGCCCGGCGCGCGCGAGCTCGAGCGCGATCGTCCGCGGATCCGGCCTGATCAGGAGCGCGATGCAGAGCCCCACGACGCACATCGCCGCGGCGGCGAACCAGGGGATGACGAGAGTGTCCAGCTCGAGGGCCTTGCCGGCGAACAGCGGCCGGAACACGAGCGGCCCGAGCGCCGCGCCGAAGAGCGCGCCGAAGAGGACGTACGAGATCGCGCGGGCCTTCTTCTCCTCCGGATACATGTCCGCCGCGGCCGTCCGAGCCAGGAGTACGGCCCCGTTCATCGCGCCGACCCCCACGAACCCGAGGATCACGAGCGGGGCGCTGTCGACGACGCACCCGAGCGCAGTCAGCAAGCATGCGACCGCCCCCACGACGAAGCCGCCCGCGATCACGGGGACGCGGCCGACCCGGTCCATCAACCGCCCCGCCGGCAGCGCTGCAGCGGCGCCTGCGGTCAGGAAGATCGCCGGCCCGAGTCCCAGGATCGACTCGATGCCGGTGACGAGGACGAGCGTGATCGTGGCGACGGCCACGGCGAGCTGCAGCACGCCCGAGAGGAGAACGAGACAGAGGCCGAGCAGTGCGGTATTACGCCGAACCGGATACGAGATCGCCGCGATCGGGCAATTCAACCAGCCCGGCTCCGTCTCGCACACTCGGCTGAGAAGGCCGTGGGCGCTACGATCCCGGAAGCGTATGGGGAGCTCGGGCGAACCGGGCTGAGAGGGCGGCTGGAGCGCCGCCGACCCGAAGAACCTGATCTGGGTAATACCAGCGGAGGAAGCGCATGTCGGAAGAGGTCGTCGTAATCGTCGCCGGTGGGGTCGAGCCCCCGCACCGCAGTACGTCAGATGCGATTCGCACGGGCACTCCTGTCATCGCCGCGGACGGCGGGCTCGAGCGCGCGCGTGAGCTCGGTCTCGACGTCACGATCGCCGTGGGCGACTTCGACTCTGCGTCCCCGGAGACGGTGAGCGCGGCGGAGGCGTCCGGGACGCGCGTCGAGCGCCATCCAGTCGCGAAGGACGCGACGGATCTGGAGCTCGCCCTCGACAGGGCGCTCGAGCTGCAGCCGCAGCGAATCGTCGTCCTCGCCGTCGTCGGAGACCGGCTCGACCACCTGTTTTCGACATTCCAGCTCCTCGCCTCCCCCCGCTATGCCGAGGTCGAGCTCGATGCAGACATCGGGCGTGCTCAGGTACACGTCATCCGGGGTGAGCGGACGCTGTCCGGCCGGCCGGGCGAACTCATGTCGCTGTTCGCGGTGCACGGCCCGGCCGAAGGCGTCCGTACCGAGGGGCTGGCCTACCCGCTCGACGGAGAGACGCTCGACCCCGGCTCGAGCCGCGGAGTCTCGAACGTCTTCGTCGAGGAGACGGCGGCCATCCGCGTGGAGAGCGGCGTTCTCCTGGCAATTCGCCCCGGCGTCGAGACGTGAGAGCCCTTGCAACAGTCTGTTGCAAGGTTGCTGTCGGCGCTGCGCTCCTCGCCGTTGCCGGCGCCGGCTGCGGCGGTGACGAGAGCCCGACCGACGTGGTGCTCGTCACGCACGACTCGTTCGTCATGTCGGACGACGTGCGCTCGGAGTTCGAGCAGTCGAGCGGGCTCGAGCTCCGCGTCCTCCAGTCCGGCGATGCCGGCGAGCTCGTGTCGAAGGCGCTTCTCACCGCGGGGAACCCACAGGGGGACGTCCTCTTCGGGGTCGACAACAACTTCCTCTCGCGCGCGCTCGAGGGCGAGCTGTTCGAGTCCTACGAGTCGCCGCTGCTCGAGAGCGTCGACGAGAAGTACGTGCTCGACCAAGAGCATCGCGTCACACCGATCGACCACGGTGAGGTGTGCCTGAACTACGACAAGGCCTGGTTCCAGGACCGCGAGATCGAGCCGCCGCGCTCGCTCGACGATCTGACCGATCCGCGGCTCGAGGGGCTTCTCGTCGTCGAGAACCCAGCCACCTCGGCACCGGGGCTCGCGTTTCTGCTCGCGACCGTTGCCCGCTACGGCGAGCCCGGCTGGGAGGACTACTGGCGCCGCCTGCGGGAGCGCGGCGTCCTCGTCGTGGACGGCTGGGAGGAGGCGTACAACGTCCGTTTCTCGGGCTCCGCCGGCAAGGGCGACCGTCCGATCGTCGTCTCGTACGCATCGAGCCCGCCCGCAGAGGTGATCTTCGGAGTACCGCGACCGAAGGACGCACCGACGGCTGTCGTCGAAGACAGCTGCTTCAGCCAGATCGAGCTCGCCGGAGTACTCCGAGGCGCGCGGAACGAGGACGGCGCGCGCGAGCTCGTGGACTTCCTGCTCTCGACGCGCTTCCAGGAGGACATCCCGCTCTCGATGTTCGTGTTTCCGGTGAACCGGGAAGCGATGCTCCCTCCCGAGTTCGAGACGTTCGCGGTCGTGCCCGAGAGCCCGCTCGAGCTGCCGCCGGAGGAGATCGAGGCGAACCGTGACAGGTGGGTGAAGGAGTGGACGAGTATCGTGCTCCGGTGAGCGCGCACGCGTGGCGTGCGCTGTCGTACGGCGTCCCACTCGCGTTCATCGCGCTCTTCTTCGTCTACCCGCTGGTCTCGATCCTCGAGCGGGGCCTCGGCGCCGGAGGCGATCTGGACATCCTCACGGACCCGCTTACGCGCGAGGTGCTGTGGTTCTCGGTGTGGCAGGCGGTCGCGTCCACGGCTCTGACGATCCTCGTCGCCCTTCCCGCCGCGTACGTGCTCGGCCGCTACACGTTTCCCGGTCGGGGATTCGCCTTCGCGCTCGTGACCGTGCCGTTCGTGCTCCCGACGGTGGTCGTCGCGCTCGCGTTTCTCGCGCTGCTCCCCGAGGGGGTCGAGCGGGGCTGGGCAGCGATCCTGATCGCGCACGTCTTCTTCAACGTCGCCGTCGTCGTGCGCATCGTCGGAACGTTCTGGGCAGGCCTCGACCCGCGGGTCTCCGAGGTCGCGGCGACGCTGGGCGCCGGGCCGTGGCGAAGCCTGCGCGAGGTGACGGTTCCGCTCCTCGCACCGGCGCTCGCCGCCGCTGCCTCGCTCGTGTTCCTCTTCTCGTTCACCTCGTTCGGCGTCGTCCTCATCCTCGGCGGTCCGCGATTCTCGACGCTCGAGACCGAGATCTACAACCAGGCCGTTCGTCTCTTCGACCTGAGGACTGCAGCCGTGCTGGCGCTCGTGCAGCTCGTCTGCGTTGCCATGGCTGTGCTCGCAACGACGCAGCTCGAGGCAAAGCTCGCGGTCGGCGGCCAGCGGCGCCGAGAGGGCGACGTGCTGCGCCCGCTGCGAACGCGGGGCGAAAAGGCACTCGCGGCCGCAAGCCTCGGCGTGCTCGGTCTCTTCCTCGGCCTTCCGCTGGCCGTGCTCGTCGAGCGCTCGTTCGAAGTCGGTGAGGGATACAGCCTCGAGGCGTACCGCGCGCTCACGCGCTCGACGAATGCGCTGCTCGCCAGCCCGTGGGAGGCGATCCTGAACTCTGTCGTCTATGCGGCCGGCGCGACGGTCATCGCCGTCGTCGTGGGCGGGCTGGCGGCATTCGCGGTCGCCTCCTCGACGAATGGTGGGATGCGACTGCTCGACGGGCTGCTCCTGCTCCCGCTGGGCGCCTCGGCGGTCATGCTCGGCTTCGGGTTCATCGTCGCGTTCGACACCGAGCCGTTCGACTTCCGCGCTTCCCCGTGGATCGTCCCAATCGTGCAGGCGCTGGTCGCGATTCCGTTCGTCGTCCGCATCGTCACCCCTACGCTCCGCGCGATCGACGAGCGCCAGCGCGAGGCGGCCGCCGTGCTCGGCGCCTCCCCAGGACGGATACGCCGCGAGATCGACCTTCCCGTCGCCGGCCGCGCGCTCGCGGTCGCAGCGGGCTTCGCCTTCGCGATCTCGCTCGGCGAGTTCGGCGCGACGGTCTTCCTCGCCCGGCCGGACAGCCCGACGCTGCCGGTCGCGATCTTTCGCTTCCTGGGACGGCCCGGGGAGCTGAACCTGGGCCAGGCCTACGCGCTGGCCGTGATCCTCATGGTCGTGACGACAATCTCGATCCTCGTCGTCGAGCGCCTCCGTCGCGAGCGACTGGGCTGGTTCTGATGCTCGGTCTCGAAGGCCTGAGCGTCGCTTTCGAAGGCAAGGCCGCCCTCGATCGCGTCACCATCGAGGTCGCCGAAGGGGAGATCGTGACCGTGCTCGGGCCGAGCGGCTCGGGGAAGAGCACGCTCCTTCGTGTCGTCGCGGGGCTGCAGCGGCCCGACTCCGGGCGCGTCCTCCTCGACGGGGAGGACATCTCGTCGGTGCCCGCCCATCGCCGCGGGATCGGGCTGGTCTTCCAGGACCACGCGCTCTTTCCCCATCGCGACGTGTGGGGGAACGTCGCGTTCGGCCTTCGCATGCGCCGGGAGCCGCGCCCGGACGTCG
>Ga0299907_10001115_pt1 | contig 14834 bp, 17 predicted proteins | sample RVTome_16_FD_198680 | JGI IMG/M metagenome (GOLD analysis project Ga0299907, IMG submission 198680) | Soil microbial communities from uranium-contaminated site in the Upper Colorado River Basin, Wyoming, United States - RVT152D67 (version 2) ... | reverse complement strand
CCGCAGTCCTGGCTTATGGGTGTGGACAGATGGACCATGATCGACGAGTTCGAATCTCTGAACGACTGGATCGAATCTCCGATCGACTGGGGGGCGACCGTCGACGACGGTTTCATCGCCCAGTCCGTCACGGACGGCAAGACCACGGTCTTTGCCGGGGTATCTGAAGAGTCCTTCCTTTCGCCTGATGGCAATCCAACCATCTGGACATCGACCAACGGTGAGGCACTGGAGGTCGCCGAGATGCCGTCACTCAGGTCACTCGGATTCGGCTATCTGATCGGAGGATTCCGTCTTCCTGACGGCATCGAGCACGTGATCCACACCGACCGTGGTTTCGTGGCATACACCGGCTATCTCCAAGTGTGGGACAGGTTCGAGGACTTCACCCTGGATCCAAGAGAAGCCTGGGCCAGCCTTGTCCTGACCTCCAGCGATGGCCTGGAATGGACTCCACATGTCCTCTCCGACTTCGCCATCTACCAGATCGTGCCATTCGGCGAAGGCATGCTTGCTGCTGCCGCTTTCCCACCCGAAAGCGACACCGTGACCGTTGACGTTGACGGAGTCGCCACCGAAGTCGCCATGAGCGTCGACAACAAGCTCTTCTTCTCCGAAGACGGTCTGACTTGGCAGGCTGTTACCGACAGCCCCACATTCGGCAAACCTCTGCTCGCCCCGGCCTCGGACGGAAGGGTGATAGCGGTCGACGAATACCAAGCCGAAGATCCAGAGAACCCGACAACCGAAACATTCATAATCGAGCCAGCCGCCAATGCGGCCGGCTGAGCAGGGACCAATTCCGCTGACCTGGGTCCGGTTCCCGAGGCAACTCCCCTCGGAAGCGATATCCAAACCCAGGTCCGCCCTCTAGTCGCCACCGCAATCCCCGGCATGCCCCGAAAGGAGCGCCGAAGTGCCGCTATGCGCTACCTGGCCAAGGGTGTTATCAGCGCAGAATTGTTGATCGGCCCTACGGCTGGGACACCGGCGAGCATGAGTCGTACGGCAGATCGTTGGGATGGCGGTCCGGCACAACCCCTTGCCCTCAACCTGGAAGTGCAAGTCAGACCTAACTCCCCACACCAATCGGATACATTTCTACTCGGAGTTGAGTTGGTCCAGGAGTTCTGGCCCGGCGAGGAGATTGGCAACGAACACTTCCAGAGATGCTGCGAAGCGTCCCACCTCCTCGTTGGTAGGGAACGGTATTGCTCCGTGCACGACCCGACTTCTCAGCTCGTAGCACACGTCGAAGAACTTCTCCGGATCGAGGCTCAGGTAGGTGCGATCACCAAGGGTCTTGGCGAGCCTTCTTCCCGCCTGTCGAAGTGACTCGTTCGTGAGGTGTCTCAGGGATCCGACCATCGACTCCTTGTCGTCCTGAGGCAGCTCGGCCTCGCGGGTGAGCCGGACCATTTCGTCCACGTGTTCGACCGCCCCCGTTCCTCTGGGCCGCTGGTCCATCAGCACCTCGACGGCCGTCATTAGAAGCAGCAGCCGCGCCTCCGCGCCGATGCCTCGGCGGTATGAGGCAGCAAACAGGTCGTATGCGGTCCGCTCCTGTGATGTCGTCGGGGTCCTGGATGCAGGGGCGTCGAGTGTTCTCGTGAACCGATCGGCGGACACCGGTGCAAATCCCGTTCCTATTAACCCGATGAAGACGGGGGTGGGATCGGACTGAAAGACGATTAGGCCGTGCTTGTCATAGAGCGCCTGGATCTCGTGTCCGAGGTCGCGCCCCTTCTCCTCAATGGCCTCCCGACCTGCAGGGGTGAGTCCACCCCCCGGGGAACGGTCACCGAAATCGGCGCCGACCCTATTGGCCGCGAAGACCCGCTGCAGGATCGACCGCCAACCCTCTCCAGCACGATGGGCTCCCACCTCGGATTCGTAGCCCGATCCCAGGAGCGCCAGGTGCTGGGTTTGAGAAATGTCCGTGTCCCGTCCCCGGGACACCAGAACCACTCGAGACTCGCCGCTGTCCTCGAGCACGAGTTCGCTTTCGCTAACAGGAAGCGACTGCGGCTCGTGGAGTTCGATTCGGTGTCGGAATGAGAAGTCCATCGCTGCGATCACAGCATGGAACCATGATCCAGGCAAGGGAGGCGTCGGCCGAGGACGGCAGCCGAGTGGTCATCCGGTGAAGGACTTTCGCGTAATCCCCGAGCACGAGGTGCCGACATAGGGCGGCTGCTGAAGTGCGTGTTATTGCCCGGGGTCAGTTGATATGGGCGATTGATCGAAATAGCTCCGCACTCGTTCGGATCGCAGGTAGAGCGCAGCTCCAACGAGCACAGCACTCCAGAACGCGCCCGCTGGGGCGATCAGCCCCCAAAAGAAGCTCACGTCATCCTGACCCTCAGTCAGCAGCAGATTGATGCCCCACAACGCCAACCAGACAACCGGGATGCCAAGCCACACGGCCATCTCTCCCGCTCGGCGCCCCTCGGCGGGTTCCCGTAAAAGCCCTAGACCGATCCTGATCGCGAGGTACGAGACCACAACACCAACCGCTGCCCCGGCGAGAAGGATCCACGCGGGCTGCGGAATGTCGAATATCAGGGCGTTCCCTGCACCGATGAGGATGGCTATGAGGATCGAGATCGCTGCAAAGGCGACCAGCAGCAGTCCGAGAATGGTCACTCCGATTGGCTTGGAGCTGCTCACAACTACGAACAATACGTGCGCGATTGAGATCTCAGCGCAACTTCTCGGCCGTACGCATGGGTGCCGTTCGGTGCGGTTCGGCGAAACGGGCGTTCTTGGTCCTGATTGGGTGATCTGGGACGGATGAGGCAAAGATAGAACGGGCCGGTGCCCTTCAGTTGGTGGCTTCCGCGACCTGTCTCAGGATGTCGACCCATCCCAGATCGCCCTAAGTCTCGCCCAATCGTACGACCACCATGTCGCGTACCGGATCTACATACAGGTACTGGCCACAATTACCGATTGCTACCCGAGCGTCCTCCGTCAGCCACAGAGCATTACGTCGAATCAGACAGTTTCTGTTGGTACGACCGTGAAGCTGATCGGATCGCCGTCTCTCAGGTCGAGTGTCTGCCGCAGGTGGACCTCACTGAGCAGCTCAACAAGGTTGGCTGGATAGTCGGGTTCGTCTGCTTGAGCGACGACTCCTTGGTAGCGGCCAGCGATCAGCACCCGATTCCAGAGGTATCCGGCTTGAGCCGTTCGGGCCTCCCAGTCCGGATCTATCTCCTCGGCGGCGAGATAGGAGGGTGTGAGGGGACTCTCCCAGGGCTTAGGGAGGCGAAGGTTGAGGGTGCCCGGTTCTACTGGGAATCCAAGCAAGTCCCGCAGACGAGCGAGGATGGTCGGATCTGCCAGGCGCGGTGCACCCATCCCGCGGCCAGGCTCAACAAGGCCCGTGAACTGGTGGCATGGAGTCACCGTGGTTGGATTCGTAAAGGGCATGTAGGCAACACCCTATAGGTCCGCGGTCGGAATCCTCCAAGCCGGGTGAGAGACAAGCGGCAATCGCCGCCAACACTGAACCCGAGCGGGAACTGCCGATAAGTGCCGATAGCGCCCACTTCCTGAAATGAGTGTTATCCGCACATAGCTGTTGTTCGGGGCGGTTTCTTGGTTGGGCGGATCGGGTCAGTTGAGCTGGGTCTTGTCTTTGGCCCGAATAAGCTCGCCACCGAGGAGGATCAGGGCGGGGTGATCGAGCACAGCCAGGTCCCCACGGGGATCGTCGGGGAAGATCACGAGGTCAGCCGGTGCCCCTATTTCGATTCCGGGTAACCCGAGGTAGGTCCTGGCGTCCCAGCAGCCCGCGGCCATAGCCGCGGCATTAGACAGTCCGAAGGAGTGGAGGAGACGGATCTCTCGTGCAACGACACCGTGTGGATTCATCCCAGCGTCGGTGCCCGCCAGGATTCGGACCCCGAGTTCGTGTGCCTGACGGATCGATTCTCCATGCGATTCCAACCCGGCGACCAGAAATGCTGCGCCATCGGATCCGAGCATTTCCTCTGCACTGTCCCTGAGCACATCGTCGATCAGAGCTGTGGGTGTCCAGGTGATCCCCGCCGAAGCCATCGCTTCTATCTGCCCGTCCTCGACTATGGAGGCGTGTTCGACACCGTCGAAGCCGGACTCGATCGCCTGCTGGACCGAATCGGGGATCATGGCGTGCATCGTTATCCGACCTCCAGCCTCGTGAACCTGCACGGCTGTCTCCCGCAGAGCCTCGGTCGAGAAGTTGACCGAGAAGACACCTTCCTGGTCGAAGAAGTCACCTATCACCTTCACCCACCCCCCAGAATGTTGAAGCTCATCCAGAGCAGCCGATACCAACCGGTCGTCATCTACTTCCCGGGCCAGACCAGGAAAGTAGCGGCCCGGAGGAGCCAGGAAGCGCCCAGCGGTAACGACGGTGGGAAGCCCACCCGAACGGCTTATCCGGATGGAAGCGCGGTTGGGGCTACCCGGCTCTCTCACCAACAGCACTCCCGCTTCGACGTGGGCTCGTGCCGAGGCACGTGCCCTTTCATCGTCGTCGGCGTCGGGCGCTGGACTCGCCAGCGCGAGATGGGCATGAGCATCAACCAGACCAGGAACCGCGTAACCCCCCGCATGGATGGTGGGACCATCCGATGGACCCTCGACGAACATCCCATCCCTAATCCACAGATCAGTCAAGTCCCCAGAAGGAAGCACCCTGGTCTCAACATGAACAGACAACGCAGGCATCGGCGAAGCGTAGCCCCCTGATGCCTCCGAAGGTGCCGGAATAGAACTGAACACGTTCAACGTTAGGAGCACCATAAGTGCCGATCTCGTGCGGTCTCAGATATGAGCGATTGTGCTCGGGATCTGTTGATCGGTGCTGATCGCCCGACTCAGTCTTCGGCGACGCCGTCAGACCTTGCCTATGGCATTGTCGAGATCGAGCAAGCCTTTGGTCACCCACCACAAGTGGTCTTCGGGATACACGCCGAACCCTTTATGGCTCTTTCGCCAATCCCTGTCGTGGTATGAGTCGACGACCGACTCTAGATGCTTCCTCGCGGCATTCCTCTCGATGCGCAGCTGGGCGACGAAGGTCTCCTCCTCGGATGGCACCGACCGCTCCAGATGATCCAACCGGCGGTCGGCAAGAGCGTCCAGAGTCGATTCGTCGGCCCCTTCCTTCCATGGACCAGAACCGTACAGGTCCGACGATCTCGTGGTTCCACACCGGCCAAGCCAGAGGACGCCAACGCCAGCTAATCGGATACTTGTCGAATCCAAGAAGGGAGACCGCCGCTTCCGGTGCAGCCGGATGCGCCAGCCACGTGACCTTTCGGCAGGCAGGTCCACGACCAAAGCCAGCGAAATCCACTCCAGCTTGGGAAGAGCATCTAACAGCTCCCCGTAGACGTACGCCCTGACGATCAGGCTGTCCCTCCACTCGGCCTGAGCAGACAGATCGCTAGCAACGGTGCGCAGGCGGCCAACGGCCGTCGTGTACCTCACCTATCGAATTCTTGCGGATTGCACCGTTCGCCGGCCCTCAAACGGATCACGTGCACTCTGTTGATCTGCGTGGAATTCCTGCGATTCCAGCGCACGCCCGAGGTGCCGATCCAGCGCACTCTTAGATGAGGGCGAATAGCGCTTTCTCCGGAGACCGGCGCTCGTTCTTGCTGCGTGACGTCCGTATCCACCTATACAGGTGACCTAGACGTTGAAACAACGCCTTATCCCGTCGTCAGATCAGAGGGCACGCTCGAACTCCAGCCTGTGACCATCGGGGTCCGCGACGTAAAGCTGCGTACTCCCCAGGGCCGGTCCTCTGGTATACCCTCCGGTGCCACGCCCTTGACCGTACGTGTCTTTATTGGAATCAGGCCAGGTCAGGTCGAGAAACCATAACTCTGTCCTACATCTGCGCAACAGCTGCCGAGTACGTGCGGGCAGGACGGGTCTTGTCTTCGGATTGTCAGGATGCGTGTTTGCCTGGGAGTAGCATGCCGAGCAGAGTTGCCTGCAACCACATGCTGTAGGTGTCGAGGTCCCACCCCGCCTTCATGGCTTTGATGAGGGTCTCGGGGCCGGCTATCAGCCAGAACCCTCTCTTGATCAGGTTGTAAGGGATGTCTGTCCTGAGGTGTCCCTTTTGATGGAGCATGTCGATGACTTCGCCCTGGTGATGAAAGCGCTGTTCCTCGAGCTCTTCTAAAGCGGCTGCCACCTTTTCCTCGACGGCCGCAGCCTGATAGGCGACTTGAAACAGAGATACGGCGCGGCTGGCTACCCGACGGTTGGTTTCGACTGCAAACTCGATGATCTCTGCCGGGTCGTCGAGACTCCACATGTGTTCATGATCCATCTGCAGCTGGTGGGTCTCGCCACCCGTGGCTCGATCCCGAAGCGTTGCCAGTATCAGCCCAGCTTTCGACCCGAACAGGTTGTAGACGGTGCGTTCGGCCACCCCGGCATGCTCGGCGATGGCGGTCATGGTGGTGGCGATGTAACCGCGCTCCACCATCAACTCGAAGGCGGCGGCGGTGACTAGCCGTTGCGCCGCCTTCCTGCGGACTTCTTGAAGTGACATTCGATCACACTTTAAGCTGCCAGGGCTTGCAGTGTAGCTGTAGATATGTATAGTACAACTGCATCCGAGCAACGGAAGAGGCATGAGAGCAGACACGACGATTTCGGATCCAGGTGTTGAGGGGAAGCCAAGCTGGGGCACGGGCCGCAAGGCCGTCTTCAATTCGATCGTGATCCTGCTGGTCGTCGCAATGACGGTCGTGTTCTGGAAGCTGAACGTCTTTCCTGTCTTGGCATGGCTGCCGGAGGACGTCCTGGAACGTCTCTATGCCAGTCAGTTGGAGTTCGACAACGTCGAGGGGGCTTTCGCTCCACACGTCATCCACTATCTGGCGTTGTCGGCCAGTCATGTCATGGTCCTCTTCGGACTTGCCCTGCAACTACGGCGACCCTGGACGAAGACCGCTCCGATCTGGCAGGCTTCTGGAGGGCTGACCCTTTCCGTGCTCACGCTGACCTTCGTGGTCTTCAGTGTGGGCACCGAAGCGCTTCTGCTCCCGGTCCTGGCTGTGATAGCACTGGTCATCGCCGCCGCGGGGTTTCATCCATCGACCCCTATCCGACATCTGCCAACACCGGCCGATCGCCTCATGACCGGTCTCTGGGCGGTGGCGTTGATTCCGGCTGCGGTTCTGACGGTCGCTCAGCTCCAGTTAGAGCTCGCCGGTGTGGCTGCCGATCCGCATCAGCAGGGTTTGCACTACAACATCATGGCCGAGTATGGCCTCCACGTCATCCTGGTCGGCCTGCTCGGCGCCTCTGCTCTAAGCGGATGGCGCTACTCCGCATGGAGTGCCTCGTTCATGGTCGGGCTACTCGGCGCCGGCTTTATCGTCTACCCGGACCTCTCGGGTAGCCAAGGCCCCGCCTGGGGCATTGCCATGATCGCCTGGGCAGCCCTCTACCTCATCGCCGCCGAGACGCGCCATCGGAGAAACGGAGTTACGCGGCGAGCCGCGACCATCTCCGCCAGCGAATCGAACGAGCCGTGAAACGAGTAATTCAGTTACCCGGTCCTCGCCTCCCTCAATGATCACGACGTCTTACGCTTACGGTACCGGTACCAGGCCCCTCCGACTCGGCATGGGTCCAACGGGCGACGTCCTGGTATCCCCGTGACCAGTCCGGCGCATGCTGTCCTGTTCGCCCGTATCAGATAGAGGCAAGCATGATGCGTGTGGAACTTCGGACTCGCTCGATCGGGTACAAGATCGGTTGGTGGGTCCTGGTGGTGATCGCCGGGCTCAGCATCGTGGGCTATCTGGCTTTTGTTGGTACTGCCGCGACGGATATGGAGGTGGCGGCTTTCTTCGCCTTGGCGGGCATAAACATCTATGCACTGTCCGTATTGCTGACCGCTTATCGGCGGGGTGAGCCATGGGCGTGGTGGGTCACCTGGGTAATGGTCGCCGCCTACGGGATGACAATTCTCTATGCCCCTGATTTGGGCCCTTACTACCTGGGGCCGGCGATCGTGATGGCGATAGCTCAGCTGCTGACATGGCCAGTATTCCGTGGGCCCGGTCGGATCGAGCGCGCTGACTGACGAACGTCCCACCATCACGCCCATAACACAGAGCAGATCCTCAACACTTATTGGCGTGACCCCATCCGCGCGAGCAGGGCAGACTGCACAACCGACCGTTCCCGGTGAGCGCGAGGACCTCCGGCTGTGCCTTCGGCTCCAACCCGAGGCGGACTACTCACCTGAGGGTTCTACTGGATGTTCGGTCCGCCCATCTGCCTGCCCGGTCCTGGGTACCAGCCTGCAGACTTAGCTCGACCAAAGTCGTCACACTCGAATGTCCGGATGCGGGAGGTCGCCTTGTACCACGGCATCCAGTCTCGGCGGTCGTGGCACAGCACAGGTAATACGCGATCGGCATCCTGAAGGCTCCCGATATGGCTTCCTCTCGGCTCGTCAGTGTTCGATCGGATGCGCGGTCAGGTCGTCGGAGCGGCCGGCCTCGATGCGAGACCATTGGGCGACGGGTCGTCCGTTCTTCCGCCAGCCATCGGCGTCATCTTCACCACCCCATCGCTGGGGCCAGCCATCGGGTGAGTCCTCCCACGATTCCTGTCGCCCGTAGACGGTCATGTCCAGCAGCCCGAGGGTGGGGGCCATGATCTCGACACCGCGACCGCCGGTGTAGTACGTCTCGAACACCTTGTCGCTGTTGCGGAGGTAGCAGACGAGGTGGTGGCGCTGCCAGTCACGGCCCTCCAGCAACTGCGGCGCGGTCTTCTCGACCGAATACCACGGCATCTCCAAACCCATGAAGTCCCGATAGCGGATGCTCTCCTCGTACGGGCCTTTGCAGAGCACGGCGTAGGTAGCGTCACGCGTGTGGATGTAGGACAGCTCTCGAACCTGACAGTTGAAGAACGTGCAGCCCTCGCACTGGTCTGCGGCAGCTTGACCGGGCCACCATGCGTGGAAGTAGGCAATGAGCTGCTTTCGGCCCTCGAAGACGTCGAGAATGGTCATCGGGCCCCGCGGGCCGATCACTTCGATGGTGGCGTCGATCTCGACCATCGGCAGCCTCCTGCGGGCCGCAGCGATCGCGTCGCCTTCACGCGTGTGCGCCTTCTCCTGCACGAACAGAGCGTCCCGCTCCTTCTGCCACGTCTCTCTGCTGACCACGGGCGGGAGACCCGGTCCTGCTGATTGATAGCTCATGATTGGCTCCATTCGACTGTCGATATTGGTCGTGATCGGCATCAGCGCCGATCGATCTGGCGCGTGTCCCTTCATGCTCGAGTACGCCGGTTCGCGTTTAGGTGACTCGCGCCACGAGCCCGGTACCCAGTTCGTCCCGTCGGACATCACGCGTCGGGCGTGCCCTGACAAAGTCAGTCGACTGTGTTGAGGTCCTTGATGTCTGAGGTGACATTGTCGACATTCGGGGATCCGGTGCCGTTCAGGATCAGATTCCGAAGGCTGCCGCCTATGTAGCCGCCCCAGGCATTGGCGCATACGTCGAAGCACTCCATATCCCGGAACAGGCCGACGTGGGTGAACCGCAACTCCGTTCCAGTCTCGGTTTCGGTCAGGTCGAACCGGATTGTGGTGTTCCGCCACTCGGCCTGATCGGCCACGAAGGTAAACAGGCTGTCGAGCACCTGCCAGACCACCGTACGGCCCGGCTCGAGCTCGCTCACGCGCAATCTCGCCCAATGTAGGTCCGGCGCGTGCTGGACAAACTCGTCGCCCACGTGGGTGGTGTCGCCGACGATCGTTCTCGACCACCAGCCGCGGGCATTGATGATCGCGTCGAACACCTCGTCCGGTGTGCGATCGACGGTCATCGTCGTGGTGAAGTCCTGCTGGTTCATTGTTCCTCCTTGAATGGTCATTCTGTAGTTCCTCTCCCGGCGTGGGATCCCGGTGCGCCCGGCGGCGCACAGTCGCGATCACCTCGGCAGCTGCACAGTCTCCGGGCTGCCACGCTGCCGGTTCTCGATACGGCTCATCGACCGATGACGACGACGGTGGCGACTAGCACGGCGACTCCGACCAGTGAGTCGAGCACGCCGCAGAACTCGGCGAACGGGCGTGGCACAACCATGTCGCGCCGGTAGTGAACCACGTCCCAGATGGCGTGACCGATCAGTCCGAGGCCCACAACGACTCCGCCCACGCGTGGTTCGACATAGAGAGCAGTCACTACAAGGGCTCCGAACCCGAACGCGCCAAGGAGCTCCATCCTGGACTCGGTTCCGAGCTGGAGACGGCGGACGAGCAGCCCCACAACAACCACTGTGGCCGCCGCGGCCGACAGACCCAGGACGGGCTCGAGATCCGTGGACCGCAGCAGGACAAGTCCGGCTATGGCCGCCACGAGAACTGGCCAAGCTGTCCAGGCGTGGCCAATGACAGCGGTGGTGATGTAAACGACCACGGGGAGAGCGATGAGCAAGGACTGCTCGACTCGTGCGTCGACGGCACCTGTGGCGATTTCGCTGATGGACAGGCCAGCGACCACTAATCCGAGGGCCATGGGCCAGCGGCGGCCCAACCCGACCAGCCGGTTTGCACGTTCATCTCGGAGTGTTGTCATGGGTAAGTTCTTTCGGATTGGGTGCACACTCAATCAGCCATCCGTTGGCCGAAGTTGTGCTGGGGCGGGCCTCATACCTAAACCGAAACCAGAGGATCCCGCCACAGATTCGATTCGGCTCGAATCTCTCAAGCGTGGCACGCGTGCCGGTGCCGAGGCACGGGTGTGGGTGCTCTGCAGCCCATTGGGTCCGATGGAGACATCGTGATACCTTTCGTATCCAGAGCACGCGATGAAGGATCGCTACCCCTTCTGCTCACCGCGTTGTCACGATGTCTTTTCATGACCAGCCACTGGTGCTGGACTGAGCGGTGCAGGCCGACGCCCGGCAGGTGGTCGGCTACCGGGCGGAACCATCCCGAGGATCAAACCACCGCTGGCCAGCCTGGCCCCCAACGACCACGCCGAGGGTGACCACGTGGCCATGGCCGTTGAGGCCAGCCGCGAAGATCGCGCGCTCACCGCCGACGCTCGGATGTACGCCGTCATCTCCCTGCCAGTCATCCGGGACCGGCACACCGAAAATGCGCACAAGTCCACCACCGGGTCATCGAATGCCGTGGTCATCGCATCTGCCAGGGCGGCGATGTCCGAGTTGTCCCAGGACGACCTCCGAACCGAAATTCGGGGAGCGCAGTCCGCTGGGACCCGCGGCATACGTGACCTGGGATATGACGAACGAACTGCTGAGTATCACGCCGGCCGAAGGCCAAAAGGCGGAGGAACAACCTTCGCACCGCGGCCGCTGGCCTACGACTCTCAGGTGTACACATACTATCTCGCATCGACCGGCCAAACCGTTCTACCGAAAACGACGCCTACGTGATCGGGCACCTACCATCGACCGGCGGAATCACGTGGGTCGGGCCGAACCTCACCCTTGACCTCGGAGACCAGCAGGAGTCGACAACAGCCACGCGATGAACGTTCTCCTAACACGTCTAAGTGGTGGGATTCAAGCCGACACCGTAGGTCTGACTGCAGCGGCCCTGCGTCATGTTTCTACTAGCGAGGTGCCCAGGGGCGTGCGGCGGTAGAGGACTTTTCGTCCGTGGCGACTGCGATGAACCATGCCCGCTCGTAGCAGGACTTGCAGGTGGTAGGAGATGGTGGCTTCACTCCAGGGGTACTGGCGGCCCAGATCGGTTGTGGTGCGTGGCTCGCCGAGGGCGGCGAGCAAGGCGGCGCGGGTGTCGCCCACCAGGTCAGCTACCGCGGATTGCCGCACCTGCGTATGGGTCTGCCAGAGCTGTGCGGTGCCGTCCGGGCGATAGACCACGACGGGGGTCATGGGGCACTCCGTCGTGAACTGCACCGGCCCGATGTGTGTTGTTGTGGGTATCATCAGCAGTCCGTCATCTGCCCAGTCGACGACGACGTCGTACGGCCGTGGCAAGCTAATGCCTGTCCCAGTCCAGGACATGCCTTGTCCGAGGCTGTCGAGCATTGCCACGGCTCCGCGCGCGGCGAGCAGTTCACTCTTGCGCCGGATGTCGTCCTTGAGGACGGTGATGGTCGTGCGCCAGTCAGGTTCGATAGCAACGGCGAAGAACTGAGAGATCGCTTCGGCGGCGGCAGACGCCACCTTCTCTGGACCGTCGGCTATCACGCGCGCGAGAACGGCCGGGGTTGGACGGCGCCACCTGTCGTAGGTCAACTCGTCTCTGAATAGCTGCGCTACGTCGGGGCGGATGGGCCGTCCGCGCAGCCCGATGTCGAGTTGTCGCTCGATATCCGCCGGGGGTGTCTGTGCGATCCGACGGGTCAGGTCTTCGATTGTTTCCACGGAGCGCGTCGGTGGCGGTGTGAGGAAGTCGGGTGAGTATTCGTGATCGGCGGGCACCAGCGCGTTGAGGACGGCCAACGCATCTGGCGCCATGCGCTCCTGCGCCCTGGCGTACCACGTACTCGCGTGCCGTGCCGCGTGCTTTCCGCGGACGCGCAGGGTGCTCACGACCTCCTGTGCCTGGGAGACCACGAAGCGGGAGCGACCGAGCTGGTCGGCGGTCATAGTGATCTGAATCGCCATGGACCCAGTGTGGCACTGTGCCGACGGGCAGCGGGCGTCCCAGGGCTCCTGTCGATCGCTGTTACTCAGGAGCGCTGCGTGGATCCGTCGAGTCCTGGATGCATCGAGCCGCAACGTCCGATTCGGGTTTACCGTACGCAACACGATGGCTCCACTGGTTGTCCCGGTTATCACTGGGAATACGACCAAGCGGAGTCGGGTCCACCACGCCTACCTCCAACATTGACCGGCACAGGGCGGCGCTACGGATGGTGCGCAGGCTGATGCCGTCCCGCTTCATGTCCTCCACGGCCTCTACCGCACCCCGTTCACCATCCGGGTATTGGCCCAGGACAATGGAGGCCTGATAGTCACCCCGCGTTCATGGTGCACGACCCGAACACGTACTGGGTCATTCGTCAGGGTTCGGTCGGCACCGACGCGCGATCCTTGGGGCGTACTGATCCTCTCACTGACGGTTGCCACAGCCGTCGCCATAGCCGGCATCGACGGCTATCCCTGGAGCAACGTCGGCGTACTCGCTGGGAGCGGCACCGGCGGGTTGCTCTCCTCGACGCCGGCCAGCTGCTATTCGCGGACGGCACGATCGGGGGAGCGTTCGAGTCATGGTTCCACTTCATAGTCCGAGGTGGCATTAGGCACAGCCACCGTTCATGAGCGAGGTGTAAGCTCGGGGAGCGAAAGGGGCCGCGCATGGGAGGCGAATCGGTCATATGCGGGACGTGTCATCTACCGGTTCATTCAACCTGCCCTATTGGTGTCTCATGTGGAGCCGATCGTCGTCGAGTCCGACTGCCCGATCGATCGAGATCCCCTCCAGTGGGGATGGGAACGACAAGGGTCGTCCCATCCCCCAAGCACACATAGATCAATCCGACGGCCTCGCGAAGAGACACATGGCACTCGGCCTTCGTCCTGTCCGATGGGCCGCCGGTCAAGGAGTCAGAAATGCGAAAATTCACACTGTTACTGGCCATGCTCGCGATGATGGCACTTGCGGTCGCTCCCGCAATGGCGGCGAGCGTTCACCTCAAGGGTGGCAAGAATGCCGAGCCCTCATTCACCGACCACGGCCTGTATCTCGAAGCGACCGGCGCTCTGTCCGGACTGGGTAACGGTGACGTTGTGGTGAGCCTGACCGCTACCGCCGACGTCACGTCGACGTGCACCAACCAGGGCGGGAACCAGGCTCCCGGCCAGAACCCGGCACCGCTTACGGTCACCGGGTCCCAGGCAATCCCCGAAGACGAGCTCAAGAACGGGACCACCCCGTTCGACGTCTTCACCGTGGCGCCGAGTCCCGTGATCGCCGGTGCACCCGACTGCCCCAATCCCACCTGGACTGAGTCGATCGATGACCTGGCGTTCACGTCGGCCATCATCACCGTGGAACAGCCAGAAGGAAATCTGGTGCTGACCGTCACCTGCATATTCAGCCAACCGACCGCCGATGGGTCCGTCCCTGGCGGAAATGTGAGCTGCACTCAGAGCTGAGATTCAGCCCTTCGAATCATGACTGGGAGAGCCGTTTGAAGACGGCTCTCCCAGTCAGCCCCGAGCGGAGTCCCGGTTCGACCGCCGCTGCGGTGTTCGTCGTGGGAGTAAATCTCTAACCCTCAGCAACGCCTTGACGCGAGGCGTTGATGGTTGGAAGCGGGAAAGCATCTGTCATTGCCGTTGGGCTCTTCGGATGGGAAGGCACCAGTGGGGCGGAGTTCTTCTCCGCTCGCTGCCACGACTAGCGAAGAGTGAAAGGGACATTCGGTGACCCGGCTGCACCCCGGAGCGCTAGGGCCACGCAAATCCCGGCGCAGCGCTGAGGGATGTAATGCTGACCCCAAACGAGGTACAGAGCACACCCCAACAGCCAGCCCACATCGCGCGCCTCCGCGTTCACAAGTCAGCCAAGCGACCAGTCCTCGATCCGGCATTCTGCGCTCCTCATCCCCTGTGGCTGAGTCTCTCGGTCACCGGACTGACAGGGTGGTTGACACTGAAATGGGACGGGTGCGAAAAGTCAAAGGTGGCACTCCCCATGCGACCGCGACCGCAGGACGGGTCACACCCCAAGCCAGCGTGCAATAAGTGCCGATCTAGCGCACCTCCGCGTCGGGCGTGAAATCGCGCATATCAGGCGTTATGAGCTTTCGTACGCCGGCCGTCTTGTATCAGCGCTTTGA
>Ga0299907_10001114_pt1 | contig 14838 bp, 12 predicted proteins | sample RVTome_16_FD_198680 | JGI IMG/M metagenome (GOLD analysis project Ga0299907, IMG submission 198680) | Soil microbial communities from uranium-contaminated site in the Upper Colorado River Basin, Wyoming, United States - RVT152D67 (version 2) ... | reverse complement strand
GAGTGGTCCGGCGAGTGGAAGCCGGAGGAGCGGCTCGAAGCGCTCGAGCCCAGGGTGTCGGTCGAGATCGAGGGGCGAGAGGTCGCCCTGCGCGCGTGGCGGCTCGAGCTGGCCGGCCGCGCCGCCGGCGAGGTCCCCGTCTACTTCCTCGACGCGGACCTGCCCGACAACGCGCCGGACGATCGGCGGCTCACCGACCATCTCTATGGCGGCGACGATCGCTACCGGCTGATCCAGGAGGCGATCCTGGGGCTGGGGGGAGTCGCGATGCTCCGCGCGCTCGGCCATCACGCGATCGGGACCTTCCACATGAACGAGGGCCATTCCGCCCTGCTCGCGCTCGCCCTCGTGGAAGAGGGCGTGGCGGAGGTGCGGGAGCGGTGCGTGTTCACGACCCATACCCCCGTTCCTGCCGGGCACGATCGCTTTCCGCTGGATCAGGTGCGGGACGTGCTGGGGGAATCGCGCGCGGCGGCTCTCGAGTCGCTGGGCGGCGTGGTCGACGGAGTGCTCGACATGACCCGGCTGGCGCTTGCGACGAGCCGCTGGGTCAACGGGGTCGCGATGCGCCATGCTGAGGTCTCGCGCACGATGTTCCCCGACGTCCGAGTGGGGTCGATCACCAACGGCGTTCACGCCGGCACGTGGGTCTCGCCGTCGATCGCGCGGCTCCTGGATCGCCACGTCCCGGGCTGGAGGGAGGACACGTTCCACCTCCGTTACGCGGGCGAGATCCCTGTCCCGGAGCTGGCCGCGGCCCACCTCGAGGCCAAGCGCGCCCTGTTCCGCGAGGTCGAGACGCGGAGCGGCCGCCATCTGGACGAGAGCGCGCTGACGCTCGGCTTCGCGCGCCGGGCGACGCCGTACAAGCGCGCCGCGCTCCTCTTCTCCGAGATCGAGCGGCTGCGAGCGATCGCCCGCGAAGCAGGCCGGGTCCAGGTGCTCTACGCGGGCAAGGCCCACCCGCGGGACGAGGGTGGGAAGGGCGGCATCCGGAGCGTTTTCGCCGCCGCGGAGGCGCTCGGCGACGACGTCCCGGTCCTGTGGCTCGAGGACTACGACATGTCGCTGGCGGCCTCGCTCTGTGCGGGCGTCGACGTGTGGCTCAACACCCCGATCAAGCCGCGGGAGGCGTCGGGGACGAGCGGCATGAAGGCGGCCCTCAACGGCGTGCCGAGTCTCAGCGTTCCCGACGGGTGGTGGGTCGAGGGGCTGGTCGAGGGAGTGACGGGCTGGTCGATCGACGACGGTGGGGAGGGCGACTCCGACGCGGAGGTCGCCTCGCTCTACGCGAAGCTCGAGGGCAGCGTCCTGCCGCTCTTCTACGGCGATCCGGACGGGTGGGGGCGAATCATGCGGTCGACCATCGCGGTCAACGGCGCGTTCTTCCATGCCCAACGGATGGTCCTCGAGTACGCGGCGCACGCGTGGGGGCTCGCCACGAGCGCCGGGGCCCCGGCCCGGGAAGCGGCCGGCCGGCTCTAGGCGGAGCCGCCCCCCGGTAGCTCGCGCCCGCGCGAGGCCCGCCACGCTCCGGCAACGCACGTGGCGGCGATCGCCCCGTTCCCCGATCCGAAGATCCAGCCGTCCAGGAGCGAGTCCCCGTCGCAGCCGGCGAACTCGGGCGCGTCCAGGTCGATGGCCGTGAAGTCGGCCCACCGCCCGGGGGCGATCGCGCCGGCCTCGACCGCGAGCGCTGCCGCGCCGCCGGCGGTGGCGATCGCCAGGAGGGCCCGTCCGACGCTCCCCGCGGGGTCCGTCACCGCTCCCCGCTCCTCGCGGGCGAGACGCTGGCCGTACTCGAGCCACCGCATCTCCTCGGTCATCGCGATGCGGGCATTGGAGTCCGTCCCCAGCGAGAGCCGCTCGATGGAACCGTCCAGCGGCGCGAGATCGGGCAGGCCGTCGCCCAGGTTGGCCTCCGTCAGCGGGCAGGCGCAGACCGATCCGCCGGCCTCGAGGAGCGCGGCGAGATCGGCGGGAGAGGTGTGCGTGCAGTGGACCGCGACGAATCGCTCGGCGGAGCCGATGGCGCGGAGGAGGAGGGCCAGGGGCCGCTCGCCGTGCGCAGCGACGCACGCTTCGATCTCGGCGCGCTGCTCCTCGACGTGCATGTGGAAGGGGAGCTCGCGGTGGACCGCCTCGGCATGGAGCGCGACGACGTCGTCCACGGGCGCCGCACGGATCGAGTGGGGCGCGATCCCCAGCGCCTGGGTGCGAGGATCGAGCCGGCCGGTGAGCCGGTCGAGGCCTTCGAGGAACCCGGCGACGGAACCGGAGTCGAAGCGACGCTGCGCCGCCTCGAGCGGGCGCCCGATGCCACCCGTCCGGTAGTAGGACTGGAGCAGGACGAGCCGGATCCCGACCTCGGCCGCCGCCTCGAGGACGGCCTCGTCGAACGAGCCGTCGGTCGATCCGGGCGCGTGGTGGAGGTAGTGGAACTCGCCCACAGTGGTGATCCCCGCGTCCCGCATCTCGCCGAAGGCTCGCCGGCAGAGCGCGCCGAACGATGGCCGATCGAGGGACTCGACCAAGCCGTACATCGCCTCGCGCCAGGTCCAGAAACTTCCCCGCCCGGCGGGGAACGTCTCCCCACGACCGCGCAGGCCGCGCTGGAAGGCGTGGGAGTGGGCGTCGACGAGGCCGGGTACGAGGGCGCGGCGCGGCAGCCGGCGCGTCGGCTCCGCTTCGAGCGCGCCGACGGCCTCGATCCGGCCGTCGCTGTCGACGGCGATCCGCACGCCGGGCTCGAAACGCGCCCCCGCCCAGGTCAGCTCGGCCTCGACGACCTCCCCCCGGATCACGCGTCGCCCCGACACCAGCGGTCGATCGCGCGGACGAGCGTCGCCCGCGCGCGGGAGAGATCCTCGAGCGGGACGAACTCGTTGGGGCGATGGGCGACCTCGATCGATCCCGGCCCCCAGATCACGCACTCGAGCCCGAGGCGCTGGAGCCACCCCGCGTCGGTGGCGAACGGGACGCTGCCGGGGCCGCGCCCGGAGGACTCCCGCGCGAGCCAGGCCCACAGGTCCGAGCCCTCGTCGAGCAGGGCCGGCGGGCTGTCGCCGACCACCTCGACCGAGTGCGGCGCCTCGCCGGCGCCGCGCTCGACCGCTTCGACGATCCGCGCCACCACCTCGTCGGTATCCATGCCCGGGAGGAGCCTCGCTCCCACCTCGACCTCGCACGCGTCGGGGATCACGTTGACCGCCCCGCCCCCGTGGATCCGACCCACGTGGAGCGGGACGAACGGGACATCGGGGAAGGCGTGGGCATGGGTCGGGCGCTCGGCCTCGAGCGCGCGCCGCAGCGCCGCCAGCTCGGTGACCACGCGCGCGGCGGGCTCGATCGCGCTCCGCCCGAGGTGCGGGACTCCGCTGTGGGCGGCCTTGCCGGAGAGCGTCACGACCACGCGCAGATGGCCCTTGTGGAGGCGCGCCGGCGAGAGGGACGTGGGTTCGCCGACGATCGTCCGGCGAGGGAGCCGCTCGGGCGGCCCGCCGGCCTCCACCAGCTCCTTCGCCCCGCGCGTCCCGACCTCCTCGTCGTAGGTGAACAGGAGGGCCAGAGGCCGGCTCAGGGTGCCGGGGTCGGTCTCGACCACGGCCTGTAACGCCAGCGCGAGGAATCCCTTCATGTCGGCGGTGCCACGGCCGACGAGCGTGCCGTCCCGTGTCACCGCGTCGAACGGGTCGGACTCCCATTCGGGCTCGGTCGCCGGGACGACGTCGGTATGGCCGCAGAGCGTCAGCCCCTCGTCGTCGTCCCGCCGGGGACCGATCGCGACCACGAGGTTCGCTTTCCGGCCGTCCGCCGACGGCAGCCGGTCGACGCGCGCCGCGAAGCCGTCGAGGTAGTCGCAGGCGAAGTCGACGAGCGCGAGGTTCGAGTTCGCGCTCGTCGTGTCGAAGGCGACCAGCCTGGCGAGCAGTTCGGGATCGGTGAGCCGCTGCATGGGCCTCGGGTCAGCCCCCTAGCCGTCGTTGAGGACGTCGAGGAAGGCGGCGCCGTACCGCTCGAACTTGACCGGCCCGACACCGGAGACCTCGAGCATCTGGCCGCGGTCGCGCGGACGCCGCTCGGCCATCTCCTTCAGCGTCGTGTCGTGAAACACGACATAGGCGGGAACGCCGCGCTCGTCCGCCAGCGCCTTGCGGAGCGAGCGCAGCCGCTCGAAGAGTCGTGCGTCCTCGGGCGCCGGCCCGTTCGCGGCGGGGATCGAGGACCTCCAGTCGCCGACGCCCCGGCGCGCAGCCGCGGCCCGGGCCAGCGTCTCGACCGGCGTCTCCGCGCAGACGTCACACGCCGAGCCGCACGGCTCGATCAGCTCCTCGAAGTGTCCCACGATCGCCTGATGGCGGCAGCGGCGGCCGTCGGCGACCTCGAACAGCTCGACCGTGGCGCGATGCTTCGCGGCCCGCTGATCGGGGTCCGGGATCGCGTCCAGGAACCGCTCATGGAGCTTGACGTCGGCCCACGAGTAGAACAGGAAGCATTCGCTCGGCAGGCCGTCCCGGCCCGCACGGCCCAGCTCCTGGACCCACGACTCCACGTCCTTCGGCATGTCCCGATGGATCACGAACCGGACGTCCGGCTTGTCGATCCCCATCCCGAAGGCGATCGTCGCGACGACCACGTCCACGTCGTCCCTCGCGAACGCCTCCTGGTTGGCCGCGCGCTCGTCCTCGGGCAGCCCGGCGTGATAGGGGACGGCCAAGACTCCCTGCCGGGAGAGCCAGGCGGCCGTGCTCTCGACAGCACGGCGCGACATGCAGTAGACGATCCCGCTCTCGCCGGGATGACGCCGGACGAGCGCGAGGATCTCCCGCCGGGTGTGGCCTCCCTGACCCTTCTTCCGCACCCCGAGCCAGAGGTTGGGGCGGAAGAACGACCCCTTGTAGCCGGCCGGACGACGCATCCCCAGTTGACGCAGGATGTCGCGCGCCACCCGGCGGGTGGCGGTGGCGGTGAGCGCGAGCACCGGGATGTCGCCGAGGCTCTCGCGCAGCCCCGCGAGCCGCCGGTACGAGGGGCGGAAATCGTGGCCCCACTGGCTGATGCAGTGCGCCTCGTCGACCACCAGAAGGGACAGCGGGCAGCTCCGCAGCCACTCGCGCAGGTTCCCCTCCAGCGCCTCGGGCGCGAGATAGGCGATCTCGTAGCCGCCGGACCGCAGGGTCTCGAGTCGCCGCCGGCGCTCGTCGGGTGCGAGGGTCGAGTTGATCTCGGCGGCGCGAAAGCCGAGGTCGGCGAGCGCGTCGACCTGGTCCTTCATGAGCGAGATGAGCGGCGAGAGGACGAGGACGGTCCCGGGGAGGATCCGCGCGGGGAGCTGGAACGTCAGCGACTTGCCGCCGCCGGTCGGCATGACCGCGATGCAGTCCTTGCCGGCCAGCACGGCATCGATGATCTCGCGCTGGCCGGGGAGGAAGGAGTCGAAGCCGAAGACCTCGCGCAGAACGGCGTCGATGTTCCCGGTCACCGCCGGAAGACTCGATACGCGAAGCTGCAGGGCTCGACCGAGCACGCGTACATCGTGACCCAGACCGTGTGGAGCCCGGCGGTCGTCGAAACGAACTGGAGGACGGGGGCGTCGTCGTCCATCTCGTCGGTGAACAGGATGGCACCCTGGCTGTGGGCGAGCGCGAGGTCGAGATCGCTGCAGTCCTGGTCGCACACTCCGGCGATCAGGTACTCGACTCCGGGGTCGAGGGTGAGCTCTAGGCCCACCGTTGCGCCGGACTTGAGGAATCCGACGGTCATGTCGCGCGGGAAGGCTCCGGGATCGGACTGGTAGGATCCCTCCGGCGACATGAGTTGAACCTCGTAGAAGAATCCTCCCACGCCGTCCGGGCAGTGGACGACGAGAATGTGCGTACCGCTCCCCGGCGGAGTGAAGGCCAGGACGTTCTCGAAACGGTCCTCGCTCCACGCCCCGGCCTGAAGAACGACTTCGAGGCCCATAGTGCTCGTCGATTCGAAGGTGACTGCGGCCTCCAGGCCCTCCTCAGCGTAGCCGAGGGCCGTCGCATCCGGCCGGTACCCGCTGCCGGAGATCGCCTGCCCGATGGCGGACAGCTGCCGCTCGAGGCCGTCCCGGTACGTGCCCTGCGCATGGGCAGTGGAGACGAGCCCGAGAAGGAGAGCGGCCAGGAGCGCGGAAGCGAGCGCGGCGGAGCGCGGCATGGACGGGTCTCCGGGTTCGTTGTGGTCGAGCGGGTCGCGGGTGCAGGGAATATACGCGCCCCGTGGCGGAACGAGCCTCCGGCCCCAGGACGTCACACCACGCCGATCGGGATCTCCGACCAGAACTTCCGCAGCTTGCCGGTCCGGGGGTCCCTTCCGGGCGGGATGGGTGACCGCAGGACCTCGACGTGAGGGAGACCCATGTCGCGCAGGTGCGCGCGCAGCCGGCGCTCGACTTCCGCCCACGTCCGGTCGGCGTCGGCGTCGGACGGGAACGCGATCCGCAACGAGAGCTCGTGCGGATGGGTCTGCACGAACTGGAATCCCATCTTGGGGCCCGGCACCCCTGCCACGAGCGTGATCAGGGCAATCGGCTGGAGCGCCACCCTTCGCCCGTTCGCGCCGTCGTAATGGAGCACGTCGTTCTGACGCCCTTCCAGGCGGACGGCCGTGAACGGGCTGCCGCAGGGGCACGGGTCCGGCCGCAGGGTGACGCGATCCTCGATGTCGTGGCGGACGATCGGCTGGGCGCGGTTCGCCAGGTTGGTGACGAGCGCGGTGTCGCTCGGCTCGCCCGGGGGGACCGGGCGCATGTCGTGATCGACCGGCTCCAGCACCACCCAATCGTCGTTGACGTGAATCCACCCCTCCGGGCACTCGAAGCCCAGCGCCAGGAACTCCGAGGCCGCATAGGAGTCCTTGAGCGGGCAGCTGAACGCATCCTCGATCCGCTGGCGGGCCGTCGGCTCGATCCATTCGGAGACCGAGACCGCGAGGAGGAGATCCAGGGACAGGTCCCCCGATCGCTGCTGGATCGCCAGCTGCTCCAGGACGGTGGGATAGCCGAGGAGCACGGCGGGCTGCCAGTGATCGAGCGCGCGTGTGAGCCGCCCGATCGGCTTGAGGATCGAGAGAGTGGCGGAGCGGGCATCGGCGACGGCTCCCAGCGGGCTGCTCCGTCGGATGAACGCGGCGCTGGCGAAGTGGCCGTTGGTGGCCACCAGGTGCACGGATCGCCCCCCGCGCGCCACCATGCGGGCCGTCCCGGAGACCCCGAGCCAGGGCAGCCACCCGCGGGTCAGCCACAGCGTCCAGTAGACGTCCATCGCGTCCTGGTCGTGGACGAACAGGGCCTTGAGCCCCATGACTCCGGAGGAGCGGCACACCGAGTACCGTCCGAGCCACGGCGCCCCGATGCGGGTCAGGTCCTGCATGTAGCTCCAGAGCGCGTCGCGGGTGACCTGCGGGTCGTCGATCGAGTCCTCGAACCCCTCCACCCACACGGACTTCGTCATCGGGGTCAGGGCGTCGAGCCCGGCGCGTTCGGGAAGTCCGGCCCACAGGCGCCGGTACAGGGGAATCTCCCGGGCCCGCGCCAGGGTCGCGGCAAGACGCTCGCGCCGCCGCGCGGCGATCGCGCGCGGGCCCCCGGCCCGGGCGCGCCAGGCGTCCACCGCCAGCTTCACGAGCCGGGTGTTCCTTCCCATGCGGCCTCGACGGAAATGGATCCGTTGCGGAACGGAGCGAGAGAGGATAACAGCGAGGACGGGGGTCTGGAAACCCCGTCGATCCTCGCCTATGCTTGAGTCATCGTGCCACGCCTCCTCCTCATCCTGGCGCTCGCTGCCGGCGTCGTCGTGGCCGGAACGGGCTGCGAGAGCGACCCGGCTGGACCCCCTCTGGGCGCCTCGGCCGATGTGCCGGCCGCGGTCTCCTGGAACGAGGCCCTGCTGGAGATCGTAGCGGCTCACCCGTGGACGCCACCCCACGCCGCGCGGGCCTACGCCTACCTCGGCGTGGCCCAGCACGAGGCGCTGCTCGAGCTGGCGCAGGGGCCCGGCGCATCCTCGCGGGTGGCGGCGCGGGCGGCGGTGGCGACCGCCTCGGCGGCGATGCTGCGGGAGCTCTATCCGGCGGAGGAAGCTCGGATCGCGCGGGCCGATCGCGCGCTCCGGCCGCGCGCCGGGGCGTTTCCGGCGCGGGCCCAGATCGACCTCGGCGAGGCGGCCGGGGCGCGGGCGGCGAGCCGGCTGATCGAGCGCGCGAGAGCCGACGGCTCCGATTTCGCCTGGGACGGGGTTCTGCCGGACGGCGAAGGCTTCTGGTTCGGCAGCTCCGGGGAGCCCCCGGTCGCGCCGCTCGCGGGCCGGATGCTGCCGTGGTCGATGGCCTCGGTGGAGGCGTTCGATCCCGGACCCCCGCCTGCCTTCGGCTCGCCGGCGTTCCTCGAGGACCTCTCGCAGGTCCGCGCCTTTTCGGACCAGCGAACGGCGGAGATGACATCCATCGCCCGCTTCTACGAATACGGCCCGGGGACGCCCTCCCCGGCGGGCCAGTACGTGGATCTCGCCGGCGAGCTGATCCTGCGCCACGGCCTGGATGAGCTGGCAGCCGCGCGGACGTACGCCCTCCTCGGGATGGCGATGGCCGACGCCGGCATCGCGTGCTGGCACGCCAAGTACGAGTACATGGTGATGCGTCCGTCGCAGGTGGACCCGGAGATCACGCTCGTCGTCGCGCTGCCCAACTTCCCGGCCTATCCTTCGGGTCACTCGAGCTTCTCGGGCGCGGCCGAGGTCGTGCTCGGTGTCCTGTTCCCCTCGGAGGGACCGATGATCCGCGCCTTCGCGGAGGAGAACGGGCTGTCCCGGGTCTACGGCGGCGTCCACTTCGAGTTCGACAATCAGGCGGGTCTCGAGCTCGGTCGCCGGATCGGGCCACTGGTGCTCTCGGCGGACGGCCGGCCCGCCCCCGCCGCCCCGGCGGCCCGGTAGCCGTGCGCACGCGTGCGGTCGGCTTCGCGCTGTGCCTCGGCCTCGCGGCCTGCGGATCGGAGAGCGGGGTCCTGACCGCCGTCGATGGGGGCGACCCGCCGGGACCGATCCGGGGACGCATCGGGGAGCTCCAGTTCGAGGCCCTGCTCGTCCAGTCCGCCTGGGACCGCCTGGTCGGAACGGTGACGCTGACGAACCCGACGGCGACGCCGATCGACCTCCGGTTCCCCGACACCTGCGTGGTCCTGTTCCGCCTCTACTCGCTGGCCGAGTCCCAGCTCGTCATCGACGCCCACAACAAGCGGTGCCGGCCGGTCCCGGTCGAGGTGACGCTGGGGCCGGGTGAGTCCCGCACGTTCGAGACTGCCGTGCTGGTCTTCTTCATCCTGGGACACTCCCTGCCCGAGGGTCGATACCAGGCGATCCTGTACTTGCGGCCCGAGGGTAGGGACGAGGTCCAGATCGCGGTCGGCGTGCCACTCCTCGTCCGCCCGCCGGAAGAGACGGAGTGAAGGCTCGTCGTCGATTCGCGCCGGTGTGCGTTGCGGTGCTGGCATCTCTGGTCGCTCTCACTCCCGCCCGCGCGCAATGGCCCGACCTGGACGGGGAGGTAGAGGTTCTGGACCTGACTCACTCCTTCGACGCGTCGGCGGTCTACTGGCCGACCGCCGAGCCGTTCCGGCTCGAGGTCGTGAGCGAGGGGATGACCGACTCCGGCTGGTACGCGGCGAAGTCGTTCTGCGCCGCCGAGCACGGAGGGACGCATCTCGACGCTCCCGTCCACTTCGCGGAGGGACGGCGAGCGGCGGACGAGATCCCCGTCGAGGACCTGATCGGAGGTGTGGTCGTCGTCGATGTCGCGGCGGCGGCCGCCGCCGACCCCGACTTCCTGATCGGAGTCGGGGAGCTGGACGCATGGGAGACCGCGCACGGCCCGATTCCCCCCCGCGCCATCGTGCTGCTCCGGACGGGCTGGGGGGACCGCTGGCCGGACCGGGAGCGGTATCTGGGGACGGCGGCCCGCGGAGTCGACGCCGTCCGGGATCTCCACTTCCCGGGACTCTCCGAGGAGGGCGCCCGCTGGCTGGCCGAGCGCGGGATCCGGGCGGTGGGAATCGACACCGCCTCGATCGACCGCGGCCAGTCGACCGACTTCCGCGCGCACCGGATCCTCGCCGCAGCCGACATCCCGATCTTCGAGAACGTCGCCGCCCTCGACCGGGTGCGCATCCGGGGGGCCTGGGTCGTCGCGCTGCCGATGAAGATCGCCGGCGGGACCGGCGGGCCGCTCCGGATCGTCGCCCTCCAGCCCCGCTCTCTCCCGGCAGGCGCGGATGAGTGACGTCGTCGAGCGGCGGCTGGCCGGACTCACCGTGCGCATCGACAGACTTCTCTGCGTCGGCTTCGGCGACTGCATCGACGAGGACCCCGACTCGTTCGAGTTCGACGACGAGGGGATCGTCGCCTTCCGGGAAGATCTCTCGGACGCCGGGCGCGACCGGCTGGTCCGCGCTTGCGCCTCGTGCCCGGTGGACGCTCTCACGGTCGTAGACCACGACGGTAAGCAGCTGGCTCCTTGACCGAGCCCTCGACGCCGCGCCGGATCCGCACCTACCACGAGGTGGCCGACCCCGGCGCCGAGTCGATCGTCGAGCAGGTGGTCGACCAGGGCCGCCGGTTGCGCGAGCGACTCGACCGGGTGAAGCGTGTCGTCGCGGTGGCGAGCGGGAAGGGTGGCGTGGGGAAGAGCGCGATCACCGCCAACCTCGCTGCCGCGCTGGCGGCGCGCGGCGGGGCCGTCGGCGCGCTCGACGCCGACCTGAACGGCCCGTCGCTGGCCCGCATGCTGGGGGCCTCCGGCCGGCTCACGCGCGGCGACGGAGGTGTCGAGCCGGCGCGCGGAGCGGGAGGCGTCGCGGTCGTGTCGATGGACCTGCTCCTGCCCGAGGACGCGCCGCTCCGCTGGCGCGGCCCGGAGGAGCACGGGTTCGTGTGGCAGAGCGTGCTGGAGACCGGCGCGCTGCGTGAGCTCCTCTCCGACGTCGCGTGGGGCGAGCTCGACGTGCTCCTCCTCGACCTTCCGCCCGGGACCGACAAGCTGGCGCGCCTGTTCGACCTGATCGGAACGCCCGACGTCCTGCTGCTCGTCACCACCCCGTCCGAGGCGGCGCGCCACGTGGTGGCGAAGTCCGCCCGCTTCGTCGCGGAGGCCGGCGCGGAGCGGGTGGGCCTGGTGACGAACATGGCGACGTGGAGCTGCCCGCACTGCGGGATCGAGGAGCCGCTGTTCTCGGCCGATGCCGGGCGGCGCCTGGCGCGCGAGTCGGGGCTCGAGGTGTGGGCCGAGGTGCCGTTCGATCCGCGCTTCGCGGCCGACACCGACGAGGGACTCCCGCTCGTCCTGAGCGACCCGGAGAGACCGGCCGCACGCGCGCTCTCGGCCCTCGCCGGGCGGCTGGCCGGCACATGAAGTTCCTGTGCGTCGACTGCGACTTCGTGATGGGGTACGTGGAGCGGCGGCTTCCCGGCGACGGCACGATGGCGGTCGTATACGCGTGTCCGGGGTGCGGCCGCGAGACCGCGCTGCTCACCAACCCGATGGAGACCCGTCTGGTCAGCGGGCTCGGCATCGAAGTGGGCGGCCGCTCCGTCCCGCCCGAGCCGCTGGAGCTCGTGCGGTCGTCGCTGGAAGGCGCGGACGAGGAGGAGGCGCCCATGCGTCCGGGCCAGGTCCGGTGGAGCGGCGACGCGAAGGAGCGATTGCTGTCCGTGCCCTCGTTCGTGCGCGGGATGGTCAAGCGGATCTATGGGGAGTACGCCGCGGAGCGGGGGATCGCCGAGATCACGCCGGCGGTCATGGATCGGGCGCGGACGGACCTCGGCCTGGAAGGGATGTAGAGTCGTTTGACAGGCCTCGCGACCACTTTTATATAGGGGCGACGTCAGCGCCGGTACCGCGGGACGGGGTGGGTAGGGGCGGATCCTGTTGATCGACGTTCCCCTTCGAAATCGAGTGGCATGTATCGAGAGATCCTCGTTCCGGTAGACAACTCCGAGCACTCCGATTGGGCCGTGGACCGGGCGATCGAGATCTGTCGCCGCTCCGGCGGCCGGATCACCGGCAACCACGTCTATGCGGCCCGCCTCCACGACGTCCGCTTCCGCCAGCTCGAGACCGGCCTCCCCGCCCGCTTCCAGACCCCCGAAGAGATCAAGCGTCAACGGAAGATCCACGACAAGCTGATCGAGAAGGGGCTGCAGCTCATCTCCGACAGCTTCCTCGACCAGGTCGAGAAACGGTGCGCCGAGGCCGGCGTCCCGATGACCCGGCAGCTCCTCGAGGGGATCCACTTCGAGGAGCTGGTGCGCGAGGTGAACGCGGGCCAGGGAAGGCTGCCGAGCCTCATCGGCTTCGATCCCAACATCGCCGACAAGTACGACGGCGGTGACACGGTGCGGGGCGACGTGAAGCTGGGCGACGACGGCCGCATCGTGGCGGAGGACGAGGAGCTCGACGAGAAGATGGCGGGGACGTCGGACCGGGACTACGACCTGGTCGCGATCGGGGCGCACGGGCTCGGGCGGCAGCCGTACAGCCAGCTGGGGGGCGTGGTGGCGCGCGCGATCCGCGGCATCGAGAAGGACATCCTGATCGTCCGTGACGAGCGGCCCCTCGATGGTGGGCGCTTCCTCGTCTGCGTCGACGGGTCGGCCTACAGCTACAAGGCGATGCGCGTCGCGCTCGAGCTGGCTCGCGAATACGGCGCCAAGCTCTTCGTCTGCAGCGCCTTCGACGTCGAGTACCACCACGTCGTCTTCCACAACATCAAGGACGTGCTGTCGGTGCAGGCCTCGAAGGTGTTCAAGTTCGAGGAGCAGGAAGAGCTCCACAACAACATCATCGACAAGGGCCTGCTGCGGCTGTGCCAGGCGAACCTGAAGCGCGCGGAGGTCATGGCCGGGGAGTACCCGGATGTGGAGATCGAGACCCAGATCCTGGTCGGCAAGCCGTTCCAGGTCGTGCTGCAATGGGCCGAGGAGATCGAGCCGTCGCTGCTCGTCGTCGCGCGGCATGGGAGCCATCGGATCGACGGGACGGACTTGGGGTCGCAGGTCGACAATCTGACCCGTGTCGCCACCGCGAACACCCTGCTGGTCGGCACCACGGAGGTCCATCCGGAGGAGATCCCGTGGATCGAGGAGGACGGCGAGACGGGCCTCGAGTGGGCGCCCGACGCCGAGGTGCGGATCCTGCGGGTCCCGCCGTTCGCGCTGGGAATCGCGCGCAAGGCGGTCGAGGAATATGTGATCGAGCGGTACGGGAACGGCGACGGCGCGCACGCGAACGGCGATGAGAACGGCAATGGGAGCGGCCCGCCGCGCGCGTTGCCGACCGTGACCGGGGAGCGGCTCGACGAAGCGATCCAGAAGCTCCTCCCGACCCACATGCAGCTGATCATGGGGATCGGCACCGCCGAGGAGCTGGCCCTCGCCGAGATCAAGGCCGAGGAGGCGATGAAGCGGACCGTCGTCGAGGGGGCCGACGCGGACCCGGTGCCCGCGACCCGGATCGTCGAGGCGAATTGCCCCTACACCGGCCACGTCCAGCAGCGCGAGTGGACCGAGAGGGATCCCGTCGTCTGGACGAGCGAGGCGTTCGCGCGGCTCGGGCTCGTGCCCCTGATCGCGCGGCCGCTCGCCCGGAACACCGTCGAGCGGTTCGCCCGCGAGCACTCGATGTGGCGGATCACGACCGGCGTCATGGACGAGAACAAGCAGGCCATGATCGAGGCCGACGAGTTCGACATGGACACCATGCTGGTGATGTTCAAGGAGCTTCAGACCAAGCAGCTCAAGGCCGCCGCCGAGGGGGTCGACGGGTTGACCCCCGAGATGCGGCGCTTCATCGACGAGGCCAAGGCGGCGGGCGTCACCCGCTGCCCGATCCGTGACATCGAGAAGCAGGCGGGGCAGTGTCCCGTCGATTTCAAGGGCGCCACTCCCGAAGAGGCCAGGGCCGCGGTCGAGGCCTTGATGCGGGAAGGCGACGCGGCCGAGGGGGGCGCCACGGAGGCGTGAGCACGTCCCCCGGCACGGGCGTGGCGACGAGCGAGGCGGCTCCGCGGGACTGGGAGGCGGAGGCGGCGTCCCGCGTCGCCGGGCCGGATCCCGTACCCCACGTCGTCGCCTGGAACCTCACGCGGCGCTGCAACCTCCAGTGCGCTCACTGCTACATCGCGGCAGGATCGTGGCACGCCGCCGAGGGGGAGATGGCGACCGCGGACTGCCTGCGCGTGGTCGACGAGATCCTCGCCACGAGCCCGGCCCCGATGCTGATCCTGAGCGGCGGCGAGCCGCTCCTGAGGGACGATCTCGAGACGATCGCGAGCCGGGCGGCCGCGGGTGGCGCCACGGTCGTCGTGGGCACGAACGGGACGCGCCTGACGAGCGACCGGATCCGGTCGCTCCTGGAAGCCGGCGTGCGCGGGGTGGCGATCTCGATCGACAGCCTCGAGCCGGCCTACCACGACCGCTTCCGCCACGGGACGGGGTCGCTGGAGGAGACGCTGGCCGCCGTCGAGCGGCTGCGGGAGGCCCGGCTCGACTTCGTCGTGCAGACGACGGTCACCCGCGGCAACCGGCGGGAGATTCCGCGGCTGGCGGCCTGGGCGGCCGGAAAGGGAGCCGTGTCGTTCAACTGCTACTTCCTCGTCGCGACCGGTCGCGCGGAGGGGATGCGCGGGCTCTCCCCGGAGGAGAACGACGAGGTCCTGAGCGAGCTGGTCCGGCTCGGGGCGGAGCACCGCGGCCGCATGATGGTGCGCTCGAAGTGCCAGCCTCAGCTCATGCGTCACGTGTTGGAGGACGCAGGCGACTC
>Ga0299907_10001113_pt1 | contig 14847 bp, 13 predicted proteins | sample RVTome_16_FD_198680 | JGI IMG/M metagenome (GOLD analysis project Ga0299907, IMG submission 198680) | Soil microbial communities from uranium-contaminated site in the Upper Colorado River Basin, Wyoming, United States - RVT152D67 (version 2) ... | reverse complement strand
CGGCGTCGGGGCGCTGGAAGAAGTGTGCGCTGCTCCGCTGGATCCTGGCGATGGCCGCCGTGTCCCCGGCGACGTGGCTGAACCCCACGTGGCCCAGGATCTCGTACCAGCCGTCGTCGAACCGCCGGTTCCAGTCGAGCCCGCCCGCGAACGCGTGCTCGGACACCCGGGCAGCCAGCTCCTCGGCCGCGGCGAAGTCGCGGTTCATGGCGGTCAGCGTGAGGCCCAGGGTGGACGCGTTCTCGCCGATCTGCTGCTGGAGCCTCAGGACGCCGTACTCGGTCAGGGGCTCGACCACGATCTCGTCCACCGCGCCCGTCTCGACGTCGAACGTCCGCGCCCTCTCGTCGTCCGTGATGCCCGCCAGCGCACCGACCGTCAGCCCGGAGGGGAGCCGCCCCGTGACCTTGGCCGCACCCAGGATGGTGGTCGTCTGCGGTGTGTCCACGAAGTCGCCCTCGACGGTTCCGTGCGGCTGGGCACCGACCCGCCGCGAGTAGTACCACTCCGGGCCGTATCCGATGAAGTTCTGCTGGCCCTGAGTGAAGAACGGCCGACGCTCCTCGAAGACGGTCTCGAAGGCGGTCAGGTTGACTTCGGCCGGGTCGGCCTCGACCTGGCCGAAGTCGGGGTTCACCGTCGCGTCCAGGGTCAGGTTCGGGCCGAGCCCCATCCGGAAGTCGACGCCTGTCCGGAGCTCGGCTTCCGTCCCGTCCGTGAACGGGTCGTCCTCGTCGAAGATCCCGTCGGACCGGATCCGGGCCGAGCTGGCGACGTACGGGATCACCTCGATCCGCCGGGACCCGGGGAGGTCCCGGATCCCGACCAGCTCGCCGAAGCGGGACGCCCAGCCGGCCTGGTCCCGGGGAACGATGACCCAGAAGTCGTCCTCGTTGATCGTCGGCACGTAGCGGTTGACGTTCACTCCCCACACGAGCTCCGCGCCCGGGTTGAACCGGAGCTGGGAGAAGGGGATCCGCATCTCGACCGTCCACCCGTCGGCGTTGACCTGGGTCCGCGCCGACCACACCGGATCGAACGTGAAGTCACGCTCGAACTCGTTGTCGATGGGATGGAAGTAGTCGATCCGGACACCGGCCGCGGTGACCGCGAAGCTGTAGGCCGTGCGGCGGTCGTGGAAGGTGTCGAGCGAGACGATCAGCCGCTCGGCCCGCCCCGGATCGTCCCGGCGGGTGATCAGGTCGGCCACGCCGGCCCGGTCGGAGCCCCTCATCCGACCCGCCACGTAAAGGGCTGAGTCGTCGTACAGGAAGGCCACCTCGGTGGACACCGTGGCGGGGGCCCCCTCGACCGGATCCTTCTGGACGAATTCGGTGATCCAACGGGCCGTCTCCCATGCCTCGTCGTCGAGCTCGCCGTCGATCTCGACCGAGCCGGCCGTGACCTGGACGGCCTCGGCCCGTCGGACCTCCGGATCGGCACGCTCCGCGCCGCCCGGGAAGGACTGCACCCCGGCCGACTCCGATGTACCCGGAAGCGCTACGGCGAGGAGCAGACCGGCCAGTCTGCCGCGGATCATCGTGCCGGATCTCTCCTCATCAAGGGGTCACGACCGGCTGCGGAACGGCGGCCAGCGTCGTCCGGCTTGTGCTGGTCCTGATCTCCTCCCCCGACTCCCGCTCCTTCGACTCGGAGCAGACCTCCGTCTTGATCTCGACCCAGGTGCGCGTCAGGAGGCGGGTCGCGGTCGCATGGGACGCCGGGACGACGCGGACAGGTGCTTTCCCGACCTGGGCCCGGATGACCCGGGCGGTCGCGGAACGACCCTCCGTCGCCACCGGCCCTTCGGGACGCGGCTCTACCGACCGTGGGGTGGACCGCGCGACCGACGGGCGGACGAGGGGCGCGGCCGAGGGCGCGATCGATCGCGGCGCCACCCGGGTCCGCTTCGTCGCCTTCGCGGCCTTCGCCGGGGTCGCGGTCCCGCCGTTGGCGGGCTCCATCCTGAGGCCGGCGCTCGCGCTCGGCGGGATCGGCAGCACGCCTCCCGGATCCCGCCCGTCCGGCGGACCGGAGACCGGCTCGGGGTGGAGCGCCGCGAGCGGGACCACGAGCAATGCCGCAGCGGCGGTCTGTCCCAGGACGGCCCGGAGGGGGACCCGCCGGCGGGTCCGGCCCGGCTCGAGAACCGCCCGGAGCCGCTCGCCCAAGGGCAAGCTCCCCGCCATCCCGAGCGCTCCGGCCCGGACGCCCGTCGAGCGCCACCGGGCCACGGCCAGCAGGTGCTCGGCGTAATCGCAGGGGGAGGAGCCCCCGTCGATCACGCGATCGTCGCAAGCCCGCTCGCGTTCGAGCCGAATCCGGCGCGCGGCCAACCACGCCAGCGGATCGAACCAGTGGAGCGCACACGTCAGGCGGGCGACCATCTGGGTCAGACAGTCGTGGCGCTGGACGTGCGCGAGCTCGTGCAGCATGACGTCCCGCTGGAGGGCGGGGCACCACCCGTCGGCCTCCCTCGGCAGAAGGATCGTCGGCCGGAGGACCCCCCACATCATGGGCATCGTCGCTTCCGGACCGCGGAGGAGACGCACCCGGCGCGACAACCCGATCTCGCCCGAGAGCCGGATCAGGAGGGCCGCCCAGGGTCCGTGATCCAGGGGCGTCGCCGCGCGGGCGATCCAACGAACTCGGAGGCATCCTACCAGAAACACGGCAAGGGTGGCCGCGGCCCCCGCCAGCCAGATCCAGACCAGGCCGCCGGTCAGGCCGTGCGTGCCGGTCGCGGCCGGCGCCGATCCTGAAACGGTCGCGGACTGCCGCACGGGGAGGATCGCGAGATTCCAGTCGGGGAGGAGCCACTGAAGCAGAGGCAGGACAAGCGCGGCGGCCAGGCCGATCGACCATATGAGGTGGCGCGCGGCGGCCGAGGCGGACCGAGCTCCGGCGGCGACCGCGCCCGTCAGGGCCAGGACGACCGCCCCCTTGAGCGCCATGTCGAGCAGGATGGGCTCCATGCCTACCGACCCTCCTTCCTGGCGTCTTCGATCATGCGTGCGAGACGGTCGAGCTCCTGCTTCGACAGGTTGGATGCCGAAACGTCCAGAAGCGTTGCCACCGCCTCCTCGAGGGAGTTGTCGAAGAACGTCTTCAGCACGCGCTTCGCGGCCGAGCGACGGGCCGTCTCGACGGGAACCGTGGCCCGGTACTGATAACGGGGCCCGTCCTGCCGGTGTTCAAGGTGGCCTTTCTCCTCCAGGACTCGGAGCATGGCGCGGACGGCGCTGTAGCCGGGCGGATCAGGCAGACGCCGCTGGACGGCGGCCGCCGTCACCTCCCCCATCTCATACACGATGTCCATGATCTGCCGCTCCCGGCGGCTCAGATCGACGTGCGGAGCCCTTTTCATCTCGACCTCTCGGGTGGCGTTTTGACGCTGTGCTGCATTTTTAGCATTGCTATCTTTCTAGCATGTCTGGGGACCGCCTGTCAATCCCTCCCCGAGCAGTGGCGAGGCAGGGGGCGGTCGGCGGCCGTGGTTCCGCGGCGGGTCCCCCTGCTATCTTCCCGTCGATGGTCTACTTCCTGATCCCGGCCTTCGACGAGCAGGCGACGCTCGGCCTCGTCCTGTACAAGCTGCGCCAGGTCATGGCGGGCGTGAGGCAGGAGTTCCTGGCGATCGTCCTGGACGACGGCTCGACCGATGGGACCGGGAAGGTGGCGGACGCGTACCGCCGGCTGGTCCCGCTCAAGATCCTCCGGCACGCCCGTAACGAAGGGTTCGGCCCCAGCCTGGACCGGCTCCTCCGGGAGGCGGTCCGGATGTCCCAGCATCCCGAGAGCGACGTGGCGATCCTGGTGGAGGCCGACTTTTCCATCACCCCCGACGCCGTGCCCCAGATGATCCGCGAGATCGAGGCCGGCGCCGATCTGGTGATCGGGGCTCGCGGTCGGCCGGCCCGGGAGAACGAGGCCATGCCGCGCCGGCGGCGGTTCGGCGACTGGATCGCGTCTTCCATCCTGAGGGCGACGATGCCGATCCCTGGCGTCACCGACTACACGTCCACGCTGAGGGCCTACCGGGTGGGGACTCTCAAGAGGGCCGTGACCGCCCATCAGGAGGGGCTGATCACTTCCCGTGACACGGCGGCCAACGTCGAACTCCTCCTCCGGCTCGGCCGCTTTCACCCGACCATCGTCGAGGTGGAGGCTGCCACGCGATGCGACATCCGCCCACGGCAGTCGCGTCATCGCCTGAAGCGCGCGCTCCGGAGCGAGCTCAGCCTGACCGGACGCGTGGACCGGGTCGCCGCCCCACCGCGCTGAGCTCGCGCGTTCCCTGGGAGGGGAACACGCGGCCGCTCGAGACCGTATAAGCGCCCATGAATCGAATTTTCCTCATCGCGACTCTGACGTTCCTCGCCGCCCTCCCGGCCTCGGCCCAGACCACGGTCGCGAACGACCGCGGGGCGGCCTTCAATCCGGGCGAGCGGCTCGAGTACGCGGTCTCGTACGGGCCCGTCCCGGCCGGGACGATGGAGCTTCAGGTCGTCGAGCTGACTTCTCTCGGAGACCGGCCGGCTTACCACTTCGCCTCCGAGGTCGAGAGCAACCGCGCGGTCTCCTACGTCTACCAGATCGAATCCAGGGAGGAGGCGTGGCTGGACGCCGACCGCCTCCACTCGCTGAAGTACCGTCGCGACTCGGTCGAGAAGGGCAAGGATCGGGACCGCTCGTACACCTTCGATCAGCAGCGGAACCTCCGGCTGGACGTCGAGGGCAAGTCCAAGCCGACCAGCCCCAACGCCGTCGACCAGCTGTCGATGATCTACTACCTGCGGCTCCTCCCCTACGACCAGGGAAGCCGGTTCACGCTTCGGAACCAGGCCGATCCCAATGACAACCCGCTCACCGTCCGGGTGCTGAAGCGGGAGCGGGTCAAGGTCGCCGCCGGGACCTTCGACACATGGGTCGTCGAGCTGGGTCTCCAGACCGACAGCGGCGTCTTCAAGAAGGGCGGCGACAACCGTCTCTGGCTGACCGCGGACTCCCGGCATCTGCCGGTGAAGATCTCGAGCAAGATCGGGCTCGGGAACTTCGTGGCCGAGCTGGTGAAGTACGAGCCCGGCAAGGCCGTGACCGCCCGTTAGGTCGACGGGACGCGTTGACGGATTCCGCGCGCCGCTCCTAAACTCCCCCCGATCGTCGCGCGTGGCCCCGCCGCGCTCTCACGAACCCCCGGACCGGACCGACGACCGTGACGTCACGCTACGAGGCGGCGGACCTCGGATCGGTCACGCCGATCCCCTTCTCCGCACGCGAGAACAAGGTCTCCGTCGGCCAGTTCGGCGAGGTCCTGGACCCCGCGCCGGCCATCGCACCGCTGATCGCGGCCCTGCCCGACGTGCTGGCGGCCGCCGACCTGCGGCGTGTGGTGGAGCGGTGGTCAGCGGCGCTGGACGCCTCGCGGGCGGTCATCCTCCTGGTTGGCGGGCACGTCGTCAAGACCGGCTGCTCGCCCTTCCTCATCGACCTGATCGAGCGCGGGTGGGTGACCCACCTCGCGTTCAACGGCGCCACCGCGATCCACGACTTCGAGATCGCCTGCTTCGGAGAGACGTCCGAGGACGTGGCCGGGAACCTCGCGGACGGCACGTTCGGCCTGGCCGACGAGACCGGGCGCTGGATGGCCGAGGCGGCCGCGCTCGCGGTGCGGGAGGAGCTCGGCCTCGGCGAGGCCCTCGGCCGCTGGCTGGTCGAGCGCGATCCCGCCGTCGCGCACCGCGAGTCGAGCGTGCTGGCGGCGGCCTTCCGGAACGCGGTCCCGCTCACGGTCCACGTTGCGATCGGCGCCGAGATCGTGCACCAGCATCCGGCCTGCGATGGGGCGGCGCTCGGCACGGCCAGCCACCGCGATTTCCGCATCCTGGCGGCCGGCCTGCGCGACCTGAATGGCGGGGGCCTGGTGGCCAACCTGGGGTCGGCGGTCGTCCTGCCCGAGGTGTTCGTGAAGGCTCTGAACGTGGCCCGGCGGCTCTGGTCTCCGATCCGCTCGTTCACCGCCGTCGACCTCGACATGATCCGCCACTACCGTCCCACCGTGAACGTGATCGGCAGGCCGGTCCTCGAGGGTGGCGAGGGCATCCACCTGACCGGCCATCACGAGATCACGATCCCGCTCCTCTACTACGCCCTCCGGGCCCGGAGGGACCGGTGACGCGGCGCGGTCGCGCGTGGATCGCGGGCGGTGCGGCGCTATCGGCACTCCTCGCCACCGTGGCCGGTTCCGCCGCTAGCGGCCGGACCCCCGCTCTCCGGATCGCCCAGGCGTCCGATTCCCTGCCGGCGTGGCTCGAATCGGTGGTCGATGGCCGGCTCGACCGGGCCCACTGGGGGGTCGCGGTCTACGACCTGGGGGCGGCGCGCTGGGTCACCCTCTACAACGCCGACCGCTGGTTCGTCCCGGCCTCCAACCTGAAGCTGGTCGTGAGCGCGACCGCGCTCGAGCGGCTCGGCCCCGACTACGCCTTCCGCACCAGCCTGTACGGGACGGCCGAGATCGACGACGGCGAGCTGGAAGGAGACCTGGTCCTCTACGGCCGCGGCGACCCCAACCTGTCGGGACGCCACGCGCCCGGGATGCTATCCATCTTCGAGGGTCTGGCGGACTCGCTCGTGGCGCGCGGGCTCGAGCGAGTCCGGGGCGACCTGGTCGCCGACGAGAGCTTCTTCGACGACGACCGCACGCGCGGCGACTGGGTCGCCTACGACCTCCTGTGGTGGTACGCGGCCCCGGTGGGGGCGCTCGGGTTCAACGACAACAGCATCGACTTCCACATCCGGTCGGGGGCCGCGGTCGGGGAGCGTCCCGTCGTGGAGGGCGAGCCCCGGAGCGCCTTCTACACGCTCGAGAACCGCGCCATGACCGGCGCGGTCGGCTCCGCCACGACCTTCGACCTGACCCGCGAACCGGGGACGAACCGGATCGTGGCGTACGGCTCGCTCCCGCTGGACGCCGCCCCCCGGACCGAGTACTTCGCGGTCGTCGATCCGGCGCGCTGGGCGGGGACGGTCTTCCGCCAGGTCCTGGAGGCGCGCGGGGTCGAGATCGAAGGGGAGACCCGCACCGTCTCCTCGCCCGGCGTCTCCCCCGTGGCCGCCGGCGACACGATCCATCTCGTCTCCCATACCTCCGTCCCCCTCGGGAACGTCGTCCAGGCGATCAACGGCCGGAGCCAGAACTGGCACGCCGAGCAGGTCCTGAAGACGCTTGGCCGGGAGCTTCGTGGCGAGGGGTCGTGGCGGGCGGGCCTGGCCGTCGAGCGGGAGACCCTCCACCGGCTCGGCGTCGACACCCTCGACTTCGAGCTCAAGGACGGCTCCGGCCTGGCAAGCACCAACCTGGCGACCCCGCGCGGACTGGCCACCCTGCTCGCCCGCGCCGTGACCCGGCCCTGGGGGGGCGTGTTCGCTGCTTCGCTCCCGGTCGCCGGCCGGACCGGCCCCCTCAAGCGGCGCTACCTCGGCACCGAGGCAGTGGAGCGCGTTCGCGCCAAGACCGGTTTCATCGAGAACGTGTACGCCCTGTCGGGCTACCTCACGACGACGACCGGCCGCGAGTTCGCGTTCAGCGTGATCGTCAACGGAACCGGAGCGGGGATCGAAGAGGAGGCCCAGGAGGCGATCGACCGGCTGGTCGTGGAGCTCGTCGAGGGCCGGGCCCCCTGAGCCGACCGGACGCCGGCGGCCCCCTTCCCTTCCCGCCGCCCGGCTATCGTCGCTGGCGCCAGGGCCGGCGGGACGTGGTGGCCGCCGAGGGCGTGGCCGGGGCCATCCGCTCCGCGCTCGAGGCTGCGCCCTCGCTGGTGGCGTGGGCCCTGCCCCGGGCCGAGCGCTCCCACCCGGCAGGCCGGGGAATCGTGCACGTGGCGCGCCTCGCCGACCGGCGGGCGGCGGTACGGCACGCCCGGCGCGGTGGCTGGATGTGGCCCCTCGGCGACCGCTACCTCGACCGCCGGCCACGTCCGTTCCTGGAAGTGGCCGTGAGCGCCCGGCTCCGCGTCGAGGGGATCAACACACCGGAGGTCCTGGCCGCGGTCGTGATCCCGGCCCGTCCCGGCTACCGGGCCGATTTGGCCACCGAGTGGATCGAGCCCGGCCACGACCTGCGCGCCCTCCTCGCCCCCAACGTGTACCCCGCCGTGTCGCGGCGGGCCGGGCTGGAGGCCGCCGGGCGTGAGGTCGGCCGCGCGCACCGGGCGGGTCTGGACCATCCCGACCTCAACGTCGGGAACCTGTTCCTCGAGCCCGCTGATCCCGGCTGGCGGGCCTGGCTCCTGGACCTCGACCGGGCCACGATCGGCCGCCGCTCCCGGGACGCCGCGTCGCGGAACCTGCGGCGGCTGGTCCGCTCGCTCGAGAAGGAGCGGCGGGCCGGCACGATCGCCTGGGAAGCGGAGGATCTGGACGTCTTCCGGAGGGCCCACCGGGCCGAGCTCGAGAGCGGTTGAGAACGGTGCCCGCGGGGCCGACCCGCGGCGTTCCTAGCGGCGGGCGGCCGTCGGCCCGGTGGTGGCACCGCTCCCCGAATCCGCGTGGGCGTCCGCGGCGGGACCCGCTCCGGTCGACCGGGCGACCGGCGGAAGCGCGAACCAGCCCCCTCCGGTCTGTTTCTCCAGCCATGCCATCCCGGTCAGGAGAGCCATGCTCCCGGCCAGCATCCCGAGCACGACCACCACCACCACGTACGGGACGGGGTGCCCTTCAGGAGACCGATCGAGCGAGAGCTGGACCAGGGTGAGCGAGGCGGCGTTGAACATCGTGTGGACGACGATCGAGGCCAGCAGCGACCGCGTCGTCAGCACCAGCCAGGCGAGCACCAGGCCCAGGAAGAAGGTCGGCAAGACCTGCCACGGGTTGTACAGGTGAAAGAACGCGAAGAAGACCGCCGTCCAGAAGCTTGCCGACTGCGGGCCGTACCGGCGGGCCAGCCCGTTCAGGATGACGCCTCGGAAGAGGGCCTCCTCGAGCACGGGGGCGACGATGATCGCGATGACCAGGGTGGCGAGGCTGTCGACGGGGTTGGTCAGCTCGAGGAGGTCGCGGAGCATCGCCTCGAACTCCGCGGGCACCGGGACGAAGCGCTGGATCACCACGTAGATCTCGCTGAAGACGGTGACCGCGCCGATCAAGATGAGCAGAAGCGGGGGCACGTGCCGCGCCTGGAGCCCCCGGAACCCCAGCGCCTCCCGCCAGGGCCGGTCCGATCGGTACACTGCCCAGGCCGTGACGACGGCCAGCGCGAGCTGGGTCGGGACCGCCATTCGCGCGATGTCGGGCCAGGCCGGGAAGAGCCAGTACGTGGCCTGGAAGAACAGGCCGCCGAGGAGGATGACCGCGCCGAGCAGGAGGAGCGTCCGCAGGAGCCCGGGATAGGGGCGACGCGCGTCCCCTTCCGGGCCGCGTCCGGCTCCGACGTCTTCGACAGGTCCGTCCATGACGGGCGGCAATCTAGCCGCTCCCCACGGAGGCCGCGATTGCAGGTCTTTCGGGTCGCCGCTAGTCCAGCGTGAAGAAGATCTCCTCGCCTTCCCGCTCGACGCTCAGGTTGAGCTCCCCGTTGTCGCGCCAGGACGCGTCCAGCGTGGCCTGGGCCGCCGCCACGTCGCTCCCGACGGGGCGGCCCTCGATCGTCCGCAGGACGTCCCCCTCGAGGACCCCGACGCGGGCCGCCGGGGACCCTTCGTCCACGTAGGCGACGAAGATCCGCCCCTCGTAGGTCGCGCCAAGGTCGATCCCGGCCTCGCTGCCGGTTGTCCGCTCGCGCTCCGCGGGCACCACGTCGACCGGGACGTTCGCCTGGCGGAGGTACGCCTCGCGAACGTGGAAGATCTCGCTCCCCTCCGGGTTCGCCGCCAGCCAGTCCGCCAAGGTGGCCGTCCTGGACAGCCGGTGGCGGGGCTCCAGCTCGTCGACGACGAAGCCGTGGCTCGGGTTGTAGGCCCGCCACACCTCGTCCGAGGTGGCCCGCTCCACGCGCTCCTCTCCCCACATGTCCTCGAGGGTCCGGTAGACGAGCCAGTTGACGAGCGCCTCGACGGCGAAGTCGCCGTCCGACATCAGGGGGTGGTCGTACGCGGGGGCGCGCCCGTCCTCGGGCAGGAAGTCGGGGTCGTCGAGCAGGTGGTGGGCGAGCTGATGGGCCAGGATGAGCGACCGGACGTCCTCGTCCTCGGGGACCGGCACCTCGCGACCTCCCGGCGCCCGTATCGCGTCCAGCGCGAGGACGAGGGGGTGCTCGATCGAGATCACCGGCCAGGTCCGCACCAGATAGACGTCGATCTGACGCGTCGGCCAGGCGAGCCCGGCCAGGTCCTCCAGCCGCTGGAGGTAGAGGGAGCCCCATCCGCTCCAACGGGTGGTGATCGATCCGGCGTGCTCGCGCGCCCACTCGAGGTCCTCCTCGAGCGCATCTCCGCCGAGACCGTACCGGTCCGGGTACGCCGTCTGGAGGAGCTCGGCCGCCGCCTCCACGTGGAACCGGACGACCGGGATCGCCGCCTCCTGGGCCGGCGACGGCGCCGCCAGGAGGTGTGCCGTCAGCGCCATCCCGAGCTTCACAAGCGCCGAGTTCGAGCGCATCGTCTGTCCGACCTCCCCGCGCCGGCTATATTCCGTCTTCTCAGTTCGTACGCCGCGTAGTACCTGATTCCGCGGGAGCCGGTTCCGTGACCACTGTCGCCGAGAAAGACGTCATCCGGACGATCCGCAAGGTCAAGGATCCGGATAGCACCAAGGACCTGATCTCCTTGGGCCGGATCAAGGAGCTCAAGATCCAGGGTGGCGAGATCGCGTTCAAGGTGTTGGTGGATCCCGAGCGGCCGCTCTCCGAGGAGGTTCTCAAGGACATCCGCAGCCAGCTCGAGGACCTCGAGGGCGTGGACAGGGTGGCGATCCGGCTCGAGCAGAAGGCCGGCGCCGGAGGAGCCCCGGCGAAACGGCCCGCGCCCCAGGAGCCGATCCCCGGCGTCCGGAGCATCATCGCCGTGGCGAGCGGGAAGGGCGGCGTCGGGAAGTCGACGGTAGCCGTCAACCTGGCCCTGGCGTTGGCCGACGAGACCGGTCGGGTCGGACTCCTCGACGCCGACATCTACGGCCCTTCCATACCGACCATGATGGGCGCCCAGGGGACACAACCGACGGCGGTTGAAAAGAGGATCCAGCCGATCCCGCGCTTCGGGATCCAGCTCATGTCGCTGGGCTTTCTGGTCCAGGACGTGGAGTCGCCCATGGTCTGGCGCGGCCCCATGGTCCACTCGGCCCTCACCCAGTTCCTGCGTCAGGTAGACTGGGGCGAGCTGGATGTCCTTGTCGTCGACATGCCCCCGGGCACCGGAGACGCGCACCTGACCCTCACCCAGTCGGTGCCCCTGACCGGAGCGGTGATCGTGACGACGCCCCAGGAGATCGCGCTCATCGACGCCAAGAAGGGGCTTCGCATGTTCGACAAGGTCGGGGCCCCGATCCTCGGGATCATCGAGAACATGGGGACGTTCGTGTGCCCGGATTGCGGAGCCGAACACGCGATCTTCGGCGAGGGGGGCGGCCGCGCGACGGCCGAGAGGTTCCGCGTGCCCTTCCTGGGTTCGATCCCCCTGGATCCATCGGTCACGCCGAGTGGCGACCGGGGCGAGCCGATCGTCCGCTCCGACCCCGACTCGCTGGTGGCGCAGCGCTTCCGCGAGATCGCCCACCGCGTGCTGGCCGCGGTCGACTGAGCGGGACCCGGTGCCAGAGGCCCCGAAGGACGCGGAGCGAAGGGCCACCCCGGCCGAGGCGGCGAGCGAGGCCCAGAAGCGGCTCGCCGAGCTGCTCGACGCCGTCGACGTCGAGCGGCCGGTGGCCATCTACACACACGACCATCCCGACCCCGACTCGATCGCCAGCGCCTACGCTCTCCAGCATCTCCTGAACCGCCGCCTTCAGGTCGAGCCGATCATCGCCTACGGAGGGCGGATCGGCCGCGCCACCAACCGGGCCATGGTCGAGCAGCTCGGCGTTCGCCTCTACCCGCTCGCCCGGGTCCGCACCGCCGACTACGGCACCCACATCCTGATCGACACCCAGCCGGAGACGGGGAACCACTCGATCCCCGCGGACCTGCCGATCGCGATCGCGATCGACCACCATCCGGTCCGTCCCGAGACGAGCCGCGTCCGGTTCGCCGACATCAGGACCGAGTACGGTTCCACGTCGACGATCATGTACTACTACCTGAAAGCGGCCGGCCTCGATCTGCCCACCCGGTTGGCCACCGGGCTCCTCCTCGGGATCAAGTCGGACACGCGCAGCTTGGAGCGGGAGGCGAGCGAAGCCGACCTCCACGCCTACCTCGAGATCTTCCCCCACGCCGACCTGACCCTCCTCACCCGAATCGAGAACCCGCTCATTCCACGCAGCCACTTCGAGGTGTTCCACAAGGCCCTCGAGGAGAGCGAGATCGTCGGCGATGCGGTGGTCACGGACATCGGGGTGATCGACAACGCGGACCTCGTGGCCGAGCTGGCCGACTTTCTGATCCCCCTCGAGCACGTCGACTACGCGATGGTCATGGGACGCCATCGGGATCGGCTCTATCTGAGCCTCAGGACGAGGGACGAGGCGCACGACGCCGGTCGCCTGATCTCCATGGTGGTGGGTGAGCTGGGAACCGCCGGGGGACACGGGAAGATGGCGGGCGGGCAGGTGGAGCTCGACCCGGAGGCCGAAGACCCGGCCGGCGAGATCCGGCGCCGGCTCAAGGTGGCGCTGGGGCTGGACGCAGGCGCCCCGGGGAAGCCGCTGATACGGGACGGCAAAGGATAGTCGAGCGGAGCGGGTGCCACGTACAGGACGCCCGCGAAACGGCTCGCGGTATCCGTCAGCGGCGGCTAGCGGCTGTAGAAGCTCTCCGTTCCGTACACCTGGTACCGCCCCCCCTCCCACACGTACATCGCGCTGGAGCGACCCGGGAAGATGAGCTCCACGGCAGCGTTCTTGAGCTGAACGCCGCCCGCCTTTCCGACGACCGAGCGGCGCCCCGACGGGACCACGCGGAGCAGTACGTCGCCCGAGGGAAGACGCGTGTAGAGGGGCATCATCTCGTACCCGTCGCCGGTGGAATGAAAGACCACGAGCGCCGATCGGTCGGGCCCCCGCACGACCGCGGCCACGTCCTCGCTGCCGTCGCCGTTGAAGTCCGCCCGAATCGAGAGGTTCTCCCCCTCGGGGATCGTCATGTCGGGACCGAACGCGCGCATGGCGCTCTGAAGGGCGCTCTCCTGCGCGTGCGCGGGCGCGCCAAAGGCGAGCGTCGCTAGGGCGACGACGCCGGCCGCGTGACCGGTGGACGGGATACGGGTGTTCATAGTCGGATGGGACCTCCTCCGTCCTCGATTATACCCCATAGGCCCGAAAGTGGTGCGACCGGGGGGCGGCACCGGCGAGGGTCTCCCGGTTGGCTTCCCGCCCCGGGCGTCCCTATCTTTGGCCGCATGCTGAACCGGCTGCGAGAATACTTCCGGGAAGAGCGGACGTATCAGATCCTTCTCGAAGAGGAGGAAGACGGCACGTTCGTAGCCACTTCTCCCGCCTTGCCCGGGTACGTCGCCTACGCGACCTCGGAGGCGGCCGCGATCCGGAAGCTCCGTCGCGCTATCCGCCGCAGCCTCGAGGGGATCGCCGACGATTACGACGGAAAGGGTGTCCGGAACGGGCGGGTCAGCCGCCACCGGGCCCACCTCTACCTGCACAGGCCCCTCGACACGACGACCAAGATCGTCGTGGCTTCGCTGGCGGCGACCGCCGTGCTGGCGGCGCTGTACGAACTCCGCCGACGCCGCGACTGACCCCGGGCGTCCAGGATCACCCAGCTCTTCGTTGCGCTTCGTCGCGCTTCGCTGCGGCGCACTTTTCAGTGCGCCTCGCGCGCCCTCCTCGCGCGCCTCGACCTGGGCGATCCTGGACGCCCGGTGCGCTTCCCACCGCTGTTTTACAGCGTCAATGCGGCCTTTCAGACCGTCGGAGGGGCGCTGAGATCGCCGAGATCAAGGCGCGCGACCAGGCTCTGCCGAGGCGTAGGTAATCCTACGCCGCAGGCAGGACGAGAAGCGCAACGCAGATCTCGGCGATCTCAGCGCCCCGTGCTTCCCTGGAGCAATGGGGGGTTCCAGGCCGAATACTTCGCCAACCTCTCCGCGATCGAGTCCTCGACCGTCACCGCGCCCCACTTCCCGCGCGGTGTGCCGTTGCTGATCACCGAGAAGGCGAGCAGCTCGCCGTCCCCGGTCGTGACGTAGCCCGACAGGGCGGAGACGCCGCGCAGCGTTCCCGTCTTTGTGCGCACGTTCCCGCGGGCAGCCTGCGTGTTGAGGCGCCGTGTGTCGCCGTCCGTGCCGGCCACCAGCAACGACTCGTAGTAATCCTCGAACCGTGGATGACCGTGCATGGCCACCAGCAGCTCCGCGGTGAGCTGCGCCGTCACCGTATTGCGGCGGCTGAGGCCCGACCCGTCATGGATCCGGAGGTTGTGCGTGGGGAGGTGATGATCCTCGAGGACGTCGCGAACGACGTCTGCGCCATCGTCGAAGGAGCCCTCGTCATCGAACATGGCGCCAAGGGTCTTCAGAACCTGCTCGGCATAGAAGTTCTGACTCAGCTTGTTGATCACGCGGACGATCTCGATCATCCGCGGGCTCGTGTGGCTGGCCAGGAGCATGGGGGCTCGTAGAGACTTGCGATTCCATTCGTGGACGACGGCGCTCGCGCCTTCGATCTCGATCCCGCCGCGCTCGAGCCGCTTGCGGAATACCGACAGTGCGTATGAAGCCGGGTCCTCGACGGACACGACGT
>Ga0299907_10001112_pt1 | contig 14847 bp, 10 predicted proteins | sample RVTome_16_FD_198680 | JGI IMG/M metagenome (GOLD analysis project Ga0299907, IMG submission 198680) | Soil microbial communities from uranium-contaminated site in the Upper Colorado River Basin, Wyoming, United States - RVT152D67 (version 2) ... | reverse complement strand
TCGTACGTCCCCGGCACCGGCATCTCGGCCGGGTTGTGCACGACGGTCGTCTCGTCGCCCCTGATCACGTGGAACTCGACGTTGGGCGCCGTGGCGATCAGCTCCAGATCGAACTCGCGCTCGAGCCGCTCCTTGACGATGTCCATGTGGAGCAAGCCGAGGAACCCGGCCCGGAACCCGAAGCCGAGCGCCTGGGACGTCTCCGGCTCGTAGCTGAGCGCCGAGTCCGACAGCTTCAGCCGGTCGAGCGACTCACGGAGCTCCGAGTAGTCGCCGCCCTCGTTCGGGAACAGACCCGACCAGACCATCGGCTTCGGCTCCCGGTAGCCCGGGAGCGGCTCCGTGGCGGCATGCTTGCCGGCGACGGTGATCGTGTCGCCCACCTTCGCCTGATGGACATCCTTCAGGCCGGTGACGAGATACCCGACCTCGCCCGGGCCGAGCATGTCGACCGGGAGCGGCTCGGGGGCCATCACGCCGGCCTCCTCGGCGTCGGATTCGACCCCGGTGGCCATCAGGAGGATCCTCGCGCGGCTCGGCAGCTCGCCGTCCTTCACGCGGACGGACGCGATCACCCCCCGGTACGGATCGAACATCGAGTCGAACACGAGTGCTCGGAGCGGCGCGTCCGTCTCGCCTGCGGGCTGCGGCACCTGATCGATCACGGCCTTCAGGAGATCCTCGACGCCCTCGCCGGTCTTCGCCGAGATCCGCAGGATGTCCTCGGGGACGCGGTCGAGGAGGTCGGCCAGCTCCTTCGCCCGCTGGTCCGGCTCGGCGGCGGGCAGGTCGATCTTGTTGAGCGCCGGCACGATCACGAGCCCGGCGTCGCGCGCCAGGTGGAAGTTCGCGAGGGTCTGGGCTTCGAGACCTTGGGCGGCGTCGACGAGCAGGATCGCTCCCTCGCAGGCCTCCAAGGAGCGCGAGACCTCGTAGGTGAAGTCCACATGGCCGGGTGTGTCGATCAGGTTCAGCTCGTAGCCGCCGTGCGTGAGTCGGACCGCCTGCGCTTTGATCGTGATCCCTCGTTCCCGCTCGAGGTCCATCCGATCGAGGTACTGCGCGCGCATGTCCCGGTCCGCGACGGCGTGGGTGAGCTCGAGCAGGCGATCGGCCAGCGTCGATTTGCCGTGGTCGATGTGCGCCACGATGCAGAAGTTCCGGATGTGGGAGGTGTCCACGCTGCCCCATGGTACGGACCGGGTCGGTTGGGAAATGGTCGGCCCGACCCAAGACCACCCCCGGCTCGCCGAACCCACCTCGCGGCCCGTGCGTAGACCCTCCGAGGGGGTACCTGATCCGGGAGGTGCAGCTCCATGAAGCATCCGGTCGTCAGAACTGTCCTTTGGCTTGCCACGGCGGTCGCCGTCGCCGCATGGCCCACGCAGTTCGTTCCGAGGACCGCAGAAGCGCAGACGGCCGGCCCTCGGATCCTCCATCCCCGATTGGACCTCCGAACCGTCGTCACCGGTCTGGTGACGCCGACCAGCATCGCCTTCCTCGGCGACCAAGATCTGCTCGTCCTCGAGAAGAACACGGGCAAGGTCGTGCGCGTGACCGATGGCGCCGTCACCGCGACGGCCCTCGACCTGGCCGTGAACTTCGCCTCGGAACGCGGCCTCTTGGGGATCGCCCTGCATCCCGACTTCCCGGGCACGGACTTCGTCTACCTCTTCTGGACGGAGAGCACGACCGGGGTCGACACCGACGTCCTGTCGGAGACCCCGTTCCTGGGGAACCGGGTCGATCGCTTCACGTGGGACGGCTCGACCCTCACGTTCGATCGGAACCTGCTCAGGATCCGCGCGATCCAGCAGGACGGGGCGGCCGAACCGCCCGATCAGGGCGACGAGGGCCAGCCGGAGCGCGGGAACCACGACGCGGGGGTGATCGCCTTCGGACCGGACGGGAAGCTCTACGTCGTGATCGGAGACCTGGGCAGGCGAGGGCAGCTCCAGAACCTCCCCTCCGGCCCCACGGAGACGGGACTCGGGCCCGTGGTGCCCGATGACCAGTTCGGGGGACCCGAGCCGGACGACGGCCACTTCAGCGGCGTGATCGCTCGGTTGAACGACGACGGGACCGTTCCTTCGGACAACCCCTTCTTCCAGGTGGGAGCGAGCATCGGAGGCGAGGTCGGAGCGAACGTCCAGAAGATCTTCGCCTACGGCATCCGCAACAGCTTCGGCATGGCGTTCGACCCCGTCTCCGGACGCCTATGGGAACAGGAGAACGGGGAGGATGCCTTCGACGAGCTGAACCTGGTCGATCCGGGGATGAACAGCGGTTGGATCCAGGTGGCAGGTCCCCTCGCCCGCGTGGGCGACTATCGAGGGATCGAGACGACGTCCCTGCACCACGACGACTTCCCCAACCTCCAACAGTTCCGATGGGGACCCGAGCGCATCGCCGAGACACCGGCGGAAGCGCGGTCACGTCTGTTCGTGTTGCCGGGATCGAGCTACAGCGATCCCGAGTTCAGTTGGAAGCACGTACTCGCACCGGCCGCCATCGGGTTCGTGGACGGCGGAGGCCTCGGACCTCAGTTCAGGGGTGACCTCTTCGTGGGGTTCTCGGTGCCCGAGCCGCTCGGTGGGCCGCTGTTCCGGTTCAACCTCACGGGCAACCGGCGGAAGATCGCGGTCGACGATCCTCGCTTGCGGGACCGTGTGGCGGACAACGTCACGTTCCACGACATGACCGAGAGCGAGAGCCTCCTGATCGGCACCGACTTCGGTGTCGTCACCGACATCGAGACGAGTCCGGCCGGGAGTGTGTTCGTGGTCTCGATCAGCGACGGTGCCATCTACGAGATCCTGCGCGGGTAGCGGAGGAACGCACGTGGTGGTGTCTCGACCGAGACACCACCACATGTACGCGTGCTGGAAGGCCCGCTGGTAGACTGCCCCGCTCATGGCCAACATCAAGTCGCAGATCAAGCGGAACAAGCAGAACGAGAAGCGCGGCGAGCGCAACAAGGCCGTCCGCACGGCGCTCAAGACGTCCACGAAGAAGATCCGGACCGCGGTGGATGCCGGCGACGCCGAAGAGGCGATGGCCCGGCAGCGCGAGACCGCGCGGGCGCTCGACAAGGCGGTCGCCAAGGGCATGGTGCACAAGCGCACCGCCGCACGCCGCAAGAGCCGTCTCGCGCGGGCCGCCAGCTCCGTCACTTCCGAGTAGGCCTCCGGTCCCCCGCCCGCTCCTCCTTACACTGCAGCTCGATGGCAGGGCATCCCCTCGATCGCTCGATGGAGCCGTACTACGACCGCCGCTCGGCCGAGTACGACGACTGGTACCTCGGCGCGGGCCTCTTCGCGGAACGCGACCGGCCCGGATGGGAGGAGGACGTCCGCGCGCTGATCGAGGCGGTGGCGTCGTTGCCGGCGGTGCGCACGGTGGATGTGGCCTGCGGGACGGGCTTCCTCACGCAACACCTGCCCGGTCGCGTGGTCGGGATCGACGCGAGCGCCGGGATGCTGGTCGAGTCCCGTACGAGGCACGCACATCCCCTCGTCCGCGGCGACGCGTTCGCGCTGCCGTTCGAGGACGGCTCTTTCGAGCGGGTCTTCACCGGTCACTTCTACGGGCACCTCCTCCCGGAGCAGCGGGCGCGGTTCCTGGACGAAGGTCTCCGTGTGGCGCCGGATCTCGTCGTCGTCGACGCCAGGATCCATCCGGCCGTCGCGCCCGAGCAAACGCAGCGGCGGGTCCTGAACGACGGGTCGTCCCACCGCGTGTTCAAGCGCTACTTCACGGCCGCGCAGCTCGCGGACGAGCTGAGAGGAGGCCGGGTCCTGTTCGACGGCCGCTGGTTCGTGATGGTCGCGTCCTCGCGCTGAGCCGGGCTACCCGGCGATCGCGGTGACGAGCGACGGCATCACGACGTCGCCCGTCGCTCCGGACTTGAGGGCACGATCGGCTTCCGTCACCCGGTCGTGCAGGCCCACGAGCTGCTCCATCGAGAAGTTCCTCGCCTGCTGCTGGTAGCGCCGCGCCTGCCAATCGAACCGCAGCCCAGCTTCCTTCGCCACCTGGCCCGGCGGCATGCGGTCGGGGAGCGACCGCACCTTCAGGAGGTCGCGGAGCCTGGCCGCGATCCCGCCGAGGACCATCAGCGCCTCGTCACCGCCCTCCTCGATCGACCGGAGCGAGCGGATCGCGCCAGGGAGGTCCTTCCCGAACGCCCGGTCGCACAGGTCCCACGTCTTCTGCTCGCCCAGCCCGCGGAACTGCCCAGCGATCTCGCGAGGACCGATGCGCTGCCCGGCGAACACGTCCTGGAGCTGGCCGAGGGCGGCGACGAGCTGACCGGGCTCCGGACCGAGCGTCTGGACGAGTGCGCGAGCACCGGCGATCGCGAGGTCGATCCCGCGCTCCTTGGCACGCGCCACGAGCCACGGCTCGAGCTCCTTGCGGGCGATGTCGACCTTCCGGATCTCGCCGACCGGCTCCACGACCTTCAGGAGAGCGGCCGGCACCTTCCCGCGCTCGGCGACGACGCAGGACAGGACGAGCGCGGCATTCGGGTCCGGCGCGGCGAGGTAACGCGCGATCTCGTCGAGGGTTTCCTTCCGGAGCGACCTGGCGTCGTTGACCAGGAGCGCGCGAGGCTCGCCGAACAACGAGGGTGTGGCGAGCCCCTGGAGCTCCCCGCCTTCCCACTCAGCGGCGTCGACCTCTGTCGCCTTCGTCTCCCCGAGCATCGCGAGCGCGGCTTCTCGAAGGAGGTAGGCATCCTCGCCCCAGAGAAGCGACACGGGGGGAGAGGTCTTCACGGCCATCGCTCGAACTCTACCGTCGGGGTGGGACCCGCGAAGAGGACCGTGATCGTCCCCTGGCGGTCCGTGCGCCAGACCCGGGAACCGGCCGCGGCGAGCGCGTCGAGGGTGAACGCCGTCGGATGCCCGTAGTCGTTCTGCCCGACCGACACGACGGCCATCCCTGCGTCCACCGCGTCGAAGAACTCGGGCACGGAGGTCGCTGCGCCGTGGTGCGGAACCTTCAGGACCTCCGCGCGCAGGTCGACCCCGGACTCCAGGAGCCATCCCTGGGCCGGCTCCTCCGGCTCACTGGCGATCAACACGACATGACCCTGGTACGTCGCCCTGATCACGATCGCGTCGTTGTTGGCGTCGGACTCCGTGCCGGTCCAGCACCGGTCGGGCGACAAGACGTCGAGTCGGAGGAGGCCGAGCCAGAACGTGTCGCCGGCCCGAGGGTTCCGGACCTCCACGTCCTCGTCCGCGATGGCGCGGTCGAGATCGGACTGGAGGGGCGAGGGGCCCTCCTCTTCGCACCCCGGTTGGAGCAGGAGCCCTACCGGCAGGCGAGCGAGCACCGACGGCAGCCCCACGATGTGGTCCGCGTGCGGATGGCTGGCCACCACGATGTCCAGCCGCTTGATCCCGAGCGCCGACAGCTCGGTGGCGACCTGGTCTCGCTCGGGGCCGCCGTCGACGAGGACCGCGGCTCCCTCCGGGGTCGTGAGCAGCGCTGCGTCGCCCTGGCCCACATCGAAGAAACGGATCGTGAAACCGTCCGGCGGGCCGCTGCCGAGCGCGGAGGCCCACACGAAGACGGGCAGGATGGCGACAACGACGGCGGTGGCGGAACGGGGCGGCTTCCAGCCAGTGCGGATCCAGACGACGATGGCCGCGACGATCGCGGTGCCTCCGACGAGGACGAATGGTCCACCCTCCGCGGTCAGGTACCCCACCGGAGCCTTCCCCAGATGGTCCGCGACCAGCTCTAGCCAACGCATCGGCAGAACGGCGATGGCCGCGACGACCTTGCCCAGCGGGAACCACGCCAGACCGGTGCCGGCGGCCACGGCGCCGAGGAGGAGCGACGGCGCCACGAGCGGGAACGCCGCGAGGTTCGCCGGCAGTGTGACGAGCGGGACCTCGTGGAAGTGGTAGAGCAGGATCGGCGTGACACCGAGCTGCGCAGAGATCGTCGCGCCGGCGGCCGCCGCGACCGGGGTCGGCAGGACGCGACCGAACCGTTCCGCGAGGTGTGAGGCGAGCGCCACCATGCCGGCCGTGGCCGTGACGGAGAGCTGGAAGCCGACCGACCACACGAGCCAGGGGTCGAGAACGAGCAGTCCGAGCACCGCAGCGGAGAGGATCGACGCAGTCGTGCGAGGCCTGCCGGCGAGGACACCGACGAGCGCGATGCACGCCATCACGCCGGCACGGAGCACGGACGGTTCCGCCCCGGTCAGGATCGTGAAGAAGGCCACCGCGCCGAAGCCGATCGCGAACCTCGGCCAGCGCGAGAGCCGGAGGAGGGCCGAGGCGGCGAGGACGGGAGCGAGGACCATCGCGACGTTCCCGCCCGAGACGACGAGCAGGTGGCTGAGGCCGGCGGCCCGGAAGTCTCGTTCGACACCGGGATCCAGCTGGGAATCGTCACCGAGGAGGAGACCGAGGAGCAAACCGGCCTCCTTCGGCGGGAAGACGCGCTCGATCGATCTGCCCACGACCTGGCGCGTGGCCTGCGCCGCGCGAACGAACGCACTCGGCGACGGACCCAGCCTCGTGACGGTCTCCACCTGGAGCTGCGCCGGGATGCCCTTGTTCCGCAGGGCCTCCGCGAATCCCTCGTCGTCCGGCACACGGAGCGCGCCTTCGAGCCGGACGAGGTCTCCTCGGCGGAGGGCGGGCATCTCGTCGCTCCCGCTGACCCACACGGACGAGCGGAGGGTGGCGGCGCCCTCGGGCCACTCCACACGATGCACCTGAGCGGTCGCGGACCAGCCCAGAGAGGTCTCGCGAGGATCTGTCTTGAGTGTGCCCTCGAGCACCACCCGATCGGGGGCGAGGCTCGCGAGGAGCGCGCTCTCGATGCCTCGATGCTGGATCCCGCTCCAGCCCATCCCGAGGGTGAGGACCCCGACCAACGAAGCGACGGCCGCGACGATCGGTGTGACCGATGCCTCGACCCGGCCACCGCGCACGGCCTCCACGACCTCGTGATCGGGAGCGAGGAGGCCGACCCGGGCGAGCGGTCGGGGTCCGGGTTGCTCCCGCCCAGCCGCGAGCCATCCGATCGTCAGGGCAAGGAGGCCGAAAGCAAGCACCGTCCACGGCTCGATCCGGGCGGGCATCGATGTCCACGCGAGGAGACCGAGGGCGAACGCCACCGTCGCCGACGGAAGCATCCATGCGCCCAACCGCTCGCCTCAGATCGTGACCTGGTCGCGGATCTCCTCGAGCGTCGCAGGACCGATGCCGCTCACGTCCAGCAGGTCGTCGACCGAGGCGAACGGCCCGTTCTGATCGCGGTACTCGACGATCGTGGCGGCGAGCACCTCCCCGATCCCGGGAAGGGTCTCGAGCTCCGTGGCGGAAGCTGAATTGATGTTGAGCAAGCCGCCGGCCGAACCCGGTGCCCCAACTCCCGGGACGACAGCTCCGGGAGGGCCGGCCTTCGGGACGAGGATCTGGGTCCCGTCGGTGAGCGGCGCGGCGAGGTTCAGGAGGCTCAGGTCGGCCTTCGGCATCGGGCCGCCCGCCTTCTCGATGGCGTCGATCACGCGGTCGCCCTCCGCGAACTCGTACACCCCCGGATCGTGCACCGCGCCCGCGACGTCCACGATCAGCGTGATCGCGGGGCTCGGTGACGAGGAGACCTGCTGGGCGGTGCCGGGCCCCGCCTCGGCGATCGTCACCGGCTTGGGCAGCGAGCGCGCGTACCAGAGCCCCGCGCCGCCCAGCACCGCCACCAGCACGACGATCAGTCCCGCGATCTCCCCGCGCGAGAGCGTGTCCAGGCGTTCCCGGAACGGCATGGGCGCGACGCTAGGCGGCGGATCATGCCCGCGCAGTGAGAACCGTCACATCACTGCAGCGTCAGGAAGGCGGCGTGAATCCTTCGGCGCGGAGACCCTCCACGATCGCCTCGACGACGGGGGTTCGACCATAGATGCTTGCGAAGATCCGCCCACCTGCGAGACACGCGGATCCATAGGCGCCGGATCCTTCGATGCTTCCACCGTCTCCGCATCGCTCGAGCCACAGGAAGATCGACGGATCGAGCGTCGAGCCGATCGCCAACATCGAGGCCTCGCCTTCACCGCTCTCCTCCGACAGGGCGATCGGACCGGAGGGCGTCGCTACCGGGAAGCCTGCCTCGGTCTCATGGACCTGGAGGCTCCTCGCGACCTCCTCGGCTTGGTCCGACCGCTCGATCGCCACCAGCACGGTCCATGACGGCAGCCCGAACCTCAGCCAGTGTCCTTGTGGCAGACGCCGCCGATCGGACCACTCGTCCGACATCTTCCAGATCTCGATGCTCCGGTACGAAGGAACGGATCCGACGGATTCGGAACCGTCGACGTACTCCGCGATCGAGGCTTGCCGATCGTGAAGGAACACGATGGGGAAGCGGGGCGGCGGATCGCTCCGCCACAGATAGGACACCTCGGGCTGAATACCGAGCGTGGCGAGATCCAGAACGATCGGGAACACGAGTGTGGCGGAGGTCCCGTCCGGGAACACGACCAACATGCGCAGGTGATCGCCCTCGCGTTCGGTGGCAGGGAAGAACGGCTCCGGGTCGAGCACCTCGCCCCGCGGATCGGTCGAAACGGCCGCCGGCGGGTTGTAGGCGAACATCCGGCGATCGGGGGTGCCCAGATCCATCCCGTACGAATGCGTCGGCACCAGGACGACGTCCCCGGCCGCAACAGGTTCCAACACCCTGCAACATCCTTCGTCTCGGAGACCTTGGATCGGCTCACGGTGCCATGCGTCTTCCTCCGAAGAGAAAAGCACCGTCAGCCCGCAGTAGTTGCCGAAGACGAGCCGCGGTGTCGCCACGCTTTCGGGCCGACACTCGGCGAAGCTCAGTGGGACCCTGGGAAGGTCGCTCCATACGTTCGTCCCGGGGTCGTAGGCAGCGGTCCCGTGATCGTAGTCCCAGGCGATCAGCTCGCCGTTCACCCACTCCGCCGTCATCGCCTGAGGCGACAGTCCAGAAGGAGGCAACTCGCGCCACGCATCGGCTTCTGGATCGTAGGCGGCCGCGATGGCGGTCGGCGTGTCGGCATGGTTGTTGCCGTCGAGCGCGGCGCCGAACACGATCATCTCCTGCCCCGTCCACATCGCGGAGCCGTCCGTGATGTCGATCGGCCCGTCGGCGATCGTCCGCCACGCGTTCGTCGTCGGGTCGTAGGCCGCCCCATCCACGCGACGCACGGCCCTTTCAGTGCTTCCCCAAACGATCAGCTCCTTGCCGGTCCACACGGAGAAGGCGATTCGTGCCTCGATCGGCGCCGGGGCAAGCATCCGCCAGGTTCCGGCCACCGGGTCGAACGAAGCACCGTCGTCGAAGTACGGCTCCTCGCGGAACCCCCCGTCCCAGCCACCCCAGATCAGGAGCTCGCGGCCCGTCCATGCGAATGCGGTGTCCGACCGTCCCTGCAAAGGTGCCTCAGGCATCGAAGCCCAACGTCGCGAATCCGCGTCGTACACGAAGCCATCCGCATCAGGATCCTCATCTCCCGACCCAACGAACTCGTATCCGCCCCACACGAGCAGCTTCGAGCCGGTCCAGGCGGTTGCCGCCCCACTGCGTACCTGGGGTGGCGCCGGCAGCTCGCTCCATCCGACCGGCAGTTCGGCTGCCAAGGCAACGGGGGGATCTACCCCCGGTGGCGGCGGCATCGGGACCACGTCCGGGTGCCACAGGTTCCACGCGAAGACAGATGCCCCCACGAAGACCGCGAAGGCCACGACGGCCGCCGTCACTCGCTTCCGCGGCGCCGGCACCCATGGGAGAGAGCGCGCGGACGTCTCCGGTGCCTCGGCGCGCCGTCTCGCCTCGGTCCACAGATCCCTCGGCTCGATCTCGTCGGCCATCGAGAAGCGATCCCTCAGCTCAGGCATCCTCGTCCTCCAACAGGTGTCGAAGGTGTTTCCGCGCTCGGTGGACGTGCACGCCGACCGCTGAGACGGAAGAGTCGAGGACCTTGGCGATCTCCCGGTGCGACCAGCCGGCGTAGTCCGCGAGGACGACGGATGCCCGCTGCTTCAGCGGGAGTCGGGTGAGCGCACCCCACAGCTCGACGAACGACTCCGGCATGTCGCTCACCGGCTCCGCCGCGAAGGTCGTCATGCGTCCTCTCTCCTTCAGCTCACCGGCCGCCAGGCGGAACGCCACGCGCCACACCCACGCGGCAGGGTCGCGCACCTCATGCCCTCGTCGGAGCGCCTGCGCGAAGGCCTCTGCGACGGCGTCGTCGGCGACCTCGCGGCTCCCGGAGGCCAGGAACACGGAACGCCAGATGCGAACGCTGTGCTCCCGGTACACGCGCTCGAGCCGTCGCTCCGCGCTCTCGGGTTCGGAACGATCGCTCTCGACGTCCGCCTCCACGGCCTCATCCTGCACGTCGAGGGGACAGGGTCTGAGACCCGCGGGTTCCTTAACAGCGCCGATCAGCGGGTGACGAGGTTCACGAGCTTGGGAGCACGGACGATCTCCTTCGCGACCTCGCGGTCGCCGATCGCCCGGCGCGCCTTCTCCGAGGCGTGCGCGAGCTCGAGCACGCGCGACTCGTCCATATCGGCCGGCACCTCGATCTTGTCGCGCACCTTCCCGTCGACTTGGACGATCAGCGTGACGGTGTCCTGCGCGGCCAGCGCCACGTCGTAGGGAGGCCACCGAGAGACGTGAACCGAATCCGCGTGACCCAGGACCTCGCGCCACAGCTCCTCGGCCGCGAACGGTGCGAACGGCGCGAGCATCTGCACGAGCGCCTCCGCGGCTCCTCGCGCCGCGCCGCCCGCGTCCAGGGTCGAGCGCATCTCGTTCGTCAGCACCATCAGCTTTGAGATCGCGACGTTGAACCGGAAACGCTCGAGGTCGTCCGTGACGCCCCTGATCGTCCGATGAGTGTTACGCACGAGGTCCACCGGTTCCTCTCCCGCCGCTCCGGCTGCGTCCGCCACCGCCGCGAAGACGCGACCCAGCCATTGGTGCGTCCCCGGGCGCCGATCGGGATCGCCCGCGATCAGCGCCCAGTCGATGTCGTCCTCGAAGGGGCTCGCGAACAACATCGTGAGCCGGATGCTGTCGGCTCCCCACCGCTCCACGAGCGGCATGGGCCCGGCGACGTTGCCCTTGGACTTCGACATCGACGCGCCGCCGTAGATCACCTGACCTTGGTTCATCAATCGGGGGAACGGCTCGACGAACGGGATCATCCCGTCGTCGTGGAGCGCCTTCGTGAAGAAGCGCGCGTAGAGCAGGTGCAGGATCGCGTGCTCGACGCCGCCCGTGTACTGGTTCACCGGCCACCGCTCGACGTCTTCTCGGCGGAACGGGCCGTCCTCGTAGCCAGGTGAGCAGTAGCGGAAGAAGTACCAGCTCGAGTCGACGAACGTGTCCATCGTGTCGGTGTCGCGTCGCGCGTCACGACCGCACGTCGGACAGGTGGTCTTGACGAATCGGTCGTGCCGCGCGAGCGGGGACTCCCCCCCGGGCCGGAAATCGACGTCGTCGGGCAGGCGCACCGGCAGGTCCGCGAGCGGCACCGGCACCTCGCCGTGCTCGTCGCAATGGATGATCGGGATCGGCGCGCCCCAGTAGCGCTGACGCGAGATCAACCAGTCCCGCAACCGGTAGGTGACGGCGGGACCTCCCAGGCCCTGCTCCTCCAGCCAGGCCGCGACCTTCGCGATCGAGGCCGGCGACGACTCGCCGTCGAACGGACCGGAGTTGACCATCACGCCCTCGTGGTCGTGCGCCTCCGTCATCGAACCCGCGTCGCGCTCCTCGCCCGGTGGCTGGATCACGACGCGGACCTCGAGGCCGTGCTCGCGCGCGAACTCGAAGTCACGCTGGTCGTGGGCGGGGACGCCCATCACCGCCCCGGTTCCGTACTCCATCAGCACGTACGGAGCGACGAACGCGGGCACCCGCTCACCGTTGACGGGATCCACCACATGGACGCCGAGAGGCACCCCCTCGCGACTCTCGGCCTGCTCGCGGTTCGTGAGCGGGGTCGCCTGCAGGCGGTCGACCAGCGCGCGCGCGGCATCGGAGGTCCCTCCGGCCTCCGCCAGCTTCGCCACCAGCGGGTGCTCGGGCGCGAACACGAAGAACGTGACGCCCCAGAGCGTGTCCGGGCGCGTCGTGAAGACCTCGACCTCGTCGCCCGTCTCCTCGACGGTGAACCGGACCGTGGCGCCTTCCGAGCGGCCGATCCAGTTCCGCTGCATCGTGATCACGCGCTCGGGCCACTCCTCGAGGGTGTCCATGTCGTCGATCAGTCGCTGCGCGTAGTCCGTGATCTTGAAGAACCATTGCGTGAGGTCCTTGCGGACCACCGCGGTGCCACATCGCTCGCAGAAGCCGTTGATCACCTGTTCGTTGGCCAGCACCGTCTGATCGTTCGGGCACCAGTTCGCCGGCGCGTTCTTCCGGTACGCGAGCCCCATCTCGAAGAGCTTGAGGAAAAGCCACTGGGTCCACCGGTAGTACTCGGGATCGCTGCTGTGGAGCCGCCGCGTCCAGTCGAACGAGAAGCCCATCCGCTTGAACGACGCGGCCTGCTGCTCGATGTTCTCGTAGGTCCATTCCTTCGGATGGATCCCGCGCTTGATCGCCGCGTTCTCGGCGGGAAGCCCGAACGAGTCCCAGCCGATCGGGTGCAGGACGTTGTACCCCTGCATCCACCGGAACCGCGCGATCACGTCGCCGCCGCTGAAAGCCTCCGCGTGTCCGAGGTGGAGTTCCCCGGAGGGGTACGGGAACATGTCGAGCGCGTAGAAGCGCGGCCGGGGGTCATCGGGATCGTCGGAGGCTCGGTAGAGGTCCTCGTCCTCCCAGACCTGCTGCCACTTCGGCTCGATCTCCGTGGGCTCGTAGCGGTGCATCGGCTCATGGTAACGGGCCTCACATCCGTACACTGGGCGCACGGACACCCGCATCGAGTCGACGGGACGACACAGGCCGGCGAAGGCCCTCGCTCGCCGCGTCCTCACGATGTGGTGGACGGTCTGGGGCGCGATCGTGGTCGTGGGCGCGTTCATCGCCTCTCCCACGATCGCGGAGATCCCCCTCGGCGGTGCGACCTTCGCCGCCGGCTTCGTGATCGCCGTCATCTGCGCTGTGTCGATCCCCTATCTGCGCTACCGACGTTGGCGCTACGAGATCCGGGAGCGCGATCTGTTCCTGTCGCACGGCTCGTGGTTCTACGTCCTCACGTTGATCCCGTTCGATCGGATCCAGTACGTGGAGACGCATCAGGGGCCGCTCGACCTCGCGTTCGGGCTGATGCAGCTCGTCGTCTACACGGCCGCAGGGAAGGCGGCCCGGATCCCGGGCCTCGCTCCCGACGAGGCGGAGGCCCTCCGCGAGGAGCTGTCGAAGGTCGCCGGCACCGAGAGTGTCTGACCCCGTCCCACCACGGCCCGACCGGGGCGGAGCACCCCTCCCGCCGCCGCCCTTCATGGGATGGCGCCGGCTCCACCCGGCCGCGATCGCCGTGTGGGCATCGGGTGTGGTCGGCGGTCTCCTGCTCCCGATCGCCTTCTTCCTGCTGGTCGGCGGCAGGGCGAGCTCGATCGGCTTCGCGACCGTCGCCGGCTCACTCGCCCTGGTCGGCTCGGCGGTCCGGTGGAGCCGGTTCTGGTACCGGCTCGACGACCGCGCGCTCCATCTCCGTGGAGGCCTCCTGCAGCGGTGGGAGCGGACGATCCAGCTGCCGCGCATCCAGAGCGTCGACGTCGTCCAGAAGCTGACCCATCGAGCGTTCGGAGTCGTGGAGCTCCGGATCGAGGTCGTCGGCGGACAGAGCACGGAGGCGCCCCTCGTCGCGCTCCCGCCGGTTGAGGCGACGCGGCTGCGGGCGCTGCTCGCGTCCGATCTCGCCGAGGAAGGCGGGGCATCGGAAGCACCGCTCGTCCGGATGCGCCCCCGCGACCTGCTCGTGGCCGGCCTGACCGGTGGCCGCGTCGCCGTGGTTGCCGCGCTCGCGGGCTGGGCGTTCCAGCTCGTGCCGGAGGGCACGCTCGTCGTGAACCTGGACCGGCTCGCCGGGACCGACCGGTCCGATCTCGAGACCGCCCTGCTGATCGCCGGGGTGCTGCTGGCCGCCTCGGTCCTGATCTCGCTCGTCACCACCGTCGTCGTCTACTGGGGCTTCACGGCCCACCGGAAGGACGACCGGCTCGTCATCACGCGGGGCCTGCTCCAGACACGACGATCCGTGATCCCCTTGCCACGGATCCAGGCGATCCGCATCGAGGAGAACCTGATCCGGCGGGTGTTCGGCCTCGCCAGCATGAGGGTGCTCACCGCCGGATACGGGAAGGACACCGGAGACCAACAACAGGCGAGCATGCTCGTCCCGGTGGCGGCCCGGCGGCGATGCCTCGAGGTCGCGGAGGCCGTCCTGGGCTCGAGCGACCTGTGGGGGACCGGCCTCCGTCCCGCTCCCACACGCGCACTCGTCCGACGCCTGGGCTTCGCCTCGATCGTCGGAGTCGCCGCCCTCGTGCTGGGTCTCGCCCTTCCGGGTGGTGCGCGGATCGCGACCTTCCCCGTGCTCCCGCTCGCGATCGGGCTCGGGTACCTGTCGTGGCGAGCCCTCGGTCACGCCGTCGTTCCGCGTCACGTCGTGGCGCGGTCGGGCGCGCTCCAGCGCCGCACGACGGTGGCAGCCCGAGCGAACGTGCAACATCTGATCCTCCACCGTTCCCCGACCCAGCGACCATTCGGCCTCGCCAGCGTGACGCTCGCGATACCGAGGGCCACCGCCTCCGTGATCGACGTGGACGAGGAAGTGGCGGAAGAGCGGTTCGACGAGCTGGCAGCCCGGCTCTCTCGGGGTCCCTA
>Ga0299907_10001111_pt1 | contig 14847 bp, 12 predicted proteins | sample RVTome_16_FD_198680 | JGI IMG/M metagenome (GOLD analysis project Ga0299907, IMG submission 198680) | Soil microbial communities from uranium-contaminated site in the Upper Colorado River Basin, Wyoming, United States - RVT152D67 (version 2) ... | reverse complement strand
CTGCGCGAGGTGTGGGAGGTCGTGGGGCAGGCCCTGCCCGGCGTCGGCCGCGCGGGGCGGCGCCTTTCGCGCTCGAGCCGGGGCGACGTGCCGACCTCGCCGGGCGGCCAGCCCTGATGCCGCCGCCGCCGCGGCCGGTCCTCGCCGTCTTCCTGGACGGGCTCGGCGCCGATGCGATCGAGCGCATGCCGTTCCTGGCCGGCCAGGCCAGCGTCCGGCGCATGCGCACGGAGCTCGGCTATTCGATCACGTGCCACGCCTCGATGTACACCGGGCTGCGTCCCGACCGCCACGGACTGTGGTTCGTCTGGCAGCGCCGGCCCGAGACGTCGCCCTTCCGCTGGCTACGGCCGTTCCGCTTCCTGGACGCGGTCGACAACCTGCCGATGCATGTGGTGGCCACCAAGGTCACCCGTCGCTTCGTGCGCACGACGTCATGGTTCGGCATCCCGTACCCGGTCCACGTGCGCTGGCGCGACCTGCCCGACCTCGACGTGGCGGAGCGCAAGCTCTGGACCGATCCGGGCTATCTGGCGCCGGCCTCGACGATCTTCGACCTCATGCGGGCGGCGGAGATGCCGTTCGAGGTTGTCGGCATGGCACGCGGGCCCCTCGCCGGCCTGGCCGGGATGGAGGCGTGGCAGCCGCCCGAGACGCCCTCGCCGTTCACGTACCTGTTCGCCGGCGACGTCGACCACGCCTCGCACGCCCACGGCCAGGGATCGGCGGCCGTGACCGAGGTGCTGGGCCGCGTGGACGCCGCCATCGCGCGGCAGGTTCGCGCCATGGCGCGGGGTGGCGCCGAGCCGGTCCTGGTTGCATGGTCGGATCACGGCCACCACGACGTGCGGCGCCTCAACCCGCTGCCCTTTCTCCGGGAGCATGGGTTCGAGCTCCGCCGCTACCCGCACGTGATCGACACGAACTTCATCCGCCTGTGGATCGACGATCCGGACGAGCGGCGGCGGGCAACCGACCGGCTCAACGCGCTCGGCATCGGGCACGTCCTGACCGATACCGAGCTCGACGCCTACCGGGTGCGCATGCCCGACGATCGGTATGGCAACGTGATCTTCTACGTCGAGCTGCCGCATGCGCTCAGCCACACGATCTGGGGTTTCGGACGCCGGCTCGCCTCGGGTCACGGCTACCTCCCCGACCACGCGGGGTCCGACGCGTTCCTCGCGAGCAACCTGCCGGCCCGGGAAGGCCCGCTCGACCTCGTGGACGTTGCGCCGTCACTGCTCGAGCTGTTGGGACTCCCGGTCGAGCCCGGACTGGACGGGCGCAGTGCCTGGGAGCTGCGGTGAGGTACACGGAGGCCGGCGACGCTGGGTTGGAGCGCTCGACTTCCGAGCTGATGGACGCCATCGTCGCGCGGGCGCGCGACATCGAGGGCATCGAGTCGGTCCTGCTTGGCGGCAGTCTGGGACGCGGCGAGGGCACGACGGTCCACGAGCCCGGTGGTGACCGGCTGGCGAGCGACGTCGAGATCTACCTGGTCGGGCGCGCGTCGTCGCTCCGCTCGGCCGCTCGCGGGCTGGAGGCCGACCTCGCCTCGCGGCACGGCGCCGAGATCTCTGCCGCCTGGCTCCACCCCGACATGCTTCGTCGAGGTCGCGCGAAGAACCTCTCGTGGCGCCCGTCGCGCACGATCCGCCTCTACGAGCTCGCCACGGGGTCCCGCACCCTGCTGGGCACGAGCCCGACGGTTCGACCGATCGATCCCGCCACGCTGCCGCTCGGCGAGGGGGTGCGGCTGATCCTGAACCGGCTGGCGGAGGCGGCTCCGGAGCTCGCGACCGGTTCGGGGGACGCCGCTCGGTGGACGGACAAGATCCTCATCGCCTGCGGGGACACGCTCCTCCTGGCGACCGGCGCATACACGGTTCGCTATCGCGACCGAGTCGCGCGCCTGGCTGCAATGGACGCGCCATGGCCGATGCCCGAGGGATGGCGAGGGGCGGTCATCGCGGCCTACGAGCGAAAGCTGAGCGGATCCGCGGCCGATGATGGCGATGCGCGGGGGGACGACGGCGTGGTGGTGGCAACGCTCGCCGCGGCGGCCGAGCGCGTGACCGGGCAGCCGTTGGAGCCGATCGATTCCTTCCCCGCCCGCTTCGTGGCAGCGGGCGCGCGCCGTCCCGAGCTGCTGCGCTACCTGCCCCCCATCGGTCCGAACGCGACCTTCGAGGGTCTGGTGCTCCTGGCCCGAAGCTGGCGTGCGGGCCATCGGGTCACGGCCCGCATGCTGGGCCGGGCACTGGCCGGGCGGCCACTCTCGCTCGCGCTCCAGGCCACCGCCCTGCCGCTGTACCTGGGCATCGTCCGCGCGGAGCCGATGCTGGTCCGTGCCGCAGGCGAGGCGCTGGTCTGGGCAGGTCTGCCCGCGGACGAGGTCGGCGCGGCGGATGAGCCGGCCCGGCTTGCCGATCTCCTCCGCCGGCGCTGGAGCGTGGCCACGTGACCGAGCCGCGGGTTCTGCACCTCATCAACGGTGAGTACTTCGGCGGCTCGGCGCGGGTGCTGATGAACTACCTGGAGTCATCGGCGCGGCGGGCGGAGGTCGCCGTGGGGGTCCTCTTCGAGGGCGAGCTCGAGCGGCGGCTGCGGGACGCCGGGGTGGAGACCGAGCTGATCCGGATGCGCGGCCGCCTCGACCTGGCGGCCACGCGGCACGTGCTCCGGCTGGCGCGCCGCTGGAAGGCCGACCTCGTCCACACACACCAGGCGCGGAACACCCTGCTCGGCCGCCTCGCCTCCCTGGCCGGCGGGCCACCGGTCATCACCCACGTCCACTCGCCGGCCTTTCGCGAATCGACCCGGGCGGCCCGCAACCTGACGACGGGGGCCGTCGACCGCGCCCTGGCCGGACGGACGCGGCGCTTCATCGCCGTCTCCGAGAGCCTGGGCCGCGAGCTCCGCCGGCTCGGCATCGCCGCCGACCGGACCCGGGTGGTGCCGAACGGGATCCCGCTGCCGGCGCCGGCCGACGAGCACTCCCGGGCGGCGCTGCGCGACGCGCTCGGGCTGCCATCCGATGAGCCCGTGATCGGCATGGTGGCGAACTTCCGACCGCGGAAAGGCACCGAGCTCCTGATCGAGGCGGCCGGTCAGCTCGCCGGCGCCGGCGTCCCGCTGCGCCTGCTCCTCGTGGGGGAGGCCTTTCGCGATGGGGACCGCGACTACGCGGCCGAGCTGGCCGCCCTCGGCCAGCGCGTCGGGCTCGGTGAGCGGATCACCTTCACCGGCTTTCGCGCCGATGCGGATCGGCTCATCGCCGGGCTGGACCTGTTCGTGCTGCCCAGCCGATTCGGCGAGGGCCTGCCGATGGTCCTCCTGGAGGCAATGGGCAGCGCCGTGCCGGTGATCACGACGCCGGTCGAGGGCATCGCCGAGGTCGTCGAGGACGGTCTGAACGGCCTGCTGGCGGCGCCCGACGACGTCGCCGGCCTGCGGGACGCGATGCACTCGCTGCTCGAGAGCCCGGCGCGGCGCGCTGATCTCGGTGCGGCCGGGCGGGAGACGGTCGTCGCCCGCTACAGCTCGGACCGGATGGCCGAGGGATTCGACTCCGTCTATGAGGAGGTCACGCGCTTGGTAGAGTACGCGCGATGATCATCAGCCACCGGCATCGGTACGTGTTCGTGGAGATGCCGAGGACGGGGTCTCGCGCCGTGGCGAACGAGCTCGAGGAGTTCTACGACGGCCACGAGATCCTGCGCAAGCACGCCACCTTCTCCGACTTCCTGCGCCAAGCGACCCAGGACGAGCGCACCTACTTCTCGTTCTCGAGCGTGCGGAACCCCCTCGACGTCGCCGTTACCCGCTACGCCCACCTGCGCGCGAACAAGGACAACCGGTTCACCGAGGCGCGCCAGATCTCGATCCGCAACTCGCTGGCAAGCAAGCTCGAGCGCCGGATCTACCGCTGGATGATGAAGAACGACGCGGACTTCGAGGCATTTCTCCTGCGCTGGTACCTGCTGCCCTACGACACATGGACGAGCCTCGACCACAGGCGACTCGACCTGGTGATGCGGACCGAAACGCTCGCCGATGACTTCGCTCGAGCCCTCGAGCGGATCGGCATCGAGCCCGCCCGGCGGCTGCCGGTCGTGAACGCCACGCCCGGGCGCGAGAGCGACTTCGTCAGCTTCTTCACGCCGAAGGCGATCGCGCGCGCCGCCTGGGTCTTCGGGCCGTACATGCGCGAGTGGGGCTACGCGTTCCCCGAATCGTGGGGGACGATCCGCGTCCCGTGGTGGAGCCGGATGCTGATGCGCATCGTCCGCGTGCCGCGCATGATCTATTGGAAGTTCTTCCGCTTCGCCGACTACGTCAAGAAGCGGCCCGGCGGCCTCGCACCGAACCCGCGGAGCTAGCGAGCCTTGATCCTCGCGTCTCCGCGCCGATGGGGAGAGGCCAGCGAAGCCGGCTTCGTTGTCCGCTTCGTGCTGCTCGCGCTCGCCGTGGTCATCGTCCCGGTGGTCGTCGGCGCGCTCGGCCTGCGGAGCCCGTTCCACCTCCTGGTCCCGGTGTCGGGGGCCGTGATCCTCGCCATCGCGTTCATCTGGCGCCCCGCCGAAGCGTTGGTCGTGTTCGCGGTGGTCGTGCTCTTCTATAACACGATCGCGTACTACGCCAGCGGCCCGATCAAGCAGCTCGACGAGATATCGGTCGGGATGATCACGCTCATCGCCTTCGTGCGAGGCGCCCCGCACTGGCGATCGTGGATCTGGTGGCCGCGGGATCTCGCCTTCGCGATCGTCCTGGTCATGGCGCTCGTCTCGACCGCCGCGAACGGCGTGCCGGCGGAAATCTGGATCCCCGCGCTGCTGCTCGTCGGCAAGCCGATCGCGTTCCTGTACGCGGTGATCTGGACCGAGATCCGTCCCTGGGAGATCAAGGGCGGCTTGCGAGCCGTCCTGGGCGTCGCCTGCGTGACCCTCGCCCTCGGCCTGGTGGAGGTGCTCTTCCCCGCCGCCTTCGACGCGGTCTTCCGGCTCCCGGTCTTCGAGGCGCGCAGCTCGCTGCCGGTCGTGAAGTCGGTCTTCGTGCATCCCGGGCAGTTCGGATTCTTCGTGACGTTCGTCGGGCTCTTCCTGTTCGCCGCCTTCCTCGTGACCAGGCAGCTGCGATGGCTCTTCCTCGGCCTGGCCTTCAGCCTCGGCACGATCCTGTCGGCGCGCCGGCGGGCGATCCTCGCGCTCCTGGCCGGGCTCGGCGCCGGGTTCCTCGAGTCGCTTCGCAAGCGCCCCAGCCCGCGCGAGGTGGTCCGCGAGTGGTGGCCGGTCGCGATCGGCGTGGGCCTGCTGCTCGTCGCCTTCATCCCGGTCTTCATCGGCCTGGTCGACCTGACCGTCGATCGATTCATCGAGAACCCCCCCGGCGGCCAGGCCCCGGGCGAGCCGGACGTCGTCGACTCGGACGAGAACCCCGCGGCGCGGATCGCCCTGTACATCGGCTCGGTCGACATCGCCACCGATCGGCTGCCGCTGGGTGCCGGGCTGGGCCGCTACGCCAGCTGGATGAGCCGGATCGAGTACAGCCCGGTCTACGAGCAGTACGGGCTCAGCGACATCCGCGGCCTGGGCCCGGAGAATCCACTCTACGCGACCGATACGTTCTGGCCCCAGATCCTTGGCGAGTTCGGCGTCATCGGCCTGGCCGCCTACATCGCCTTCCTGGCGACCCTCGCGTACCGGCTCTGGCGAGAGTCGGGCCGGCCCGACGGCGGGACCCTGCGGGTGCTGCGCCTGGGAGCGGGCATGGTCTTCGCGCAGGCGCTGGTCGAGTCGGCGGCGAACGCCATGTTCCACTCGCCGCCGCGCGTGTACCTGCTCTTCCTGGTCGTCGGGGCCGTCATGTCGATCGCGTGGCGCTCGCCCGCGCCGCCGCGCACCGCCGCGCCCGACCCTCCGCGCACCGCCGGCGCGTCCTAGTCGGCGACCTCCGAGGCAACGGCGAGGACCTCGTCGAGCGCCGTCGCGACGTCGCGGCCGATCGTGCAGCCCGACCGCCGGGCGTGGCCGCCGCCGCCGAACGCGGCGGCGATGCGCGTGGCCTCGACGCCTTCGGCCGTCCGAATGCTGACCCGCGTTTCCGTCGGCCCGATCTCGCGAAGCATGAGCGTCACCGCCGCTCCCTTGGCGCGCGCCAGGAACTCGGCCACGCCATCGGCGTCGTGCTGAACGGTGCCGGTCTCGTCGAGCATCTGTCGGGTGAGGACGGTGTAGACGATCCGGCCGTCGAGGCGCTGGCCGATGGCATTGAGCATCCGGCCCCAGAGCGCCATGGTCGGATACGGGAGCTCGGCCAGGACGACGCGGTGGATGAGCGCCAGCGGCGCCCCGGCGTCGACCAGCCTGGCCGCCATGCGCAGCGTATCCCCAGAGGTCGCGGCGTCGGAGAACCCATGGCTGTCGCGCACGATCCCGGTCAGGAGCGCCGTTGCGAGCTCGGCGTCGAGCTCCAGGTCGAGCTCATCCACCAGCCGGCCGACGACCTCGCAGGTCGCGGCCGCGGCGGGATCGACGAGGTTGAGGGCGCCGAAACCGTCGTTGCTGATGTGGTGGTCGATGTTCACCAGCCGCGCCCGGGACAGCCACTCGGCCTCCGCCACGGCCACCCGGCCGACGCGCTCGAGCGTCGCGGCGTCGCACACGACCGCCAGGTCCGGCTCCAGATGCGGGCGCCGATGGACGTCGTCGATGCGGGGGAGGAAGGCGAAGAGCGGTGGCGGTCGGTCGGCGCTCACGATCTCGGACTCGGCCCCCAGGCGCTCGGCGATGAGGCGAATGGCGACGGCGGCGCCGATGGTATCCGCATCGGGGTTCTCGTGGCAGATCGCCGTGATCCGCCGGGCGGAACGAAAGGCGTCAGCCACGTCTCGGAGGCTGCTGCGGGCCGGGGTGGCGGTGGTCAACGAGCTCTCCTGGGGCGGGCGTCGTGTGCCGGATGGGCGAATTGTATGCGGCGACGCCCGAGCGCTATCCGGTGATCGGCCCTCGCGCGGCGACCGGCACGCCGACGGGCAGGGGCACCGGCGACCCGTCGAGGAGGGGTGGAATGAGGTCTGGCCACTCGTGCCCCGTGACGCGGATGCGCGCCAGCCGAGCGCCGGAGATCGCCATGCGCAGCAGGTCGCGCTCCCGGGCGCGAAGCGCCTCGATGTGGAGGCCCTCGAAGGTCAGGAGGGGCGAGACCCACCCGAATGGTGGGAATGTGTATGCGTCCTCGGTGTTGTCGAGCAGGACGTCGAGGGTCTGCTCGAGGCCGGGCACCTCGGTCAGCTGCTCGGCTCCGCGCTCCATCAGGATGACCGTGTCGACCGCCGCGGACGGCGACAGGTCGCAGTCGACGAGGGACGTGATGTGGTACTTCGGCGGAGGCACCACCAGCTGCACGATGGTGTTGATCGTCACGATGGGCACCGGCAGGCGCCCGAGCGCATGTCCGATCGACCGCCCCTCCTTCGAGTGCACCCGGCTGCGGATGGCCAGCATGATGCGGTCCGCCAGCGGCAGCGCGGAGTCGCTGACGGCGCTCATCGTGTGCGAGGAGAGCGTCAGCGGCTTCGGGTAGGACAGGACGCGGCCCCCGGGCAGCACGATGGCCATGTCGTCTCCCATGAACGCCCAGTCCTGGCGCATGAGCAGCCGGAGGATCGTGCTGGTCTTGCCGGTGTCGGTCTGCGCCGAGAGCAGGACCGCCCCGCGATCCGCATCCAACGACGCGCAATGGAGCAGGACGGCGTCCCGGCTGACGAGCATGAAGCGCAGCAGCGGCTCGATCACGTTCGTGTAGAGCACGTGGTGCGACCAGGACAGGAGCCAGTTGGCCTGGACCCGAATCGGGCCTGCCAGGTCGATGTCGAACGCTGCCGACAGGGCTCCGAAGTGCTCGCGGTACTCGACCTTCGTTCCGCGCGATCCGACGTGGACGCGGATCCGGGGCCGTCCACCCAGGAACCAGCGTCGGTCGACGACGATGTCGGGCTCGACCTCCTCGAACACGTTGAAGGCGGCGAGCTCAGGCAGCGCGATCCGCGAGCGGAGGCGCGCGATCCCGTGCACGTCGTAGTTGAACCAGCCGCCGAGTGCCACCTGGTCGCGCGAGTCGCGACCGGCCCAGATCCAGTTGTCGGCGATGAAGTAGCGGATACCGAAGGTCAGCCCGATGGCGATGAGGTTGGAGACGAGGTAGTGGAAGCCGATCAACTCGGTGAACAGCACCAGCACCGGGATCCGGATGGCGAGGGTGGCGGCGTTGAGGGCGTTGAACGCCAGGTAGCGCACGAGCAGATGCCGATGGGACGAGTGCCCGCGGAAGACCCACAGCTCGGTCAGGATGAAGTTGTGGAGCGTCGAGACCTGCGAGGCGAGGATGGCCGACAGCGCGTAGTGGATACCGGCGCCCTCGGTGAAGGCCAGCAGGGCTCCCGCGTTGACGCCAATGCCGACGAGGCCGACGAGTGCGAACCGGGACGGCCGAAGCAGGTACGGGAAGAGGGCTCGTACACTCGGCCGTCGGTGGGGGTGTGAAGCAGCCCCGGTACCAGGTGGAGGCCTCACGACTTCTCCCTTGGACACGAGTGGGAACCGCCGGATCGTAGCAGACACCCGCCGCCGAGCGGATCGTCCCGGCGCTCGAACAGGAGCATCCGCAGCCTCCCGCCAAACGGCGCGTCCATGACCGCTTCGTAGCGATCCGAAAGCTGTCCCCTGAGCGCGTCGCGCTCCGCACCTGACGGACGGAGGGCGACGACCCACAGGCGCGGCGGATCGTCCCCGGCGAGCATCCGGTTGAGCGACGTGCGAACGGGAACCACGGGGGCGTCGAAGCGTTCGAGGTAGTACTCGATCTGCCGCCGCGTGCTCGCGTCCGGCACGTATGCGATCGCGTCGCCCGGTATCGCCGCGCGCTGGAGCTCGCGGCCCGCCGCGCGCCAGTCCTGCTGGTGGCGATCGCGATAGGCGCTCGGCAGATCGACGGCGGCGAGGATGACAACGACCAGGATGGCCGCCGCGCCGAGCACGCGTGGCCGGATCGAGGCCAGCCCGACGCCGAGCATCATCGCGATGGCCGGCGTGGCGACGACGAGGTAGCGGGCCAGGAAGACCGGCTTGGCCAGCGAGATGATCGCGGCCCCGAGGATCGGCACGAGGAGGGCGCCGAGAACGAGCCAGACGCGCCGATCGCTCCGCCGCGTGTATACGGCGAACCCCGCAAGCACGACCACGGCGATCAGCAGCATGTCGCTGCCGGCCAGCCCGCGCAGCGCGACCCTGGCACCCGACAGCGTCAGAGATGGGACCCATCCGACGGCCCCCGGCAGGCTCGCGGCGACGATGGGCAGGGGGGCCACGCTGAGGACGAGGGGGACGAGAACCGCCACCAGCCCGGGCCAGCGCCGAGGCCACGACCGGGTCAGGAGGACCCACAGGCCGTGCGCGGCGATCACGAAGGCGACGAAGAAGTGGACGTAGATCCCGAGAGCCGCCACGACACCGTAGGCTGCCCACATCCAGGTCCGCTGTCGCTCGGTCGCGTGCAGCACGAGGAGCGTCAGCACGGCGGCAACCAGCATCGCCAGGGAGTAGCCGCGCGCCTCCTGGCTCCAGATGATGACGACCGAGCTCGAGGCGAACGCCAGCGCGGCCAGGATGGCCGCCGTGGTGCCGCCGATCCGGCGTGCGACGAGGAAGACCGGCACCGTCGTCGCCACGCCGAACAGGACCGACAGGAACCGGATCCGCGCCTCGGTCTCGCCGACCGCCAGCCAGAAGTGGAGGACGACGTAGTACGTCGCCATGTTCGGTACGCCCACCTTCGCGCGCTCGCGGTCGATGATCGTCAGCAGGTCAGGCAGCGAGGCCGAGGCGAACACCACGCTCGAGACCTCGTCCCGCCAGAAGCTGCGCGCGCCGAGCTGGTAGACCGACAGGATCGTGAGGAGCCCGACGGCGACCCCCAGTCCGAGGAGGTCTCGCCAAGTGAACGGGCCGAACCCGTCAAGTGCCGCGGCACCGGTGCTCTGACGGGCCGGTCCGGCACTGCGATCCGTGGTCGGGTCGGTCAAACGCTATGCTCCGGGCGGTGGGACGTGAATGCGGCGATTCTAGACCGACGGTGATCTCCTGACATGGGACTCGAGGCCTGGCTGACGCTGGCGGTCATCGTCCTCCTGGTCGTCGTGCTCGCGCGCGACCGCCTCGCGCCCGCGGCGGCGGTGTTCATCGCCGTGGTGGTCCTCCTGCTCGCCGGCATCATCGACTCGGGCCAGGCGTTCGCCGGCTTCGCCAACCCCGCGCCGATGACGGTCGCAGCCCTCTATGTGCTCGCCAGAGCGGTCGAGAAGACCGGTGCGCTCCAGCCGGTCGTGAACGCGACCCTGGGCGCCGGGACCGGCGCCCGCGCCGCACTCGCTCGGCTCCTCGTCCCGACCGCCGCGGCCTCGGCATTCCTGAACAACACGCCGATCGTCGCGATGCTGGCTCCGCAGGTGGAAGAGTGGGCGTCCCGTCGAGGCCTGTCACCATCGCTGTTCCTCATGCCCGTGAGCTTCGCCGCGATCCTCGGCGGCGTCGTGACCCTGATCGGCACCTCGACGAACCTCGTGGTCTCGGGGCTCCTCGTCGCCAACGAGATGCCGCCCATCGGGATGTTCGAGCTCACCATGATCGGCCTCCCGGTGGCCCTGATCGGCGTGACCGCCGTCGTGCTCCTTGCGCCGACGGTGCTACCGCCGCGGCGCGCGGCGCGCGAGGACCTGTCCGACGACGTTCGCGAGTTCGTCGTGGACATGGAGGTCGTGGCGGGCGGCCCGCTCGAGGGTCACAGCATCGAGGCCGGGGGCCTGCGCCACCTCCAGGGGGTGTTCCTGTTCCAGATCGACCGTGACGGGGAGATCGTCGCGCCGGTCGGGCCGGAGATGGTGCTTCGCGGCGGTGACCGGCTCCGGTTCGTGGGTCGCGCGGACCTCGTCGTCGACCTTCAGCGTACTCGCGGGCTGGTGACCGCCGAGCGCGGCCACCTGCCGACCTTCGATCCGCGCCGGGCCGCCTTCTTCGAGGCGGTCATCGGCCCATCCTCGCCGCTCGTGGGAACGTCACTCCGGGAGGCCGGTTTCCGCGGCCGCTACCAGGCCGCCGTGCTGGCCATCCACCGTGCCGGCCGCCGGCTCGAGGTGAAGCTCGGCGCGGTGCGGCTCCGCGTCGGGGACACGCTCGTGCTGGTCAGCGAGCCCGGCTTCCGCGATCGCTGGTACGACCGCCGCGACTTCCTCCTCATCTCCCGCCTTGGCGGCAGCCTCCCCGTGAGCAGCCGCCAGGGCCTCCTCGTCGGAGCCATCGCCCTCGGCATCGTGGTCGCCGCCGGCAGCGGCCTCCTCCCGATCCTCGAAGCCTCCCTCGTCGGCGCCGGGCTCCTCGTCCTGCTCGGGGTTCTCACGCCCGGCGAGGCGCGGAACGCGGTCGACCTCGACGTCATCATCCTGATCGCCGCGTCCTTCGGGATCGGCGCCGCGATCGAGAGCTCGGGACTGGCCGCCGTCCTTGCCAGCGGCCTCGTGGATCTCGGCTCCGGCTTCGGTCCCGTCGCCCTCCTGCTCGGTGTCGTGCTCGCCACCCTGGCGCTGACGGAGCTGATCACGAACAACGCGGCAGCGGTCCTGATCTTCCCGATTGCGCTCGCAACAGCCGCCGGTGCCGGTCTCGACCCGCGTCCGTTCGCGATCGCCATCGCCATCGCGGCATCGGCCTCGTTCATGACCCCCATCGGCTACCAGACCAACACGATGGTCTACGGTCCCGGCGGCTACCGCTTCGGCGACTACCTCCGGCTCGGCGCGCCGCTCACGTTGCTCGTGATCGTTGCCACCATCCTGATCGTGCCGATCGTGTGGCCTCTGTGAGGCCCGCTACCATGACCGCCGCATGAGCGAGACCGACGACCTCGCCGGGGCCGGCCTTCCGGCGGGCGCTGCCCTGACCGGTCCGGCGCGCGAGTCGAGCGGGTTCACGATCTGGCTGACGGGACTGTCCGGCGCGGGCAAGACCACCATCGGCGCGATCCTCGAGCGCGAGCTCCGCTCCCGCGGCCTGCGCGTCGAGGTCCTCGACGGCGACGTGGTGCGCACGCACCTCACCTCCGGCCTCGGATTCAGCCGCGAAGACCGCGACACGAATGTCAGGCGCGTCGGCTGGGTCTGTCAGCTCCTCAGCCGGAACGACGTCGTGGCGATCGCGTCCGTCATCAGCCCGTACCGGGCGATCCGGGACGAGATCCGGGCCGCAATCGGTCGCTTCGTGGAGGTCCACGTCGAGGCGCCGCTCGAGGTCCTCGCCAAACGGGACCCGAAGGGCCTGTACCGGCGGGCGATGGCCGGCGAGGTCGCGAACTTCACCGGGGTGACCGATCCCTACGAGCCCCCGCTCCGACCAGAGGTGACGTGCCATACCGACGGGCGAGAGACGCCCGAGCAGTCGGCCGCGAAGGTGCTCGCCAGGCTAGACCAGCTGGGATACGGCAGAGCCGAGGGCGACCGCGGCTAGGGGAGGTGGCAGGGCCCGGGCCCGGAGTCCGCGATGCCGCGCGATCACTCGGCCCCGACGACCATCCCCGCCGCGACGGTACGGTTCGTGGGCTCGTCGATCAGGATGAAGCCTCCGGTCGCCCGGTTGCGCCGGTAGGAGTCGACGAAGAGGGGCATGGTCGTCCGCAGCCGCAGGCGGCCGATGTCGTTCAGGCCAAGCTGATCGGCAGCCTCGTCTCGGTGGAGGCTGTTGACGTCCAGCCGGTACTGGACCTCCTTGACGAGGGCGCGGCCGGAGCGGGTGGTGTGCTTGATCCCCAGCTGCTGCCGGGTCGTCAGGGGGGCGTCCGACATCCAGCACACCATGGCGTCGACGTCCTGGGTGGGGGCGGGAGCGTTGTGCGGGCGACAGATCATGTCGCCGCGCGACACGTCGACGTCGTCCTCCAGCCGGATGGCGACGGACATGGGCGGGAACGCCTGGGCCACGGGCCCATCCTCGGTGTCGATGCCCGCGATGCGCGTGCGAACCCCGCTCGGCAGCACGACGACCTCGTCGCCGGGCTTGAAGACCCCGCCCGCGACCGTCCCGGCGTAGCCGCGGAAATCGGGGAATTGCGACGACTGCGGGCGCAGGACGTACTGGACCGGGAAACGAGCGTCGATGAGGTTACGGTCGCTGGCGACATGGACGTTCTCGAGGTGGTGCAGGAGGGACGGGCCCTGGTACCAGGGCATCGCGTCGGAACGGGTCACGACGTTGTCGCCGCGCAGGGCGGAGATCGGGATGACCGTCAGGTCCGGGACCTCGAGCTTCGTCGCGAAGGCGGCGAACTCGTCGCGGATGGTCTCGTACACGTCGCGCTCGAAGCCGACGAGGTCCATCTTGTTGACGGCCACCACCAGGTGCGGGACGCGGAGAAGGGTGACGAGGAAGGCGTGGCGGCGGCTCTGCTCGACCATCCCCTTCCGGGCGTCGACTAGGACGATGGCGAGGTCCGCCGTGGACGCCCCGGTCACCATGTTGCGCGTGTACTGGATGTGCCCCGGCGTGTCGGCGATGATGAACTTCCGCCGTGGCGTCGCGAAGTAGCGGTAGGCCACGTCGATGGTGATGCCCTGCTCGCGCTCGGCCCGCAGCCCATCGGTGAGCAGGGCCAGGTTGGTGTACTCGTCACCCATCTGGCGGCTGGTGCGCTCGACCGCCTCGAGCTGGTCGGTGAAGATCTGCTTCGTGTCGTAGAGGAGCCTGCCGATGAGGGTGCTCTTCCCATCGTCGACCGACCCGGCCGTGGCGAAACGGAGGAGGTCCATCAGAAGTAGCCCTCCTTCTTCCGGTCTTCCATGGCGGCGTCGCTGACGCGGTCGTCTCCGCGGGTCGCCCCGCGCTCGGTCAGCCGGGTCACCGCGATCTCGGCGATGATCTTGTCGACCGTGTCGGCCTCGGAGCGCACGGCGGCGGTGAGGTTGGCGTCGCCCATCGTCCGGTAGCGGACGCGCGCCGTGAAGACCGTCTCGCCCTCGCGCGGCGGGCAGAGCTCGTTGGCGGCGTAGAGCATCGCGTCGCGCTCGAACACGCCCCGCTCGCGGGCGAGGTAGAGCTCCGGGATCTCCAGGCCCTGCTCGCCGATGTAGTGCCACACGTCGAGCTCGGTCCAATTCGAGAGCGGGAAGACGCGGATCGACTCGCCGACGTGGATGCGACCGTTGTAGAGGTTCCACAGCTCGGGGCGCTGGTTCTTCGGATCCCACTGCCCGAACTCGTCACGGAAGCTGAAGATGCGTTCCTTGGCGCGCGCCTTCTCCTCGTCGCGCCGGGCGCCGCCGAAGAGCGCCGTGAACCGATGCTGCCCGACGGCCTCGAGCAGCACGGGCGTCTGGATTCGGTTGCGGGACCCGTTTGGCTCGGTGCGCACGAGACCTCGCTCGATCGCGTCCGGCACGGACGCCACGATGAGCTGGGCGTTCAGCTCCGCGACCCGTCGATCGCGGAACTCGATGACCTCCGGGAAGTTCAGCCCGGTGTCGACGTGGAGGATCGGAAACGGGATGCGGGCAGGCCAGAACGCCTTCTCCGCGAGGCGCAGCATGACGATCGAGTCCTTGCCCCCGGAGAACATGAGCGCCGGGCGTTCGAGCTCGGCGGCGACCTCGCGGAAGATGTGGATGGACTCGGACTCCAGGGCCTGGAGGTCGGTGAGCCGGTAGTCGGGTCGATCGGTCAAGGGCGCTCAGATCATGGCAGAGATCGTGTCGGAATTCTTCGGCGGGCCGAGCGGTCCGGCGACGCGGCGCCTATCTCGCGCCGA
>Ga0299907_10001110_pt1 | contig 14851 bp, 23 predicted proteins | sample RVTome_16_FD_198680 | JGI IMG/M metagenome (GOLD analysis project Ga0299907, IMG submission 198680) | Soil microbial communities from uranium-contaminated site in the Upper Colorado River Basin, Wyoming, United States - RVT152D67 (version 2) ... | reverse complement strand
AAACGCACCGCACGACGAGGCGGAGTAGTCACAGCGTGCGTTTGGGACTTCACACGCGATGAGACTCCTTTGACCGTGTTCTGGCATGCGGCACGACAGCTCGACCTGACCATCGAGACCGAGGTAGAGATGCCCGGGGCCGAAGAAGGCGACCTCGGTGATCTCTTTGAAGATGCCGGGCTCACGGACATCAGGGAGAAGGCCCTCGATATCGAGGTGACCCATCCCGACTTTGAGGACTGGTGGGATCCGTTCACTTTCGGAGTCGGGCCAGCCGGAGCCTATGTCGCGTCCCTGACCTCCGAAGCCCGAGAGGAGCTACGCGAGGCGTGCCGCAAAGTACTATCTGACGGACCTATCGTCCTCAGATTCACTGCTTGGGCTGGCCGCGGAATCGCCTGATCAGTTTGACTTGCTTCTCGTGACCGGCTGGCCCGTTGTGCCGGAAGACACACCCTGGACCTTGCCGGTTGACGTTTGGCATGCTCCCTGAGGATCTCCATTTGCCTTCCCAAATTTGTAGAGGGCTGTTGCACGCCGGTTGCACACAACAAGTGGAACGAGGTCGAACAAGCCGAAGTGATGTTGTTGGTTAGTTGGACCAGAACCTGAACGTCGTGCCTGGTTGGTGGCCACTTCTTGGTAAATACCGACTGATCTAATGTTGGGCCCAGCTGGCCTTGAACGACGGACCTCATCCTGTACGCGGATGCGCACAAGTTCTGTAGTGATCCGCGCCACGAGATGTTAAGCGAGGAGGTGCTCTGCCTGGTCAAGTCCGGTTTCTGACCATGGCCTAGGGGTTCGAGAGTGGGCCCACGTGGACTTGAACCACGGACCTCATCCTTATCAGGGATGCGTCTACCGCATCGTTCGATCCCATCTACCTGGGTGTTCACGGCTAGTCACGTCGTTTGTTGCACATCTGTGGCACAGCCGAAAGGCCTTGTTGCGGGGTTTCTGACTGTGCGCAGCTTGGTGGAGATGACCCTGGCGATGCTGTGCCGACCTCTCACACGAGAGCTGGTCAGTTGACGGTCGTGTCATACTGAGTATACTACTCAGTATGGTCGCTGAGATTGATCGATGAGTGTCCGTCACGCTTTGTTGGCGTTGTTGATGGAGGGGCCGAAATTTGGTTTGAGGCTCCAACAGGAGTTTGAGTCGAGAACAGGGGAGGTTTGGCCCCTGAATGTGGGGCAGGTCTACACCACTCTGCAGCGACTCGAGCGTGACGGATTGGTGGAGTCCGATGATGATGGTGGGGCCGGCGCGCAGAAGGACTTCAGGATCACCGCGTCGGGCCAACGTGAACTTGCGGAGTGGATGGAGACTCCGCCGGACGCGGGCATACCCCCGCGTCACGAGTTGGTGATCAAGGTTCTGGTTGCTCTGCGGGTGCCGGGGGTTGACGTTCATCAGGTGATACAGGCACATCGTCGTCATCTGGTTGAGGTGATGCAGCGATACACCCATGTCAAGGCCGAAGCTGGCCAACACGACATCGGCTTGGCGCTCGTTGTCGACGCCGAGCTGTTTCGGTTGGAGGGTGTGGTCAGGTGGCTCGACGCCGCCGATGCTCGCATTGGGCAGCTCGATGCCATACCAGATCCGATTCCGATGGATGTCTCGGACTCACCGACCATTGTTGCGAGTCGTCGATGAGCGCGATGCTCGAGCTCCGTGGTGTTTCCAAGGTATACGGATCGGGCCCCACCGAGGTGAATGCGCTCCATGACGTCAGCCTGTCGGTCGACAGGGGTGAGATGGTGGCGGTCATGGGACCGAGCGGGTCGGGCAAGAGCACCCTCTTGACCATCGCCGGAAGCCTGGAAGAGGCGTCCAGCGGCGACGTGCTCGTTGACGGATCCGATCTGCGGACCATGTCCGCAGACGATCGAGCGAGACTGCGCCGCCGTTCGATCGGCTACGTCTTCCAGGACTTCAATCTTCTTGCCGGCCTCACCGCCACCGAAAACGTCGCGCTGCCGCTCGAACTGGACGGACACGAGTCCGGTGTGGCCCATGCCACAGGGCTCGAGGCACTCAAGACTTTGGGCCTGGCAGACAGAGCGAGCCACTTCCCAGATGACTTATCCGGCGGCGAGCGACAACGAGTGGCGATCGCCCGGGCAATGGTGGGCAACCGCCGGCTCCTTCTGGCCGATGAACCGTCTGGGGCCCTGGACTCCGTCAACGGTGAGGCTGTGATGCGCCTGCTGCGGAACGCCACCAAACGGGGGATGGCTGGAGTGGTGGTGACTCACGATGCCCAGTTGGCGGCCTGGGCCGACCGGGTCGTCTTCTTGAGAGATGGCCGCATGGTCGATAACACGATGCCGCCACCGAGTCCAGAGTCCCTGCTCTCCGGTCCGGAAAGGTGACGTCGGTCAAACAGGCACCTCGGTCCTCAGAGGTGGCTGACGATGGGGGCAGACCAGCGCGTCGTGCGATCATTCGTTGGGCATGGCGTCTCTATCGCCGTCAGTGGCGAGGTCAGGCGCTGGTCCTGGCATTGCTGACAGTGGCCGTCGCCGCCGCGGTTGGGGGCTCGGCCGCTGCTTACAACTTGGCCCCGGCGGAGGGGGATGCAGAGTTTGGTTCCGCCAATCATGCCCTGGAATTCGAGGAACCCGAAGTCGTTGCCTTGGCGACTGATCGTGCTGCTGCCCAGGAGTGGTTCGGGACGATCGATGTGATCAGCAGGCGCTACCACGCCGTTCCCGGCCTTTTCGAACCTGTCGAATTGCGCGCCCAGGATCCGGAAGGCCCGTTCAGCTCTCCGATGCTGGCGTTGGTCGAAGGCCGCTACCCCACTTCAGGTGGCGAGATTGCCGTGACCGACGGCGTCGCCGAGAACTTCGACGTTGTCCTCGGCGACCAGCTGATGGTAGAAGGCGATACCTGGGCCGTTGTCGGCGTGGTGGAGAATCCCAGCGATCTCAACGACGAGTTCGCCTTGGTGGGCTCCACCCAGACCGAGGCCGCCGAGTCGGTCACAATCCTGGTTGCCGGGACCAACGAACAGGTCCAGTCGTTTCGGGCGCCGAGCGGAGCGTCGGCGATAGCCGTCTCACGGCCGGGGAACGAGGACGTGCTGGCCGCGGTTGGGGTGCTCATCGTCGGCACCGTGGTGCTGTTGTTGGTCGCGCTGGTCGCCGCGGCTGGTTTCGTCGTCATTGCTCAGCGCCGTCTTCGCCAGTTGGGGATGCTGGCGGCCATCGGTGCCACCGAGAAACATCTGCGTCTCGTCATGGTTGCCAACGGCGCCGTGATCGGAGCCATCGCCGCGATCACCGGAACAGCCCTTGCCATTCTGGGATGGGTCTTGGCCGTTCCCTTCCTTGAACAGGCGGTGGGACATCGCATCGATCGGTTCGATGTTCCTTGGTGGCTGATCGGAGCCAGCATGCTGCTCTCCGTGGCCACTGCCACGGCTGCTGCCTGGTGGCCGGCCCGAACGGTCGCTCGCATACCGACGGTGGCGGCCTTGTCGGGCAGACCTCCCGGTCCGCAGCCAGCACGTCGTTCCGCCGTCCTGGCTGGACCGGGTCTCATAGTTGGAGTGGCCTGTCTCATTCTCGCTGGCGACCCTCTCCATGGTTGGATAAACGTGGCACTGCTCGTTGTCGGCACCGTGGCGTTGATTGTGGGAATCCTCTCGATTGGGCCTCTGGCGATCCGGGCTCTGGCCGGGATACGCACACGATCGTCTGTGGCGGTCCGCCTGGCGCTGCGTGACCTGGCGCGCTACCAAGCCCGATCCGGAGCGGCGCTGGCCGCCATCAGTCTCGCTGTGGGAATCGCGGCCGCGATCGTGATCGCCACCAGCGCCGCCCTGTACGCCACCGCCGCCGAAGGCAACCTGTCGCACAGCCAGCTCATGGTCAGGATCGGCGGCGACAAGCCCCCGATCCCGGATCGAACTCCGGCCGACGTGGAGCGGTTCGACTCCGTCGTCGACGACATCGCCGCCGCTCTGGACCGGGCCACGGTCACGCCTATTGACGTGGCCGTCGCCCGAGAGTTCGAGGGCCCCCAAGGTCTGCATGATCTCGTTTTGACCGAGCAGGTCGAACCGGGCCTCGGCCGAATCCTGACCTTCCTCTATCTCGCCAGTCCGGAGATCCTCGAACACTACGAGGTCGATTTCGAAGAGATTCCCGCCGACACCGAGGTCTTGACGGTCGAGACAGGCGAGCTCTGGTTCGAGCCAATAGGACCAGAGCTCGTGAGGAACTCCGAACAGCTCGATCCCGGCTACACGTCCCTTCCCGGCTCTTTCATCACCCCCTCGGCCTTGCGTCAGCGGGATTGGGAATCAGCACGGGCTGCCTGGCTGATCGAAACAGCCACTCCCATCACCGAAGATCAGTTCGCCGAAGCTCAGGAGTTGGCGGTAAACGCTGGAATAACCGTCGAAGCTCGCAGCGATCAAGCGAACCTGGTCGCCCTGCGGACCGGAGCCACCGCCGTAGGGGTCCTCGTCGCGCTCGGGATCCTGGCCATGACCGTCGGACTCATTCGCAGTGAAGCGGAAGGCGATCTCCGCATCCTCTCCGCGACCGGAGCAACCAGCAGCATCCGCCGCAGCCTCACCGCCGCCACCGCCGGCTCCCTCGCGCTGCTCGGCGCCTTGCTCGGCACCACCGGATCCTATGTGGGCTTCGCTGCAGGCTACGCCAACGACTTCGCCACCCTCCTGCCCGTTCCCGTTCTTCACCTTCTAATAATCGTCATTGGCCTGCCGGTTATCGCCACCGTCGCCGGGTGGCTCGTCGCCGGCCATGAACCATCGACCCTGGCACGACAGCCGATCGAATGAGTCCGACAACTCACAAATGAAACGCCAAACTGGTCTCCGCCTTGTGGTGGCGATGGCACTGATCATCACCGGATGCTCATCTGCTGGCGCCGTCGACGGACCTGTACTCACCTCTCCCAGACCGGCACCGTGGGGCGCCGGGGGCATGGCTGCCATCTTGGAGGGAACACTTACCTTTGACGGCGACTGTCTCCGTCTCATCCAAGGGGACATCGAGTATCCAGTGGTGTGGCCCGCCGGAGCATCCTGGGAGCCTGACCCTCCATCAGTTGTGCTGGTCGGTCAGACCATCGAACCTGGAACGACCGTTTCGGAAGAGGGTGGCTACCTGACTCGGGACCATGTTGAGCAACTCGCCGGCTCGCAGGTAGCCGATGCCGCTGCGAGGTGCGCCGGACCAACGGGCGATATCGCCTTCTTCAACATCGGATCACAAGTCGAAGTCACATCTGGCTAGCGCAGACAGACGGTGACTCTGTCGGGAAAGCGGCCAAGACCGCCCCGGACAGGCACTACCCGTTCGCTGGACGCTGCTTGGCTGGCGTGATTCGTGGTCGCGGATAGCAGGTGACTGGAGGTCGGGGCAGTGGCTGGCGGGTGGCGAGGAGATGGCAGAGGTCGTTGAGGGGCCGATCGGACGTCGTTGTGGGCGATGTCGTGGTTGCCCTCGACGACGGCGCCTCCCTGATCCAGCGCACCTCACACCAGTTGTCCCCGAGTGCGAGCCCCCAGAGATCCGAAAACCTGAAGATGATTCTGGCGATTCCTAGCCGATTTCATGCTGCATCGGCTTCGATAGGCGACGGTCGCCGGGTCCCCCCACTGCCGGTGAGCATCTCGGCTTCAGAGACCTTCAACCATCGCTCGGCATCGACCTTGCGCGCGAAAGTTTTGGAGGTGCTGACGGCCGTAGGGGCCGCGGGGGCGGGCCAGCCACGGATTGGTGCGGTCTACCCCCTGGATCGATCCCATCCAGTCTTCCCTGCCTGTTGCACCAGTGTTGCACACGACTAGCGAAACAGGTCGAAAATCCAACCCGGGATAACACCTCTAAATGAGGTGTGACTAGGGAAATCATCCCTCATCCGCACCTCACCGAGTCTCACCACCCCGGACCTCATCCTTTTCGGGAATGCGCGCGAGACATAATCTAGGTCGCAGCGGATACGGCAACGGGTGTGCGACGTTCGAGGCATTCCGCCTGGTTAAAGGCAGTTTCTGAGTTACCCCACGTCGATGAGTTGTGGGCCCACGTGGACTTGAACCACGGACCTCATCCTTATCAGTGATGCGCGCAATGCCAGCCGACAGCCTCTCTACCTGGGATTCCGTGTTGGATCCTGTCGTTTGTTTCACATCTGTAGCACGCGAACCTGGCTTCAAATCATGGCCGGACCAGGACGCGGCAGACGGCGCGGAACGGTGGTGGTCACAGGGCATCTGCTGTGAGAAAATGGACTCCACCATGGCATTGCCACCACATCGTGATCAAGCAGCGACGATGACGATGTTTCGGACGCGTCGGAAAGAGATCTTGGCCGCCGCGGAGCGCGACGGTGCCTCCAATGTGCTTATTTACGGGTCATTAGCCAGAGGTGAGGCGCGTCCGGTGGGCGACATCGATGTTCTCGTCGACATGGCCCCGGGTCGTAGTCTGCTGGATCTGGCCGCGTTTCGCCTTGAGCTCGAAGAGATCGTTGGGTATCCGGTGGAGATCGGCACCGATGTCAAGCCACGGCTGGGTGAAAGGGTCCGGGCCGAGGCCGTCGCCTTGTGAATCCGGATCGAGATTTCCTTCTCGACATCATCGAATTCATCGAGGCGATCGAGAAACATCGACCCGAAACCTTCGAGGACTTCATGAATGACGAGTTGGTGCGTACCGCCACGATCCATTGGGTTCAGACCATCGGCGGGGCCGCCAACGGGATTTCAGCCGAACTTCGCTTAAAGCATCCAGACGTTCCATGGCGTCAGATCGTGGACATGCGAAACCTGCTGGAAATGCATCGAGATCGGCCCGTCAGAGTGAGCCTCATGCATCCGTACGAGATTCCGCGTGCTGACGGGCAGGCCCGCTCCAGGCGCGACCAGCTACTGGCTGAGACGCATCAATCGGGGCTCAAAGCGACTTGGATGTGCGTGGATCGACATGTCAGACCCGGGTGCTGATTGTCGGTTAACCGGGTGCACGTTCTCCGGGCCGCGGCGTCAGCTGCGCTCACGCCATCGGTTCAGCAGGTCGGCTGCTACATCGGGTCTTTCCAAGGCGATGAAGTGTCCGGCGTTCGGGATTTGAGTGAATTCCGCGGCGGGGAGTAGCTGCCTGTTGGCCTGTCGGTCCGATCGTCGAGACCAGTCTTTCTCTCCGTAGATGAGGTGGACCGGTGCCTTGACTTCGGGATAGCGGGAACGGGCAGCGATGAGACTGGGCAGGCTCCCGTACACGGCGCGGGCGACTGCGGGGTAGCCAGATCGGCGGCCGACCTTGAGCAGTTCATCCAGGTAGTCATCTCGAAGGGCGGCCTTGTCAACCAACCCACCACGAAGCACGGCGCGCATGATCGGTTTGGGTTCCTGGGTGGCGACCGTCGGGCCGACACCGGGGGCGAGGACGCCCGTGACGATCACTCGAGCCAAGAGGCTCGACCTTCGGATTCCGCCGCGGTAGTCGTAGGGGTTGATTGCCACGACCCGTTGCACTCGTTCGGCGAGGTCGGCCGCTGTGGTGAGAGCGAGGGTGGCTCCCATCGACTCGCCAAGCAGCGTTACTTCGCGCAGATCGAGTTGTGTCACGAGTCTTTCGACTGCGGCACGCATGGCGGGCTCCTGATATGACGCACCGGGCACGATCTGCGAGTACCCCATGCCTGGTAGATCGAGCGCGTACACCGTGTAGCCCTCTTCGACTAGGGGAATGAGGTGGCGGAAGTGCTCTGCCTGGGTGCGTACGGTGTGCAGCATGAGCAGTGGCTTGCCTGACCCGCCTGTGATGTAGCGCAATTGGCCCCCGCCTTGCTCACCTGGCTCGGTCGGGTCTAGGTAGTGGCTGCTGGTTCCCGGGATCTCGATGCCAGATTCGTTGTCGTTGGTTACGGTCATGTTGGTTTCCTCTTTGTTGTTGTGTTTTCTTTCTGTGCTCCTGCCGCCGCCGTCGTTGTGGTGCGCGTCGGGAGGACAAGCATCGAAGTCACAAGCCCACCGGCGACGATCGCCCACCACACGCGGCCGAAGACCACCAGCGGGTCAGCGCCCCCTGCAAGCAAGGCGACGGTGACGGCCACGCCGAGCGTGCCGCCCAGCTGGCGTACGGCTTGCAGCGAAGCGCGGTGCTACGAGCGTGAGCCGGGTGGTGGTAATCGTGCGGCCCTGCTGGTCCGTTCGACAGCAAGTGTCGTGACGGACCGACCGCGACGAATCTCGTGCACGGTCACCTCGGCTGGACCCGACCGCACGCTGCTCAGGAAGCCGGTGGTCAGGGTCCGAACCCGTCGCTCCGGTTCGACGAGCGCCGCACTCCGCACTGCGATCGCGGTGAGCGAGCCGCCGTGCACGCCGACGAGCGATGCCCACAGGTCCGACAACTCGACCTCGAACACACCACGCTGGCCCGTCGGCCGCGGCTCCGTTGTAGGGTCGAACTCGCTCGAGCCGCGGTCGAGGGGATCGAGCTCAGTGGGTCTGATCCCCGTGCTGGCGACCTCGATCTCACTGGGTTGCGTCATGCAACTCAGGATGCCAGATTGAGTTGCGTGATGCAACTCTCCTACGATGTCCGCATGCGGAGAGCTTCTTTCGAAGGGATGAACTGCTCAATCGCGCAGACGCTCGAAATTGTCGGCGAACATTGGACGCTGCTAGTGCTGCGCGATTCCTTCCTCGGGGTTCGCCGGTTCGACGATTTCGTCGCTCGCCTCGGCATCGCCCGCAACGTGCTCGCCTCCCGCCTCGACACGCTCGTCGACGCGGGGATACTCGAGCGACGGCCCTACGACGAGGCGCGTCGCCGCTACGACTACGTGCTCACCACGAAGGGTCTCGCGTTGTGGCCGGTCCTCACCGCACTCCGCCAATGGGGCGACGAGTGGATACTGGGTGGGGGCAACGAGCCGATCCTTATCGAGCACCGCGAATGCGGTCACCTGAGCCACGCGGTGATGACCTGTGACTCATGCGGGCAGAAGCTCGATGCTGGCAGTGTGCTAGCAGTGCCAGGACCCGGGGCTCGCGTGTAGGCCAGCGGACTGACACAGGGGTGGCAGACTCCCATCGAGCAGTTCCCGGACGTCACCGTGTTTGGCCGGATCTGAGAGACGAAGCACGAGAGTTGCCACCAAACGGAGTCGTTCGCGTGCTCCCGGCCAGGCAACCTCCGACTGCCTCGATCGGGTCGGGCGTCTGTTCTGGCGCCATTGGCGGCCTCGCCTACATCGCCACCGGCTCAGGATCAAGCAGTTCCTGAGCGACTCTCCACACGCCATCCGGCTCTTTTCGCCAGACGATGACCAGGCGTACGGACGTTCTTGTGGCCGAGCTCGTATGCGCACCGCTCACCCAGGATGCTTGTCCGTAGACAGCGGCGACATTACCGGATGCTTCTGTCCGCAGTGGTGCGATCACTACGGAGGAGAGCGGCCGCATGGCCCTCGCCATTTCGAGCAGTGCGGTACGTCCCTGAACCGCCGGCGAGCCCGGGCTGACGAATACGGCGTCTTCGGTGTAGTGGTAGACCCGGGCCGTGGGGTCCGAAGACTCAAGGGTCCGCTCCAAGGCCTTTTCCGCTGCCCGAATCTCGCTGTCGTCGAAAGAGGTCTGCATAAAAACGTCCCGTCCCTTGTCCGCGGCCAGAAAGAACGGCCCTTTACGCCTCGGTCCCCTAGCGGAGGGAACCCATTTCCACATCATACGGACTGCCCGATCCTCGAGGCTTCCAAACGGTGCCGCGCTCAACTCGGCCATGCGTCAAGAAGTTGGGGTGTGCTGTCCGCGTCATTGCTGAAACGTCGACCAGATAGATACCCGTCGTTCTCACTCGGCCCTCCTTTCTCGACGTAGGATGTCAGTACGGGCATCGTTTGCTGTCCATCGCCAGATGACATCTGGTCAGCAGCTCGAGACGAGCGACGCAGCGCACCATCAATTTGCTTTTCTGCGTCAGGTTGCGATCGAGTGCCGACGTTCGACCTTCGTACTCCAGAAGCTCTGTAGTCGCGTCGGGGGTTGGGAGGAATGGTATGAACCCCGCCGAGACGCCATGCGGGCGGATCCCCTAATGGCGTACTTCGCGAACCTCCGCACACAGATCGAAAAGGAAGGCCTTCCAGCTGTAATTGCGGCGCTGGTCGAAACTGAGACGGCGAGGTAATCGCGGATGTGGCTTGTGGCGAAGACGAGTATCGGGGTCTGGATCTCGGGAGCCGTTCGTCGAGACGAGGCCAACCAGTTGGTTAGGGAACAAGGAGAGCTGGACCGCGAGAACATTCTGTTAAGAAGCTTCCGCCTCCCAAACCCTCCGATGTCCCACCTTTGGCCAAGATCTCACAGACTTCCGCCTCGTGTCGCTAGCTGACCTCGCCATCGCATACATTCGCGATCGCGTGGTTGCTCCTGCCTTCGCTGAGATTGGAGACTCGTCAGCCGCAGATCAGTTGGCTGGGTGACCACCGGACCCAGGGCTGAGAGGCGGCTATCTCGATGAGTTTCACGTCACCCAGCAGATGGTCGCTACGCCGCACGAAGTACTCGCCTAGCGACTCTCCGTGCCCCGCCCCGGAGGCCGAGCCTCGAACGGGGCGTCCCCCCAGGTCAGCGCCAACCCAGTCCTGGTGCGACATGTTTTAAGATGCTCTCGAGGGCGTGGGCGTTGTATTCGACACCCAGCTGATTGGGCACGGTTAGCAGGAGGGTGTCGGCGGCTGCGATCGCCTCGTCTTCAGCCAGTTGGTCTATGAGAACATCCGGCTCGGCTGCGTAGGAACGGCCGAAGATCGCCCGGGTGTTCTCGTCGATGTATCCGATGTGGTCGGTGTCCTGCCTCCCGACTCCGAAGTAGGTGCGGTCCCGGTCGTCGACGAGAGCGAAGATGCTCCTACTGACAGATACCCGGGGCTCACGAGTGTGGCCGGCTTCTTGCCAGGCTTCTCGGTGGGCCTCTATCTGCTTGCGTTGTTGGAGGTGGAGTGGCTCGCCGCTCTCGTCGAATTTCAACGTGGACGTCTGCATGTTCATCCCCTTTTGAGCAGCCCAGATCGAGGTGTCATTCGAACCTGAGCCCCACCAGATCCGATCGCGCAGGCTTTCTGAGTGCGGTTCGACCCGGAGCAGACCGGGCGGGTTGGGGAACATCGGTCGGGGGTTCGGCTGGGCAAAACCCTTCCCTTCGAGCAAGTCCAGGAACACGTCGCTATGTCTTCGCGCCATGTCGGCGTCGGTCTCGCCCTCAGCAGGCGCGTACCCGAAGTGGCGAAAGCCGTCGATCACCTGCTCTGGTGACCCCCGGCTGATCCCCAACTGGAGGCGCCCACCCGCTATCAGGTCGGCCGCCCCGGCATCCTCGACCATGTAGTACGGATTCTCATACCGCATATCGATGACTGCGGTGCCGATCTCGATCCGGGTGGTTCGTGCGCCGACAGCCGATAGGAGCGGGAAAGGGGAGGCGAGCTGCTGGGCGAAGTGGTGGACGCGGTAGTAGGCGCCATCGACACCGAGTTCCTCAGCGGCGACGGCCAGCTCGATCGACTGGAGGAGCGCGTCCGAGGCGGAACGCACTTGGGAGTGAGGTGAGTCCGACCAGTGGCCGAACGAGAGAAAGCCAATCTTCTTCACAATGCGATCAGTCTCGCGCACGTCAAAAGAGTGGTGGCCAGGGAAGGCGTCGAACCGTCGACCTCTGATTTTTCAGACCACGCTCGAGGTTGAGGCGGAGTCGGTCACATTTCCGGTGTCGGAGTGCCTGTGCTCGACACTGCTCACACCAGGTTCGCCTAGGTCGCCCGGTGGGCCGAGTCCTCCGACGTCCTGACCGGTCCCGAATCGGTGTCCCCCCTCCATCTGTTGCACCTGTGTTGCACACGGCGCGTGAACGGGTGCGAGGGATGACAAGGAAGTGAGGTGGGTGAGAACACTTATTGAACCGTTTGTCCTGCTCGTATGCCTGCGTTTGGTGGGGCGACGCATCCAGAAGCTGCCGACCTCATCCTTATCGCTGATGCGATCTATGCATCTTGAGTTCCAAAATCCAGCCAGACCTTCACAGACGCGAGTTCTTAGCGTTTCGCCTGGTCAAGGGCTGTTTCGCACCGTTTGCGGCCAAGTTGACTGTGGGCCCACGTGGACTTGAACCACGGACCTCATCCTTATCAGGGATGCGCGACGCGCATAAATAGCCTGTTTACATGGGATTTCGCGCTGCCATCACAGCTTGTGTCACATCTGTGGCACACAGCAGGTGAATAGCTTTTGAGCGTTCGGTGCGTCGCGACGACGCGTCACACGCCCCCAGGTCCAGTATGGTTCCCTTCTCGCAACCGCCGTTGGCCGGTCTTACTGTTCTGCCGTTGGAGTGGTTGGGTTCTCCTGCGATTCGACAAGATGTCATGATCCCAATGACGAACCCAAGAGCGGTTTCGGGCATGCTCAACCGAGTACTTCCAAATCCATCCCGGACCCGACACTGATGCGGAGTCGAACAACGCGGAGAGAAGGCAAGGTATGAACACAACCACCTCTTCATCGGGGGTAAGGACCGCAACACGTGAGGAGCTGCTGGAACTGTTGGAGACACGCGACGACAAGTTCAGGCTGGTGATGGCCCTCAACGAGTGGGCCTTTCGGGCAAAGCACATCCCCGGATCCGAGCACTTCAACGACGAGCAGGAGCTCTTCTCTTCTCTCAGTCCTGAGGACGACATCGTCGTCTACTGCACTAGTGGTGACTGCCATGCCAGCGTCGCCCTCTACCACGCCCTTGTCGATCATGGCTATCCCAACGTCCGTCGATACTCCGGCGGGTTGACTGACTGGGAGGCCGGTGGCTTACCCCTCGAAGGCGAGTGGGTGACGTAAACGCCTCAGCAGCGGGATGGCAACAGAGCCGGTGAAGGTAAAGCATGCAGTTTTACCGCGTCATCCTGGGCTGATCCCCTCAGCGGGCGCCTACCTCGTCGAGATGGGCGAGGAGATCGAGAGGGTCGGCGTAGACCCGGTAGGCCCCGGCCCGGATCAGCTCGTCCTCGCCATATCCGCCGGAGAGGAGCCCCACGCCGAGGGCACGGGCTCGCCGGGCGGCGAGCAGGTCCCACACACTGTCACCCACCACGACTGCGTCCTCGATGTCCACGCCGAGCCGGCTTGCTGCCTCGGTGAAGAGGTCGGGGTCGGGTTTGGCATGCTGGACGTCGTCGCGGGTCACCACCGTGACCGAGTCGGGGATGTTGAGATAGCGCCTGGCGGCACCCGCGCTGGTGGTCCGGCCACTGGTGGCCACCGCCCAGGGAATCCCGACCGTGGTGAGATGGTCCAAGAGCTCCTGGGCGCCAGGAAGAGGTCTCACCTGATCCATCCGGCTGAGGTACGCCTCGGCGTGCCCGGCCTGCAGCGACGCGATCAACTCGGTGCTCAGCGGCAGCCCGGTCTCTCGAAGCAACCCCTGTGTGAACAATCCCCCGCTCATCCCGATCTTGCGGTGGATTCTCCAAACCGAGAGCCGGATGTCGTGGGCCTCCAAGGCGTCGCGCCAAGAGAGGACGTGCTGGTAGACGCTGTCGAGAAGCGTCCCGTCGAGGTCGAAGATGAAGGAGGTCACGCCGGCGAGGGTATACCGGGCGGGCCAGGCCCCGTATCGCTCTCCCATCCGACGAAGCCGGAATCTGGGATACCAACTTCGTCTTGGGCATCAGCCCGGTGAGTCGGCAAGGGAACGACGGCCGGAAGGATCCCGCCGTGGTCTCGGGGGGCGGGATCGCCTGATCGATTCTCGGCCGTTCTGCTACGTGTGCGGACCAACTGGTTTTGTCGAGACCGTGGCGACGACACTCGTGGAGCTCGGCCACGAACCGGGGCGTGTCAAGACCAAGAGGGTTCGGTCCAACGGGAGGAGCCTGGTCATGGTCGTCGACCGGCATCTAGATGGCAACGCACTGGCTGGGGTGCTGCACGACATATTCGAACGGGAGATGACCGACGAGAACGGCTGCTGTGCACACTGCGGAGCGGTGAACGCTCTCGGTGCGGCGCGTGTATATCGAGCGGCCGGTGACGTCATGCGGTGCCCCAACTGCGGAAATGTTCTCTTCGTCATCGCTCAAGGTGCCGACGGGCTGCGGGTGAGCTTCGAGTCGATTCGCTGGCTCCAGACCAGCGGGTAGCACGCGTCTGACCAGTTCCGATGTCCGCCGACTCCGGTCGAGCCGGTCGAGCCGAAGATCACTCCTTCGGGAGACCATAAGGCGGGTCTTTTGCCTCGAATCCTCACCTAGCCGCGGATCCGAGGAGCAGAGCGACCATGAATCCCGATGCGGTCACGGCGCCGATGAATCGCCAGTTGAGATGGAACGCTTCGGGAATCATGGTCTCGGCGAGCATGGCAAGAACGCCTCCGGCTGCTAGGGCCGTGAGACCGGCAAGAAATTCATCGCTCACACCTTCAAACGCGGCAGCTCCGACAATGATGCGATGTTCGACGCAATCACGACCATGGTCCAGACTCCCAGTATGCATTTACGGGTCCGGCCGGCGTGATGCATTCCGCTAGCGCTTGAGATCCCCTGTGGAATGTTGGCCAGGAAGAACCCGGCAATGAGGGCGACGGAGAGGCTCGTATCCGCTCTTCCGACGTCCATCCCCGTGACGGCTGCCGTTGATAGACCTATGGCCAGGGACTCAGGGATCCCATCGATCAGGGCGCCCACCGCGATGGCGAGTCCACTACCGGGGATCTCGGCTTCAGATGGTTGTGGTACGCACGCTCCGCAGCGTTTCCGTTCTGCAGCGCCGCGCATTTTCTAACGACCAGTTGCCGAGCGA
>Ga0299907_10001109_pt1 | contig 14854 bp, 14 predicted proteins | sample RVTome_16_FD_198680 | JGI IMG/M metagenome (GOLD analysis project Ga0299907, IMG submission 198680) | Soil microbial communities from uranium-contaminated site in the Upper Colorado River Basin, Wyoming, United States - RVT152D67 (version 2) ... | reverse complement strand
GAGCTCCTTTCCGCGGCGGGGTTGCCGGTGGGGCGGGTGCTCACCATCCTCGAGGCGTTCGACGACCCCCAGGCGCGGCATCACGAGATGCTCGTCGAGCTCGACCATCCCGTGGCGGGCATGGTGAGGACCACAGGTTCGCCCATTCGCGTGGACGATGCCCCGGCCCGGGCCGCCGGCAGGCCGCCACTGCTCGGGGAGCACACGAGGGAGCTTCTCTCCGAGCTGGGTCTGGACCATGACAACATCGTGAAGATGATCGAAGAAGGGCGGGCGGTGGCCCCGTGAACATCCATCGGGCCGAACCGGTAGGCAGTGATTGGGGGGAGGTGCGTGCCGAGTTGGAGCGCGCCTTCTTCATGGCACGCGCGGCCGCACTGGCCGAGGAATCGTTCGTCTTCGTGGTGCATCACGACGACCTGCTGGGCCGACGCGGCGCCGGCAACGCCATGGTCGCCACCGGTCTGCTCTCGGCGGCACGAACCGCCGCCGTGGAGGGGTCCCGCAAAGGGTGGACCGCCAACGTCCTGGCATACGACAACGACTCTGACCCCGGGCAGGTCACCGATTGGGCCGAACGGCTGGCGGGCGACTCGGCCGGGGTGACGGGCGAGCTGATCAGGCTGGGGTCGAGCCATCTGGGAAAGGCCCTGCCGTGACAGGGTCGATCGTGGTCACCGGCGCCGCCCGCGGGATCGGACGGGCCATCACCGAGAAGCTGGCGGGCAGCGGTCCGTTCTCGGTGATCGGAGTGGACATCGCCCCCGAGTTGACCTTCGACGACGACCGCATCCTCCCGGTACAGGTCGACCTGACTTCCGATGACGGGACGACCGCGGTGGCAGACGCAGTGGATAGGGCCGGCAGCCCTCTCATCGGGTTGGTCAACAACGCCGGCATCACCAGGGACTCCCGTCTGGTCAACATGACCGATGAGGCCCTCCGCGCCGTTCTCGATGTCAATCTGGGGGCGGCCTACCGGCTCTCCACGGCGATGGCCGACCTGATGAGCGAGGGAGGGTCGATCGTCAACATCTCCTCCCGGGCATATCTGGGCAATTTCGGGCAGTTCAACTACTCGATGTCCAAGGGGGGTCTGGTCGGTCTGACCCGCGCCATGGCGCTCTCTCTTGCGCCTCATGTTCGGGTGAACGCCGTCGCCCCCGGTCTCATCGGAACCGAGATGGCGATGGGGATACCCGAGGACGTCCTCGAGAAGATGGTCGCGGCGATACCGATGGCGCGCATGGGCTCGCCGGAGGAGATCGCCGAGGTGGTCTGGTTCCTGCTCACCCCGCTCTCCTCGTATGTCACCGGCCACGTCCTGGTGGCGGGTGGGGGGCGGAGTCTCAGCTAGTGGTCTGTCGCTAGTGCTGCGGCCACAGAACTAGTAGTAGAGCCTGGTGAGGACCTCGGCCACCATGGCGGGCTTGTCCCCGCCCTCGATCTCCATGGTCACCGTGCGCTTCATGTGGATGCCACCCGGTACCTCGTCGACCCCCTCCAGGGCGACCCGGGCCCTGATCCGGGAGCCCACAGGCACCGGAGCGGGGAACCTCACGCGGTCGAGCCCGTAGTTGACGCCCATCCGGGGACTCCCCACGTCCATCTCCACCTGGGCGGCCAGCGGCACCACCAGGGACAGCGTGAGATACCCATGGGCGACTGTTCCCCCGAACGGGGTCTGAGCGGCGCGCTCGGGGTCGACATGGATGAACTGGTGGTCGTCGGTGGCGTCGGCAAAGGCGTTCACCCTCTCCTGGGTCACCTCAATCCAGTCGCTGACCCCGAGCTCGGCCCCGACTCGGTCCCGGAGACCCTGCAATACTTCTTCCATTGTTTCGATTGTGCCACGAGTTGGGTAATGCCCCGGTGCCGCCTAATTTGTGAGTAGCGACACAGCGAGTTGGTGACATTGGCTGAAGCGACGAAATTGATGGTCTGGATCGACCAGGACCTCTGCACCGGGGACGGGATCTGCGAGGAGATCACCCCCGATGTCTTCGTCGGGCGCGACGACGGCCTCTGGGTGGTCAAGGAAGAGGCGAAGCACTTCGGCAGCACTGTGGTCTTCGACGGCGAGCAGGCGCCCGACGGCGCCCGGGGAATGGCGAGGGTCCCGGATGCGCTCATCGAGGACACCATCGAGTCCGCTGAGGAGTGCCCGGGCGAGTGCATCATGATCGAGCCGTACCAGGAGTCCGCCGTCCACAGCGACTGACCGGCACACCTCCCGCCCGAACTAGCCTCCGGCCCATGCAGGCCCTTCCCACGCGTCTCGACACGCGCTCAGAGGATTACCAGGCCAACCGGGCTGCCATGCTCGACAAGCTGGGGGAGTTCGAGAAGCTGCAATCCCAGGCTCGCCAGGGCGGTGGCGAGAAGTACATCGAGCGTCATCGCGAGCGTGGCAAGCTCCTCGCCCGGGAGCGCATCGAGCTCCTCGTCGACCAGGACTCCTCTTTCCTCGAGCTCTCCACATTGGCCGCCTGGGGGTCGGACAAGCCGTTGGGGGGGAACGTCGTCACCGGGGTCGGAGTGGTCAACGGTGTTGAGTGCGCCATCCTGGCCAACGACCCCACCAGCCAGGCGGGGGTCTTCAACCGTTACACCCTGGCCAAGTCGCTGCGAATCATGGACATCGCCATGGAAAATCGGCTGCCCCTGATCAACCTGGTGGAATCGGGCGGCGCCGACCTCCCCGACCAGGCGGAAGTGTTCCTCGTCGGCGGCAAGTGGTTCCGAAACCTCACCCGCCTCTCCAAGCAGGGCATCCCCACCATCTCACTGGTGTTCGGCAGCTCTACCGCCGGTGGGGCGTACTACCCCGCAATGTGCGACTACGCGGTGATGGTCAAGGAGGCGGCCAAGGTGTTTCTCGGGGGCCCGCCCCTGGTGAAGATGGCCACCGGTGAGGAATCCACCGACGAGGAGCTGGGCGGGGCCGAGATGCACTCCAGAGTCTCCGGGCTGTCCGACTACTTCGCCGAGACCGAGGAGGAGGCCATCCGGATGGGCCGGGACATCATCGGCCACATCAACTGGGGCAAGCAGGGGTACGGCCCGACCAAGCCGGCAGACGACCCGATACACGACATCGACGAGATCCTCGGGGTCATCCCCGCCGACCCCAGGGTCCCCTTCGACATGAGGGAGATACTGGCCCGGGTGCTCGACGGGTCGCTCTTCGAGGAGTACAAGGCGCTCTACGGGACCTCGATCCTCACCGGATGGGGATCGGTCCACGGATTCCCCATCGGGGTGATCGCCAACCAACAGGGAGTGATCTTCTCCGAGGAGGCGGAGAAGGCCACCGAGTTCATCCAGCTCTGCAATCGCTACGACACACCGCTGCTCTTCGTCCATAACACCACCGGCTACATGGTGGGCAAGGAGTACGAGCAGGCGGGGATCATCAAGGACGGGGCCAAGATGATCAACGCGGTGGCCAACTCCGCGGTCCCTCACATCGCCCTGATGGCGGGGGTCTCCTACGGGGCGGGCAACTACGGGATGTCCGGGCGGTCCTACGACCCTCGCTTCGTGTTCGGGTATCCCAATCACAAGGTGGCGGTGATGGGCGCTCGTCAACTCGCTGGTGTGATGTCGATCGTGGCCCGTCAGTCGGCGGAGTCCCGGGGCGAGGAGTTCGACGAAGAGGCGGACACGGCGCGGAGCGAGGAGCTGATCGAGATGATGGAGCACACCGAGCAGGCCTACTACTCCACGGGCCGGGTGCGCGACGACGGCCTCATCGACCCCCGCCACACCCGGCCGGTCCTGGGCATCGCCCTCAGCGCCATCCACTCCGCCCCGGTGAAGGGAACCGATCGCTTCGGCGTGTTCCGGATGTGATGATCAGCAAGGTCCTCGTCGCCAACCGAGGTGAGATCGCCAGGCGAGTCTTCCGCACCTGCCGGGAGATGGGGATCGCCACTGTTGCCGTCTACTCAGAACCCGACACGGGCGAGCCGCACATGCGGGAGGCCGACGAGGCGGTGCTGCTGCCCGGAGCGGCCCCCGCCGAGACCTATCTCGACATCGACTCCTTGCTCGCCGCGGCCAAGACGACCACAGCCCAGGCAATCCATCCGGGTTACGGCTTTCTGGCCGAGAACGCCTCCTTCGCCCGGGCGGTGATCGAGGCCGGGCTGGTGTGGATCGGACCGCCTCCCGAGGCAATCGAGGTGATGGGCTCGAAGCTGGAGTCGAGACGGCTCATGGAGTCGGCCGGTGTCCCCGTCCTACCTGGCGTAGAGCTCGTCGAAGACGCCGACCCCGTGGAGGCTGCGGCCGAAGTCGGCTTCCCGCTAGTGGTCAAGGCCTCAGCCGGAGGCGGGGGCAAGGGAATGCGAGTGGTGTCGGATCCGGGCGAGCTGCACGCAGCGGTCGAGTCGGCACGACGGGAGGCGGCCGGGGCCTTCGGTGACGACACCATGTTCCTCGAGCGCTATCTGGAGGGGCCGCGCCACATCGAGATCCAGGTCATCGGTGACGCCGATGGACAGGTGTTCTGCCTGTTCGAGAGAGAGTGCTCCATTCAGCGCCGTCATCAGAAGATCATCGAGGAGGCACCATCGCCGGCGATCGACGACGGACTGCGAAAGCGGATGGGTGACTCGGCCATCAGGGCAGCGACCGCGGTGGGGTACACCGGTGCCGGCACGGTCGAGTTCCTCTTCGGGGAAGGTGAGTTCTTCTTCCTCGAGATGAACACCCGTCTCCAGGTGGAGCACCCGGTCACGGAGATGGTCACCGGGCTCGACCTCGTCCGCCTGCAGATCCTGGTGGCTTCGGGCGAGCCTCTGCCCGAGCTCCCCGACGGCATGGAGGGCCACGCCATCGAAGCCCGGCTGTACGCCGAGGACCCCACCAACGAGTACCTCCCGGTCACCGGTCGCTTTCACCGTCTTACCTTCCCCGATCTGGATGGGCTCCGGGTCGACGCCGGCATCGAGGGGGGCTCTGTGGTCTCGATGCACTACGACCCTCTGATCGCCAAGGTCGTCGCCCATGCCCCGACCCGTGGTGCCGCCGCCGGGCTCCTCGCAACAGCTCTTCGCCAGGCAGCCGTCCATGGCTCCACCACCAACAGGGCGCTCCTGGTGCGGATTCTGGAGCATCCCGAGTTCCTCGCCGGGGAGACAGACACCCACTTCCTGCTTCGACACAACCCAGCCGAGCTGGGCAGACCTCTGGCCGGGGCGGAGGAGGAGCGTATCGGCGCGGTGGCCGTGGCCCTCGCCGACCAGGCTCACGCAAGGAGTGTGACCCCCGTGTTGTCCACGGTGCCCTCGGGGTGGCGCAACCTGCCCAGCCAGGCTCAGCATCGGGCCTATCGGGGGGCTCACGGCATCCATGAGATCTGGTACACGGTCTCTTCAGGGGAGGTGGAAGTGCAAGGACTCGGGTCGCTCGACATCGCCGAGCTGGGCCCGGGGCTGGCCGTGCTCGTCGGCGACGGTGTCGAGTATCGCTTCACGGTGGCGCGTTATGGGGAGCTCCGCTATGCCGACTCACCCTCGTTTCCGGTGATGCTGGAAGAGATGCCCCGGTTCCCCTCCTCCTTGCGTGAGGAGGCGCCCGGGTCGATGCACGCTCCGATGCCGGGCAGGGTGATCCGGGTGGACGTGGAGCCCGGAGACGAGGTGGAAGAGGGCAAGGTTCTGGTGGTCCTGGAGGCGATGAAGATGGAGCACACCCTGCGCGCTCCCCACAGCGGCACCGTCTCCGAGGTGCGCTGCGCCCCCGGCGACCAGGTGGAGGCGGGCGAGGTCCTGGTGGTGGTGGATTAGATCCTTCTGTGAGTGAAAACCACTCCATAACTCGCAACTTTCCTCACAGAACGGTTCAGAAAAGGTCTAGAAGCCGGTCAACACCTCCAGGACGAAGTCGATGTCGGTGGGGGTGTGGTCGGCGTTGACCTGAAAGCGGATCTCCTCGTCGCCTTTAGGGACAACCGGGTAGTTGAGACCGGTGGCGAGGATCCGGTTCCGGAAGAGATGGTCGACGAGATCGGCGGTGCGCTTCGTATCCCTGACCATCAGCGGCACCACCGGGTGCGGGCCGGGGATGGTCTCGAGCTCCGCATCGACCAGGCCGGTCTCGAATCTCTCCGTCATCCTTACCAGATGGACGAGCAACTCCCGGCCTTCCCCCGAGTCGAGAATGGAGACCGCGGTGTCCGCCGCGGCCGCTTCTCCCGCGGTGATCGGATTGGAGTACACGTACATCGGCCCCTGCTCGCGGATGAACTCCACCACGGGTGCCGAAGCGGTGACATACCCACCGTTCACCCCGAACGCCTTCCCCAGGGTCCCGATGAGGACGTCGGACATCCCGCTCGACACCTCCTCGGTCCCCCGCCCCGTCTCACCGAAGGCCCCGACGCCGTGGGAGTCGTCCACCACGACCACGACGTTCTCGGGATAGGACTCGTCGTGGCGAGCGGCGATCCCGGCGATCACGGAGAGGTCGGCATGGTCCCCCCTCATGGAGAAGACGCCGTCGGTGACCACGATCGCCCGACGAGCCGACCCGGCTGCCTCGACGAGAGCTGCATCGAGGCCCTCGTAGTCGAGATGTGGATAGACCTCCCGACGCTTCGGCCGGGTCATCCGGAGCGCGTTGATGATGCAGTTGTGGTTGAGCTCGTCGCTGAACACCACCGTCTCCGGAGTCACCAGGGCGGCCAATGTGGAGAGGACCGCGGCGTAGGCCGAAGAGAACACGGCGGTGGCCTCCCTGTCGTGAAACCCGGCGAGACGAGCCTCCAGGTCTATGTGGGGCTGATAGGTGCCGGAGATGAATCGCACCGCCCCGGGCCCCGTTCCGTACTCCCGGCAGGCCCGCTCCTCGGCATCGATGACCGCGGGATGCCGGGAGAGGCCCAGATAGGAGTTCGAGTTCATGCGCAGGAACTCGCCGTCCTCGCCGCTGAGGAGATAGCGCGGGCCCAATCCGGCTTGCGGCCCCACCACCGCGGTGATCACCTTCTCGGTCCCCTTGGCCGTGCCGGCGGAGGTCAGGGCGTCGAGCTCGGAGCGAAAGGTTTCGTCGAGACGGTCATGGGCCATGGCCTCGGGTTTAGCAGGTCTCTATGGTGGCGGTCATGACCCGCCTCGGCTTCATCGGCCTCGGAATCATGGGGCGGGGCATGGTGGAGAACCTCCTGGCGGCCGGTCACCGCCCCACCGTTTGGAATCGGACTCGATCGAAGACCGAGGGGCTCGACACCCCCATTGGCGACACCCCGGAGGAAGTCGGCGCCGCAAGCGACATCGTCTTCGTCTGCGTGTCGGACACACCAGACGTGGAGGAGGTGGTCTTCGGAGAAGAAGGGGCGATCGACGGGATGACCGAGGGAGCATTGCTCGTCGACCACTCGACCATCTCGCCGGGGACCACCCGGGATCTCGCCGCCCGAGCCGCGGAGCGCGGAGTGGCGTGGGCGGACGCCCCTGTTTCCGGTGGATCGGAGGGGGCTGCCAAGGGGACCCTGGCGGTGATGGCTGGAGGCAGCACTTCGTCGGTGGAGAGGGCCCGGCCCTTCATGGAGTCCTACTCGAGCTCGATCGTGCACGTCGGTGAGGACCCGGGATCGGGACAGATGGTGAAGGCGGTCAACCAGGTGCTCGTGGTACTGAACCAGCTCGCCGCCTCGGAGGCGCTGCTCCTCGCCGACGCAGCAGGGCTCGACCTCCCCACGACCTTGGCCGCCGTGGAGGGCGGGGCCGCCGGTTCGTGGATGCTCTCCAACCGGGGGCCGCAGATGATCGAGCGCGACTGGAGACCGGGGTTCACCATCGACCTCCAGCAGAAGGACCTCCGTCTCGTCCTGGAGGCCGCCGACGATCTCGGCGTCCCGGTTCCCGGGGTCGCCCTCGTCTTCCAGCTCTATCGGTCACTGCAGGCACGGGGGTTGGGCGATGAGGGCAACCATGCCCTGGTCAAGGCACTGGAGAACCTGATGGGCTCGGAGCTCGGAGGCTGACGGCTCAGCCGAGCAAGTCGGCCTTCACCCGGTCGACGTGGCCCCTCGCTTTCACGTTCCGGTAGGCCTCGGCAACCCGGCCGTCCTCGTCGATAACGAACGTCGATCGGATCAGACCCTTGGTGATCTTGCCGTAGAGAGTCTTCTCCCCCCAGGCTCCCAGGCTCTTCGCCAACTCGAGGTCCTCGTCGGACAGTAGATCGAAGTTGAGACCCTCTTTCTCCTGGAACTCCTTGTTGAGCGCAGGGGGATCGGGGCTGACCCCGACGATCTCGTACCCGGCGTCGGCGAATTCCGAGTAGCTGTCCCTGAAGTCACACGACTCGACGGTGCATCCCGCGGTCATCGCCCGCGGGTAGAAGAACATGACATAGCGCTTCCCTGCGAAGTCGGCGTCGCTGACGGTCTCCCTGTCCTGATTCTTCAGGGTGAAAGTGACGCTCTCGTCCATGACCCGAGGGTAGCGGCCGCCTCAGAGAGCCTCGTCTGCCGCCTTCGCCTCCTCCGAGGCGAGGAAGGTGGAGCCGCCGGCTGCGAAGCCGAGGGCCGCCGGAAGCCAATAGGAGACCACCCTGAAGACGAGGATGGGGACTGCCGAGACCGCGCCGGGAATCCCGTAGGCGGCGAGGATGAAGGCCAGGCCGATCTCGGTGACCCCGAGGCCCCCCGGGGTCCCGGGAAGCCCTCCGGCCAGAGAGGCGGTGCCGAATGCCGCAGCCACCTGGAACCCGTTCACTTCGATCCCGAACGCGATCAGCACCAGCCAGAGGGCTACCCCTTCGAGGACCAGACGGGTCCAGATGTAGAACTGGGACTCCAGGGCGGGAAGATGGTCCACCATCGATCGTTCCAGCCTCACCCGCAGCTTCTGGGGAAGGAACCTGGAGAGGGTGCCCAGCTTTCCGGAGCCGAACATGAGGATCAGCCCGAAGCCGAGCACGAATGGGGCGAGGACTATGAGGCTGATCGAGGCGATCTGCGCCGACTCGCGGGGTCGGGCCAGGAGCAGGCCGATACCCGTCATGATGAGAAGCCCGGCATAGTTGAGGAGCACCGTCCTCAGCGCAGCTCCAGTGGCTCCCCTCGCCTCGTCGCGCACGGTCCAGGACATGGCGACCGGCGTGATCGCCCCACCTGCAGGGATGAGACGGGCCACCCCCGCCCCGACCAGCGCCGCCTTGAAGGCCGACCAGGGCCTCAGGTCCTCACCGATTTCCCCCAATGACTCCCTGAAGAGGAGCCCGAAGAACCACTTGGCCGAGATCTGGCATACCGCAGCCAAGGCGACGAAACCGAATGCCTCCCAGGTGAGCGGTGGGATCTCGAAGTTGTTGATCACCCAATAACCGACCGCGATGTAGACCACCGCCGCCACCACGGCGATCCACATCACCCGCCGTGGGCTCACTGGACCAGCGGGTCCTCGACCGTGTCAGGCAACTGCTCGGGGGCCAGGTCGTTGTCGTAGATGATCCGTTTCAGGGGTGGCAGCCCTACCCCCTCCACGTCGTCCTGGTTGCCCTGCATGCGACGGCCCATGAGGACCACCGAGAGCAGCATGAGCAGGAGCGTCTCGTTGGGCGGCCGGAGCAGGGCCACTGCCACCATCGGGAGCATGCCCCAGCCCAGGAATCCGCCAAGACCGCCCCCGATCTTCCACCCGGCCACGGCCCAACCACCGGTCCACACGAGGAGGGCGGGGTCGAGCCCGAGCAACAAGCCCACCGAGCTCGCCAGACCTCGGCCGGCCCGCCCCCTGAGGACGATCGACCAGTTGTGCCCGATCACCGCGGCCAGGCCAGCGAAGCCGGCCGCGCCCAAACCGAGGCCGAAGCGGCGGGCGATCCAAACCGGCAAGAGTCCCTTGAGACCGTCCAAGACGGCCGCGACCACGCCCCAACCCCACCCGACCTCCCGGCTGAGATTCCCCGCGCCGACGTTCCTGGTGCCCACCTCCCGCAGGTCGACACCCTTGAACTTCGCCGCAACCTGGGCAAACGGGATCGACCCCAGCAGGTAAGCGCCGGCGACCAAAGCAGGCCAGTAAAGGAGCGGTGATGTGGTGGCTGGCATGTTGTGCGCCAGAAGCTAGCCCGGCTGGAGAAGGGTGGGAAGTTGGAGCCACCGGGGCACTAGGCCGGAGCGGAGACGCCTGGCGGGGCTATCGTCGAAAGTGCCGGTAAGAGTCACAGGGAGGATCGAGATGGCCGTGAAGATCACCTACGCCACCATGTCGGCCGACAACGAGGAGCTCAACTCGGCCTACGAGGCGGCACTCGAGAAGGTGCGAGGCCAACTCGGCCAGGTCCACGGGGTCATAGTCGACGGTGAGCGCCGCACCGCCCGCGAAACCTATGAGGAGCGGTCACCGATAGACCGCGACATCGTGGTCGGGGTGTACGCCCAGGCGACCAAGCAGGACGTCGAGGACGCCGTGGCGTCAGCCCGCGGCTTCGCCGACGAGTGGGAGGCCTGGGGCTGGGAGCGACGGCGCGACCTGATGCGGGAGGCGGCCGACATCATGGAGGACCGCATCTTCGACATCGCGGCGATGATGACCTACGAGGTCGGAAAGAACCGCCTGGAGGCGCTGGGGGATGTGGCGGAGACCATCGAGTTCTTTCGTTACTACTCCAAGCAGATCACCGAGCACCAGGGTTTCGTCACCCCACTCGGGTCGCTGAGCGAGAACGAGACCAATGTCTCGGTGCTTCGCCCCTGGGGAGTCTGGGCGGTGATATCGCCGTTCAACTTCCCGATGGCACTGGCGGCCGGGCCCTCGATCGGCGCCCTGCTCACCGGGAACACCGTCGTGCTCAAGCCCTCCAACACGGGGGCCCTCATGTCCCTCGAGTTCTATCGGGTGATGGAGGACGCCGGCCTCCCCTCCGCCGCCCTCCACGTCCTCACCGGCGCCGGCTCCGAGATCGGCGACTACCTCGCCCATCACGAGGAGGTCGACGGCATCACCTTCACCGGGTCCTACGAGGTGGGGATGCATCTCTATCGCACGGTGAACGAGAAGCGGCCCAAGCCGGTGGCCGCCGAGATGGGGGGCAAGAACCCGGTCATCGTGACCGCCAGCGCCGACCTGGAGACCGCCGCCGAGGGTGTGATGAGGGGCGCCTTCGGGCTCAGCGGGCAGAAGTGCTCGGCAACCTCCAGGGTGTACGTGGAGGACGACGTCTACGACGAGTTCGTCGATCTGCTGGTGGCCAAGACCAACGACCTCGAGGTGGGCAACCCCACCGCCAAGGAAACCTTCCTCGGCCCCGTCATCGACGAGGGGGCCGTGCAGCGGTTCGAGGACGCCGTGAAAGAGGTCGAGGAGAGTGGCGGCCAGGTGCTGGCGGGGGGCCAGGTCGTCTCCGACGGAGACTTCTCGCGGGGCAACTACGTGACTCCCACCGTGGTCACCGCCCCCGACGACTCCTGGGTGTGGAGTCGTGAGCTCTTCGTGCCGCTGGTCGCCGTCACCAAGGTGTCGAGTCTCGACGAGGGACTGGAGAAGTCCAACGACACCGAGTACGGGCTCACCGCCGGGCTGTTCTCCACCGACGAGGAGGAGATCGAGAAGTGGTTCGACGGGATCGAGGCCGGGGTCACCTATGTCAACCGGGCGGCGGGCGCCACCACCGGGGCCTGGCCCGACATCCAGTCCTTCGGTGGCTGGAAGGGATCGGGCACTTCGGGTGCCGGCGGTGGGGGCCCCTGGTACCTCAGGCAGTATCTCCGGGAGCAGTCCCGGACCAAGATCCTCTGATCAGGCCGACTCGAAGACCAGCTTGAGACCGTCCGGGTCGTGGGTCTCCAACTGGGTGCCCACCATGGAGCACTCCACGCCGCGACCGGTGAGATGATCCTTCCACCGATCCAGGTTCTCCACCTTGAACAGCACCGACTGGGGCCGTGACCCGTCCCCCTCGACCAGTTCGATCTGCTGGCCCGCGGTTGTCTCCAGCACTGCCATCGCCACCCCCTGCGCCGGCGTCCGCACCTGATCGAAGCCGAGTGTGTCCCGGTAGAAGGCCAGCGACGACGTCAGTGAGTCGACGCCGATGCGGACCCGGGTGGAACGGATCCCTCCGGGTGCCCTACTCGGGCCGCCCCCGGCAAGGACCTCCTTGGCCTCGTCGATGGTGAACCTGCCCGCGGTCACCTCGCGGCCCACGACCACCCCGGCGAGACGGCGTCCCAAAGCCTCTAGGTGCATTAAAGACCTGAGGTCGTCGAGATCGCGGACCCCGCCGGCGGCGATCACCGGCTCTTCCACCGTCATCAGGGCCTCGGTGAAGATGGGGAAATTGGGCGCCTCACTCAGGGCGTCCCTCCCTGCCTCGGACACGAGGAAGGCGACCACGCCGGCCGAGGACATCTCGATGAGCACCTCCTCGAGGAAGCGGCCGCTGTTTTGGGTCCAGCCTCTGGTCGCCACTTCCTCATTCTTCCGGACATCTAGCGACACCACGATCTTGTCCGGATACTCCCGGCACAGGTCCCACACCATGATCTGGTTCTCGATGGCGGCGGTCCCCATCACGATCCTCCACGCCCCCGACTCGATCTGACGCTGTGCCTCGGCTTCCGAGCGGATGCCCCCGGCGACCTGCACTGAGATGTCGACCGTCTCGATGAGACGGGCGATCAGGTCGCGGTTGCGGTAGTCCCCGTAGCCGGCGGCGTCGAGATCGACGATGTGCAGAAAGCTGACCCCCTGCTCCACCCAGTGACGGGCGCGCCCGATTGGGTCGTTATCGAGGGGTATAGCCTCGCCGAGACCGCCATGGGGCAATCGGACCGATAGCCCGTCGAGAATGTTGATACGGGCGTACAGGTCCATGCCCGAACCCTACCCCTCCGGCACAACCTCCAGGAAAAACCGTGGTGGCGGCCGATAAAGGGCCTTTCGTCCGATTTCGGTGTCAGCGAATGCCCAGAGCCTCCTCAGCCGCGTCCAGGATCTGACCCTGCGCGGCGACCGGGGCGAACAAGTCGCCGAACCGCTGCAAGCGGTCCCAGAGGTTGGCCATGGTGATGTCCCCGTTGCTCACGGTCCCTACCTCGTCCCAGGTGAGAGGTGCCGACACCGGGGCCCGGGGAAGTGGTCTCACCGAGTAGACCGCGGCAACGGTCTGGCCCGAGGCGTTGCGATTGTGGTCGACGAAGACCTTGCCCTTACGCTTCGGCTTGTCCCACTCCATCGTGATGTCGTCGGGGTTCGCCGCCGCCAGGTACTTGCCCACCTCCCCCACGAATCTCCGCACCCGCTCGTAGTCGTGCACCGGCTCCAGCGGCACGTAGACATGGAGACCTCGCGCCCCGGACAGCTTGGGATAGCCCTGGAGGCCCAGGCGCCCCAGGGCGACATGAAGCAGACGGGCACCGGCCACCACCTGACCCCACTCCGACCCTTCGGCCGGGTCGAAGTCGAAGATGGCGTACGACGGGTTCTCCAAATGATCGAATCTGGAATGGAAGGGGTGCACTTCGATGCAGCCCATGTTGGCGAACCACATAAGGGCCTCGGGAGAGTCGGCGAGGAGGAAATCGATGGTCCCGCCCTGGGAGTCGGAGGGCACCGGGACGGTTCGCATCCAATCGGGCTGGTGGCCCGGGGCCCGCTTCTCATAGAACGAGGGGCCCTCGATCCCGTCGGGGTAGCGCGACATGGAGATGGGGCGACTGGCGAGATGGGGCAACAGGACTGGCGCAACCGATGCGTAGTACTGGATCAGGTCCCCCTTGCTGTAACCCGCATCGGGGAAGAGCACCTTGTCGACGTTGGAGAAGCTGATCGGGCGGTCGACACCCGTCGCCCTGAAACGGTCGCCCTCCCTGATCACGGCGACCGGCGACGGGAAGTCGACCGACGACCCGGCGAGCCGCCGGCCCTCAGGCCCCCCGGTCCCGTCGAGATGGGCTTGCACCTCCTTCCAGATCAGCTGATGGCTGGTCATGTCACGGGCCTCGGAGATGAGCACCATGGACATCTCGGCCCTGGTCGCCGCCTCCACCAGGGGGCCCACCCGAAGCGTCCCCTCGCCATAAGCCACGTGGCGGATCTCACCTCCCTTGCCGAACTCGTTGTCGGAGAACTGCACCTGCAGCGGCTGGATCATCCAACCCGGGAAGCTGTCCCGTATGAACGCGAGTACCGAATGGAACGCCTCGGGCGTGGTGAGGCCACCACCGGTCATGGCGTGGATGTGGGCCCAGTCGACGACAGGCCGCACGAAGGAGTACTCCGAGGCCAGTTGGGCGATGTCCCCCAGACTCCCGAAAGACCGCATGTTGCCGGCCGTCTCCAGACCGAGGCCGACTCCGAGTGACTCCACCTTGGGAGCCACCGAGTCGAGCCGGGACCGGATCCGGTTCATGAGGACCTCGGGGTCCTCCTCGTAATTGCTGCCGAAATGGGCCACGATCACCGGAGCCCCCAGCCTGCGCCCCAGCTTCATGGTGTGTTCGAGGGCGGCGAGTGATTGCTTCCCACGATCCTCCTCAGGGATGGTGAGCCCGGCGAAGTAAGGGGCGTGCACCGACAGCCTGACGTCTCGTTCCGCTGCCAACTCCCCGAACTCCTGACATTGCTTCTCCTTCCAGGGGAATTCCTTGGTGAAGGGAAGCTCGAGGGCGCGGTGGCCCTGCTCGACCAGGGAGTCGAGGAAATGTGTGGGGTCCCCTTCGGGGAGTTCCGATATGCCGAAGCGGATCGTGCTCACTCCGGGAAAGGGTACGACGGCGGTACCATTTGGCCATCCCCCGGGGTCTCTAGCTCAATTGGTAGAGCAGCGGGCTTTTAACCCGAAGGTTGTGGGTTCGATTCCCACGGGACCCACTTCAGAAAGGTCAAGCGTCGCT